>Ga0181525_10000757_pt1 | contig 28088 bp, 24 predicted proteins | sample PEATcosm2014_Bin_48_FD_121100 | JGI IMG/M metagenome (GOLD analysis project Ga0181525, IMG submission 121100) | Peatland microbial communities from MTU Mesocosm Facility, Houghton, MI, USA - PEATcosm2014_Bin06_10_metaG | ecosystem: Environmental > Terrestrial > Soil > Wetlands > Peat | place... | reverse complement strand
TTGTAGTTTGTTCCCAAGAAATTCCACGAATTCGGATCGAGCTTCTTCGCGGCGCTCGCCTTGACGTAGTCGTCCGTTGTCTTCTGTCCGGGCATCGGGACTTTGAGGTAGCCCGGCAGCAGTTCCCAAGAAATCGCGTGATCGGTGTTGCCTTGGATATTGGCGTGTCCGCGCTCGGCATTCATACCGCCGCCCGGACGTCCCATATTGCCGAGCAACAGCTGCAATAACGCCCCGGATCGAATCAGCTGTACGCCGGTCGTATGTTGCGTAAGACCGACCGCGTACACGATCGTCATCACTTTGTCGGGCCGGCCCATTTCCCCGACGACCTCGGCGATCTTTAAGAAATCCGCTTGGGGTATTCCGGTGATCGTCTCGACGATTTGGGGCGTGTAACGCGCATAATGCGCTTTCATGAGTTGGAAGACGCAGCGCGGATGCTGCATCGTCATGTCGCGTTGCGCGAAGCCGTCCGCTCCGAGCTCGTAATTCCAGGCCGTCGCTTCGTAGCTGCGCTTCTTCGGGTCGTAGCCGTTGAAGAGTCCGTCCGAAAACCCATATTTTTCCGCGACGATGAAACTCGCGTTCGTATAGTTGCGCACGTACTCGTCGTGGAACTTGTTGTTCTGCAGCACGTAGTTCATCAAGCCGCCGAACATCGCGACGTCCGTGCCGGTACGGATGCGTACATACATGTCCGAAACGGCCGACGTTCGCGAGAAGCGCGGATCGACGTGAATGATCTTGGCGCCGCCGCCTTTGCCGGGACCCTTTGTGGGGTCGAGCTTGGCACGCATGAACCATTGGAAGCCGACCGGATGTGCTTCGGCCGGATTCGCACCGGCAATAAAGATGACATCGGCGTTCTTGATGTCACGCCAGTGGTTCGTCATTGCTCCGCGTCCGAACGTGGCGGCCAAACTGACCACCGTTGGACCGTGTCAAACCCTGGCTTGTTGCTCCAGATGCGTCAGGCCGAGCCCGCGCATCACCTTCGCAGCGAAGTAGCCTTCTTCGCTCGAAAACGCGGCGCCGCCGGCAAACGAAATGCCGTCTGCCCGATTGACGGTGTTACCCTTCTTGTCGACTTGTACGAACGTACGGTCGCGCGAGTCTTTGACGTGGCGCGCGATCTTATCGAGGATATCGTCCCACGAGATTTTCTGCCATTCGGTCGCGCCGGCCGGACGATACAGCGGCGAATCGACGCGGCGGCTCGAGACCGCCAGTTGCATCGCGGTCGCACCCTTCGGGCAGAGTCGACCTTCGTTGATAGGACTGTCGGGGTCGCCTTCGATCTGCAGGATCTTGACCGTACCGTCGGTGTTTTGCCGCGTGTACGCGATCATCGAACAGCCGACGGCGCAGTACGGACAGACCGAGTGCGCTTCGGTCGCGCCCGCGATCCTCAGCTGCTTCTTGATCTCCGTCGCCTTTGCGACGTCAAAGCCAAGCTCGGAGGTCGTTAAGAGCACTCCGGCGCCGGCGCCTGCGAACTTGAAGAAATCTCCCCGCGTCACCTTAGCCAATGGTGCCCCTCCCGGAAAGTGTGCGCTCGATTGAACCGCTTCATTGAGCTGCCGGGTCAGACCTTCGCCAGGGGCGCTAGATGACTTTGACCTTGGCCATCATCCCGCCGTCCTCGTGATCGGTCAGGTGGCAGTGGAAGAGGAACGTGCCGCGGATGACGGGATCGCGGAAGTCGACGATGATGCGCAGTGTCGTCCGTGGGGGCACGTCGACGACGTCGCGCCACTCGCGCGTCGACTCGACCACGAAATGGACTTGATGGACGTGAAAGGCGTGGACTTCATCGCTATTGTTGCGTAGCGTCCATTCTTCGGTCGTTCCGGAGCGCGCGACGAACATCGGCGGATCGCTCGCAGCAAAGCGCTGCCCGTTGAGGGAAAAGCCCTTCGCGTCCTCACGGAACACAATCGTGCGGCGCGCAGCGGGATGCGTGGGCAGCATCGTATACGCACGATCGCCGGCAATCCCAATCGGCGCGGAAACACGCTCGGACGGCCCCTCGCCGCGATCGTCGACGAGCTCGCCGAAGATGACGCCCGGATTCGGTTCGCCGGCTTTGCCGCCGTCGTAACAGCGCGAAAGCAAAAGCTGCGGATGCGCCGCGCCCGTGACGACGATTTCGGCGCGGCCGCCGGGCGGCAGTAAGACGTGATCGACGTCGCGCTGCGGCGTTTTCTCGAGCAGCTTGATGGGAATGCCGTCGCGTGCGACGAGCTGCATGCGCACGCCCGCAATCGCGAGGTCGTAGTGACGCTTCCCCGACGCGTTGAGCACGCGCCACAATTGGCGTTCACCCGGCGCAATCGGAATCGATGCGCTTGCAACGCCGTTGATCGTCGACTGCGCATCCGCATCGACGCCGCACGGCGTATCGCCTTGATAGTCTTCTTCGTCCATGCCCGCATGCGTTTGTGCGTGCGCGGCCGGGAGCGGCCCCGCCGTTAATTGCGTTTTGCTTTCGGCGGAACCAACGGACGGATCGTGCGGTATGTCGCGCAGCACGATGACGCGCTCGCGTATTCCACTGAGGCTCGGTACGTCGTCTGCGATTCCCTCGATGACGATGGCGCCGGCCATGCCATTGCCAAGCTCCCAATTCGCGAGTCCGTGCGCGTGTGGATGATACCAGTACAAGCCCGGCGGTTGATCGCGCGAGACGCGAACGACGTAGTCGAACGTTCGCGACGGCGCAACCATCGTCGTGAGCACGTCGTCGCCGGGCGGCCGCGGCGACGTCGTTAGACCGTGAAAATGCAGGTTCGAATCGGAAACCATGCCGAGTCCGCAAAACTCCGGAAGCGCATTGACGTAATGGACGCGGATGACGTCACCGGGACGAACGCGGATGGTCGGAGCGATCTCACGTCCGCGCCAAAAGAAAGCGGGACGGTCTTGCGCATCGAGCGCGGCGCGCAATGTCAGAGCGGCGACGCCGCCCTGACTGCGGACTTCAGGTATTTGCGGAAGATCGGGAGCGTTCAGCGTCGACGGCCCGCGCCAACCCAGCAGCGCGGTAACGGCGAGCAGAAACGCTAGGACGAATGGCAAGCCAATGGCGCTTGTTCGAAGTCGAAGGCGTTCAGCAACGGATTCGCTGCGCCGTCACGCGCATTGAGCGACGATAAACCGAATCGTTTCTCGATCAACGAGAGGATCGAGACCGTTTCATATTCGGTGTGATCGACGAAGTGCGGTTTGGCGTACGGTGAGATGATGACGGCCGGAACGCGGGTACCTGGACCCCATTGGTCGATCTTAGGCGGGGCGACGTGATCCCAACGGCCACCGTTCTCGTCGTAGGTGACGATGATGACGGTGTCTTTCCAATAGGACGAGGCACACAAGGCGCTGATCAGTTTTTGAAGATGCTGACCGCCTTGTAGCAACGTCGAATAGTTGGGATGTTCGTTGTCGACGCCAACTGGCTTTACGAAGACGACGCTCGGCAGCGCGTTGTTCTGCAAATCGTTGAAGAATTTCGTTTCGTCTTGCAAATGCTCGGCTTTCGCAGGCGAACCGTCGGTGCCCCAGCGTTGGAAGTACACAAAAGGCTGATGGTGATATTGGAAGCAGAGGCCGGTCGCCGGCGGGTTGGGATCGGCAGCGCTCGGGTTCGGACAGCCGTTAGCGCGCGGATCGTGCGCGAGCGCAAGATCCCATCCACCGGAATACCATTTCCATGAAACCGACGGCGAGTGGTCGGTCAGCAGATCGCCGATCGTTTTTTGCGACGGCGGAATCGGCTTGAGCAGCTGATCGGGCTTGACGCCGCTGGGGTGCGGGCTATTTTCCGTAAACGTCGTGTTGACGACCCACAGCTGACCGGTTCCGCCCGGACGCGGCATCGTCGTGAGATTTGAGTCGTTGAGCGTCTTTGTCTTCGGATCCCACGATGAAACGAACGACGGAGCGTTCGCAGGCAACGGTTGATTCCATTGTGGCGTGCATCCACAGATCAGCCACTGATGGCTCAAATACGAGCCGCCGAATGCGCTGTGAAAAAAGTTGTCGGCAAGCGTGTAGTGTTGCGCAATCACGCCTTCAGGAAGATGCGTCGCGTTGTAATAGCCGAACACGAGTCCCGGATTGCTGGAGTATTCGGAAAACTTGTCCATCGGCATCGGTCCCGCGTCCTCAAGCGCACCGTTATCGATTTGCAGCTGCTCGTGCCAGAAGATGTGCCAGAGATCGCCGGTCAGAGCCGACGTCGGAATAAAATCGGTCAAATCGTACGGACGGACCGGCATTCCGAGCGGAATGTGCGGATCTTGCTCGCCGCCCGCCAGCCCTTGCCATCCGCAGGGCCATGGACCCGTTGGACGACCGGAGCGAATCAGCGCGGGCGGTAAGCCCGTCATCGGCGCGTACGTCGCAGTGCCGGACGGACACTGCAACTGCGGTGTTGCCTTGCCGTGCGCGCCGTTCGCGCCCGGATACTCGGAGTACAGCCCGTCAAAGCTCCAGTTCTCTTCATATATAACGATGATGTGGTTGATCTTGGAACGTAAGCCCGCAAGCTGGGACTCGCCCATCGGCGCCGCGCTCGTATCGACGGCGACAACGAAGAACGCAAATACAAAGAGAACGGCGGTACGTACAAACACTCGCATATCGAGAATCATTACCGGCAAAGGCTAAGATTACCTTAAGGCTGTTAGCCGGCCATACGGAAGTTTTCGCCCAGAAAAAACCGCCGCGCGTCGGGATTGTCGACGAGCTCTTCAGGGACGCCCGACGCGATGACTTTTCCATTATGGATCACGTACGAACGGTTCGTGATCGCGAGCGTATCGCGAACGTTGTGGTCGGTGATCAAGATGCCGTAACCGTCACCGCGCAGCTCGGCGATGAGCCGCTGCAATTCGGAAACCGTCAAGGGATCGATGCCGCTAAACGGCTCGTCGAGCAGCAGATACGAGGGTTCGGTGACGAGTGCGCGCGCGACCTCGACGCGCCGTTGCTGACCGCCCGAGATCGTGTCACCGCGAAAATCGATGATCGGCTGGAGATTGAAGCGCTCGACGACGCGTTCGAAGATCGCGACACGCCGTTCCGGATCGGCGTCGCGCATTTCGAGGATCAAGCGCAGGTTGTCGGCGACGCTGAGGCGCCGGAAGATCGAACGCTCTTGCGAGAGATAGCCGAGACCTTGCCGTGCGCGTTCGGACATCGACATCTCGGTGATGTCGGTACCGTCGACGACCATCCGGCCGGCGTCGGCTTTGACGTTGCCGACGATCATGCCGAAGCTCGTCGTCTTGCCGGCACCGTTCGGACCGAGCAGTCCGACGATCTCGCCCGGCTCGACACGAACGCTGACGCCGTCGACGACCCATCGCGCGCCATAACGCTTGCGAAGATCATCGGCGACGAGCGCGCGCGCTGGTTCAGCCATTGTCATGCGGGGAGGGACTTCTCAACCCCGGCGGGCGAGTCCGCCCTGAGCACGTTCGCGCAGCATCGTTTGCACGGCGGCGATAATGCGCTCGACGGGTTTGCGACGGTAATCCCAGATCGCTCCCTCCGGCGGCTTTTGGACGATCATCGTCGCGTTTGCCTCGAACAACACGACTCTGCCGTCGGCATCTATGGAGAAATCAACGCCGCCGTAATCGAGATCGAGCGTTGCGACGATTTGCTCAAGCGCCGAATAGGCACGTGCGCCGATCGTTCCACGCGGATCTTCGAGAAATGCCGCGTCCTCGGCGCGATGCTCCGGAACCTCGACCATGTCGGCGCTGAAATAATGGACCTTCCAGTCCTTCGAAACCGCAAGATGGAGCGGATAGATCGCACCGTCAACCGTGATGATGCGGTACTTGCGAAACGCGCCATCGGTGCTGCGCGTGTCGAGAAACGCGATCGCGATTACGGCGCTGCCCGGCAGCGATGCGAGGGCCGATGCGGTCGCGCCCGGCTCCTCGACTTTGAGGAAATGTTGCCCGGTGTGGTATCCCGGGGCGCGCAGCAGCAACGGCCATTCAAAGCCGCTTGCTTCGAGCGCCGCCGCGGCGTTCGAGCGATCGAGCAGCCAGCGTGGAAAGATGCCGAAACGCGGCGCGATCACGTCGGGCAGCGCGCCTAGCCGGTCGCCGTTTGCGACGCGTCCGGTCACGAGCACTTTGCTCGGCGGATTTATGACCGGTGCGGTCGTGCGCGCAAGCAACGTATTGGCGGCGGTGAGCTCGAGCGCGCATCGATCCGCATCGCCGATTGCATTGAACACGAGATCGTGCGACGGCAGCTCTTTCTCGGCGTCGTAGAATCCGACGATCAGCGAGGCGATCGCGAAGATCCGGTCGTCGAAGAAACTCTTGGTCGGAACGTTTCCTTCGCCGTCGACGCCGAGCACGAGCAGACGAACGGGTTCGCCTTCGCCGCGAAACCGTCCGAACGTCACGGGACGGTGGGTGTATCCGAGGCGGCGCTCGCGCGTGGCCGCTTGTTCGTCACCGCGTTCGGAGAGGATCGTCGCCAATCCATGATGCGCGGAGGCAGCGGTCGGATCGAGCCCAAGCGCACGTTCGTAGTGCGCGACGGCTTCGTCGGCGCGTCCTTCGGCGTGAAGGACCGATGCGAGATGCGAGTGTGCGATCGCACTGTCGGGATGCCGCTGCACCAGCAGGGTGTAGGCTTGCAGCGCCGTCCGCCGCAAGCCGCGATCCGTTAGGAGAACTGCGAGGTTGTTGAGCGCGCCGAAGTGATCGGGGCGGCGGTGCAAGACGTCGTAATATGCGTGCATCGCCTCGTCGATCCGGCCGAGCGCACCGAAAATGCACGCGCGCTCGAACGCCTTCTCGCCGTCCGCGTCCGGGTCGAGCATGAGCGCGAGCTCCAGTTCGTCGAGCTGCAGCTCGAGTGCCATCCGCGCATAACGCGCGGGAAGATCAGTCGGCGCCGGGGCTTTCTTCCTTTGAGCTGTCCGCGTTGGAGCCGTCTGCAGGGAGCCACATGCGCAAATCCGGCGAGAGCGGTGCTTGCGGCGTATCCGCGGGACGCATGAAATGATCGACCGGCGTAAGACCTGTCTCTTGGCGCCAGCTCGCGAATTGCTCCATCGCAGTGTATGTGAGTTTCGAAACGCCCTGGATGAAGCTGCGTCCGATATCGAGCGTCGGCAGCGCCGTCGTCATGACGGCGATGATGTACGGTTCACGATCGTCTTCGACGATACCGACGTCGTTGAGCGTATCGTGCAGCTCGCCGGTCTTGTGCGCGATCTTCAAATCTCGCGGTAGCGGAACGGGCAGCAGTCCGTTATGCGTCTGGCCTTCCAGAATCAGCATCATCTGGCGCGAGCTCCACTGATCGATCAATTGGTCGCGTGCGATTGCGTCCAACAGGTGCGCCATGTCCGCAGCACTCGAACGCAGCGAGCGAATGTCGCCGTCCGAACGAATGTAGTCGGCGACGTGCGTGTTCGTGAGGCCGAGGCCGTGCATTCTCGTATTGATGTTTTGGCGGCCGACGAGCCGAATCAGCATATTGGTTGCGGTGTTGTCGCTCTGCGTGATCATCTTCCAGAGCAGCGTCGAGACGGTGTACCGGCTTCCGAGCGGCGCATCGCACAATTCGCCCCAGCCCCAATCGCGATCGCTCGCCATCAGATGAACGACTCTATTGAGCGAGACGCGCCCCTGGGACATCTGCTCGAAAACTTCGACCATTACCGGGACCTTGATCGTCGATGCGGCCGGCATGCTCGCGTTCGCGTTGATTCCCGAGATCGTTCCCGTGGTGAGATCTTCGATCGCGATTCCGACGCGCGCCGGAACACGCTCGGCGACCGAACGCAAACGCGCTTGCAGATCGGACAGGGGGTTGGACATCGCTGCGCGCGGCGCACAACAGAAGAGCGACGTCACAATAGCAGTAAGAACGAGGAACGAACGGACCTTCAGAGCCTTGTACCCCCGGGCGCCCCAAAGAACAGTTGTTCGTGTGCCTCCTGGCGTTATCTTCTTGGTTATCGAGCGCGCGTGTAAGGAATTCCGTCAGATGCCGGCGCGCGTGCGCGTCCGGCAAAGCCCGCAAGCGCGACGAGCGCGGCCACGAACGGGAGTGCTTGCATGAACTCGGATGGGATTCCGGTGCGCTGTAATGTGAATTGCAGCGCTTCGAAGGCGCCGAAGAAGAGCGCGGCAGCAGCTGCACCGAGCGGATTCCAGCGACCGAAGATGACGGCTGCGAGCGCGATGAATCCGCGTCCCGCGCTCATGCCGTCGGAGTACAGATCCAGCTCTGCCATCGCGAGAAACACGCCGCCGAGCGCCGCGAGCGCGCCGCCCGCCGTCGTCGCCCAGAATCGAACGCGCAGCGGATCGATGCCGGCAACGTCGGCCGCGCGCGGGTTCTCACCGCACGCGCGCACGTGCAAGCCCGCACGCGTCCAGTAGAGGAAGACGTGCAGCAATCCCGCGAGCGCGAGCGCCAAGCAAACCATCGCAATCTCGCCTGCCGGGCCAAGCGCGTTGACTTCTTTCGATGCGCCGGGTTGTCCGAACACGATGACGAGGCCGTAGGCCGCGCCGCCCAGGGCGATGAGATTGATTCCGGTTCCCGCCACGATTTGTTCGACGCGAAAACGAGTTGCCGCAAGTCCGAGGATTGCACCGAGCAACGCACCCGACGCAACGCCGCCGATTGCACCGATCACCGCGTTCCCCGTTGCGTACGAAATCGAGACGCCGCTGAAGGCGCCGATCGCGATCATTCCCTCGAGGCCGATGTTGAGGACGCCGGAGCGCTCGCAGAGCACGCCGCCGAGTGCCGCATAGACGAGCGGCGCAGATTTGATCAGCATCAACCAGAGAAATGAAAGCATCAGTCGCTCCCGTTTCGCGTGATGATCCGGCGTCCGGCCAGAACCAGAATGATGAGACCTTCGATCGCGGTGACGACGTCGCGCGGAACGTTGGCCGCGGCCTGCATTCCGATCGCGCCGTTTTGTAAGATGCCGAAGACGAATGCGGCGACCGTGACCCAGAGCGGATCGAGCTCTCCGACGAGCGCAACTGCGATCCCGATGAATCCGTAGCCCGGCGAGAGCGCGAGGTTGAAGCGGTGCAGCACGCCGAGGACGACGGTCGCGCCGCCGAGGCCCGCGATCGCACCCGAAGCCGCCATCGTCCAAAAGCGCATCTTGGCCAAGTCGATGCCGGCTCGCCGTGCGGCTTGCGGTGCGTCGCCGACGGCGCGCAGCTGATAGCCGACGACCGTCGAGCGCAGCATCCAGCGCAAGAAGAATGCAAGCGCGAGCGCGAGGATCAGCGCGACCGTTAGTCGCGTGTCGGGTAGAATAGTGGGCAGCCACGACTGCGCCGGAAGCTCGCCTGTCTCGTAACCCGCGCCGCCGGCGCTTTTCAGCGGCCCCGAGATCGCATACGCAGCGACTTGAATCGCTACGTAGTTGAGCATCAACGTAGCGATGACTTCGTTGGCTGCAAAGCGCGCGCGCAGCCATCCCGCAAGGGCTCCCCAGAGACCGCCGCCGACGGCTCCCGCGAGCAGCAGTATCGGAATCGTGACGAAGCCCGGCGCCGTTAGCTGTTCGCCGAGCACGCCGGCGAGCAGTCCGCCCATGAGCAGCTGGCCCTCGGCGCCGATATTGAAGAGTCCGGCACGAAACGCGAGCGCAATCCCAAGCGCGGGAAACAGCAGCGAAGTCGTTTGCACGAGCGTTTCCGCAGTTTCCTGGACGTTGCCGAGCGCGCCGATGAGTAGTGCAGAAAATCCGTCGAGCGGATTGACGCCCGCGAGCAACATCGCGAGGCTTCCGAACACGATGATGATGCCGAGCGCAATCGCTGCATCGCGTACGCCGCGCGGTAGCTTCACGTGTGTCCCGCCATCAGCGCGCCGATGCGGCCCCGGTCAAAGGCATCGCGATTGAATTCGCCGGCGATCTTTCCGCGATAGAGCACGAGCACGCGATCGGCAAGCGCGAAGATCTCGTCGAGCTCGAAAGAGATCAGCAAAATCGCCGTGCCCGCGTTACGCGCCTCGATCAGACGCGATTGCACGAGCGCCGTTGCGCCGACGTCGATTCCGCGCGTGGGCTGGTAGGCGAGCACGAACTTCGGTGTGCCCGCAAGCGCGCGTCCGACGACGACTTTTTGCTGATTGCCGCCGGAAAGACCCCGCACGCGCAAGTCGACGCGCGGCGGACGTACGTCGAAACGCTCGACGATCGTTTGCGCGAACGTGCGTGCCGCCTCGCGATCGATCTGTTGTCCCCGGCGCATTTCGGCGCTGCCTTGGCGGCCGAGGATCGCGTTTTCCGCGAGACTCCAATCCAGCACGAGCGCCTCATGGTGCCGGTCCTGCGGGATGATTTGCATGCCGCGCTCCATGCGTCCGCGCGGACCGAGCGAATCGGGCAGCTCTTCCTCGCGAAAGCGGATCGTACCATCGTAGGCAGTGACGCCCGCGAGCGCGTCCGCGAGTGCGGTCTGCCCGTTTCCTTCGACGCCGGCGATCCCGAGAATCTCTCCGGCTTGCAGCGCGAATTCGATGCCGTCGATTGCATCGGAACCGGTGCGAGCTCGTAATTCGCGGACGTGCAGAATGGGCAGCACTTGACGCGGCAGTGGGCTCCGCTCGGAAAGCGGAGGAATCTCGCCCCCGACCATGGCTCGCGCAAGTTCTCCTGCCGTCGTTTGGTTCGTCTCGTAGCGCGCGACGATCGTTCCGGCGCGCATCACGCAGACTCTTGAAGTGTACGCAATGACTTCGGCAAGCTTATGCGTCACAACCATAATTGCGATCCCACGCTCGGCGAGCGCAACGACGGTGGTGAAGAACGACTCGATCTCGCTCGGCGCGAGCACTGCGGTCGGTTCGTCGAGCAAGAGGATCGCGGGTTCACGTTCGAGCTCGCGCAACAGCTCGACGCGTTGCTTCATGCCGATCGGAAGCGTCTCAACGATCGCGTCCGGATCGACGTGCAAACCGTAGCGTTCACCGAGCTCGCGCACGCGCGCACGCGCAGCCGCAACGTCGAGACGCCAGCCTTTGCGCGGCTCGCGGCCGAGCAGCACGTTTTCCCAAACGCTCAAACGCTCGACGAGCTGAAAATGCTGGTGGACGAGGCCAACGATGCCGTTGCGCTCGACGGTTCCTTCATCGGGAGCGAAAGCGCCGAACGCAATGTTTGAAAGCGTCGATTTTCCGGCGCCGTTCTCGCCGATCAATCCGACGATAACGCCGGGATCGAGCTCCAGATCGACGCCGCCGATCGCGACGAGATCGCCGAAGCGCTTGACGATGCCGCGCATTGCGAGTGCAGGCATCAGGGAATCGGCACCGGCTTGAATTGTGCGAGCTCGTCGCGCGTCGCCGGCGGCGCAATCTTGCCCGCGATGATCGCCTGGCGAATGCGGTCCACCCTCGCGATGTTGACGGCGCCGATGAGATTTCGCGTGTATTGGAAGTCCGTCAACCCGACGCCGTTCTCGCGCAGACCCAGCGTAAGATGTCCGGAAAGGGACCGATGCGCGACCGCGTCTGCGCACACGCGCTGAACTGCGTTGTCGACGCGCTTGACCATGCTGGTGAGCACTTTGCCGGGCAGCAGCCCATCCTGATTCGAATCGACGCCGATCACGTAGCTATTGGGCCGATCTTTGGCAACCTCGAACGGGCCGAGTCCCGATTTTCCGGCTGCCGAAAAAATAATGTCCGCGCCTTGCGAATAGAGCACGTCGGAGAGCTCTTTGCCGGATGCAACGTCTTCGAACGAACCGACATACTTCACGAGCACTTTCACGTTCGGATCGATCTCGTGCGCACCGGCCGTGTATCCAGCTTCGAACTTGCGCAGCAGCGGGATGTCGACGCCGCCGAGAAACGCGATCGTCCGGGTCTTTGAAACCAGCGCGGCCAGCGCTCCGGCCAAGAACGAACCGTCTTCCTCTTTAAACGTGACGGATTCGACGTTGGGCTCATCGACGACCGCGTCGATGATCGCGAAGTGACTATTGGGAAAGCGCTTCGCGACTTCGTTCAGGTCGCGATTCATGAGAAACCCAATCGCAAACGTTTCCGCGAAGCCTTCGGTCGCGAACACGGTGAGATTCGGTTGATAATCCGCGGCCGACTTGGATTGCAACACCTGAACGTGCGCGCCGGCGCTCTTCTTGCAGGCGAGCAAACCCGCATAGGCGCCATCGTTGAACGAGCGATCGCCCAGACCGCCGACGTCGGTCACCATGCCAACTTTAACCGACGACGCCGAACTCGAGTTCGCCGTTCGTGAGGCGCAAGCCGTGGGAATGAGGCTCGACGTAAATGCTACGGCGAGTAGAAGCGCCGTGCGAGCGATCATGGCAGGCCTTGTACGCGAATATCGGCGGAGGGCCTTCGCGCGCGGGGGGGATAAGGAGCGTATATGGCTCCTACACCGGCGGATGATTCGAGACGTCTAACCGCGCTGCAAGTCCTTGCGACGCTGGCGTTGACCGGCGTGGTGGTGTACGGCATCGCGATGTTCTTGGTCCGTGTGCAAGCGGTGCTGGTCATTGCGATTGCGGCCATCTTCGTCGCCTACGTGATCTACCCACTGGTCCACTGGCTCGCGCGCCGGATGCCGGTGATCGTCGCCATCCTCATCGTCTACCTGATGATCGCAATCATCATCGCGCTGATCATCATATTCATGTTGCCGCCGCTGATCGCGGACACGGCAACCTTCGTCCGAGGCGTCCCGCGCATGATCGGTGAGATTTCGGACGACATAGCCAATCCGCGCAATCCGCTCTTCGCGTGGCTGCCCCCGCCGATTCGCGCGTACGTCGCGACGTTGCCGGCCGAGCTGGTCAGCTTCACCGAGCGCTACGCGTTCTCGGCTGTCCATCAGATCGCAAACTACCTCGTCTCGGCGGTTGCAGTCATCGCGACGCTGGTCGTCGTTCCGATCCTCACCGCATACATGCTCCTCGATCAGGAAAACCTCACACGCGTCTTCCTCGGACTCTTCCCGAGCATCGTCCGTCCGAAAGCGAAAGCAGTCCTGTTCGATCTGGATCTGGTGCTCGGCGGCTTCATTCGCGGGCAGATGATCGACGCCGTCATCGTCGGCGTCATGATCTTCGTCGTGCTGACGATCTTCCACGTCCCGTACGCGTATTTGATCGCCGTGTTCTCCGGCGTCTTTCAAGTCATTCCATATTTGGGTGCCGTCGTCGCGTTTTTTCCGGCCGTCACGCTGGCGCTCATTTACAACGGCGACGGCAACGCGCTCGCCGTTGCGATCGTCGTTATGGCCGTCCATCAGATCGACGGAAACGTGATCGCTCCGCGCATCATGCGCGACAACGTCGGGCTTTCGCCGCTTTGGGTGATCATTGCGGTGCTGGCCTTCACCGAGCTGTTCGGTTTCGTTGGAACGTTCGTCGCCGTACCGGCCGCAGCCATGATTCGCGTCTTGAAGATGCATTTTTTGCCCGCGCCCGTCGAAGCCGAAGAGGTTCATTCGACGCCGCGCGACGAGTCGTTGCGCATGCAAGACGAGATCTCGAATGTTAGCTAGCGCGCAGCAGCGCGTCGACGTTTTGGGCGTTCCGATGGATCTGGGTGCCGACCGGCGCGGCGTCGACATGGGGCCATCCGCGGTCCGCTACGCGCGCTTGCACGAGCGCTTGCGGGCGCACGGCATCACGCAGATCATCGATCGCGGCAATCTCGTGGTTCCGGATCGCGAGCTGTCCAAGATCAAGCAAGGCGATCCGAAATATTTCGATTCGATTCGCAGCGTCTGCGACGTTCTTGCGACGAACGTCGAACAGTCAATCAAAGAGGGCGCATTTCCGCTTGTCCTAGGCGGCGATCATTCGATTGCGATCGGCACGCTTGCGGGCTTGCGGCGCGCGCGTGCCGAGGCGCCCGGACTGATTTGGTTCGACGCGCACGCGGACATCAATTCACCCAAGACATCCCCGTCCGGCAACGTGCACGGCATGCCGGTCTACTATGCGGTCGAGTCAGGCGACATGAATCCGGCGCGCAGCGTATTGATCGGCTTGCGCGACGTCGATCCGGGCGAGAAAGCGACGATTCGCGAGCTCGGCATCGCGGCGTTCACGATGAGCGACATCGACCGTCTCGGGATGGAAGCCGTCGTAGCGCAAGCGCTCGAGATTGCGGGCACCGGTCCGATTCACGTGTCGTTTGACATGGACGCGATCGATCCGAGTGAAGCGCCGGGCGTCGGCACGCCGGTCAAGGGCGGCATCACCTATCGTGAGGCGCACCTCGCGCTCGAAGAGATAGCGGCTTCGGGCCGTATCGGCTCGCTCGAGATCACCGAGATCAATCCGATTCTCGACAGCGAGAACAAGACGGCGATCCTTGCCGTCGAGCTAATCCTTAGTGCGCTGGGGAAGACGATATTGTGAGCGTGCCGTCAAGCGCGATGCCGTCGCGTTCGACGCTCGCGTAGCGCGCAACGAGCAGTCGCGCGCGGAGATCCGCGATCGTTGCCGAGTCGAGGCCGGGTGCATCGATGCGCACGTCCGTCGCGCGTCCGCGATCGTCGACGGAAATCGTGATCGTTGCGCGTTTCGGAAGCTTGGCGACGACGTCGTCGTACAGCGTGCGGTCGAGCAGCACCGGTGTATCGAAATGCGAGCCCCAGTTGGCTGGGCCGGTTTGCGTTTCAGATTTGGCCTGCGTCACGGGCGGCGTCTCGGCGCTCGAAGGGTTCGCGGAGATGCTGTTCGGTTGGAGACGGGCCGCTGCCGCAGCCTGTGCGGCCGGCGTGGCCAGGCTGACGTCGGGATTCGTCCCCTTGAGCCCGGTAGTGACGAGCTGCGCTTTTGCTGCAGAAGCGTGCTCGGGTGCGGTCCGCGCTGCAACCGCCGCCGTTCGATAGACGGGAACCGGACGTTGCGCCGAGACAGTCCGGTCGTGAATGACCGACGGCAGTAAGGTCTGCGCGATGCGCTTGATGCCTTCGGTCGCGGCAGCTTGAGCACGGTGCTCGATTCGAATCGCGAACACGCGGCCGCACGGTGAGGCGCACAACGCGGCGACGTCGCGCAACCCGTAGCCATTAACGGTTACGTGCCAAAGGGGGATGAGCGCAGCCACGAGCCCGAGCACGCAAACGTGGAGCGCGATCGAGAGTGCGAGCGCGGGCTTCGTTCGGTATGACGGTGGTCTTGCAACGGAGATCATGCGGCCGAAGCTCCCTGGCGGCAGTCCCCGTGACTACCCGGCCACCGCGGACGCAACCTTCACGCGCTGGTTTGAGTCTGTTTTGGAGTCATGGGAAGAGCGACGGACATCGTGCTGTATCAGGCGGAGTGGTGCCCATACTGCGCCCGCGTCCGCAAAAAACTGACCGACCTCTTGCTCGATCACAAGATCGTGAACGTACCGCGCGAGCATGGCGCGCGCGACGAAGTTCGGCAAGTCTCCGGTCAGACGTCGATCCCCGTCATGGTCGACGGTGAAGTGGTCCTCGACGACGACGACGACATCATCCCGTATCTCGAGCAGAAATACGGGCGCGAGCTGTCACCCCGCTAAGAACAGAGCGGCAGAGACAAGACCTCCGGTAAGCGTCGCCAGCGCGTTGACGGCATCGTTCGTCATCCAGCGTAGGCCGCGCCAGCGAATCGTCGCAGTCCCGCAAACGTGCGTTTGGGTTTCTGTCGGCCGCTTGCACGCCGGACAGAATTCGATCCTTTGCACTGTTGCGCCGAGCAACGAGTCGGCAACCGCACCGGTGATGCCGGCGAGAAGGACGATTCCGAACGCATCGGCCCGATGCAGCAACAGCGCGAAGACGAGTGCGATCCATGCGGCTCCCGCAAACATGGCCACTGTGCCGATCGGCGTAACGCCGCCCGAGATCCCCGGTCCAATCGGCGCGAAACCCACAATCGAGCGCGGCCTCCCGCCGTAGGCACTCCCGATTTCGGTCGACCATGTGTCTGCGGTTGCGGCGGCATACGCGCCGGCGAACGCAAAGAACAGCGCGTACGCGGATTGTCCCGGCTCGCCACTCCGCGAGATGAGTCCGGCGAGAGCCGCGCATAGCGTTGCCAGGCCGCCGTTCGCGATAACTTGCCAGACGTTGCGCGGACCGCCCTTCGGAATGTCGACGAGCCGCTGCTTACGTTTTCGGCCGGCGAACGAGAAGCCGACGGACGTAATGAAAAATGCGAACAAGACGGCGAGCGCGGTCGAGGCGTCATGCCATCCGTAGCGTCCGCCCAGATACGTAACGATACCAACGACGAGCGCAGCGAGCGTTCCGCCCGCCGTGAGGGGAAGGGGCCTGCTCAGCGGAGTATCGGCGCTGCAATCAGCGCGCGCGCCAATCCTTCGGTCGTGAATTCGTCGGCGACGACGCTTACGTCCAAGCCGATCGATGTCGCAGCCTCCGCCGTAATCGGGCCGATGCACGCGACGATCTTGCCGCGCGACGCGGCAATCGGATCGGCGAGCTGCGCAGCGTAGCTGCGCACGATGCCGGCGCTCGTGAACGTGAGCACGTCGCTCCGTGCAACACGTTCACCTAAATCGGCAACCTCGTTGCGTACCGCGCGGTACGCGGCGACGATCTCGACCTTACGGCCCGCTGCGCGCAGCATATCGGGCAGCGCATCACGCGCTTCCTGAGCGCGAAAGAGCAAGATGCGTTCGTCCGGTTTGGTGCGGGCGATCAAGCCTTCGGCAACGCTTTCGCCCACGTAGCGCGATGGAATGAAATCGGCGACGACGCCGTGCTCGGCGAGCGTCTGCGCCGTCTTCGGTCCAATAGCTGCAATCTTCGTGGCGCCAATCGCGCGCGCATCGCGTCCACGTGCCTGCAGCTCAGTCCAAAACGCATCGACGCCGTTGCGGCTCGAGAACACGATCCACGTGTAACTTTGCGCGTTCTCGACGGCCCTGGAAATCGGGGCCGTGTTCTCAGGCGGTACGATCGTGATGAGCGGTGCGAGGATCGGCTCTGCTCCGGCTTCCCAAAGGTGCGCCGCGAACTCGAGGCTGCTGCTTGCCATGCGCGTGACGAGAACGCGCTTGCCGAAGAGCGGCAAACGATCGAACCAGCGCAGCTCGTCGCGTAGACGAACGACCTCGCCGATGATTGCAATTGCGGGCGGTGCGATGCGCTCGCGCGCAAGCTCTTCGACGATCGTTGCGAGCGTCGCAACCAGCGTTTGCTGCGCAGCCTTCGTCCCTTCCCGGACGATCGCAATCGGCGTTGACGGCGAAAGGCCGTGGCGCGTCAGCTCCCCGACGATCGACGCCAGATTTCCCATCGCCATGTAGAGCACGAGCGTTTGGCTCGGGTTCGCGAGCTTCGACCAATCCAGCGTCGAGAGCTGTTTGTCGACGTCTTCGTGTCCGGTGACGAAGGTGACGGCCGTGTTGTGATCGCGGTGCGTTACCGGAATCCCCGCGTAAGCCGGTGCGGCGATCCCCGACGTCACGCCGGGAACGATTTCGAACGCGACACCGGAGGCGTGAAGCTCTTGCGCTTCTTCACCGCCGCGTCCGAAGACGAACGGATCGCCGCCCTTGAGCCGCACGACGTTCTTGCCTTCGCGCGCCAAACGGACGAGGAGCGCGTTGATATCGCCTTGCTCCATCGTATGCTGCTTGGCTTTTTTCCCGACGTAGATGCGCTCGCAATCCGCCGGCGCGAGCGCGACGATCGGTTCGGCAGCGAGATAGTCGTAAACGAGCGCGTCGGCGCTCTCGATCACACGCTTGCCCTTGATGGTCAAAAGCCCGGGATCACCCGGGCCAGCGCCGACCAAGAAGACTTTGCCCGCGGGCATGTTACTCTATGTCGATTCCCGCGTTCGACATTTCGCGGATTAGCGCCGCCGAATATTCGGGAAGCGCGACCCCGAGATCGAACAGCTCGTCGACCACGCGCGCGTGCAGCAACGCTTCGGGATGGTTGCTCACCGCTTTTTCGCGAATGCGCGCGATCGCGCTGTGCAGCAAGCGCGAGACGATCGTCATCGTCATGCCGGTAATCAGCATCCGCTCGCGTTCCGTTAGGTCGGGGCAACGGCTGAACAACCGCTCGAGCTCGACTTCGCGAATCGCATCGGCCTTTTGCGTCAGCGATGCGATCACCGGGACGGTGACTTGCGATTGATACCAATCGACGAAGCGCCGCGCGTGCTCGTCGATAATCTCTTCGACAAAGGGCACCGCTTCGCGGCGTGCTTCGAGCGTCTCGTCGATGACGGCGGAGAGCGCATCGATGCCGACAAGTGCCACGCCGGGCAGGTCGGCGACCGCGGGGTCAACGTCGCGCGGAACGGCGATGTCGACGATGAACAACGGACGCTCGTTGCGCTCGCGCATCGATTCTGAAACTTTTTGCGCGTCGAGAATGAAGTGCGACGCGCCGGTCGAGGTGATCACGACGTCGGCAACGCGCAACGCTTCGGCCATCGAGGGCAGCGGTTTCGCTATGCCGGTTCCGAGCGACGCAGCCAGCTCGGCCGCACGTTCGTGCGTCCGGTTGAGGAGCACGAGGCGCGCGCCTTCGGCTTTGAGCCGTCGCGCTGCGGTCGTTCCCATGGGTCCCGCGCCGACGACCGCAACCGTCTTGCCTGCGAGATTTCCGACGTGCGATTTTGCCATCTCGATCGCCGCGGTGGCGATGCTCACCGAATCGTTGCCGATCTTGGTCTGCGAGCGCGCCGCTTTTCCGGCGCTGAGCGCTTCGCGGAAAAGCTGATGGAGCGACTTTCCGAGCGATCCCGCGCGTTGCGCTTGAACGTATGCCTCTTTGACTTGCCCGAGAATTTCCGCTTCGCCGATCAACATCGAATCGAGTCCGGTCGAAACGCGGAAGAGATGTTCGATCGCTTGCCGCCCAAGCAGCGTGTACATGTACGATTCCAAATCGTACGCCACGTTACCGTGACGGAAGTTGCCGAGAAACGCCTTGATCTGCTCGGTGCCCGCCTCATAATCTTCGAGCTCGGCATAGATCTCGAGCCGTCCGCACGTCGCGAGCACGACGGCTTCCACGACGGCTTCGTAATCGCGCAGCGCGACCAGCGTTTCGCCGAGCATCGCGCTCGGAAACGCGTGGCGTTCGCGCACTTCGACGGGTGCCGTACGGTGTGAAAGACCCAGGCAAACTAGCGGCACAGATCAGACTCTCCGGGTTCGATCATCCCGCAACCTGCATGAGCTCGTTGATCGACGCATCGGCGGCTGCCAGGGTTGCTTCCACGTGCGTGTCCGTGTGTGCCGCCGAGACAAATCCGGCTTCGAACTGGGACGGCGCAAAGTACACGCCGCGTGCGAGCATCTGATGGAAGAAACGCGCGTAGAGCGCCGTGTCTGACGTCTTCGCGGTTTCGAGGTCGACGACGGGGACGTCGGTGAAGAAAAATCCGAGCAGCGAGCCCACGCGCGAAATCTGATGCTTGATACGGTATCGAGTGAAGACCTCGCCGAGTCCGTCGACAAGTCGCGCCGCGAGGCGGTCGAGCTCGGCATAAACGTCCTCGGTCAGTCCGCGAATTGTTGCAATGCCGGCACTCATCGCAAGTGGATTCCCGGAGAGCGTTCCAGCTTGATAGACGGGACCATCGGGTGATAGCTCGTTCATGACGTCGGCGCGCCCGCCGAATGCGCCGACCGGAAGTCCGCCGCCGATGATCTTTCCGAGCGTGGTGAGATCCGGCGTAATCTTTTCGCGCACTTGGGCACCGCCGCGTCCAACGCGAAAACCGGTGATGACCTCATCGAAGATCAAGAGTGCGCCGCTCGCGTCGGCGATCTCACGCAGGCCGCGCAAGAAACCCGGAACCGGCAGCACCAAACCCATGTTGCCTGCGTACGGCTCGACGATGATCGCTGCGACTGCATCGGCATTAGCGGAGACGGCTTTGCGAACGGCGTCGAGATCGTTGTACGGGACGACGATCGTATCGCGGGCCGTGCCTTCGGTGACGCCCGGCGAATTCGGAACGCCGAAGGTCAGCGCCCCGCTCCCCGCAGCGATCAGAAACGAATCACCGTGTCCGTGATAATTGCCGGCGAATTTGATGACTTTGGCGCGCTTGGTGAATCCACGCGCCAAGCGCAGCGCCGACATCGTCGCTTCTGTGCCGCTCGAGACGAACCGGATGCGTTGGATTGATGGTATCGAATTTGCGACCAGCTCGGCAAGCTCGCTCTCGAGCTCGGTCGGCATGCCGTACGATGTTCCGCGCGAAGCTGCAGTTTGTATGGCGCGCACCACGTTTGCCGCCGCGTGACCGAGAATCAACGGTCCCCACGACATCACGTAGTCGATGTACTCGCGCCCGTCGAGATCGATGAACGTTGCGCCTTGTGCGCTGCGCACGAAGAGCGGCGAACCACCGACGGCACGAAATGCGCGCACCGGAGAATCGACGCCGCCCGCAATGACGCGCTTGGCTCGTAGATATGCGTTGATCGAACGCTCGTAGGTTGCCATCGGTCTCGTTTTAAACCATCCTTGAAACGGCGGCAGCATAGTCCGCAGGCGTATTGACGTTGGTGAACACGCGTTCCTCATCGGGCGTGACGGTGAGCTCGCGCACGTGCAGCCGTTCGACGGTTGCGTGCAGCGATTCGTCGCCGCTCCCGAGCGCTTTCGTCCCTTCGCGTAGGAACGCGGCGCGATCGTAGAGCGCAGCCAGCGGTTCGAGCCGCTTGCGCGCTTTGGCCGGATGCGCCGGCACGACGGCTTCATCGCCCGGCTGCCAAGCGTCTGCGATGCGATCGATGAATGCTTTGTCGATAAACGGTGCGTCGCCGGCGACCGCAAATACGAGCGGTGTGTCCATTACGTCCATGGTGCTGACGAGCCCACCGAGCGGACCGCGACCGGGCCAGCGATCGACCACCATCGGGCAATCGAGCATCGCGTCAATCTCGGGCGAGAAGCTGCCCACGCACGAGACATACGTCTTACGTCCGGGCGAAACGTTGCGATAGACGCGCACCAGCATCGGAACGCCGCCGGCTGCAAGCTCGAGCTTGTTGGGAAGCCGCGTCGCGCCGCCGCCGGCGAGGATCACGACCCCGATCTCGGGGCGATCATCCATGCCGTTGCGCGTAATCCTTTGCAAAGTACGTGATGATGATGTCCGCGCCGGCGCGCGCAAACGAAAGCAGCAGCTCGTCGACGATCCGTTCTTCGTCGATCCATCCATTTTGCGCGGCGGCTTTCACCATCGCATACTCGCCGCTGACGTTATACACCGCGAGCGGAAGCTCGACATGATCCCGCACGGTGCGCACGACGTCGAGATACGCGAGCGCAGGCTTGATCATCACGATGTCCGCGCCTTCGTCGATATCGAGGAAGACTTCGCGCAGAGCCTCACGCGCGTTGGCCGGATCCATTTGATAGCTGCGCCGGTCGCCGAATGCGGGCGTCGAATCGGCCGCTTCGCGGAACGGTCCGTAAAATGCGGATGCGTATTTCGCGGAGTACGCCATGATCGCGACGTTCGTGTAGCCGTCATCATCGAGCGCGCGCCGAATCGCGCCGACGCGGCCGTCCATCATGTCGGACGGAGCGATGACGTCGACGCCGGCTTGCGCATACGTGAGCGCAGTGCGCACCAAGAGCTCGACGGTCGCGTCGTTCTCGACGTCGCCGCGCGCATCGAGGATGCCGCAATGTCCGTGGTCCGTGTACTCGCAATTACACAGATCCGCGACGACCAGCATCTGCGGCAAGGCTGCTTTGATCGCGCGCGTCGCGGTTTGCACGACGCCATGCGGATCGTAGTTCGAGCTCGCGGTTGCATCTTTGAAGTCGGGGATCCCGAAGAGCAGCACGGCGCGTATCCCGACGCTCGCGAGCTCCTTGGCCTCCAGGGCGGCGACGTCGGCCGACATGCGCGCAACGCCCGGCATGCTCGAGATCGGATCCCGAACGCCGGTTCCGGCGACGATGAACAGCGGCTGAATCAAACCGCCGAGATTCACCTGCGTTTCGCGGACCATGTCGCGCATCGCCCCGCTGGAGCGCAGGCGCCGGGGGCGGGTCATCAGCGTCAGGACCCGCTTATCTTGGAGCTGCATCATGGGTCCTTTCGAGGGGTGCCATCGAGAATTCCGCCGCCAGCGCCGAACCGAGCTGCTCGGCATCGGCCGGTCCCGCGACCGTTGCCCTGCGCTCCCCCCGGAGCACACGTCCATCGTCCAAGCCGACGGCTACCCGCACGACCATCGAGCCGGCGGATGCGTCGAGGACGGCGTTGGCCCCGATTGGTGCTGCGCAACCCCCCCGCATCGTGCGGATGAACGCGCGTTCCGCCAGCACTTCGAGCTCGACGCTCGCGTCGTTTAGGGATGCGCGCAAGACCGCACCGATCGGATCCTCGCGGCGCGTCTCGACGGCCAGCGCACCTTGCGCGGCCGCGGGCACCAGCGTCTGGATCGCAAACGGAACGGTGTAGCGGGCGCGTTCACCGAGTCGGTCGATACCGGCCGCCGCGAGAACGATCGCGTCGTACTCGCTGTCGGCGAGCTTGCGCAGGCGTGTGTCGACGTTACCGCGGATCGTAACGTAGTCGAGATCGCTGCGCATCGCGGCAAGCTGCGCGCAGCGACGCGGGCTCGACGTTCCGACGCGCGCACCTTTCGGCAATTCCTCGAAGCTCGCGAAACGATCGCTGCAGAAGACGTCGCGCGGATCGGCGCGCTCGACGATCGCGACAATCTCCATGTCGTCCGCGAGCGTGCTGGGCAAGTCTTTGCACGAGTGGACCGCGTAATCGGCGCGGCGCTCGCGCAGCGCGAGCTCGAGCTCGCGCACGAATACGTTATCCGAGCCGATAGCGGTGATCGCGCGATCTTGTATTTGGTCGCCCTTCGTCGTGATGTTGACGACCGTCGAGGCGATCCCGCTGCGCGCCAACTTCGCCATCACGGTTCGCGTTTGCGTCATCGCAAGGCGGCTTGCGCGTGACGCGCACACGAGGGTCTCCGACAGGCTTCGATCGACGAGCGCACCGATGCGTTCGCGCACCAGCTTTGCAACTGCCGGCGACGTTCCGCTCGTGTCGATGGCGACGGTGAGCGAATCGCGGCGATGGACGGCAGGCGTCGAGAAGTCGCCGCGCTCCGCCCGGCTTGCATCGTTGACGAGAATGCCGAGTGCGCGCGCAGCCGCGACGACGCAAGCGTTGACGTCGTCGTCGTCGGTCGCGGCAAAGACGAGCGATGCACCCGTGACGTCCCCGGCTTCAAATTGCTTGCGTATCGATTCGATGCGACATTGGTCGGCCAGCCCCGCGAGCGCGGGCGTCAGCGACGGCGCAATGACGCGCACGCTCGCGCCTGCATCCAGCAGGGCGGAAATCTTCCGCTCTGCAATGCTGCCACCGCCGATCACGACAGCCAAACGGCCGCGTACGTTCATCGCAATAGGATACACGTGTTTTCCGTTCGCGCCGGGAGGCGCAACGCCCCCGAACGAAGCTCGCCGCCCATGTCAGGCGCCATGCGCACGGCGTTCTTCGGAGCACTTGTCGCCGCGATCGCCACGCTTCCCGGCCTCGGAACGGGGACTTTGTGGGATAACAGCGAGACTGCCTACGGTGAGGTCGCTCGAGAGATCCTCTTAACGCACGATTGGGTCGTCATGCATTTGAATTTGACTCCCTGGTTCGTGCAGCCGCCGCTCTATTTTTGGATCGCGGCGGGATTCGCGAAGATCTTCGGCGTCGGCTCATTCGCATTGCGGTTGCCCTCCGCGCTGGCAACGATCGCAATGGGGGCGAGCATCGGATATGCGAGCGCGAGATTAGCCGGACCGCGTGTGGGACTGTACGGTGCGATCGTTCTTTCGACCAGCTTGATGCAAGCCATCATCGGACGGATGGCGATCATGGACGCGCTGCTCGATCTCGCCGTCGCAATTGGAATCCTTGCGCTCTTTCGTGCCTTCACCGGTGGATGGCAAGCCGCGTCGGTGCTTGGAGCCGCGATCGCAATAGCACTCGGGATTCTCGCCAAAGGGCCGGTCGCATCCGTCGTCGTCGCACTCGTGATCGTGCCGTGGTTTATGTGGGAGCGCTTTGCCCGCGCGCGCCTCACCTATCCGCCGATTTGGTTGTGGGTGGCCGGGCTTGCGCTCCTGCTCGCGATCGACGTGCCGTGGTTTGCGCTGTTGGCAACGCGCGAAGGACTGCATGCGATCGATAGACTGATCGGACACTACACGTTCGGTCGCTATGTCAAAACGATCGAAAGCCAAAGCGGTCCGGTTTGGTACTACGTGCCGGTCGTCATTCTCGGATTCTTTCCGTGGATTGCGTATCTGCCGAACGCCGCGGTGGCAGCCTGGAAGCGCACGCGAACGCCGGACGACATGAGCGTCCACCTTGCGCGGCTCGCGCTGGTGTGGAGCGTCGCCCCATTTGTTTTCTTTAGCCTAGCGCAAACGAAGCTGCCGAATTACCTTGCCCTCGAGCTGCCTGCACTTGCACTTTTGGTTGCGCTCTGGTTCGACCAGCTCGCCGTTGGAGAGCCGCGGCGCAGCGCGTTGATCGCGACGGCAGTCATTCCGCTTACGATCGGCGCGGTCGCAATCGCTATCGCAATCTATGCGCGCGATGCGCACCTGCTTGCGAGCACTCAAGCCGTGCTCGGCGATCTCGGTACGATGGGCGCAGTCATCTTCGTGGGCTCGATCGTGACGTTCGTGCTGCTATGGATCCGGCAGATGGAGATCGCGCCATATGCCTTCGCGTTGACGGCGATCGTCACGGTGACCTATGCGATGGTCGTCGCGGAGCCGCACGCCGAACGCTTCAAACCGATACCGCAGCTCGCTGCCGTCATTCGCGACCACCGGCAGAATGGCGATGGGATTGCGATTCACAACGCCGGCGGCGGCAACTCGTTGATCTTCTACACGCAGCCGCACGTCGATATCATCGGTGGAAACATCGATCCGCACGACGTCATTTGCTCGGCGAGCCGCACGTTCTACGTCACGTCCGCGCGTAGCGCGGACACGCTCACAATCGAAGGGCGCGAAAAGCACGTCGTCGCCGCTTCCGGCAACGACGTGCTCTTGCTGTTTACTTCGCCGCGGCCTGGACTTGCGCGGTGCTAACCGCGCCGGCCTGATTGCCCCATGCGCTGCGGATGTAGGTAAGGACAGCCGCAATCTCGTCGGGTTTGAGCTGTGACTTCCACGGCGGCATCGTTCCATTGTAGGTCGTTCCGCCGACGTTGAGCGGACCGGTCTTACCGTTGAGAACGATCTGGATGATCTCTTTCGGATCCGCCGCAGTAACCGCGCTGTTACCCGCGAGCGGCGGGAATGCGCCCGGCGTACCTTGGCCGCTCGCACCGTGACACGACGAGCAGTTGGCGCTGAAAACCGTCGCGCCTGGGCCCGATGCGCTGCTGCTGGACTGACCGGCAGAGCCCGCCGGTGCAAGCGGCGCAGCCGCTGCTGCAGCAACTTTCGCCGCGTCGGCGCCACCCGGAACCGTCGGCGCAGTTTGTCCGCGCGCGTCAGCCTTGGCGTTCACGGTTGATTGACCGCCGATCGAAAGTCCGGCGGCGATAAGAATGAAGACTGCGGTGACCACCATGGCCGCCGGCCGTCTGCGAACTTCGCGGCTCGGATTTCGATCCAGCCAGGGCAAGAGAATGAGGAACAGCACGCCGAGCGTCGGTATGCCGATCGTCCCGATGAGTTGCCCGAGCTGTCCCGGGAAGATCTCGAGCAAGAAGTAGAGGCCCATGAAATACCAGGCCGGCGACGGGACGAATTGATCGTTGTTTGGATCGGCTTTGGCATCCAGCGGTGCGGGCGAAAGAGTCGCAAGGATCACGATCACGAGCAAGACGACGAGCGACGCGATCGTGTCCATAAACATCTGGTTTGGCCAGAAGCGTCCGGGCTTGAGCGCTCGGCGGTCGTCTCTCGGCGGACCCGCAGAACCGTTGTGCCGGAAGATGATGAGATGGACGCCGACCAGCAAGATCAAGAGCAGCGGCGTCAGCCAGACGTGAATGCCGAAGAACTTGTTGAGCGTCAGCGTGTTCATCACGGGGCCGCCTTGCAGCCAGTTCTGCAAGAACGGACCAGCGATCGGCGCGGCGCCGGTGATATTCAGCGAGACTTGCGATGCAAAGTAGGCGTTGAGATCCCACGGCAGCAGATAGCCGGTGAGCCCGAGGACCAGCGTGAGAATGAAGAGGACGATGCCGACTACCCACTGCAGTTCGCGCGGGCGCTTGTAGGCGCCCCACACCGCGACTTGCACGAGGTGCATTGCGACGAGCGCGATCATCGCCGTTGCGCCCCAATAGTGGAGGCTGATGATGAACTGTCCGAACGGAACCTTTTGATAGATGAAGAGCGTCGATTCCCACGCGCTCGCCGACGACGGCGCGTAGTACATCGTAAGGAAGATGCCCGTGACGATCTGCAAGATCATCGCGAAGAGCGTCGCGCTTCCGAAAACGTACCAGTACGAAGGTCCGCCGGGGACGTCCTCGGTGAGGAAATTCTTCGTCATGCTGACGAAGCCGGTGCGTGATTCTAGCCAATTCAACATAATGCGCGCTTAACTGTAACTGACGATGACGCGGTCAGGCGTCGAGCTCTTATAACGTATCCATGTGATCTCGGCTTTGCCGCTCTGCTCGCGCAACGGCAGCGGATCGAGTCCGCGCGGCGCGGGTCCGCCCGTACGCTCGCCGGTGCGATCGTACGTCGAATTATGGCACGGGCAGAAGAATATGCTCTTACTGTCGTCCCATGCGAATCGGCAACCGAGATGCGGGCAGATCGACGAGAAGATGACGTATCCCGCCGTGTAGATCTGACTCGCGTACGGAACTTGCTCTGATTTGGACGCATCCGGAGGAAACAGATCGGTTCGCTCCGCTTTCATCTTGTCGAATTGCGTCTGGTTCATCTTCACGCCCCAGACGTAATCCGACGCTCCTTCCGGAGCGAAGTAGCCGTCAGTGGTCTTGCGCGTGAACGAGACCTTCAGCGGTGCTGCGCTCGTCGTCAATTTCGTCCAGTCGTTTGCATCGACCGGTGACCACGCCTCGGCGGACAGCTCGTTGATCTTTTTACCGGGGACGCTGTATGCAAGCAACGGAACACCGATAACGAGGCCGATGACTGTGCCGAGCACGATCGTGGCATTTGCCATGAATGCTCGTCGGCTTTGCTCTTCCGGCGTGCCCGGATCGAGGTACGCCTCCGCGTGGGCTTGTGACACGAAGTTATTCTCCTAAGGATAAGGAGTACGACTCGCGCGGATTTATCGCAAGGGCACGAAATGCCCTTGCAGTTTAAAAGGCGCTCCGCCCCAGGCTCCGCGCCCCCCACGCTTCGCGTGGGGCCCCCCAAAGCACGAGCCCATCGTCATTGCGAAAAAAGTCGCATTCCCCGAGGGGGCTCGTAACAACATTTCTTGTCCTTTCAACAAAATTCAACTACTACAACTCACCACCAAGTGGCGGCCCCATTCGGGCGGCGGTTCTGCATAGGCTTCGTGCTCCGGTTGCTCGTCGAACGGACGGCGTAGAACGGCGAGCAGGCGCCGGATTTCGGAGAACTCTTTGCGTTCCGCGTGCTCGATCGCGGTTTGTGCGAGGTAGTTCCGCAACACGTACTTTGGGTTGACCCGGTTCATCTGCGCGCGACGTTCCGCGTCGACACTCTCCTCGCGCTGCAGGCGCGCGCGGTATCGGTCGAGCCACGCCGCAATCCGCTCGCGATCGGTGAACCATCCGGTGAATCCGGTATCTTCCGTCTGCGTGACGGTCGCGAGCGACCGCCACGTCCGCGTGTAGTCGCAGTCGTCGAGATCCATCGCTTCCATGAGGTCGCCGAGCAGCTGTGCGTCTTCATCCTCTTCGGTGCGCACGCCCAGCTTGGCGCGCAGCGCGCTGAGATACGCGTCGTGTAAGACCGGTTCGAACCCGTCGAGAATCGCCTTGGCCGGCTCGAGCTCGATCAGCGAGCTCATCGCCTCCGCCAGCGCGTAGCAGTTCCAGAGTGCAATCGTCGGCTGCCGGTCGAACGCGTAACGGCCCGT
>Ga0181525_10000756_pt1 | contig 28127 bp, 16 predicted proteins | sample PEATcosm2014_Bin_48_FD_121100 | JGI IMG/M metagenome (GOLD analysis project Ga0181525, IMG submission 121100) | Peatland microbial communities from MTU Mesocosm Facility, Houghton, MI, USA - PEATcosm2014_Bin06_10_metaG | ecosystem: Environmental > Terrestrial > Soil > Wetlands > Peat | place... | reverse complement strand
TGTCGATCAACAACACCACGCAGATGGACCTGCAGGGCCAGGCCGCGTCCGAATCGGACGGCCACCGGCACATCAGCGGCACCGGGGGCCAGGCGCAGTTCGTGCGCGGCGCCTACGCGTCCAGGGACGGCAAGTCGTTCATCTGCCTGTCGTCCACCTACGAGAAGCGCGGCGAGCGCAGGAGCCGCATCGTGCTCGATCTCACGCCAGGCAACATCGTGACCACGCCGCGCTCCGACATCATGTATGTCGTCACGGAATTCGGCATGGTCAATCTCAAGGGCAAGTCGGTGGCCGAGCGCGCCCGGGCGATGATCTCCCTGGCGCACCCGGATTTCCGCGACGAACTCGAACGCGCGGCGCGCGCCAGCCGGATGATCCCGCGCGGCTTCGCGTAGCGTCGCGGCCGTTCAGGCCGGCAGCTCCAGCGGCAGCGTGCGCAGGCGCTTGCCGGTGAGCGCGGCCAGCGCATTGGCGACGGCCGGGGCGATGGCCGGCACGCCCGGCTCGCCCAGGCCGGTGGGCGCCTCGTCGCTGGGCACGAAGTGCACGGCCACCGCAAAGGCCTCGGTCATGCGCGGCGGCGTGAAGTCGGTGAACTGCGACTGCTGCACGACGCCGTCCTTGAGCGTGATCTCGAAGCCCGGCTGCGTCATCGCGAACCCGAAGATGGCGGCGCCCTGGACCTGCGCCTCGGCCGCCAGCGGATTGACGATCTGGTTGGCATGGACGCCGGCCGTGGCGCGGTGCACCTTGGGGCGGCCATCGACGATCGACACGTCGACCACATAGGCGACCACCGAACCGAAGGACTCGTGCACGGCCGCGCCCCAGGCATGGCCGGCCGGCAGCTTGCCGCCGTAGCCGGATTTATCGACCGCCAGCTGCAAGGCGGCGCGGTGCCGCTCGTGCCCGCCGGCGGCAAAGCGCGCCATCCGCCAGGCCACCGGATCGGTGCCGGCGGCGTGCGCCACCTCGTCGACCATCGTCTCCATCACGAAGGCGGTGTGGGTATTGCCCACCGAGCGCCACCACAGCACCGGCACGGCCACGTCCGGATGGGTCACGCGCAGGCGCATCGGCAGGCCGTAGACGTTCTCGGCGACGCCTTCGGTCATCGTGCCGTCGATGCCGTTCTTCACCAGGAAGCCCTCGAAGGGCGTGCCCTTGACGATCGACTGGCCGACGATGACATGGTCCCAGGCCAGCAGCTTGCCGTCGGCATCGAGCGCGGCATCGACGGTGTGCAGGTGGGCAGGCCGGTAATAGCCGCCGCGGATATCGTCCTCGCGGCTCCACATCAGCTTCACCGGGCCGGCCTTGTCGCCCTGGCGCTCGTACCAGGCCTTGGCGATGGCAGCGCCCTCGCGCAGGTAGTCGGAGGTGGGCACCGCGCGGCGCCCGAAGCCGCCGCCGGCGGGCAGCGTGATCAGGTTTACCTGCGCGGGCTTGAGGCCCAGCGTCTGCGCAATGGCCGCCTGGTCGAGCGTCTGGAACTGCGATCCGGCCCACACGGTGGCGGCGCCCGGCTTGAGTTCGAAGGTGGCGTTGAGCGGTTCCATCGGCGCGTGCGCGAGGTAAGCGAAATGGTATTCGCCGCCGACGTGCCGCACGGCGGCCGCGGCGCCACTCACGTCACGGTCGATGGCCGTGAGCGCGGGCTGGCGCGCGGCATCGCGGAACGAGGCCAGCAGCGCATCGCTGCTGACGGTGCTGCCCACGCCGGTCTTCCACGTGACCTGCAGCAGGTCGCGGGCCTGCTTGGCCGGCCAGTAGCCGTCGGCAACGATGGCGATGCCGCTGCCGCCGCGGTCGGTGGGCACCTGGAAGATGTCGCGCACGCCCTTGACGGCCAGCGCGCGTCCCGCATCGAACCCGGCAACCTGCCCGCCGAAAACCGGCGCATGCTGGAGCAGCGCCACCGTCATGCCGGGCAAGCGCATGTCGATGCCGTATTTCTTCTTTCCCGTGGCCCCGGCCGCAACGTCGAGGCGCGGCTTGCCCTTGCCGATGATCCGGTACTGGCGCGGCGACTTGAGCGTCACCGTGGCGGGCACGGGCTGGCGCGCCGCGCCCTCGGCCAGCGCGGCGTAGGTCGCCTTGTGGCTGCCCGAGCGCACGACGCCGGAGCCGGTCGTGCACGAGGCCACCGGAACCTTCCACTGTTCGGCGGCGGCGGCGATGAGCATCGCGCGGGTGGCAGCGCCCACCTGGCGATATTGCAGCCAGGAATGGGCCACGGCATTGGAGCCGCCGGTCATCTGGATGCCGAAGAGCGGATCCTTGTAGGCGTCGCCGGCCGGTGCCAGGCCGGCCTTCACCTGGCTCCAGTCGACATCGAGTTCCTCGGCCAGCAGCATCGGCAACGCGGTCAGGGCGCCCTGGCCGAAATCGAGGCGATTGACGGTGATCTCCACCGTATTGTCCGCAAGGATGTGGACGAAGGGCTGCGGATCGGGCAGCGCCTTGGGCGCGTCGGGCGCCGCGCCCTCGGCAAGGGCGAGCGGCGCGTGCCAGGCGATGGCCAGGCCGCCACCGGCCAGTGCGCTCAGGCGCAGGAAATCGCGGCGCGGCAGCGGCACGCGCCGGCTGCGCGTGTGCGGGGCTCCGGACAGGCAACGGGCGATACGGTCGGCATCCATGGCGGCTCCTTACGCGAGCGTCCTGGCGGCATCATGGATGGCCGCGCGGATGCGCTGATAGGTGCCGCAGCGGCACAGGTTGCCGGCCATCGCGGCCTCGATATCGGCATCGGTGGGCTTCTTGTTGCTTTCGAGCAGTCCGGTTGCGCTCATGATCTGGCCGCTCTGGCAGTAGCCGCACTGCGCGACATCGTGTGCTATCCATGCGGCCTGTACGGCCTTGCCTACCGGGCCGCTGCCCACGCCCTCGATGGTGGTGATCTTCTGGCCCACCACCGCCGAGATCGGGGTCACGCAGGAGCGGGTCGGCTGGCCGTTGACGTGCACCGTGCAGGCGCCGCAGGCGGCGATGCCGCAACCGTATTTGGTGCCGGTCATGCCCAGCACATCGCGCAATGCCCACAAGACGGGCGTGGACGGATCGGCATCGACCCGTAACAGTTCGCCATTGATGTTCAGTGTCGTCATAGGGTTCACCTGGAAGGGGTTCGGGAGGAAAACCGCTCGCACCGATGCTGCGCAGCTGCAGGGCGACTTATACCAAATTCACCGTGTCGCCGACAGCGCGCGCGGCGCGGTCATGTGCGCAGGCGCGGGGCGCGGCTTGCCGCTCGCGCGCCACGCGGGTAAGGTCGGTGGCCGGCCCGTGCCGGGCCCAGGAGTCCCCCGCATGAACGAAAGCCCCACCTACACGCCGCCGCCGATCTGGACCTGGGACAAGGAGAACGGCGGCACGTTCGCCAATATCAACCGTCCGGTCGCGGGGCCGACCCACGAGAAGGAACTGCCGCGGGGTCGCCACCCGCTGCAGCTGTACTCGATGGCCACGCCCAACGGCGTGAAGGTCACCATCCTGCTCGAGGAGCTGCTGGCGCTGGGCCACGGCGGCGCCGAGTACGACGCCTGGTTGATACCGATCGGCCAGGGCGAGCAGTTCGGCAGCGGTTTCGTGGCGGTGAACCCGAATTCGAAGATCCCGGCGCTGCTCGATTGCTCCGGCGCCACGCCGGTGCGCGTCTTCGAGTCGGGCGCCATCCTGCTGTACCTGGCGGGCAAATTCGGCGCCTTGCTGCCCGCCGAGGCGGCGGCGCATGCGCAATGCCTGTCCTGGCTGTTCTGGCAGATGGGCAGCGCGCCGTTCCTCGGCGGCGGCTTCGGCCATTTCTATGCCTACGCGCCGGCCAAGATCGAGTACGCGATCGACCGCTACGCGATGGAGGTCAAGCGCCAGCTCGACGTGCTCGACCGGCATCTTGCGCACAATGCCTATCTGGCCGGCGCCGAGTACAGCATCGCCGATATCGCCACCTGGCCCTGGTACGGCGCGCTGGCGCAAGGCAAGCTGTACGGTGCCGGCGAGTTCCTGCAGGTGCAGCAGTACACGCACGTGCAGCGCTGGACCGCGCAGATCGCCGCGCGGCCGGCGGTGCAGCGTGGCCGCATCGTCAACCGCAACTGGGGCGACCCGTCCGAACAGCTGCCGGAGCGCCATTCGGCCGGCGACTTCCCGGCGGCGCTGCGCGCCTGAGGCGCCCGCCGCAGGCGCGCCGCCGCGACGCTCAGAACAGCGCGCCGGCCTTGCCCATCATCTGCTCGCGCACCAGCGGTATCGGCGGGCCGCCGTATTGCAGGAAGGCGTCGTGGAAGGCCTTCCAGCCGCCACGCCCGCCGTGGCCCGCCGTCCAGTCCTCGCGCAGCTTGCGGATCATCAGCTTGCCGATCGTGTAGTTCAGGTAGGCCGGATCGAAGGTGCCGCGCGCGGCCTGCTGGCGCGCGCTGCCCGGGTCGGTGTGGGCCTGCTCGCGGAACAGCGTCTCGCACTCGGCCACGCTCATGTGCTCGGTGTGCAGGCCGATCGAGCAGACGAAGCGCACGTCGCGCAGCAAGGCTTCGACGAGCTGGCCGATGTGCACGTCGGGCGCGCCGGCCCCCAGGCCGGCGTCCCACATCATCTCCTCGCCGTAGTGCGCCCAGCCCTCGGCAAAGGCATAGCCGACGAAGATCTGCCCGAACAGCGAGGGCGAGCGGTTGGCGTGCAGGAACTGCAGGAAATGTCCCGGCCAGACCTCGTGCGCCGAGGTGAACAGCAGCACCGACTTGCCCGGCGTGTAGGCCAGCTGGTCGGCCAGCGGCCAGGTCGGATCCGGCGGCGCGATGTTGTACACCGAGGGCATGCCCTTGTCGTAGGGTCCGGCGATATCGATGTAGGCGAAGTTCCAGCGCTGGTAGGGCGGCGCCTCGGCGACCAGCGCCTGCTCCTCGCCGGGGATCGAGACGAGATCCTTGTCCTTGATGAACTGGCGCAGGCCCGCCAGTTGCGCCCGCGCACCGTCGACCGCCCCGCCCTGCGGCTTGTCGGCGTTGACCTTGTCGACGCAGGCCTGCACGCCGGCACCGGGCAGGTAGGCCGCGCAGGCGGCCACCAGCGCGTCGTGGTTGCGCTTGAGGTCGCGGCGCGCCACCTCGCGCAGCTCGGCGAGCGGGGTGTCGACGCGCTCGGTCATCCACAGCATCGCGGCGTACTTGTCGGCGCCCAGCGCGAACTCATCGGTGGCGTGCGCCTGCTCCGCCTTCATCCACGAGGCCAGGTCCTGCATCGCCTGCGCGGCCGCGGCGATGGACTCGCGCAGCTGGTGCTGCAGATCGGCATCGGGAACCGCGGCGAAGATCTTGGGCACGTCGTCGCGAAAGAAGCCGACATAGCCGTTGAAGCTGTTGTAGGCCAGCGTCACATAGGTGCGCGGCAGCGGCGACTTGAGGTTGGAGCGGATCTGCCCGGCGGCGCGCGGGATCGAGCGCGCGTAGCCGATGAAGGCCTTCATGCGCACGGCCAGCGGGGCGTAGGGGCGCGTGAGATACACCGAAGGATCGAGCGAACCGGTGTAGTAGGCCGGGTTGGTGTACGGCATGCGCGCGTCGCGCAGCCAGAACAGGTCGCCGTCGATGCGCGCCAGCAGGTACTTGCGCTCGAAGCGTTCCTGCGCACCCAGTCCGGCCTCGGCAAAGGCCTCGGCGCGGGCCCGCGCCTGCGTCAGGCGCTGGACCTCGGCGGCGAGCCCCGCGGCCGACCAGTCGGGCAGCTTGCCGTCGAATTCGTGGCGGCCCTGCACGGCGGCGAATTCCGGGTGCGCCGCGAAGGTGTCCTCGATGAACTGCTGCAGGAACGGCGCCCAGGCCGGGGGCCCTGCATCGGCCGCCAGCGCGGGACCGGCCAGCAAACCGCTGCCGACAAGCGCGCCAAGGGCATACCCGCGCCAGCTGCGGCGCGCCTTGCGTACTGCTAACGACATGCGAATCTCCCGTTCAGTGGTGCCAAGGTGCCGGTGGTCCGGGGCCGATCGCAGGCGCCCCGGCGCCGACCGGCGGAATCTAGGGTTGCGCTGCGGCCGGCGCGCCCGACGCCAGCCGCTCGCGCACGAACTTGATGTGCTCGCGCAGGACATACACCTGGTCGGCGAAAGCCGCCGGGATCTTCAGCGTGATGACCGCCTTGTCGATCTCCTCCAGCCGCTGCCGCAGCGGCTGGCGCTGCTCCTCGGTGTCGGCTGCCAGCGTCAGCCGCTCCAGCGCCATCAATTCGGCGTAGCGCCGGTGGATGCGCCGGCGCACGCGCCAGCTGTAGATGGCCGGTATCAGCCGCAACGCCGGGATCAGCAGGATCAGCGCCGGGATCAGCACGACGACGATGCGGTCGACGATCGTTGCCAGCCAGAACGGCAGGTGGCGATAGGAGAAGCTCTTGCCCGACTTGTAGTAGCGGGCGGCATCGTCGCTGATCGGATATTCGTGTTCGAGCGGCGCGGGAAACTCGCCGGCGCTGCGCAGCAGGCCGGCGTGCCCGTGCACCTCGCGCGCCGCCTCGATCAGCAGGTCGGAGAGGGCCGGGTGCAGTCCCGAACGCGCCACCAGCTCGACGGTGGGCGCCAGCAGCGTCACCGGTTGCGGCGGAATATTGGCGCCCAGGTCGAAGGTGCCCGCGCCCAGGTGGAGCTGGCCCAGGTAGCGGAACTGGCGCATGTAGCCGTCGGCCTGCGTCACGTCGAAGAGGCGGACGCCGGGCGCATGGAGCAGCACGCGGATGTTCTCGGTGACCGAGGAATCGCTCATCATGAAGGCCGCGTCGATGCGCCCGCTGACCAGCGCCTTGGCGACGGCCTCCCCGCCCAGGTCGGTGAGCGACGGATCGTTGCGCGGTTCCACGCCGTTGGCCTTGAGCAGCGCCTGGGCCAGCGCATGGGTGCCGCTGCCCTCGGGGCCGATGGCGATGCGCCGGCCGCGCAGCTCCGAGAGCCGCTGCAGCGGCTGCGCGCCGCGATAGAAGATGAACAGCGGCTCGTAGAAGACGCTGCCCAGCGACACCAGGTCGTCGGTCTCGGCGGTGTCGGCCAGCCCGCCCTGCACCAGCGCCACGTCCACGTCGATGTCGGGATCGGTGAGCTGGCGCAGGTTGTCCTTCGATCCCTCGGAGGCCAGGATCTTGAGCGTGACCCCGCTGCGCGCCAGGATGTTCTGGTAGCGGTCGGCCGCCCGGCGAAACGCGCTGCCCTCGGGGCCGCCGACCATGGTCAACGTGGTGGGCGGTGCCGGCTGCAGAAAGTGCACGGTGATCAGCACCGCGGCGAGCAGCGCCAGCAGCACCGGTGCGCTGCTCACGGCCAGGTCGCGCCAGGAAGTTCCCCGCAGCAGCTTGATCAATCGCATCCAGGTCTCGTCGGTAGGGGCCGCGCACCGGCGCGCGCACCCGATTGTCCTACGCTTTGCGCCGCCATTGCGCAAGGCCCCATGCGGGAATCAATAGATGCCCAGTGCCATGCCGGTGGCCAGCGCGGCGCCCAGGTCGCTGCAGCGCGACAGATCGGCCTCGCCGATCTTTTTCTCGCGCCCGATCTGCTCGGCTGTCTGCGCATGCGTGCAGACCACCAGGGCCGGCGCCACCGTGCGCAGGCGCAGGCCGGTGGCGATGCGGTCGATCTGGCGCACCGCCCCCTGGCCATCGCTGCCGGCGCAGACCATGCTCGCATAGGGCCGGCCGCCGACCCGGTCGAGCGCGGCGTAGTAGCAGCGGTCGAAGAAATCCTTCATCAGCCCGGACATGGTCGCGAGATTTTCCGGCGTCGCGAACAAATATCCGGCCGCCTCCAGCACATCGGCAGGCTGCGCCTCGGGCGCATGCATCAGGCGCACGCGCAGGGCCGGCTCGCGGGCGGCGCCGGCCGCAGCGGCATTGGCCATCTGCAGGGTGCCTCCGGTCATGGAGTGGTAGACGATGAGCAGGGTCTTCATGGCGGCTCCGGCCGGGCTAGCGGCACCAAGCCGCGGCACGCGCCGGTGCAGGCGAAAGAGCGAAGCTTAATCGCAGCCGGGGCGGGCCGGGGGGCCGGCGCCGCGCAGGCGGATCAGTCGGTGAACGGCGGCGCCGCGCGCAGCACTTCCTCGACGGTGGTGATGCCGTGGGCGATCTTCTCGGCCCCCGAGACACGCAGCGAGCGCAGGCCGTCGCGCGCCGCCTGGCGGCGGATCTGCTGGATGTCGCCGCCCGCGCTGACGAGCGCGCGGATCGCGTCGGTGACCACCAGCAGCTCCACCAGGCCGGTGCGCCCCAGGTAGCCGGTGCGCCGGCATTCGAGGCAGCCCACCGGCCGCCCGACCTTGCGCGGCGGCTCCGAGCGCCAGGGCGCAACGAGCTCGCGCCACAGCCCCTCCTCGATGTCGACGTCGCGCGCCTTGCAGTGCGGGCACAGCATGCGCACCAGGCGCTGCGCCTGGATGCCGATGACGGTGGCGTTGACCAGGTAGCTGGGCACGCCCAGCTCCAGCAGCCGCGCGATCGAGGCCGACGCGTCGTTGGTGTGCAGCGTCGAGAAGACCAGGTGGCCGGTGAGGGCCGCCTGCACCGCCATGTCGGCGGTTTCCTTGTCGCGGATCTCGCCCACCATGATGACGTCCGGGTCCTGGCGCATCAGGGCGCGCAGGCCGTCGGCAAATCCGATGTCGATGCCGTGCTGGACCTGCATCTGGTTGAGGCTGGGGTCGATCATCTCGATCGGGTCCTCGACCGTGCTGACATTGACCTCGTCGGTGGCGATCTGCTTGAGCGTCGAGTACAGCGTCGTGGTCTTGCCCGAGCCCGTGGGCCCGGTCACGAGGATGATGCCCGAGGGGCGCTTGATCAGGTCGGCCCAGATGCGCGCCTCGCCGTCGGAGAAGCCCAGCTCCGCGTAGCTGCGCACGACGACCTCGGGATCGAAGATGCGCATCACCAGCTTCTCGCCGAAGGCCGTGGCCAGCGTGGAGAGGCGGATCTCGACCTCGCGCCCGCCGTCGCCGCCGATGCGCGTCTTGATGCGGCCGTCCTGCGGCCGGCGCCGCTCCACCACGTCCATGCGGCCCAGCAGCTTGATGCGGCTGGTCATCGCCTGCATCACCCCGGGCGGCACCTGGTAGACCTGGTGGAGCACGCCGTCGATGCGGAAACGCACCACGCCCTGCTCGCGCTTGGGTTCGAGGTGGATGTCGCTGGCGCGCTGGTCGAAGGCGTACTGCAGGATCCAGTCGACGATGTGGATGACGTGCGCGTCGTTGGCCTCGACCTTGCCGCCCAGCTCGACCAGCTGCTCGAAATTGCTGACCAGGCTGCCCGAACCGGTCTTGTTCGCGCCCTTGACCGATTGCGCGAGCTTGTAGAACTCGGTGGTGAAGCGCGCCACGTCCAGCGGATTGGCCACGACCCGGCGCACCACGCGCTTGGTCACCTGCTCGATCTCGCGCACCCAGCCGTCGAGGAACGGTTCGCAGGTGGCGATCACGACCTCGACCGGCGACACGGCGATAGGCAGTATCGCATTGCTGGTGGCGTAGGCGCTCGACATCACGTCGACCACCCGGGTGAAATCGACCTTCAGCGGATCGACGTGCTGGTAGGGCAGGCCGGCGTCGTTGGCCAGCCACTGCGTGAGCGATTCGAGGTCGAGCAGGCGGCGCTCGGCATCGGGCGTGCGGAAGTTCATCTCGGCCACGAGTACCAGCGGGTGGCCGTTGCGCTCGCGGTCGGGGATGGCGAAGATGCGCTCGGCATCGGCCCGCGCCAGCAGGCCGGCCTCGACCAGGCGCGGCACCAGCACGCCCAGGGTGACGCGCGTGTTGCTGCCGAAGCGCGCCGCAGAGCCGGCGGCCGGCGCGGCGGCGGCGACCGGCGGCGGCTTTAGCTCGCGCGGCTTGGCGGCGTTCACCGGGGCGCCGCGTCCGCGTCCATCAGGCCGTCACCAGGCGCGAGGTCAGGGCCTCGGCCCGTTCCGGCGCGCTGGCGAAATCGGCCACCACCGCATGGGCGGCACGCTCGGTCAGCGGTGCACTCTCGAGCGGCCGGATGTAGTCGCGCCGCAGGTAGGAGCGGATCAGTTCGGGCGACATCACGTGGGCGTGGTTGTCGGTGCCGCTGCTGAACATGTACATCGTGCGCAGCGGGCTGATCCAGCGCAGGCGCGCCTTGATGTAGGCCGCGCCGTTCCACAGCTCGAACCAGCTGCCGCGCGTCCAGTGCGCCAGGTCCTGGTCCATGCGCGCGTCCTCGGCCTTGTCGGGCACGCCCACGTCGGTGAGCGCGGCCGGAACCGACAGGTCGACCTGGTGGTCGGCCGCGGCCCGCATGACGGCGCGGGTGGGCACCTTGACCCCGCCCGGTATGGCGGTGAGCGGGAAGGAACCGGTGAGCTGCAGGCCTTCCATCCGCGCCTGCACCTCCGAGGACTGCAGCGCGCTGCGGATGTAGCGGGCCTGGTCGACGGGCTTGACCGCGAAGGCATGCGAGGCCATCAGGTTCTGCAGGAAGTCGTCCTGCTCGCGCTGCGGCATGCGTATCAGCGCCAGTCCGTCGCGGATGATGCGGGTGAGCACGGGTATGAGTTCGACCAGGCGGCGCCGCTCCTCGGCCGTGGCCTTGGGCTGGATGCTCCAGACGATCTCGTGGATCACCTCGCGGAAGCTCTTGGAGAACCCCTTGGTCTGGTCGTCGCGCAGGCTGGCCTGCACCAGCACCTGCACCCAGGGTCCGACGAGGAACTCGCGCAGGTAATGCTCGAGCTCGACGCTCTCGAAGGCGCGACGCACCTGGATGGTGGTGTTGATGATGAGGATCTCGCGCTTCTCGGCCTCCTCGAGGGCGCGCTTGGCGCGCGCGATGGGGTCGCTGTCGCGCGGCGCGATGTCGCCGAGAAACGCCTCGAACTCGTTGAGCACGCGCTCGAAGATGGCGATATCGCGGTCGAATTTCTCCATCACCTCGCGCACCAGCCGGTCGACCTCGGCGCGGAAGCGTTCGTTCTCGTCGCCGTACGGTTCCCAACCCACGGCGGCCGCGGCGATGCGGTCGATCAGGCGGCGCGCCGGATGCGCGCTCGAGGCGAAGAAGGCCGCGTCGAGCAGCGCCGCCTTGAGCACCGGGAACTGCAGGCGCGACAGCAGGGCCTTGATCTCGGAGGGCACCTGGCCATCGCGCAGCACGTGGTCGAACATCATGCCGACGATCTCGATCGTGAGCTTGTCGACGGTACGGGTCGACTGCGAGATCAGGTGCTCGCGCCAGGCGTTGATCGAACCGGCCGGCGTGCCGGCGAACAGCGCGCCGTGGATGCCTTCGAGGCCCAGCGTCTGCAGCTCGCCCAGCGCGTCGAGCAGCAGCGGGGCCACCGGCCCCTGGCCGCCGGCAAGCGGCGGCAGCACATCGCCGCCCACGTTGGCCTGCAGCCGGGTCAGCAGCTCGTTGAGGATGAGCTGTGCGTCCGCGCGTCCCTGCGCCCCGGCGCCCGCCGGCCCTGCGGGCCCGGGCACCGCGGATCCCGGCATGCCGGCGCCGAGCGCGCCCATGCCCAGCACGGCGGGGGCCCGATCGCCGGGCGCGCCCGCGCCGCCGCCCGGCGTTGCGGCCAGGGGCGAACCGGCCGGCACCAGCGTCGGCGGCGGCGTCTTGCGGGCATTGCGCGCGCGGCGGATGGCGCGCGCCTCGACGCCGTGGGTGCGGAAGTGGTCGAGCAGCGACCGCGAGATCCGGCCGATCTCGCCGGAGAATTCGGTCTCGAAGGCATTGAGGAAGAAGACCCAGGCTTCCGGATGCAGGTCGCTGTCGATGGCGCCCTGCAGCAAAGCGGGCACATAGCTGTCCGGGCCGAAGGGATTGTCGGCGGCCGGGAAATGCTCGCGCGCCGCCAGGTAGCCGACCACGAGGTCGAGTTCGCGCAGCGTGTCTTCGATGCGGCCGCGCATGCGACGCGCGGCCCGCGCCGCCAGCGCCTCGCCGCCGTCATCGGCATCGACCACCAGTTCCAGGGTCGCCGCATCGACCTCGACCGGCAGTTCCAGGCTGCTGCGCGCGCCGCGCGGGGCCAGCAGCCGCCCGAAAGCCGCATCCTGCTGCTCGCCCAGGCGCATGAGGAAATGGCGCACCAGCGCGTCGCTCTTGGTTGCCAGCAGGCGCTGGACCAGCGGCGAGCCGACGTCGAAGTCCCAGCGGCTTGCCAGTCCGTCGCGCACCAGCTCGACCACCCGGGGGAAGGACGCGCAGATGAGCTCGCGCGAGATGGCCGCCGCGGAGCGGATCAGCGCCGAGGACTGGTTGGCCGACAATTGCGGCAAGGGGTTCGGCGCGGTGGCGATGGTCGACGGCCTGCGGGTCATGTTCGGGTATCCATGGTCAGGAAAGCGGATCCGCCTCCGGGCCACTTGCCGACTGTAGCTTGGGAATACGATCTGTCAAGCCAGCGCGCGCTCCCGAATGCGGCATACAGTTTTCGGCCGAACCGACGATAGCTCGCGGCAAGGGCCCGGCCGGGCCGCTCACAGGCACAGTTGCCCGCCGGCGGCGAGCGCGACCAGTCGCCCGTTGGCGCCGCGCGTGCCGCGCAACCAGTCGAGGGCGGGCAGGCCGAAACGCGCCTCGAAGCGGCGGGCGCGGGCGAGGAGCTCGTCGACATTCCAGGCCAGCGGCGCATCGGCGGGCGCGGCCGGCCCGGCGAAAGCCATGACGACGGTGTTGCCCGCGGCACTGCGCGGCAGGCGCAGCCAGCGCCGCCCGAATGCTTCGCCCAGCGCCTCGACGCTGGGCTGCAACGAGCGGCCGAACAGGTTGAAGGCCGCGACCCCGCCGTCGCGCAGCGCTGCCCGGCACGCCCGGTAGAACGGCACATCGTCGAATACCGGCCCGCGCGCCGCGGCGTCGTACAGGTCGACCTGCAGCCAGTCGGCCCGGGCGCGCGCCTTGCGCACGTAGGCGCCGGCATCGGCCTTGACCACCTGCAGGCGCTCGTCCTCGGGCGGCAGCCCGAACCATGCGCGCGCCGCCCGTATGACCTGCGGATCGATGTCGACGACGGTGACGCGGCTGGCGCGCAGGTGGCGATGGCAGAACTTGGTGAGCGCTGCGGCGCCCAGGCCCAGCTGCAGTACCTCGGCCGGGCGCGGGACGAAGAGCAGCGGCATCATCATCTGCTGCTGGTATTCGAGTTCCAGCCGGTGGGGGTGGTCGAGCGACATCGCGCCCTGGACCCACTCGGTGCCGAAGTGCAGGTAGCGCACACCGTCGGATTCGGACACGGTCACGCCGCCGGCGGCCGGCATCGCGTCACGCGCCATTGACGTTGCCATCGGCGGCCTGCACCGCGCGCTGCAGGTCCTTGAGCACGCTGCGCAAGGCCCGCGACAGCAGCGGCGCCGTCTCGGTGGGCGCGATCAGCCGGCCGCGCAGGTACTGCACCAGCGAGTCGTGCGACAGCGAGGCCAGCGAGCCGCCGGTGCGCGAGGAAAACAGCGCCAGCGTGCGCGCCGGGGTCCAGCCGATCAGCCGCATGCGCACGAGCGCCCGGCCCACCCGGATGTCGAACCAGCTGCGATCGCGCCACTGGTCCACGTCGCGGCCCGCCTCGTCGCTGCCGATCGCATCGGCAGCCAGTTCCGGCGGCGTCTTGAGCCACTGGTGGACGACGGGGGAGCGGGCGCGCGTGAGCAGGTTCTGCACCGCCTCGTCGACCACCGGCACCGCCAGGTCCGGCTCCGCTTCGGCCGCGTCGCGCAGCGCAAAGCCGTCGAGGCGGATGCGCACCGTGCTCGCCGAGAAAGCGCCGGCCGCCGGCGCGGGCGCCTCGCCGCCGGTGAGCACGTGGGAGTGGGCGATCATCAGGCGATTGAGAAACGCCTGCATCTTCTCCGGCGGCCAGCCGATCAGGGCCACGCCGTCCTTCAGGCTCGCCAGCAGCGCGGCGATGGTCTCGACCTGGCGCTTGCGATCGACGTTGGCCGCCGGCGGCAGCACGCTGGCGATCAGGTCGGGAATCACCATCAGGTAACGGCGGAACTGGCCCGCGTCGCGGCCTTCGGCCGCCGCGCTCTCGACCAGCACGCGCGCCCACGGGCCGAGCACGAACTGGCGCAGGTAGTCCTCCAGGCCGGCGCCCTCGAGAATATCGCCCAGGAAGCGCGCGGCCTCGGCCGACTGGATCTCGCGCTTCTCGGCTTCGCGCAGCAGTTCGCGCGCGGCCACGATGTTGTCGCTGGCGGCCGGCACGACCGCCGCCAGGAAGGCCTCGAACTGGTCGCAGGACTGGGCAAAGGCCGATGCCGATGCGCCGGGCGAATGCACCACGAAATGCACCGCGCTGCGCGCATGGCGCAGGTAGCGCTGGTTGTCCGGACCCTCGGCGGACCAGCCGATCGCCGAGCTTGCCAGCGCATTGATCAGGCGGCGCGCCGGGTGATCGGGCCGTGCCAGCACGGCCGGATCGGCCAGCGCGACCTCGAGGAAGGGAAAGCGCAGGCAGGCGATCTGCGTGCGCAACGGTGCCGGCACCAGGCGGTCGCGCTCGATGCGCGCGAACAGCCGCGCCACCAGCTGGATCGTCAGCTTGTGCAGCGGCGTGCCGGCCAGGCCGATGAGGTGCCGGCTGTGCTCGCGGGTGCCGATGAACTCGGCCGCGCCCTTGGACGCGGCGGCGCCGCTCTTGTCCGGCGTGGTCGCCGCGGTGCCCTTGTCGGCGACGCGCGCGGCGTCCTGGCGCTGGGCCGACAGCATCGCCGCGAGCAATTCGGCGGCCGGCGCGGTCACGCCCGCCGGCGCGCTGCCGGCCGGACGGTGCGCCGACTCGATCACCAGGTCGACCAGCGGCGCGGTGTTGATGCCCAGCGCGGCTTGCAGGCGCGCATAGGCGCGCAGCGTCTCCTCCTCGGGTGGCGCCTCGGGCACGGCCGGTTCGATGCGCGCCGGCGGCGGGCGCGCCGTGGCCGCGGCGCGCGGTGGCGGCGCGGCGCGTACCGGTTCGTCGGCGGCGGCACGCGGCGCGGCCTCGCCTTCGAGGCTCAAGCGCGAGCCCTCGACCGCCGGCGCCGACGGTCGCACGGCCACCGCGGCGCGGGTAACCGCCATCGGCAGGACGCCACGGCTCTCGAGAAAGCGGCCGATCGCCTCGTAGGCGGCCTCGAGCGGCCCGGCCAGCGGCCCGGGGAAATGCCGCAGCACGGCGCCCACGCCTTCGACCGGCGGGCGCGCGGCCTCGAGCGCCTCGGCGGCCGCCCCGAGGAAGAGCGCCGGCCGCAGCGGCGACTGGGTGTCGTTGTAATCGGCGCCGCCACGCAGCGACTGCAGGCGCAGGCTGACGCCGCCGTGCGCGGACTGGACCAGGTTGCGCAGGCGCGCCGCGCACTGGTCGATCTGGCTGCGCAGGTCCGATTCGTCCATTTCCATCAGCGACAGCGTGGCGCGCCGCTCGCCGGTCGCGGCCTTGCGGCCCTGGAAGACCGCCACCGCATGGTCGAAGCTGCGCCGCAGCTCCTGCGCGTAGGCCGCCACCAGGGTCCGTTCCTGCAGCGACAGCGCCGCGCCGGCCTTGGACTGCGCCTCGTCGCCCGAGCGCACGGCCAAGGACAGCGCTTCCTGGAATACCGCCGGCACGCGCGGCAGGAAGACATCGGCGAGCACCTGCCAGCATTGCTGCAGCAGCGCCTCCACCTGGGCCGGATCGGGCGCCGGCGCGCTTCCCGGCGCCTCGCTGTTCACGATGCGGCTCCCCGGAGGCACGGGGCCGTGCCCCGCGTGCATGCGCGATTGCGTATCAAGTTGCGGGCCAGTTCACGGGCCAGAGGGAACCTGTCGTCGGTTGGGACCGTGGCTGCCGGTCGCTGCAATGGTACTTCACGCGCTTGCTTCACGCGCCCGGCGCGGGCCGGGCGCCGCCTCAGGCAGGCGCCGACAGCAGCAGGGCATTGACGCGCTTGACGAAGCGCGCCGGATCCTCGAGCTGGCCACCCTCGGCCAGTATCGCCTGGTCGAGCAGCAGGTTGGCCCAGTCGTCCAGGTCGGCCGGCGCCGCCTGCAGGCGTTGCACCAGCGCGTGGTGCGGGTTGAGCTCGAGGATGGGCGCGCTGGCCGGCGCGGACTGGCCGCTGGCGCGCAGCAGGCGCTGCAGATGCGCGCTCATCGCGTCCTTGTCGACGACGATGCACGCCGGCGATTCGGTCAGGCGCAGCGTCACGCGCACGTCGGACACGCGCGCACCCAGCACCTCCTTGATGCGTCCCACGAGGTCCTTGTACGTGTCCTCGGCCTTGCGCTTGTCCTCCTTGTCCTTGTCGTCGTCGAGCGCATCGAGCGCCAGGTCGCCCTTGGCCACCGACATGAGCGGCTTGCCCTCGAACTCGGTGAGGAAGGACAGCATCCACTCGTCGACCCTATCGGTGAGCAGCAGCACCTCGACGCCCTTCTTGCGGAAGATCTCCAGGTGCGGACTGTTGCGCGCGGCGTCGGCCGAGTCGGCGGTCACGTAGTAGATCGCCGTCTGGCCGGCCTTCATGCGCCCGACGTAGTCGGCCAGCGCCACGGGCTTGCCGCCGGTATCGGTCGTCGAGACGAAGCGCAGCAGCTTGGCGATGCGCTCGGCATTGGGGGCGTCCTCGCCGACGCCTTCCTTGAGCACCGCGCCGAACTGCGCCCAGAACGTGGCGTAGTCGTCGGGCCGGTTCTGCGCCAGGTCCTCGAGCAGCGCCAGGATGCGCTTGGTGCAGCCCTCGCGTATCGCCTTGACGTCGCGGCTCTCCTGGAGGATCTCGCGCGAGACGTTGAGCGGCAGGTCGCTCGAATCGACGATGCCGCGCGTGAAGCGCAGGTACGAGGGCAGCAGCTGCTCGGCGTCGTCCATGATGAAGACGCGGCGCACGTACAGCTTGAGCCCGTGGGTCTGCTTGCGGTCCCACATGTCGAACGGTGCCCGCGCCGGCACGTACAGCAGCTGGATGTACTCGTTGCGCCCCTCCACCCGATTGTGGGTCCAGGCCAGCGGGTCGCCGAAGTCGTGCGAGACGTGCTTGTAGAACTCCTTGTACTGCTCGTCGCTGATGTCGGACTTGGCGCGGGTCCACAGCGCCGAGGCGCGGTTGACCGTCTCGACCTCGCCGGTGCTGCGCAGCTCATTGAGGTCCTTGTCCCATTCCTCCTTCACCATGCGGATCGGCGTGGCGATGTGGTCGGAATAGTGCGTGAGGATCGACTTGAGCTTCCAGCCGGAGAGCAGCTCGTCGTTGCCCTCTTTGATGTGCAGGACGATGTCGGTGCCGCGTCCGGCCCGGGTGGCCGGGGCGATCGTGAACTCGCCGGCGCCGTCGGACTCCCAGCGCGCGGCGCTGTCGCTGCCCGCGCGCCGCGACACGACGCTGACGCGGTCGGCGACGATGAAGGCCGAATAGAAGCCCACGCCGAACTGGCCGATCAGCTGCGAGTCCTTGCGCTGGTCGCCGCTGAGCTGCGAGAAGAACTCGCGCGTGCCGCTCTTGGCGATCGTGCCCAGGTGCGACACCATGTCGTCGCGGCTCATGCCGATGCCGTTGTCGGAGATGGTGATGGTGCGCGCCGGCTTGTCGTAGGCGATGTCGATGGCGAGCGCCTCGCCGGCCGGGAGCAGTTCGGGCTGCGCGATGGCGGCAAAGCGCAGCCGGTCGCAGGCATCGGAGGCATTGCTCACCAGCTCGCGCAGGAAGATGTCCTTGTTGCTGTACAGCGAATGGATCATCAGCTGCAGCAGCTGCTTGACCTCGGCCTGGAATCCCAGCGTCTGGGGCGTTTCGCTCGTCGTTGCGTCTATCGTCATGTCGTTCTTCCAGCTGCGTCATTGATGGGCGGGGCGGCGCGCCGCGGGCCGGCAACAGCCCGGGGCGGTCGCGCATTATCGGCGATGCCGTCACGGCCCGCGGCACGGCGTCGCCCGAGCCACGTGGGGCCGCCAGTGCGCCATTTCAAGGGTGGGCCGGCACGCCACGACCCTGCGGGGCGTTTGCCGCGCGGCCGGGCAAGCGCCGGCGCGTGGACCCCGGCCACACCATAAAAACGATGAAATTCAGTTACTTACCGACCATTTGCCGACGATTTCCGGGCACGCCGGCGACGCCGGCCGCGCGCGCGGCAAACGATTTGCATCGCAATACGGCGGCTATTCGCCGTGATTGGCAAGGCGAACTGAGTCATCCTAGACTGGCCGCACGCGGCGGTTCGCCGCCCATCCGGGCGGCGCGGCACGCGAACGCGGCGGGGGTCGGCGGCGCGGCGAGGCCCGACACTCCAGAAGAACAAGCAAACTGATGAACACAGACCGGGCGAAGGCAGGCGATCCGGAGCGCGCGACGTACGGGCGGGACCCGGGTGCGGACATGGCCGGCACGCACGACGAGGCCAGCGCCGCACCCGATCCGGTGGAGATGGGCTTTCGCCTGCTGGCCGAGTCGCTCCCCGAGATCGTCTGGATCACCCGGTCCGACGGCTGGAACACCTACTTCAACCGCCAGTGGGTCGACTACACCGGCCTGAGCCTCGGCGAGAGCCACGGGCACGGCTGGATCAAGCCCTTCCACCCCGACGACCGGCAGAACGCCTGGGATGCTTGGCAGCGCGCGGTCCATCAAGAGGCGACCTACAGCCTCGAGTGCCGGCTGCGCCGCCACGACGGCGCGTATCGCTGGTGGCTGATCCGGGCGCTGCCCTTGCGCAACGCGCGGGGCGCGATCGACAAGTGGTTCGGCACCTGCACCAACATCCACGAGCTCAAGGAGGCCGGCGAGGCCGTCCTGGCCAGCCGCGGCGAGCTCGAGGCGGCGCTGGCGAACATGAACGAGGCCGTGCTCATCTGCGGCGCCGAGGGTCGCTTCACCCACTTCAACGATGCCTACGCGGCCTTCCACCGCTATGCCGGCAAGGAGCACTGCGCCCGCACGGTGGACGAGCACGCGCGGGTGCTGGAACTGCGCACCCTCGACGGACAGCCGGTGCCCGAGCAGGACTGGGCGGCGGCGCGCGCCCTGCGCGGCGAGACGGCGGCCAACGTCGAGCTCATCCTGCAGCGCAAGGACAGCGGCGAGGCCTGGATCGGCAGCCACAGCTACGCGCCGATCCGCAACCACGAGGGCGTGATCGTGGGCGCGGTCGTCGCCTGCCGCGACATCACCGAACAGAAGCGCGCGGCCAACGTCCTGCGCGAGAGCGAGGAGCGCTACCGCAAGGTGTTCCAGACCTGCCTGGACGCGGTGAGCATCAACCGCGTGACCGACGGCCTGTACATCGACGTCAACCAGGCCTTCCTCGACATCTCCGGCTTCGAGCGCGCCGACCTCGTCGGCCGCACCTCGCTGGAGCTGGGCATGTGGATCGATCCGGGCGCGCGCGCGCAGATGATCGCGCTGCTGCAGCGCGACAAGATGTGCCGCAGCTTCGAGGCGCGCTTCCGCAAGAAGGCGGGCGGCTACTTCTGGGGGTCGATGTCGGCCGCCGTCGTCTCGCTCGAGGGCACGCCCTGCCTGCTGTCGATCACGCGCGACATCACCGAGCAGCGCCGCGCCGAGGAGGACCGGCGCATCGCGGCCATCGCCTTCGACACGCAGGAAGGCATGTTCGTGACCGACGCCCGCGGCGTCATCATCCGCACCAACCAGGCGTTTTCCGTCATCACCGGCTATGCCGCCGCCGAGGCCATCGGCCGGCGCGCTGCCCTGCTCAAGTCGGGCCGCCAGGATGCGGCTTTCTACCGGCAGATGCGCCGCACCCTGCGCCACACCGGCTACTGGCAGGGCGAGATGTGGAACCGGCGGCGCAACGGCGAGACCTATGCCGAATGGCTGACGCTGTCGGCCGTGAAGGCCGCCGACGGCCGCAACAGCCACTACGTGGGCGCGTTCTCCGAGATCACCAAGCACAAGGAGGCCGAGGCCGAGATCCACCGGCTGGCGCACTTCGATCCGCTGACCAACCTGCCCAACCGCCGCCTGCTGCACGACCGGCTCAACCAGGCGCTGGCCGGCAGCGCGCGCAGCCGGCGCTATGGCGCGGTGCTGTTCCTCGACCTGGACAATTTCAAGGTGCTCAACGACACCCGCGGGCACGACGTCGGCGACGAGCTGCTGGTCGAGACGGCCGAGCGGATCCGCCGCAGCGTCCGCGACGACGACACCGTGGCGCGGCTCGGCGGCGACGAATTCCTCGTGCTGCTCGAGAACCTGGGCACCGATGCGCAGGTCGCGGCGGTGCAGGCCGGCGCGGTCGGCGAGAAGCTGCGCATGGCGCTGGCGGCGCCCTACGCGGTCAGCGGGCGCGAATTCCACAGCGCGGCCAGCCTGGGCGTAACGCTGTTCCGCGGCCACGAGGCCTCGGTCGAGACGGTGCTGCGGCGCGCCGACCTGGCGATGTACCAGGCCAAGGGCGCCGGACGCAACGCGCTGCGCTTCTTCGATCCTGCCATGCAGACCGCGCTCGACGAGCGCAGCGCGCTCGAAGCCGACCTGCGCCTGGCGATCGGCCGCCGCGAGCTCGCCCTGCACTTCCAGCCGCAGATCGACAACGACGGACACATCATCGGCGCCGAGGCGCTGCTGCGCTGGTTCCATCCGCAGCGCGGCGTGGTCGGCCCGGCCGATTTCATCCCGCTGGCCGAAGAGACCGGGCTGATCCTGCCGATCGGCCAGTGGGTGATGGCCGCCGCCGCCGCGCAGATCGCCGCCTGGTCGGCCGCGCCGGCGACGCGCCGGCTGCGCCTGGCCGTCAACGTCAGCGCGCGCCAGTTCCGCCAGGCCGACTTCGTCTACGAGGTGCAGCAGATCCTGGAACAGGCGCAGGCCGATCCGGCGCGCCTGGAGATCGAACTGACCGAAAGCGTGGTGATCAACGACATCGGCGACACGCTGGAAAAGATGCATGCGCTGCGCGCGATGGGCATCGGTTTCGCGCTCGACGACTTCGGCACCGGCAGCTCGTCGCTGTCGTACCTGAGCCGCCTGCCGCTCGACCAGCTCAAGATCGATCGTTCGTTCGTGCTCAACCTGCCGGGCGATCGCAACGACGCCATCATCGCCCAGACCATCATCACGATGGCCGCCAGCCTGGGGCTGGACGTGATCGCCGAGGGCGTCGAGACCGACGCGCAGCGCGCGTTCCTGGAGCACCACGGCTGCAACTCCTACCAGGGCTACCACTTCAGCCGGCCGCTGCCGCTGGCCGAGTTCGAGGCCTTCGTGGCCGCGCGTACCAACGTCCTGGCGGGCGCACTGCCGGCGACCGCGGAATGAGCGCGCCCGAGCTGCCGCCGTTCGAATTCGTCGTACCGCCCGCCTGGTGCGACTACAACCGGCATTTCAGCGACGGCTACTACCTGGTGGCGTTCAGCAATGCCTCGGAGAACGCGCTCGAGGCGCTGGGGCTGGGCGCGCGCTATCGCGCCCAGGGGCATTTCTCCGCCTACACGGTCGAATCGCAGGTGCGCTACCTGCGCGAGGGCAAGGCGGGCGACGCGCTGACCATCACCCACACGGTGCAGGCCCACGATGCGCGGCGCTTCTGGCTGCACCAGCGGATGCTGCGCGGCGATACGCTGCTGGCGACCTGCGTCTTCGTGTACCTGCACGTGGACACGACCGTGCCGCGTGCCGCGCCCTTCCCACCCGCGGTCCTCGAGCGGCTGGCCGCGCACACGGTTGCCGGCGCGGCCCCGCCCGGGACTATGCCGGCGGCGCCGGCGCCTTGACGAGCGCGGTGACGCGCAGGCGCGGGCTCAGCGCCGTTCCCTTGCGCGCCCGGTTGCCGGCATAGGCAGCCAGCTGGGCACGGCTCACCGCGATCTGGGCTTCCTTGCCGCTGCGCGGCGTCGTGCCGGTGACCACGACGCCGACCGCGCCGCAGGTGACGGCACCGACCATCTTCTCGCCCTCGTCGAGGCCCAGCAGGATGACGCCGCGGCCGCCGCCGGCCTGCGCCTTGATCTCGGCGGCCGGGAACACCAGCAGGCGGCCGCTCTCCGAGGCGCAGGCGATGCGGTCGTCGTGCGCCGGATCCACGAGCACCGGCCGCAGCGGCTCCCAGCCCGGCTCGAGCGTGAGGAACTGCTTGCCCGCACGCTGGCGCGACACGAGGTCACCGAGCTGGCAGGCGAACCCGGTGCCGCCGCTGGTGGCCAGCAGCAGCGGCGTGCTGGCGGCGCCGGCGACGTAGGCGATCAGCCGGGAGCCGGCCTCGAGGTCGACCATCGAGGTCGCCGGCAGGCCGTCGCCACGAGCCGACGGCAGGTTGGCCACGGCGATCGAATAGCTGCGGCCGTTGGAGCCCAGCGCCACGAGCGGGTCGACGGTGCGGCACTCGTAGGCGCCGTACAGGCTGTCGCCGGCCTTGAACGTGAACAGCGCCGGATCGTGGCCGTGGCCGTTGCGGGCACGTACATAGCCCTGCGCCGAGACGATCACGGTCACCGGCTCGTCGAGCACCTTGGCCTCGATCACCGTACGCTCGGCCGATTCGATGAGCGTGCGCCGCGCATCGCCGTGCTTTTGCGCGTCGTCGTCGAGTTCCTTGCCCACCTGGCGGCGCAGCGCGGCCTCGGAGTCGAGCAGCTTGCGCAGCGCGGCCTCCTCCTTCCTGCGCTCGGCCAGTTCCTGCTCCAGGCGGATCGCCTCGAGGCGCGCGAGCTGGCGCAGGCGCAGGTCGAGGATATCGTCGGCCTGGCGCTCGCTCAGGTGGAAGACGCGCATGAGCTCGGGCTTGGGCTCGTCGGAATTGCGGATCAGCTTGATGACCTTGTCGATGTTGAGCAGGACCAGCTGGCGGCCCTCGAGCACGTGGATGCGGTCGAGCACGCGGTCGAGGCGGTGCCGGCTGCGCCGGCGCACGGTCTCGATGCGGAACGCCGCCCATTCGCCGAGGATCTCGACCAGCGTCTTTTGCGCCGGCCGGCCGTCGCGGCCGATCATCACCAGGTTGACCGGCGAATTGCTCTCCAGGCTGGTGTAGGCCAGCAGCGTATTGATGAACTCCTGGCGGTCGACCTTGGAGGTGCGCGGCTCGAACACCAGGCGCACCGCCGCGTCGCGGCTCGACTCGTCGCGCATGTGCGCCAGCACCGCGTTGACCACCTGCTTGGTCTGCTGCTGCTCGGGCGACAGCGACTTCTTGCCGGCGCGCACCTTCGGGTCGATGAGCTCGTCGATCTCCTCCTGCACGCGCCGCGACGACGTGCCCGGCGGCAGTTCGGTGACGATCAGCTGCCACTGGCCGCGCGCCAGTTCCTCGAAGCGCCAGCGGGCGCGCACCTTGAGGCTGCCGCGGCCGGTCTCGTAGACGGCGCGGATCTCGTCAGCGCTGGAGATGAGCTGCCCGCCGCCGGGGAAGTCGGGTCCGCGCAGGTGCTCGAGCAGCGCGTCGAGGCCGGCATCGGGCTGGCGCAGCAGCACCTGCGCGGCGGCCGTGACCTCGCGCAGGTTGTGCGAGGGGATCTCGGTGGCCATGCCCACGGCGATGCCCGATGCGCCGTTGAGCAGCACCATCGGCAGGCGCGCCGGCAGCAGGCGCGGCTCGACCTGGCTGCCGTCGTAGTTCGGCGTGAATTCGACCGTGCCCTGGTCGAGTTCCTCGAGCAGCAGCCGGGCGATCGGCGTGAGGCGCGCTTCGGTGTAGCGGTAGGCGGCGGCGTTGTCGCCGTCGCGGCTGCCGAAGTTGCCCTGGCCGTCGACCAGCGGATAGCGCAGCGAGAAATCCTGCGCCATGCGCACCATCGCGTCGTAGGCGGACTGGTCGCCGTGCGGATGGTATTTGCCCAGCACGTCGCCGACGACGCGCGCCGACTTCACGTGCTTGGAGCCGGGCGCCAGGCCCATGGCGTTCATCGTGTACAGGATGCGCCGCTGCACCGGCTTCTGGCCGTCGGCGACGTCGGGCAGCGCCCGGCCCTTGACCACCGAGACGGCGTAGTCGAGGTAGGCGCGCTCGGCGAACTGCGCGAGCGTCAGCGTCTCGTCGGGTCCGGCGGGCGGGGGGGAGAAGAGGTCGACTTGTTCGTTCATGCTGTTTCGTTCACGCCGTTTGCCGCGCGGGGCGGGCCCGCGCGCTCGGTGCCGGTTGCCGTGTCAATGTTTGTGCGCTCCCGCGGCGCCGTCGCGTCGGTCGAGGAAGCGCTGCAGGAACTCCTCGGCCGGCATCGGCCGGGCGAAGAAGTAGCCCTGCGCCGAGTCGCAGCCGAGATGATGCATCCACGCCTGCTGCTCGGCCGATTCGATGCCCTCGGCCGTGACGGTGAGGCCCAGGTTGTGCGCCATCTCGATCACCGACTTGACGATGGTGAGCGTGCGCGCGTCGCGCATGCACTCGACGGTGAAGCTGCGGTCGATCTTGAGGCGGTGCATCGGCAGGTCGCGCAGGTGCGCGAGGCTCGAGTAGCCGACGCCGAAGTCGTCGAGCGCCGCCTTGATGCCGGCGCCGCGCAGCCGGGCCAGGCAGTCGCGCGCCACGGTCCAGCTCTCGAGCAGCCCGGTCTCGGTGAGCTCGATCTCCAGTTCCTCTGGCGCCACGCTGAATTCGTCGAGCGTGGCCAGCAGGATGTCGACGAAGCCGCCGCGCTTGAGCTGCACGCCCGAGATGTTGATGGCGATCGGCGGCAGGTCCAGCCCCACCTGGCGCCACATCTGGCGCTGGCGGCAGGCCTCGCGCAGCACCCAGTCGCCGACGCCTTCGATGAGGCCGCTCTCCTCGGCGATGGGAATGAATTCGCCCGGATCGATGTCGCCCAGCTCGGCATCCTTCCAGCGCAGCAGCGCCTCGGCGCCGACCAGCTCGCCGCCCGGCAGTGCCACCAGCGGCTGGTAGAACAGGCGGAACTCGCGCGACTCGAAGACCTTGCGCAGCCGCTGCTCCAGGCGCAGCCGCACCTCGGTGCGCCGCGCCAGCTCCGGGGTGTAGAGCGCCGGTCCGCCGTCGGCGCGCCGCGCCAGGAACAGCGCCGCCTCGGCCGCATTGAGCAGGCTGTCGAAGTCGCCGCCGTCGTTGGGAAAGATGCCCACGCCCACCGAGGCGCGTACCGCCATCGACAGGTTGCCCAGCGGCGAGGCCGGCGCGACGGCCGCGACGATCTCGGCGGCCACTGCCAGCGCGCTCTGGGGGCCTTCGACGTCCACCAGCAGGGCGACGATCTCGTCGCCGTCGCGCCGCGCCACCAGGTGCGGCGGCGCCAGGCGCTTCTGGATGCGCGCGGCGATGACCGCCAGCAGCCGATCCCCGGTGCGGTGGCCATGGACGCTGTTGACCAGGTGAAAGCCGTCCAGGCCGATGCACAGCAGCGCGCACTTGCGCCCCTGGGCGTAGGCATCGGCCAGCAGGCGCCCGGCGCCCTCGTCGAACGACTGGCGGTTGAGCAGCCCGGTGAGCGCATCGGTGGTGGCGTAGCGCTGCAGCGACTCCTGCGCCCGCACCGCGGCCGAGATGTCGCAGCCGATGCCGACATAGCCCAGGAATGCGCCGTCGTCGTCGTAGGCCGGCGCGCCGCTCAACCGGGCCACCGTGCTGCTGCCGTCGTCGAGCGTGCGCCGCACGACGAGATCGGCGAAGGCGCTGCGGCGGGCAAGGCACTGGCGGTGCTCGTCCCAGCTGCCCGGCCGGACCAGCTCGCCGGGAATCTCCCATTCGCACTTGCCCAGCCAGCCGGCCAGCAGCACCGGCGCGGGGCCGGTAGCGCTGCCGCGCACCAGCGACAGGCGCAGCTCCGGATCGGTCTCCCAGTACCAGTCGCCGACCTGGCTCAGCAGGTCGCGCAGGCTGCGGTCGCCGCCCTGGCTGCCCTCGAGCAGGCCGGTGCGGTCCGCCGCGCTGCGCGCCGCGGCGATCACCGGCGCGGCCCGCTGCGGATCGGGCTGCGGATCAGACATCGGCCTCGACCTCGTTGCCATGGGTCTCGAGCCAGGCGCGCCGCGCCGGCGCCTCGCCCCGCCCCATCAGCATCGTCATCGTCTCGGCGGTCGCGCGCTGGTCCAGCGACCCGAGCGATACCGGCAGCAGGCGACGGGTATCGGGGTTCATCGTGGTCTCCCACAGCTGCTGCGCCGTCATTTCGCCCAGGCCCTTGAAGCGGCCGACCTCCACCGCCTCGGCACGCACGCCCTCGTCCTGCAGCTTTGCCATGCTGGCGATGCGCTCGTCGTCGTCCAGGCAATAGAGGCGCCGCGCCGGCCGGCGCCCCTGCGGGCCGACGTCGAGGCGAAACAGCGGCGGCCGCGCCACATGCACGTGGCCGGCCTCGATGAGGCGCGGAAAATGGCGGAAGAACAGCGTGAGCAGCAGCACCTGGATGTGCGCGCCGTCGACATCGGCGTCGGCCAGGATGCAGATCTTGCCGTAGCGCAGGCCGCCCAGGTCGACCGGGTCGTGCAGGCCGTGCGGATCGACGCCGATGGCCACGGCGATGTCGTGCACCTCCGCGTTGCCGAAAAGGCGGTCGCGCTCGACCTCCCAGGTGTTGAGCACCTTGCCGCGCAGCGGCAGGATGGCCTGGTATTCCTTGTCGCGGCCCATCTTGGCCGAGCCGCCGGCCGAGTCGCCCTCGACCAGGAACAGCTCGTTGCGCGCCAGCTCGGTGCTCTCGCAGTCGGTGAGCTTGCCCGGCAGCACGGCCACCGCCGAGCTCTTGCGCTTCTCGATCTTTTGCAGCGCGCGATTGCGCGCCTGGGCCTGCTGCACGGCCAGTTCGGCGATGCGCCGGCCGTACTCCGGGTTCTGGTTGAGCCAGAACTCGAGCTGCGGGCGCACGAACGAGGCCACCAGGCGCACCGCATCGCGGCTGTTGAGGCGTTCCTTGATCTGGCCCTGGAACTGCGGATCGAGCACCTTGGCCGAGAGCACGAAGCTCACCCGGCTGAAGACGTCCTCGGGCAGCAGGCGCACGCCCTTGGGCAGCGAGCTGTGCGCCTCGGCAAAGGCCTTGACGGCATTGAAGACGCCTTCGCGCAGGCCCGATTCGTGGGTACCGCCGGCGGTGGTGGGGATCAGGTTGACGAAGGATTCGCGCGCCACGGCGCCCTCGTCGGTCCAGGCCAGCACCCAGCTGGCGCCCTCGCCTTCGGCGAACGTGGCATCCTCGCCGCCCGCATAGCCTTCGGCGGCGAAGATCGGCGCGACGAGCTCGCCCGTGAGCACGCTCCCCAGGTATTCGGCCAGGCCGCCCTCGAAGCGCCAGATGCGTTCGAGGCCGGTGGCCGGCACCTGCAGCCGCACCTCGGTGCCCGGCATCAGCATCGCCTTGCTGCGCAGCAGCCGCTCGAGCTCGTCGACCGAGACGCGCGGCGTATCGAAGTACTTGGCGTCGGGCCAGACCGTCACGCGCGTGCCGGTCGGCGGCACGCCGGGCGGCATCGCCCGCGAGCGCAGCGGCTCTATCACCTCGCCGCCGGCAAAGGCGATGGCGTGTTCGCGCTTGTCCCGGCGCACCACGACCTCGAGACGGCTCGACAGCGCATTGGTGACCGAGACGCCCACCCCGTGCAGCCCGCCGGAGAACGAATAGGCCCCGCCGGCGCGCTTGTCGAACTTGCCGCCGGCGTGCAGGCGCGTGAAGACGATCTCGACGACCGGGGCCTTTTCCTCCGGATGGTTGCCCACCGGGATGCCGCGGCCGTCGTCCTCGACACTGACGGCGCCGTCGGCCTGGACGATCACGCTGATGCGGGTGCCGAAGCCGGCGAGGATCTCGTCGGCGGCGTTATCGATGACTTCCTGGATGATGTGCAGCGGGCTCTCGGTGCGCGTGTACATGCCGGGGCGCTGGCGCACCGGCTCCAGGCCCTTGAGGACACGGATCGAGGCTTCGCCGTACTCGCCGCTGGCCGGACGCGCGCGCGTCGCGCTCATGCGTGCACCCGGCGCCGGGCCGTGGGATCCGTGCGGCTGCCGAACAGTTCCGGCGGTCTGCTGGTTTGCGCTCTGGCCATCTTTCGCACTTGTGTGATGACAAGCCTTCCTGTTCTGTTGCGACGCAATGCCGCGGGAAGCCGCCGATTTTATCCACAGACCATGTGGATAAACACCCCGCCGATCGCCGCAAAGCGTTCATCCACGCGGAACACCCTGGGATGCACGTTCCTTAGGCACCCGCCGGATCCGCGACCGTATACTGCGCGCGCGCTCCCCGTAGCACAATGGATAGTGCACGCGCCTCCTAAGCGTGAGAT
>Ga0181525_10000755_pt1 | contig 28133 bp, 25 predicted proteins | sample PEATcosm2014_Bin_48_FD_121100 | JGI IMG/M metagenome (GOLD analysis project Ga0181525, IMG submission 121100) | Peatland microbial communities from MTU Mesocosm Facility, Houghton, MI, USA - PEATcosm2014_Bin06_10_metaG | ecosystem: Environmental > Terrestrial > Soil > Wetlands > Peat | place... | reverse complement strand
GCCGCTGCCGGCGACCAAAACCAGGAGCCAGCCGAGCGTGAGGCCGATGGGCAGACTGCCGACGTCGCCGAGGAAAAGCCTCGCCACCGGGCGATTGAAAAAAGCAAAGCCGATCATAGCGCCACACAGCGCGAGACAGACAATGATTGCCTGCGGCGGCAGGATGCCCAAGAAGCCGATCGCAGCGAGCGTGGCCGTGATCGGCACGACCTCCGCCACGGTCATCCAGTCCAGGCCGTCCATGAAATTCACGAGATTGACAAACCATAATCCGCCGACCACGAACGCAACGCGCTCGCCCCACCACGGCAGAATCGGAAAAACGCGCAACTCCGGCGGCAACGCGTAGATCACCGCCGCGACCGCCAAGGTTTGCAGCAAAAGCCGCGGCGCCACCGTGATCGCATGGACGTCGGCGAGAATGCCGACGGTCGCGATCAGGACGACCGCGATGATCAGGATTGCAGGCGAGCTGATGTTTGCGGCGCCGGCTGGCCATAACAACAATGCGCCGTAGCTGACCCCGATCGTGGCGGCGACAATCGCAATTCCTCCGCCTTGCGGCGTCGGCATCGTGTGCGACGAGCGCACGTTGGGCCGCGCCAGGGCGTAGCGCGCGAGCAGCGGGCGCAGAGCGACGATCAGAACCGCGCTGACGAGCGCCGCGATGGCGACGACGGTGGTGGCACGCGACGCCCAGAAAACCATCACTTCATTGTTCATCGGCGGCATCGTGGCTGCGTTTCTATTTTGAAGTGCTGTGGCTGTCGAGCAGCCGGCGATAAAGTTGCACGGTCAGTCGTCCGATAATGTCAGCGGCAAATTTCTCGACTACGAGCTTTCTTGCCGCCACGGCATAGCGCGCGCGCAATTCCGGCGCGCCGGCGAGGCGCTCCATTGCCGCTGCCAGCGCCGGCGCGTCATCGGCAGGGACGAGCAATCCGGTTTGTCCGTCGATGACGATTTCGCGGCAACCCGGCACATCGCTTGCGATCATCGCCCGGCCGCAAGCCGCCGCCTCCATCAGCGACAGCGGCAGGCCCTCGCGCCGCGACGGCAAAACCGCGACATGCGCGCGCGCCCACAGGCCGGCAATATCGCCGACATGGCCGAGCCAGGTCACGCCCGGTTCGGCGTTCCATGATTCGGCCTCGGCTTGCGTCACCGAAGCCGGATTGGCGGGATCGGGCGTGCCGGCGATCAACAAGCGGGCAGCCGATCCGCGCGCGCGCAGCAAGCGATGCGCGGCGATCAATGTGCGCACCCCCTTGTCATCGAGGAGGCGGCCGACAAAACCGAAAGCCGGCGGACCTTCCGGCTCCGGCTGCGGCGTGAAACGCGCAACGTCGACCCCCGATCCGGAGATGAGCGTGATGCGGTCCTTAGCGATGCCGAGCGACATCAAGGCCGAAAGATCGTCGCCGTTCTGCACCAGCGCGACGCTGCCGTCGCGATCGACCAGAAGCCGCAGCACGGCGCCGATGAACTTGCGCAGCGCGCGCGCTTTGGAGCTATTCGACGTGAAAGAATAGCCCAGCCCGATGAATGCATTGACGCAGGGACCCTGGCGGCCGAACGTCGCGACCGCGCCAAGCACGCACGCCTGCAAGGCGACGCGATGCGTAATGTCGGGGTTGACCGCGCCATGAACGCGCCGTAGCGCCGCGACCGTCCGCAGCGCCGCGAATGGAGAGAGGCTGCCGCGCGCGAACGGAACGGGGTGCAAAATAAAGCGTTCGGCTTCGATCGCGGCCGCGCCGTCGCTCACCCTGGTCGCGACATGAACCTCGAAGCCGGCGTCGCGCGCGGCGCGCGCCATCGGCAGCCGATGCGACAGGAAGGCCCAGTCCTCCGCCGTAACGTAAAGCAGTCGCGGCGCCGATGTCGCGCCCGATTCGCGCCGCTGCGGATCAGCTGACATTTTGCGGCGATAGAATCGGAAGCGTCAACGCATCGGCAATCGACGGGCCGAACCGCACGTCAAACGTCGCGGTGGCGAATGCCGCCCCCTGTTGCCGCTCGGCATTGCCGTAACCGGTCGCCACCTGCAACGCGCCGGCCAGGCCCGCGCGCCTCGCCGCTTCGACATCGCTGGCCTTGTCGCCGACCAGCCAGGATTTAGCGAGATCGAGCGCGAGGTCGGACGCCGCTTGCAACAGCATGCCCGGATTGGGTTTCCGCGCCGGATGGTCGGGATGGGCGTAAACGCCTTTGCCGTCGCGGTGATGGGCGCAGGCGTAAACGGCATCTATCTTGGCGCCTTGCGCTGCCAAGGCCGCGCCGACGGCTTGCTGCACCGCCTGGAACTCGGACCAGCCGTAATAGCCGCGACCGATTCCGGCTTGGTTCGTCACCATCACCACGGCGACGCCATTCTTGTTGGCGGCGGCGATCGCCGCCGCGGCTCCCGGGATCATGACAATGTCTTCGACCCGGCACAAATAGTCGGTTTCCTCGACGACGGCGCCGTCGCGATCCAAAAACAGCGCCGGCCGGCCGGGCGAGACGCGCGCCAAGATTTCGCACCATACGCCTTCGGCATTGAGCGGGTGACCCGCGGTCCGCATCGATTGCATCTTCCATCCCGTATGACCGTGCCGATGTCTTTCATATCACAATGGGAATATGTTAGGTGCACAGCCACTTGACAGCCGTCGCGAGTCGCAACGACGACAGGGTGCTGTGCCAAGATCTGTGGAGCCAGGAATTGCGCGCGCAAAACGATTTGGTCGCGGATCATTTCCGCCGTTCCTGCGAGACGCTGTCGCGCGCGGCCGACGACGCCGGGTTGCGTGCCGCTATTCACGCCATCGCCGATGCCATTACCGATGCGTTTCGTGCCGGAAATAAATTGCTGATCGCCGGTAATGGCGGCAGCGCCGCAGACGCCCAGCATATCGCCGGCGAATTCCTGTCGCGATTGAACTTCGACCGCAATCCGCTGCCGGCCATCGCGCTCACCGCCGATACGTCCGTCCTCACCGCGGTCGGCAATGACTACGGCTACGACCGGACTTTCGAACGCCAGGTGCGCGGAATCGGCAAACCGGGAGACGTGTTCATCGCGATCTCGACTTCGGGCCGTTCGCCGAACGTGGTCGCGGCACTCAAGGCGGCGCGCGACGGTGGCCTGGTCACGGTCGGCTTCACCGGAACGGCGGCTGGCGGCGCCATGCAGCCGTTATGCGATTACTGCCTCGCGGCGCCATCGCCGGAAACGCCGCTGATCCAGCAGATTCATATCGTTGCGGCGCACGCGATTTGCGGCTTGGTCGAGCTCGACATGTTCGGCGGTCCAAAAGATAAGAATAAGAAATAGATTACTTATATATTTCAATGTCTTATGTGCGTTCACCAGCTGAACATTAAGCTTGACGTTCACGCTGTGAACGATGTACTGCTGTTCGCGAATGGGAGGGCTGGGTGGTGCCCCAAGCCGCGCGGAACGACGAACCTGACAACGCCCGGATCGTGCTCGGGCTATTGGAATCCGTCGAGCGCGACGGCGGCCAGTCGCAGCGCAAGCTGGCATCCGATCTCGGCATCGCGTTGGGTCTGGTCAACGCCTACCTGAAGCGGTGCGTCAAGAAGGGCCTGGTCAAGATCGGCCAAGCGCCGCCGCGCCGCTACGCCTACTACCTGACCCCACACGGCTTTGCCGAGAAATCCCGGCTTACGGTCGAATACCTGTCAAGGTCATTTTCGTTCTTCCGCCGCGCTCGTGAGGATTGTTCGGCGGTGCTGCGCTCAGCCCATGTGCGCGGCTGGACTCGCGTCGCGCTGGCCGGCGTTTCGGACCTGGCCGAGATCGCCACCATCTGCGCGCTCGAACAGGGCATTACGATCGTCGCGGTGGTGGACGCCAAATCCGCCAATGACCGCTTCGTCGGCACGCCGGTCGTCAAGTCGATCGCCGCGGTACCCGGCGGATTTGACGCGGTGCTCGTGACCGACCTTCAAGCGACGCGCGAATCGGTGCAAGCCCTGGCCGCCGAGCTGGACGCCGGGCGCGTCCTGGTCCCGGCACTGCTGGGTATCCGCATCAGCCCCACAACGGAGAGTGCGGCATGACGATCGAACTCCATCCGCGCTGGTTCGTCGCCCATACCCAGCCGCATGCCGAGGCGAAAGCCACCGCGCATCTTCATCGGCAGGGCTTCGAGATTTATCTTCCGCGCTACCTGAAACGACGCCGCCACGCACGGCGGATCGAGACGGTCGCAGCGCCTTTGTTCCCGCGTTACCTGTTCGTCGCCGTCGATATGACGGCGCAACGGTGGCGCTCGATTTATTCGACGGTCGGCGTCGCCCGGCTGGTGTGCAACGGCGATGAGCCGACCGCGGTGCCCGACGGAATCGTCGAGGCGCTGAAATGCCGCGAGGATGCCGACGGTTTCATCAAACTTGACTATAGACCGCAATTTCGCCCGGGCGACAAAGTTCGGGTGCTCGATGGCGCGTTCTCGTCCTGCCTCGGTTTGTTCGAAGGCATGGCGGAACGCGAGCGGATTGCCATCCTACTCGATCTGTTGGGCCGCAAGGTTCGCGTCGTGCTGGATGCCGATTTGGTGGCCGCGGCCTAACTTCCGGCGCGTCCTCGGACCGAACGCGTCATTGCGGGCGCGTTTATTTGATCCGCGCTGCGAGCGGCGGATCGCGTTGTGTGTGTTCGGGTGACCCCGTCTCACCCGGAGTGCGGTAGCGTGGGCAAATGAACGAACCTCGGGCAAATTTGAATATCTGCGCTTTGGCCTGCATGCGGAGCTGACGTGACAGCAAACGATTCCACACTCGACGGCGCTTCCATTCTCGTGACTGGCGGAACCGGCTCGTTCGGCCAGGTCTTCGTGCGTCAGTTGTTCGCCCAGCATCGGCCGGGCCGCGTCATTGTCTATTCGCGCGACGAGCTCAAGCAGCACGAGATGGCGCAGCGCTTCACACAGAACCAATTGCGTTTTTTCATCGGCGACGTTCGCGATCTGGCCCGCTTGGAGCGGGCGCTGAAAGGGATCGATATTGTTGTTCATGCCGCGGCTCTCAAGCAGGTGCCGGCCGCGGAATACAATCCGATCGAATGCATCAAGACCAACGTGTTCGGGGCGGAGAACGTCATCAACGCCTGCCTCGATCGGGGAGTCCAGAAGGTAATCGCGTTGTCGACCGACAAGGCGGTGAGCCCGATTAATCTCTACGGCGCGACCAAATTATGCTCCGATAAGCTGTTCATCGCGGCCAATCACCTTGCGGGCAAAGACGGCACACGCTTTTCCGTCGTGCGTTATGGCAATGTCATCGGCTCTCGCGGCAGCGTGGTGCCGTTCTTCAAGGAATGCAGCAAGACCGGAAGCTTGCCGATCACCGACCCGCGGATGACGCGGTTCTGGATCCGTCTCGAGGACGGGGCGAGCTTCGTGCAGCGCGCGCTCGATATGATGCATGGTGGCGAAATCTTCATTCCCAAAGTTGCTTCGATGCGCATCACTGATCTGGCAACGGCCATATGCGCGAGTTGCAGGCAAGAAGCCGTCGGCATTCGTCCAGGCGAGAAACTCCACGAGTTGTTGATCACGCACGATGACGCGCGGCACACCCTCGAATTCGATTCCTTTTTCGTGATCCAGCCAGCCGTTCATCTCTGGAACTATGGTGAACACAGCAGTTACGATGGCGAAGTAGGCCGTGCGGTGCCGGCTGACTTTGAATATGCCAGTAACAGCAATGGCAATTGGCTGGGTGCCGAGCAACTCAGAGCCGCGATCGAGTAGCTGAATGTCAGGGCGGTTCCTCGGATATGGACGCCAAAGCATCGATCGCGCCGATATTGATGCCGTGGTCGCGACACTCGAAAGCGATTTCCTCACTCAGGGCCCGCAAGTCGAGAGGTTCGAGGCGGCGCTCGCCGAGCGGGTTGGTGCGCGGCACGCGGTTGCGGTCAATAGCGGCACCGCTGCCCTGCACATCGCTTGCCTCGCCGCGGGAATTGGACCGGGCGATCTCGGCCTGACCTCGGCGATTACATTCGCCGCATCTGCGAACTGCCTGATCTATGCCGGCGGTGATGCAGAATTCGTGGATATCGATGCTGCTACGCTCGGAATATCCGTCCCGGCGTTGGCACAGGCGCTCAAAGCCGCGCCATCGGCGAAAGCAATAATCCCGGTTCATATGGCAGGCCTTGCACATGCGGCAGCCGAAATCTGCAAACTAGCCGAGGGCCGCATCGTCATCGAGGATGCGGCGCACGCGGTCGGCGGCCTCTATTCATGCGGCAAACCGGTGGGCAGCTGCGCCTATTCCAACCTCGCCGTTTTCTCGTTCCATCCGGTGAAGCAGATGACCACCGGCGAGGGTGGGGCGGTGCTGACCAACGATCCCGAGCTGGCGCGACGGCTCAAGCTACTTCGCAGCCATGGCATCGAGCACGAGCCGACACGTTTTGTCGGCACCGACACGCAAGAAGATGGCCATTACAAACCGTGGCTGGGCCAACAACATATGCTCGGCTTCAACTATCGGATGACGGACATTGCCGCCGCGCTTGGGCTATCGCAGCTTAAAAAGCTCGATCGCTTCTTGGAGCGCCGCCGCGCCATCGCGCGCAGTTACGACGACGCGTTCGCCAAGCTGCCGCCGATCCGACTGCTGCAGTCGGCGCCGGCGGAACGCTCGCGCTCCGCGCATCATCTCTACATCGTCTGGTTCGATTTCGGCGCGATGCACACCACCAGAACCGCGGTCATGACCAAGCTCGCCGAGCGCGGCGTGGGAAGTCAGGTCCATTACATGCCAGTCTATCACCATCCCTTGCACGCGCAGCGCACCCAAATCGACCGCAGCCAGTTTCCGCAGGCCGAACACTATTACCGCGGCTGCCTTTCGCTTCCGCTCCACCCCGGGCTAACCGACGAGGAAGTCGAGCGCGTGACTACCGCGGTGACCGACGTGGTGAGCGCCGCGTGAACCGTCTATCGCGCATCGGTCTTGGGACCGTGCAATTCGGCGCGGATTATGGCATCGCCAATCGCGATGGGCGGCCGAATGAAGCTGAAGTCGCGGCGATCCTGGCGCGCGCGGTCGAAACGGGGATCGGATATCTCGATACAGCGGCGGGCTATGCCGATGCTGAAACACTGATCGGCCGCCATCTGCCGCATGGACATCAGTTGCGCATCGTCACCAAGCTGCCGCCGATCGTGGAGGATGTGATCGCGGCGCGTCAGGCCGAGAGCGCGCTCGCGGCGCTCGCCGCTTCGCTCGAGCGATTGAGAACGGCTCAGGTCTATGGCGTGCTGATCCACCATGCCCGCGATCTCGCAAAGCCGGGCTGGAAGCACCTCATCGAGGCGTTGCGCGAGGCGCGGGCGCGCGGCTGGACGTCGTGCATCGGCGTTTCGGTCTATGACGAAAGCGACCTCGCTTTGGTCGAAAGCCGTTTCACGCCGGACATCGTCCAACTGCCGTTCAATGCGCTCGATCGGCGGCTCGCCGTTTCCGGTTGGCTCGCACGATTGCACGCATCAGGGACCGAAGTGCATGCGCGCTCGCTGTTCTTGCAGGGTCTCTTGCTGATGGAGCCGGCAGCGCTGCCCGGCTTTTTTGCTCCGGTGGGCAAAACACTGGCCAGGCTGCACGCAGACTGGGCCGCGGAGAAGTTGACGCCGCTGTCGGGCTGCCTGCGTTGCGTGTTGCGCAATGCCGACATCGATGTGGCGATCGTCGGCGTCAATCGCCTGCACGAGCTCAATGAAATCGAAACGGCCGTCGCCGAGCTTGCCGGCGATGAGGGCGAGTTCGGTCCTGCCGTTGCGATAGACCCGGTCTATCTCGATCCGCGCCGGTGGCCCACGAGCCTCCAATGAAGACAGCAATGCCGAGCGCCCTGTTTCGCTGTGACGCCTCACCGGAAGTCGGCGGCGGTCACGTGACCCGCTGCCTCGCTCTTGCCGAAGCGCTGGCGGAGACGGGGTGGCGCGTTAGCTTTGCAGTCGGTCCCGGCACCGCAGCGATGATGCCGGCGATTGCCGCGGGCGGCTTCTCCATACATGAATTGGCTTGCACAGCGGAGGATGAGCCTGCGCTGCTTCGCGGTTGTCATCCCGACGGTATCGCTCTCTTGGTCGTCGATCATTATCAGCGTGACATCCAATTTGAAGAAGCGTGTCGCGGCTTCGCGCGGCAAATCCTGGTGATGGACGACGCCACCGGCCGCCGTCACGACTGCGATATTCTTGTCGATGCAGCGGCGAACGATCGCTCGGTCTATGCCGGCGACGGACCGGCGCCGGCGCGGCTTTTGCTCGGCCCGCACTATGCCCTGGTGCGGCGGGCCTTCACCGCACGGCGCGCCGAGGCGCTGCAACGCCGTGACGGGCGGCCGGTCGAGAACATCCTGGTATCATTCGGTGCCACCGATCCGTGGAACGCGACGCCGGTTGCGCTCGATGCGCTTGGCCGCTTCGCGGATGACATTTCGATTATCGTCGCGCTGTCGTCGCGCGCGCCGCATCTCGACGAAGTCCGGCGCAAGCTGCGGGGCCGGATGCAACTCGTGCTCGACGCGGACATGGCCGAGCTGATGACCGCGGCCGATCTCGCGATCGGCGCCGCCGGCGCCAGTTCCTATGAGCGTGCCGTGCTTGGATTGCCGTCAATCGTCGTGACGCTGGCGGATAACCAGCGCGGTATCGCAAGAGCTGTGATCGACGCCGGCGCCGCAATCGACGCCGGGCGATTCGACCCGACATTCTCGTCGCGGCTTGCCGCGATCATGCGCACACTGATCCCAGATCCGGGCGCGCGCATTCGCATGACAGAAGCCGCTACGGCCCTTGTCGATGGCCGCGGCTGGCAGCGTCTGCTGATCGGGGTGGTCGGTGACACCGCAGCACGGGACGGGTCAAGCGTCCGCCTGCGTGTGGCGGAAATAAGCGACAGAGACTGGCTATTCGAGCTACAGCGCGTGCCGCAGACCAGGCGCTATTTTCGCAACCCTTTGGCGCCGACCACTGAAGAGCACGCCTGTTGGATGGCCCGGATACTTGCAGACCCCGATGTGTTCCTGCTCGTCATCGAGGTCGACGGTGAGCAGGCCGGTTACGTTCGTCTCGATCGGCGCAAAGGCGAAAAAGCGAAGTTCGAGATATCGGTCGCGGTGTGCCCGAAAGCTCACGGACGCGGTGTCGGATCGGTTGCTTTATCACTTGCGCGCCGCCTGCAACCCGGCGCCGTTTTCGATGCGGAGATTCTCCCCGAAAATATCGCTTCTAGGGCGTTGTTCACACGGGCCGGATTTCACCAAGTGAGCGAGAACCGCTATCAACAACAATCCTCATGCTGATGAGCATCGCGGTAAGGGGACTGGCGGCATGAGCGTCCATTATGCGGTTTGCGCGGTCAAACCATGGAACGCTGAGGCCTTTCTTCGCCGCACGCCCGAGCTTGCCGGCAATTGGCACATGATTGACGATCCGGAACGCTTGACCGTCGATGCGCTCACGCCGCTTTCTCCGCGTTATCTGTTCTTTCCGCATTGGTCCTGGCGCGTGCCGAGTGAAATCCTGTCACGGTACGAGTGCGTCTGCTTTCATATGACGGATGTCCCCTACGGCCGCGGCGGTTCGCCGCTGCAGAACCTGATCGCGCGGGGGCGTGCGACGACGACGCTGAGCGCGTTGCGTATGGTCGAGGAACTGGATGCCGGACCAGTCTATTTGAAACGGCCGCTGTCGCTCGAAGGCCGCGCCGAGGAGATTTTCACGCGCGCGGCGGACCTGATTTATGATCTGATTGCCGAAATCATCGCCAAAGAGCCCGTTCCGATTCCGCAGGCCGGCGAACCGGTCGTGTTTCCGCGCCGCACGCCGGAGGAGAGCCGGCTGCCGCAGCAAGCGGGCGCCACGGCGCTGTACGATTTCATCCGCATGCTGGATGCGCCGACTTATCCGAAGGCATTCCTCGAGTGGGGAGATTGGCGGCTGGAGTTCGACCACGCCAGGCTCGTGAAGCCGGACGCACTCGAAGCGCGCGTTACTCTCCGCAAACAAGCGAGTCGTTGACCATATGAGAGTGTTGGCCATGGTCGCGCATCCCGACGACGAGGTCCTCGGTGCGGGCGGAACTCTGGCCCGTCATGCCGCGGAAGGCGACGAGGTCCACGTCGCGTTCCTCACCGATGGCATCGGGGCGCGCGGCGAAGATCACGACGCGGCAAAGCGGCGCGCCGCTGCGGCGAGGCAGGCCGCCGGCCTTCTCGGGGCGCGTGAGCCACGCTTTCTTGGCTTTCCGGACAATCGGCTCGACACCGTGGCGTTGCTTGATGTGGTCAAAGCCGTCGAGGCGGTCGTCACCGATGTCAGACCGCATACGATCTACACCCATCATGCCGGCGACCTGAACATCGATCATGTGATCTGCCATCGCGCCGTGATGACCGCATGTCGTCCGCTGCCCGGTTCGTCGGTGCGGCGAATTTTCGCGATGGAGGTCGTTTCCAGCACGGAGTGGGCGCCGGAAGGAACCGGTGCTTTCATTCCGACCCGCTTCGTCGACATCGCAGCCACCCGGACAGCAAAGCGGCAGGCGCTCGCAGCTTATGCGGAAGAAATGCGGCCGTTTCCACACCCGCGCTCGCAAGAAGGCATCAACGCACTGGAGCAATGGCGCGGCGCGGCGGCGGGACTTTCCTGCGCCGAGGCCTTCATCGTGCTGCGTGACATTGAATTGCAAGCGGGCGAATGAGCGTCATGCCGCATGAATTCGAAATCGCGGGCCGGCGCATCGGCGCGGGGCTGCCGCCCTTCATCGTCGCCGAATTGTCCGCCAATCACGGCGGCAGTCTCGATCGCGCGCTCGCCGTGATGGAAGCGGCAAAAGCAGCTGGCGCCGACGCGGTGAAGCTGCAGACCTATACGCCCGATACGATGACCATCGATCACGATGGGCGGGATTTCCGCATCGAAGGCGGCCTGTGGGACGGCCGGCGGCTTTACGAGCTTTATCATGAAGCGCACACGCCGTGGGATTGGCACGAAGCTCTTTTCGCCAAAGGACGCGAGCTTGGCATCACCGTGTTCTCCACGCCGTTCGATCGCACCGCCGTCGCTCTGTTGGAGGATTTGCAGGCGCCGGCCTACAAGATCGCTTCGTTCGAGATGGTCGATCTGCCGTTGATCCGCTGCGTCGCCGCCGCCGGCAGGCCGACGATTATGTCGACCGGGATGGCGACGCCCGAGGAAATCGCCGAGGCCGTCGACACCTTCCGCGCCGCGGGCGGCCGCGATCTTCTCTTACTGCACTGCGTTAGTGGCTATCCGACGCCGGCCGAACAATCGAATCTGCGCCGTATTCCGAAGTTGGCCGCAGAGTTTGGTTGCCCTGTCGGACTCTCCGACCATACGCTCGGCATTGAAGTCGCCATCGCTGCGGTGGCGCTCGGCGCCTGTTTGGTCGAGAAGCACTTCACCTTGCGGCGCGCCGACGGCGGCCCTGATTCGGCGTTCTCGCTCGAGCCGGAGGAATTGGCGGCGCTGGTGCGTGGGGCGCGGACGGCGTTCACGGCGCTCGGAACGGGAACTGTTGCACGCGCCGAAATCGAGGAGGGCAGCAAGGTGTTCCGCCGCTCGCTCTATGCCGTCGCGGATATCGGCGTGGGGGAGATGCTGACCGCCAAAAATATTCGCATCATTCGTCCAGGTTTCGGCCTCGCGCCGAAACATCTACCGGACGTGATCGGCAAGCGCGCGCGGCGCGCGCTGCCGCGCGGCACGGCGCTGTCCTGGGACGCGATTGAATAACCGAGCAATGAAAACCGTCGCTATCATTCAAGCCCGCATGGGTGCAAGCCGGCTGCCAGGCAAGGTTTTGTTCGAGTTGGGCGGTGAGCCTGTCCTCGCCTGGGTCGCGCGCGCCGCGCGGGCTGTGCTCGGCCTCGATGAAGTATGGATCGCCACCTCCGATAATGCGGCCGACGATGCTGTTGCCCAGTGGGCGGCCAAGCATAATTGCCCCGTGCATCGCGGCTCGGAGCATGATGTGCTCGACCGCTATGCGGGCGCCGCCAAGGCGAGCGGGGCCGACATCATTGTGCGTCTCACGGCCGATTGCCCGTTTCTTGACCCGCAGGTGGTCGCACAAACCATACGGCTGCGCGCGGTCACCGGCGCTGCCTACGCCTCGAACGTCGATCCGCCGACTTGGCCGGATGGGCTCGATTGTGAGGTGTTGACAGCCGACGCCTTATTTACCGCCGCGGCCGAGGCGACGCGCGCGAGCGATCGCGAGCACGTCACTCCGTTTGTGCGCAACAATCGCGCGCGCTTTCCCGCAGAGACTCTGATCGCGCCGCTGCCTGGGCTTGCCGCGGAGCGCTGGACGCTCGATACGCCGGCCGATCTCGCGTTTCTCACAGCGATTGCCGAACACTTGCCGGACGGCCGGCCGCCGTCATTTCTCGAAGTGCTTGCGGTGCTCGACCGCGAGCCGAAGCTTTGCGAGATCAATCGCGATGCTCGGCGCAATGCCGGCTTCGTCAAGAGCGTGTCCGCCGAGAAAATCGATACCGGTCGCAGCTATGCTCGATCGCAGCGCATGCTCGATCGCGCCGAGCGGACCATTCCGCTGGGCGCGCAGACTTTTTCCAAGAGCAAAATCCAGCTTCCACCGGGCGCCGCACCGCTTTTTGTCACTCATGGCGATGGCGGGCGCGTGTTCGATGTCGATGGCAATGAATATGTTGATCTGATCAGTGCGCTGTTGCCGAACGTTCTCGGCTACCGCGATCCGGATGTCGATCTCGCGATCCGCCGGCAGTTGACGCGCGGCATCAGCTTTAGTTTGCCGACGGAGCTGGAGACGCAGTTGGCCGAGCGGCTCGCTACGCATATTCCCTGTGCCGAAATGTCTCGCTTCGGCAAAAATGGCACCGACGCCACCTCGGCCGCGATCCGACTTGCGCGTGCCGCAACGCGCCGAGATCGGGTCATGCTGTGCGGCTATCACGGCTGGCAGGACTGGTATATCGGCGCAACCTCTCGCAATCTCGGTGTACCAGCCGCGGTGTCCGCGCTTTCGCATTTGATTCCTTATGGTGATATCGCTGCGGCAGAGTCGCTTTTCCGCAAATATCCCGGCGAATTCGCGGCCCTCATCCTCGAGCCTGCCGGCGGCACGGAGCCCACGCCCGGCTATTTGCAAGGATTGAAAGATCTCGTTCAGCGCCACGGCGCGATTTTGATCTTCGACGAAATGATTACCGGCTTTCGCTGGTCGATCGGCGGCGCTCAGGCCTATTACGGCGTCGTTCCCGATCTCGCCTGCTTTGGCAAAGCGATGGGCAACGGAATGCCAATCTCCGCCATCGTCGGTCGCGCCGACATTATGCGATTGATGGAGGACATTTTCTATTCGGGCACGTTTGGCGGCGAGGCACTGTCGCTGGCGGCGGCGATCGCGACCATCGATAAGATCGAACGGGAGAAGGTCACCGATCGCCTGTGGCAAGTCGGCGGCGAACTCAAAAGACGCGCCAGCGACAAGATTGCCGCCGCGGAATTGAATGGCGTGATTTCGCTCGCGGGTAGCGGGCCTTGGGCGATCCTCGCCTACAAGGATCATCCGCGTGGGTCCAAGGAGGCGATCAAGACACTGTTCCTGCGTGAGATGATCGCCGCGGGCGTGCTGGTCAATGCCAGCCACAATGTCTGTTTTGCCCACACTGAGGCCGATGTCGAGCAGGTCCTCGTCGCCTACGATCATGCGCTCGGCGAGGTGCGGCGCGGCCTCCAAGCCGGTAACCTCGATCGGCAACTCGACAATCAGCTGATCCGGCCGATTTTTTCGGTGCGGGCAGCCTCGGCCTGATGCTGGAACTCGCGGTGCCTGGCAGGTTTTCATCCTTGGCTTCTCATGGTAAGAGTGCCAGTCGTGTGGGGGATTAAATGAAGCTTCTGTTCGTCAATCCTTGCCTGCGGCCGGCGGCGCCCCATCGCTATTTGCCGGTTGGGTTGGGATATGTGGTGACTGCCGCGAAGGTCGCCGGCTTCAAGTTCGACCTGCTCGACGTCGATATCGATGCGCTATCGGACCAGAAGGTCGAGGAATACATCGTCCGTCACCGCTACGACGTGATCCTGATCGGCAGCATCGTCACCCACTACAAGTGGGTGAAGTGGTTCTGCAGGATGGTGAAAGAGCACCATCCCGATTGCACGCTGATCGTCGGCAACTCGGTGGCTTCATCGATTCCCGAAGTGATCCTGCAACACGCTCCGGTCGACGTTGTCGTACTCGGTGAAGCGGATGTGACGGTCGTCGAGGTCTTGCAGGCGCTGAACGGCGGCCGGCCGCTGGGCGAGGCTTATGAGCCGGAAGTTCCGATCCTGCACACCAACGGGACTTTGCCCGCGACCATCAAGGGCCGCGGCATCGAAGGCATCGTGTTCCGCGACGGCAAGGGACGGCTGGTCAACAACGGCAAGCGCAAGGCGGTCAAGAAGATCGATGACCTGCCGTTCCCGGACTGGGACATTTTCGACGTCGAACGCTACATCGAAAAGTGCCGGAGCACGGCACACGGCACGACGCGCTATCCGGTCGAAGCGGCCCGTGTGATGCCGGTCAACACCGCGCGCGGCTGCGTATTCAAATGCACGTTCTGCCACTACGTGTTTTGGGACGATCCCTATCGTCATCGCTCACCGGAAAGCGTCATCGCGGAAATCCGGCGGAACCAGCAGAAGTACGGTGCAAACTACATCAACTTCTGGGACGAGCTGACTTTTCATAAAGTGCGGCCGGCGCAGAAATTCATCGACGCGCTGATCGAAGCCGATCTTGGCATCCATTTCACCGCGGCGATCCGTACCGATCTGCTGGGCTGCGAAGAGGCGCCTTACGAGGAGCGCCTCGAGCTCGCGCATCGCATGAAGCAAGCGGGCTGCATTGCCGTCGGCTTTTCGCTCGAATCCGCCAATGCCGAAATTCTGGTCGCGATGAACAAGCTGGTGGAAGGCGAGTATTTCGGCGAACAAGTCCGCGTTTTGAAAAAGGCCGAAATTATTTCCAACACCAGCGTGATCTTCGGCTATCCGCAGGAGACGCGCGCGACCATCAGGGAAACACTCGACTCCTGCCGCCGCGCCAATATCTATCCGAGCCCCGGCTTCCTGCTGCCGATGCCGTCGACCGGCATGTGGAAGCACGCAGTCGACAACGGCTATATCGAGGACATCGATCAATACCTGATCAACATCACCGAGCGCCAGGATTTCAGCGTCAACATGACGAAGATGAGCGATGCCGAGCTTAAGAGTGCGGTGGAGGCGGAACTGGGCGCACTGGCGTCCGACCTCGGACTCGACTTCGGCAGCAGCCTCATGAAGACCGGCGGCGAAAACAAGCACTCGCGCAACCAGGAAGTCGAGATGCACCGCAACACCAACGACTCAATGAATTACGCCAACGTGATCGGCTCGGTCTAGACGCGCGTTGCTGTTGCGACGTTTTCAATTCCTCCCATGACTGGAACATTGGCTGCGAATTCGCAGCGGCGCAGTAATGCGTCGCGCCATAATGGACTCTCGGTTCTGTCCGCGCGGGCCGACCCGGCAGGCTTCGATCGCATCTTGAGCGATCCTGTTTTTGCGGAGATTGAGACCTATCCCCAGACCAACATCTTCGGCCGCGTCTACAATCCGGCGATTTACGGCAATCATGATCGATCGTTTGCCATCGTCGATGGCGGCGTCCCTATTTTGCTCTGCCAATGCAGTTCGGATAACGGCAGGCTTGATTTTTACCGCATGCCGATCCGGCTCGTCGCCGGCCGGGGGCTCGACGAAGACAGGCGTCGCGCCGCCGTACAATCGGCGCTTTGGCGGCTCGACGAGATCACGCGGGCGAATGGCCTCAGCGAAGCCGTGGTGCTGGACGAGAGAGCGGGATTAGGCTCCTTGATCGAAGAATTTTGCCGCGCTCGTGGCGCAACGATGGACCCGCATCCTGTTGCGTGTGTCGATCTCACGCTGGGTCCGACGGCCTGGCGCGCCGCGCTACGTAAGAGCTCGCGCTCCTTGATAAATTGGGGTCGCCGGAATCTGTCGATCAAGTACGTCAACAAAGAAACATCCGACAAGGCATTGTTCGATCGATATCGCCAATTCCATGCTGAGGTAGCAGGGCGCGTCACGCGCTCGGTGGAATCCTGGGATGTCATGTACGAATGGATGGCCCGGGGGCGGGGCGAGCTCATTCTGGGGTTCCTCGCGGATGAGCTGGTCTCGGGCAGCGCGTTCATGGACGGAACGGAGATATCGGTCTACATGGTCGGCGTTTACGACCGCACGAAATTCGACAAGCCGCTGGCGCATTATTCGATTTGGCACGGCATCGAGCGCGCGCGGGAGCGTGGGATGAAAGTGCTCGAGCTGGGCGTGATCCCGCCGCAGGGAGCCGCGAGCGACAAGGAATTCCAGATCGGATATTTCAAGCGGGGCTTTGCGACTGATATTAAGGAGTGCGTCGTGTGGCGTTGGCCAAGCGTGCTTAAGGCCGTGAACGCTGAGGACGGCGTGGCACCGTGAGCGAGCCGGCAAACGTCACCTGCAGATCCTGGTATGACGCTTCCTATCGGCAGAAGGGCTTCGCGGCACAGCGGCTTTACCCCAACGAAGAATTGCTGCGTTTCTTCGGCCGTCACTATTTTTCGCTATCCACCGAGAAACGTCGTTCGATTCGCGTGTTGGAAGTGGGCTGCGGCTCCGGCGCCAATCTCTGGATGATTGCGCGCGAGGGATTCGACGCCCACGGCATCGAATTGTCATCCGACGGCATCGATCTCTGCGAAGCAATGTTGGCGCATTGGGGAACAGCAGCATCGGTCAAGATCGGGGATATGACGGCGATGCCTTACCCCAATCGGTCATTCGATGCCGTGGTGGATGTGTTCTCGTCATACTGTCTTGATGAGCGCGGCTTTGCGTTGTTTCTCGACGAAGTCAGGCGCTTACTTCGGCCAGGCGGCCGCTTCTTCTCTCTTACACCTGGCAAAGCGTCGGACGCTTTCCGCGATCCGGGCCCGTCGCGATTGCTCGATCCAAGTACCCTCGACGGCATTCATCGCGAAGGTGCCGCCTATTACGGCAATCTCTATCCGTTCCGATTCATCACGCCGAATGAATATGCCGGCGCCCTCGAATCGCGCGGCCTGCGTGTTGCCTACAAGGAGACGGTCGGACGCAGCTATCGCAGCGGCGCCGAGTATTTCGAATTTGTCGTTATCATCGGCGAAAACTCAGAATGAGCTGTCGATGGCGCCGCGGTTCATGAACGCTCTTCTTTATCTTCAACGCCTGGTTCCAATCGCCGGTGTTATTTGGAACCGGCTGCGTTTTCCCGGTCTCTGGACCGGACTACGCGTCGAGATTTCAGGACCGGGGCGCGTAATCTATGGCAAGGGCGTTCGCCTTGGCGAGGGGACGCGCATCGACCTCGCTGCGGGAAGCCGCCTCATCTTCGGTGACGGTGTCGTTACCGGCCGTAGCGCGTATTTCTATCTTGGTCCTGGTCAGCAACAGGCAATCGGTGAACGAACGAGCATCCAGGACGGTTGCCGTATTTTCGGCGACGTTGCCATCGGCCGCGGCTGTATATTTGCGCCAAACGTTTTCGTATCTGCTGGCAGTCATACATTCGATACGCTTCCGCATTTGCCGATTCCGGAGCAAGAGCGCGTCGCGCCCACTCCCGACCGGGCTATTCGGGTGTTGGATGATTGTTGGATCGGTATCAATGCCGTTCTGGCACCGGGAGTTACCGTCGGCCGGGGATGCGTCGTGGGCGCGAACGCAGTCGTTACGACGGATTTGGAGCCATATAGTGTCGCCGCCGGAGTTCCGGCCCGGCCGATCCGCAAACGGCTCGAATTTGTCCCTCCTGCGCGCATCGAGGCGACGCGTGAGTCTGATTTGCCGTATTTTTACGACGGCTTCGAGCTCGCGCCCGGACCACGCGATGAGCTTGTCTGCGACGGAAACTTCAGCTTAGCGCTGCGCCATCCGGGCGCGCGTGTCGTGCGGTTGTATTTGTCAAGCGATGACGCCGAGATCTGGCATGGCGATGCGCACCAGACGGCACCACGAAAGCCAGGCGTAATCGAATTCCCCCTATGCTCGGACGGCGGCTCATCGCCGTTCGTGAGATTTCGTGCCCAGGCGCCCGCTCGGATTCGCTGGGCGGAACTCGTTTAACAGGAGACGTGGGATGGCTATGGCCAATACCCGGATGTCGGCCGCGATGCGGCAGTTTTTAGTCGAGCCGGTGCAGAGGAGAAGCGGCTCTCTTTTCCTCCTGCAACTGGCACAGCTCGTCACTGATCGCTGCGGCGGGCGTTACGATGCGCTGATGCAACGCGCATTGGCGGCGGTAAAGCCGAAGCGATCGCTGCCATCCTCCCGCTTGATGGATGATCGATCGATCGACTCTTCGGTTGCCACGCTCAAGGCGCGGGGCTGGGATATTTTGCCGTGGCGGCTGCCTGCCGAAGATATTGCCGCGTTGCGCCACTTTGCATTTACGACGCCGGCCTATGCCGTCCACCCCGGCGAGCGTATCGCAATCACGGAAGCAAATATCCCGCGCGAGCATGCCCGCTACATTTGGCACACGTCGGAAGTCATTCGTATTCCGGCGGTCCAGAAACTGCTGGCCGATGGCGCGCTGCATCGCATTGCGCAAGACTATATCGAATGCCGGCCGATCCTCAGCAGCATCGCGTTATGGCTCGACCCGGTCTATGACGGCACTTACGATGCGCACATCTATCACTATGACAATGATGGCCCGTCGTTCCTCAAATTTTTCATCTATCTAAAGGATGTCGACGCCGAGTCTGGCGCCCATTCATTCATCCAGCGAACTCAGGTGCGACTGAAGCCTCGGCAATTCTGTCGGTCGGCACGCTACGATCGGGATGAGTTGCTGAAATTTTATGGCGTCGAAAATGAAATTGTTTTTGAAGGTCCTGCCGGTATGATCCTTGCGGAAGACACCGCGGGCTTTCACAAAGGCACGACTCCGAGCAAAGACTATCGGTTGCTTCTGCAGCTGCAATTTACCAGCCTCGATCATCCTCAGGAGGATGAATATGTCGGCGGTATCGAAAAAGTTCGGATAGCCGGCCTCGATCCCGGCATCAAGCGAATCGCGCGCAAATTTTTCGCCTAGCGAGCCTGAGCTAATCCGCGGTCGCGCGATCGAACTTGGCAGCCCCGTGCAATTGAAGAAACGCTTTCTGACCATTGCCGCTTCGGCGGCAGGGGTCACGTTATTGGTGCAACTCCTGGCGTTAATGCGGCAATTGCTGACCGCCGCCTATTTCGGGGTGGGACGCGATTTCGACGGCTATGTCATGGTTTTCACCATGGCCACCGTCATGGTTTTCACCTTCGCCGGTATTTTCGATTCGATCGCGGTCCCCCACCTGGTAGGCGCGCGCGAGAACGACGGTCTGGAAGCCGCGCTGGCGCTTGCCCGGTCGATCTTCCGCCTCAGCCTGTTGCTCGGCGGTGGAATAAGTCTGGTGTTCCTGGTCGCCGTCCCTTTGCTCGCGCCGATCTTTGCCACCGGCTTCTCGCCGGACGAACGCGCCGGTCTTGGAAAGTTGGCGTGGTATTTCCTGCCCTGGACTCTCGTTTGTGTTCCGTATTACGCGGCAGCGGCACGGCATAAAATGGAGTGGCGCTTCAACCGCGTTTTCTTCGCCGAGATCGTCGTCGTCGCGGCGTCGATCGGCTTCTTGGCAATCTGGCACGGCGACATACGGATGCTGCCGCTGGCTTACGCATCGGGATACGGCGTCGGGCTGGTGCAACTGACCGCCGGCGCCGCGCTGTTGCGCCGGACTGGTGTGTCGTCGCCGTCCGTGCGCGGCGTCGTGCGCAATATCGGAGAGCTGTTCCTCGCCAATCAAACCGGCGGATTGGCGTCACTGGTGGATCGGCACATCCAATCGTTCCTCGCCACAGGCGGTATCGGCGCCGTCAACTATTCCAACCAAATTACCGCCAGCCTCTCGAACCTGCTCATGTTTCGCGAGATATTCATGGTCCCGCTGACGCAGAAGGCTGATCGCGCCGAACGGCTGGAGCGATTGCTCAGCGGGCTTCTTCTGGTGACCATTCCCATTTCAGGTCTTGTCGCCTGTCTGGCGCCGGAGATGGTGAAGGTGCTGCTGCAGCGCGGACATTTCGATGCGACAGCGACTGCGCTGACTGCGACCGCATTGCGCGTCGGGGTGCTATCGCTCATCGCGTCGGCGGTAACGACGCCGCAAGCCCGCATGTTCCAAATTATCGATCGTATTCATTACACTCACGTTGTGTATCTGACGATGGCGCTCTCCGCCGCTGTTTTCGGTTACTTATTTGTCATCATGCTCGGATGGGGCGTCGAGGGTGCCGCGCTCATGCAGCTCGCGGGCAGCATACTGACCGCCATTATGACCTCCTACTTGATCGGCCGATGCGGAATCCGTCTGCGCTGGTGGCCGATTATAGGCTGGTTCGCGCTCTCCGCCGTTGTCAGCGCCGTCGCCTATCTCGCCGCCGCCGCCGCAATCTCGGGACTGGAAAACACCTGGCTGCGCCTGGTGATCGGCGGCACAGCGTATGGCCTCGTGGTGCTGCTCTGTTATTTTCTCGTGCGCGTACAGCTGCGCGGCATCGCGTTCGGCGCGGCGCCTACGCCGGACCGGCCGGTCTGAAGCATTCGCCAGCCATCGAGCGACGCTGCGTCATGTTATCGGCCACGCTCAAGAGCGCACTGTTGTTGCGGCATGCCTTGGCGCGCGCAGGACAGGCCGGTGCAGACGACGTCCACATCGGCGCCGCCGCGTCATGGCTCATCGCAGCGCAACAGGCCGCCGGCGGGGGTGGTTTTGCGCATTCTTTCCACCTGCTCAACGGCTGGCAGCCGCCTTATCCCGAGACGACGGGGTACATCATCCCGACGCTGCACCGGCTCTATCGGCGCAACGGCGATCCGGCGCTACAGGCTTCCCTGGTCGCTGCGGTCGCCTGGCTCAAATCAATCCAGCAACAGAACGGCAGCTTCACCGACCTGCACGGCCGCCAGCAGGTCTTCGACACCGGCCAAATTCTTATCGGATTGAACTATCTGGCCGAACATGCGCCGGAATTCGACCAGGCGGACATGCTCGCTCGTGCCGCCCATTGGCTCGCCTCGGTGCAGGAAGCGAACGGCGATTTCATCAAAGATTCCGGTGGCCAGGTCGGCTATTCCTACTGTGCTCGGGTCGGCGCCGCGTTGACGGTCGCGGGGCGATTGCTGAATGAGGATCGGCTCCGCCGCGCCGGCGAGGCTAACCTGTGCTGGACGCTGGCGCAGCAGGAGGCAAACGGATTCTTCCGGCACCTGTCTTTGGACCAATCGCCGCCATTCCTGCACACGATGATTTATGCCATGGAAGGCCTGCTCGACGGTTATGCCGAAATCCGCAATCCGTCGTTGTTGGCAGCCGCAATGCGTTTTGCCGAACCTCTGCTCACAATCGCACAGCGGCGCGATCGCATCCTTCGCTCGCAATACCACGAGGACTTTGCCGTAGCGAATGGTGAGAAATGTCTTGTCGGTCTCGCGCAATGGGCTGGCTTGTGTCTGCGCTTGGCAGATTTGAAGGGCCTAGACTCCTACCGCGACGAAGCATTGAAAACCATCGACTTTCTCAAGCGCCGCCAGATCCGTTGCGGCGACTATCGCCTGGATGGCGGACTCTGGGGAAGTGATCCATTCTGGGGCCGCTATATGCGATTCTCGATTCCGAACTGGGGTGTGAAGTTTTTCATGGATGCCTTGCTGCTTAGCGACGCGGAAAGCAACCAGCGACCGGAGCGGATCAGGCAGCATGGTTGAGAGGCCCACATGTTGCCGCGCGATTGTTCGTGGCGTGGCGCCATTGGATGAACTTTATCGTGACTAGACTGGCAGTCCCCACATGTTTCGACTGTACCACCTTTGCCGCCGTCTCCGATTTGACTAGCGCGCGGTGGAAAGAGGTTTTTGCCTCACTCGAGGCCCGGCAAACCGATTTCCTGTCGCGCGAGAAGGAATTCCGAAGCAAAGAATACAAATGGCCAAGCGACGCTTTGCACAATTGGAGCCGAATTTGGGAATATCCTTTCGTGTACCACAATATTGAAAAATGGCGTAGATCGCGGCCGGCTACTTCGATGCCCGTGGTCGTCGATCTGGGCAGCGGCGTGACATTTTTTCCGTACGTGATCGCTCAACTGGGAACAAAAGTTGTCTGCACCGACGTCGATCCGGTGTGCGGCGTGGATTTCGATCGGGCCAGCCGGGTCATTTCGGCTATGCCTGGCTCCGTCGAGTTTAAGCTGAGCGATGGGGGAAAACTGCCGTTCGAGAGCCAGGAGGCCGACCTGGTCTATTGTATAAGTGTGATCGAGCACGTCACCCACTTTGAAGCAATGATCCGCGAAGTTCGGCGGATTCTGAAGCCAGGTGGCGTCTTTATCCTGACCATCGATTTGGATCTGCGGGGCGATCAGCAGCTCGGCATCCCCGAGTTCTATCTTCTGCACCAGTCACTGAATGAAATATTCGTCCCGCTCGCGCCGACCCGATCCACTCACCACGCTGATGTCCTGACCTCGGAAACGGGCCCCATTCGACCCCGGCTACGACCCTGGTGGCGCGTGCCTCCCTTTTTGGCAAAGCAATGGCTGATCAAGCCGCTGCTTGGCCGGCCTCCCGCGCCGCTCGTGCCGTTTCATTGCGCAGTTCAAGGCGTGCTACTAAAGAACCCGTAGTTTTTGCCAGACGCGCTGATGCAATGAAAACGATGACGGCGAATAAGATCGCGCCGAATTTCTTTATTATTGGAGCGCCGCGGTGCGGCACCACAGCGCTTTGCGAATATCTCGAACACCATCCTCGCATCGGATTTTCCCGGCCGAAGGAGACACATTTTTTTGCTACTGATCTACCGAACGTTCAGGCCGCCGATCTTCCCCCGGCCGGAAGCGTCAAGACGCAAGTGGATTATGTGCAGCGATGTTTCGGCCACTGCGCCGGCAGGGAATATCTGCAGATCGGCGACGGTTCGGTCTGGCACTTGTATTCACACGAGGCGGTCGCCAACATTCTGCGTTTCGACCCGTCCGCACGCTTCATCATCATGGTTCGCAATCCGATCGACTTATGCCGCTCACACTATGAGAAGTCGTGCGAAATGCTGTGGGAGGACCAGCCGTCTTTTGAGGCAGCATGGCGGGCGCAGGACAGCCGTCATTGCGGCCGGCATGTTTCTTCGCTTTGCCCGGACTCGCGTCTTTTGATCTACGGCGAAATCGCCAAGTTGGGCGAGCAGGTGGAAAGGGCCTTCGCGCTGATCCCGGCCGGGCAGCGCCTCGTCATCGTATATGATGATTTCGCCCGCGATACCGCGGCCGTTTACACGCAAGTCCTGTCTTTTCTGGGCGTACCACACGACGGCCGTGGCGATTTCCCGAGGATTAACGAGGCGCAGAAGGTCAGACACAGGCGGCTGTGGCGGGCGATCGTGCGGGCGCTGACCGTCGCCGTTCGCTTCAAGAACAAGCTCATCGGCCCCAAAAGTCTTGGCATCTATGCGGCTCTCTCGCCCCACTTCCTGGCCAAAAAAACCGGAGGCGCGGCGCCCATCGCCGATGCGCTGCGGCGCGAGATGAAGGATTACTTCGCAGACGACGTGAGACGATTATCGACGCTGCTCAATCGCGATCTTTCCCACTGGGCGTAGTCACCAGAATAAGCCGCGCAATGAAACCGCTCCATATCTGCATCTACGCGTTCTCAAGCACTGCGGTGTTTTTCCGTGCACTGATCGAGGAATGCGCCAAACACGGCGACAATGTCGAATGGAGTGTCATTTATCCGCAGGGGCACTTCCGTCATGTCATGGACGACATTATTCCGCCGGAGCGGCAATGCTACTTGTATGAGGATTTTGCGCGCGCGTACCGCGAATGCGGCGAGGTCGACATCCAGCGCGCCATGGCAAGCGGCGAGGGACTTCAGACCGCGCTGCTCAAGGACAAGGCCGGTTATCGCTTTCTGGAGGGAGATGAGCAGTTGCGCCGCGGCGCGACGATCGATTCTTGTTACCGCCGGTTCTTGTCGCGGATTAAACCTGACTTCGTTCTGTTTCCTGATCTCGAAGTGGTCGACGGCTTCATTCTCATGAATATCGCCCAAGAGCTCGGGCTGGGCGTGCTGTATTACGCGGTGATGCGGATCTCGGGAGGGGGATACTTCAGCACTGACCCCTACGAATCACTCCCGCCATATTTCGGAAGCTATACGGTGGATGATTTGTCGCGAGCTGGTCAGATTATTCGGAATTTTCACAATGGCGGTCCATTGACCCTTGGCAGTACATATTCGCCGGTCATCCCCCCTAAGCCGTCATGGCTGCGGCGCCTTGTGCTGACGACCTGGTTACGGTGGAAATACGAAGGCCTTCACGCCACCGAAGAGACTTTGCTAATGCGCATCAAGCGTAATACTAGGCCGCTCATGGCGAAGCTGCGGCTGGCACGGTTCAACCTTACTCAAACACACTACTTCAAAATCAGGTCGGTCAGGGATTCTTTGCCTGAAAAATACATACTTTACTTGCTACATGTGACACCGGAATCCTCAATAAATGGGCTAGGGCCGTATTATGTCGATCAGTTCCGCAGCGTAGATGCCCTTCTACTCGGCTTGCCAAAGGGCCATCGCCTTGTCGTCAAGGAACATCCCGCCATGTGCGGCAGCCGCAGGTCGTCGTTTTACCGGGAGCTGAAACGCCGTCCGGGCGTCATCATGGTGGCGCCGGCGGTCGATAGCCGGCATCTCGTAAAGCATTGTTCGGTTGTCGCTACTGTTTCCGGAACCGTGGGATTGGAAGCATTCTTGCTCGGCAAACCCTGCCTGTCGTTTGGCTTAAGTTTCTACTCTCATCTTTGCCAAAAGCCACCGGCGGTCGACGATTTGAAGACCGTTCTGACGGATTTGGCGACGCGGTGGAAGCCGGCGAGCGAGACGCAGAAGGAGATTGAATTCGCCAAATTTTTGAACATCAGCGGTAACTTCACGATTTCCGATCCTTGGCTCATCCCGAGGGTCATGGCTCCGGGAAACCTCGCGGCGGTGCGCGAGTATCTGTGGTTGCATCTGCGGCGCCTCAAGGAATTCGGAAATTCGCAGCGCACGCTGGCCCAGTAAGTTTATATCTTGCTCAAACTCCTCATCGTCCTTGGCACGCGGCCGGAAGCGATCAAACTCGCTCCCGTGGTACTCGCCGCACGCAAGGACGCGAATGTGCAGACCACGGTCTGCAATACCGGCCAGCATGCCGACATGTGCACCGGTGTGCTCGATCTCTTCGGCATCCCGGCTGACATCAATCTCGCTGTGATGACGCCAGGCCAAACCCTCACCGACCTTACCGGCTCCGTGCTGCGCGGTATGCGCGCGCTTTTGGAGGAGCGGCGCCCGGATTGGCTCATCGTGCAAGGTGATACGACAACGGCCTTTGCCGCGGCGCTCGCCGCGTTTTACCATAAGATTCCGGTCGCTCACGTGGAAGCGGGGCTGCGCACCGGAAATATCTACGCGCCGTGGCCTGAGGAAATGAACCGCAAATTGATCACGACGGTCGCGCGCCTGCATTTTGCGCCGGTTGCCTCCAATGCAGAGAATCTGCGGCGCGAAGATGTCGATCCAGGTTGCATCGTAACGACCGGAAACACCGGGATCGATGCGCTGAAGATTTTGGTCCGCCGGCTCGGCGAGGACGCGAAGCTTCGCGAGCGCGCCGAAGCGATGCTGGATTCGGCTGGAATCGGCTGCATCGAGTCCGATCCGGCAAAAGATTCGTCAAAGATTGTGCTGATCACCGCGCACCGGCGCGAGAGTTTTGGCGCGGGATTCGTCGCAATCTGCAACGCCATTGCCGAACTTGCCCGACGCTTTCCCGATCGCCACTTCGTCTATCCGGTTCATCCCAATCCAGAGGTGCGCGCTGCCGTTAGTAGAGAGCTTGGAGGCAAGCACCTCAAGAACGTGCATCTCATCGAGCCGCTCGACTATCTTCCATTTGTTCTTTTGATGTCGCGGGCGGAGCTCCTGCTCACGGACTCCGGCGGTATCCAGGAGGAGGCGCCGAGCCTCGGCAAGCGCGTCATCGTCATGCGCGCAGTGACCGAGCGCACAGAAGGTCTGCAAACCAATTTGGTGCGGCTTGCCGGTACAAACCGCGATCAAATCGTTGCCGACGGGACCGACGCGTTGTGTGGCCGCTGGTCCGCGGACCAGAATGGCCGCGAGCTTTACGGCGAGGGCCGGGCGGCGGATAGCATCGTTGCCGCGCTCCTGGCTTCGAAGGCGTCGATGTCTTGAGGCGTTGTGCCTTTCTTGCCGTCTCATACATGCTGCCGCCGGCGCTCTATCCGCAGGCGATCCAAGTCGGCCGGCTGCTCGCGCATTGTGACCATGAGATTGGCGCTGTCTGCGGCGTGCTCGGCGGCGGCGTCGGCCTCGACCAGGATTTCGGACTTACGGCACGGCTTGCGTTTCGTCTTGAGATTGGTTTGCGGCCGCGATTGTCAGGCCTTCCGTTCAGTTTGGCACGGCGACTTGTGCCGCTCTATGCGCGAAGTCCCGATGAATTCCGCGCCTGGGTGCCGCTTGCCGAAGCTGCTGTGCTCGAAAAACTGCGAGTGTCCCGTTTCGCGCCGGATGCGATAGTTACTTTCGGCGAGCCGATGTCCGACCATCTCTTGGGTCTCCGGCTGAAGGCGCGGCTTCAGGTGCCTTGGGTCGCCCATTTCAGCGACCCCTGGGCCGACAATCCTTTTCGGCGGCACAACGTACTCGCCAATTTTATCAATCGGCGCTTGGAGCGCAGCGTCATAGCCGAGGCGGATCGTCTTCTCTTCACTTCGGCAGAGACGGTGGATCTCGTAATGCGGAAATATCCGCAAGCGTGGCGGCATAAGTGCGCTGTTCTACCGCACAGTTTTGATTCGGCGCTTTACACAAAGTCCTCGCCCGGCAACACGATGCTGGTGGCGCGTTATCTCGGTAATTTCTACGGTCATCGTACGCCGCTGCCGTTGTTTCGCGCGCTGAACGCAATCTTACGGGAGCGGCCCGACGTGCTTCGCGGTGTACGATTCGAACTTGTCGGCCATGTGCCGGCGTGGATCAAGCGTCATAGCGCGTTTCGCAGTTTGCCGGATGAACTTGTTCGGCTCATCCCGACGGTTCCATATTCGGAATCCCTTAAATTGATGTCAGATTCGGATTTGCTGCTCGTTATCGATGGACCGGACGATCTGAGTGTCTTCCTGCCGAGCAAGTTGATCGAATATATTGGGGCAGGGGTCCCTATCTGCGGCATTGTCCCGCCGGGCACGTCGGCGAATCTGGTGCGCCGTCTGGGCGGGCACGTGGCCGACCCGCGTGATACCAGCCAGGCCGCCGAGATACTTGGGCAGGCTTTACGATTGGCTCGGGAACGAAAAACCGCGTCCGCGTCCTCGCCGTGGGGTGATCCCGAACTGCGTGCGCAGTTTGCTATCGAGCAGATCACGAGCGAATTTGCCGCGATTTTGGCGGATACTGCTCAGGCGCAAATGGTCCGATCCCCTGCAAATTGATGGAATCCGCGATTTGACCAACGTCTCATTGCCAGCCGACCTGCGCCGTTTGGAAGCGGAAGCTGTCTTTATATTCCGCGAGGTGGCGGCGGAATTCAGAAAGCCGGTGCTGCTGTATTCGATCGGCAAGGATTCCTCCGTCCTCCTCCATCTGGCGAGAAAGGCCTTCTTTCCTTCACCGCTGCCGTTCCCACTGTTGCATATCGACACGACGTGGAAGTTTCGCGAGATGATCAGCTTCCGCGACGAAACCGCGGCGCGCCTTGGGCTCGACCTGATCGTCCACGTCAACCGCGACGGACTCGCGCAAGGCATCACGCCGTTCACGCACGGCTCGTCGTTTTACACCCACGCCATGAAGACCGAAGCGCTCAAGCAGGCGCTGACGCAGCATGGCTTCGATGCCGCATTCGG
>Ga0181525_10000754_pt1 | contig 28143 bp, 15 predicted proteins | sample PEATcosm2014_Bin_48_FD_121100 | JGI IMG/M metagenome (GOLD analysis project Ga0181525, IMG submission 121100) | Peatland microbial communities from MTU Mesocosm Facility, Houghton, MI, USA - PEATcosm2014_Bin06_10_metaG | ecosystem: Environmental > Terrestrial > Soil > Wetlands > Peat | place... | reverse complement strand
GAACAGAGGATTGGTGTAAAGGACCTCCGCCCCGGGCGGCGCGTAGTGCACGTAATTGTAGGCCACCAGCGCGTCGCGCAGGAAGGGCGTGAGCAGACCGCGCACATCCCGCTGCTTTTCGCCCGAGCTTTTTTCGATGGCGGCGCGGAGATTCAGCTTGCGCTCCGCTTCCATGTGCTTGTCGGTCCAGTAGCCGAAGGAGAGCGCGTTTTTCTCAATGGGGCCCAGCGAGGCGCGCGCCAGCGGGAGCTCGGCGATGCGGGATGAAAGGCGGTTTACCAGCGCGGTGTTCAATTTCTCGCCGTGGGTCAGCGATTCCAGGTTATCCGCCAACTCAAAAAGGTCGTCGATGGCAACGATGTGCTGAGCTTCCAGGATGCGCATCATATCCTGCACCATCTGAGTATGGGACTCGACGTCGCTGGGCTCGGCGGCGCCCGCCAGCAGGTCCAGGAGGCGCGCTTGGGGCGGGCCGCCCGGCTTCGAGCCGGCGGCGGCAAGCAGGAGCGTCACTCCGCCGCGTCCGGCGTCGAATAGCATGCGATCATCACGCACGGCGGGAAGGGGACCGATCAAGGCCGCGAAAGTCTCGTCCGCTTTGGCCGCGGGGAGGCTTCCCGAACGGGCAAGAATCTGCCACAGACCCACCAGGGACTGCATCACGCCCATGGTGTCGGCGCGAAGAATGGGATCCTTGATGCGGGTCAGGTCGTCGGCCATATCGAGGAATTGCGCGATGGATTTGTCGCTGACCGCGGCCGCTTCGTTGAAGATGGCATACTGGCTGCCGTACACATGGTAGTTGCGCGCCAGCAGGTCCACGGTTTCGGGAGACAGAGGCTTGGAGCGGTAGCGATCCAGGTCGCTGAGCGCCATGAAGATTTTCAGCGGCTCGTTCTCCACGGACTTGCGGCTGAGGCCGAAAAGGGCTTCCAGCACGTCGTCGGCTTCCTTCCATGCGCCGGCGGCGCGCGTCAGCTTGGCGTCGTACTTGCCTTGCGGGTGATTGGAAAACAGGTCCTTCCAGACCTGCAGATTGCCGGGGACGTGCGGGCGGCCATCCGGGTCCATCCATAAGCGGGTGGTGAGCAGCATCATGTCGGCATTGGCGCGGAAGACGGGGCGCGCCGGTCCGGGGCTGGTCACCCGGCCGCGGATGGCCATGTAGAAGCGCTGCAGCCGCGCGGGTTCGGTCAGATACTCGCGCACCGGACCGTTGATGCGGGCCAGCGCATCGAAGTAGCTGGCCAGCCAGCCGTCGTCTTTGGCCAGGAGTTTCTCGAAAAATGCCGCGCCCTGGTCCGGCGAAGCGCCCGCCAGTTCCGCCCAAGCCGCAGTGGTGCGAGGCGCGCCGGGAACCACGGCCTTGCCGTTGCGCACCTCGAACATGCCGCCGAAGAAGTCCAGCACGTGCGCGTAGGCCTTCAGGCGGGGCATGGCAATGTTCTTGCGAAACTCTTCGGCGGTTTCGCGATCCAGCTTGGAGACTCCCAGGTACAAGCGGCAGACCGAAGGATCGGAGAGCAGCACGTCCAGGAAATCGCTGGTCTCCTTTTCCTTCGCGGTGAGCCAATAGTCGGCGCCGAACAGGATCGGAACGCGTGCCGGATGGTAGTCGTAGGTGAAAGCGCGATTGGTGCGCAGCGCCTGCTCCAGCGCCGGCACGGGGAAGCCGGAATCGGTGGTCAGGAAGGCGCGGGTGGCGTTGACGGTCTCGAGCACGACCTCGCTACCGCATCCGCCGCGCATGCGGAAGCCCAGAATGCGCAACAGTTCGCCGGCGTTGGGCGCATCGCAATTCTCTATGCGGAGAATCTTATCGGCGCCGGCCAGCTTTTCGATTTCGCGCGCTTGGGAGAGATAGCGATGCACCAGTTTCAGGTATTCGGTCTGCTCCAAAGCTTCGTTGCTGTGCGCAGCCTGGAATCCATTGGTGACCACATTGCGCGCCAGCGCGGGCAGCAGATCGTCGGCCTGCGCGTCGCTGGAAATGGCCGCCATGCGGCCGAACGAGCGCAGGGGGCCGGGTATATCGACGAACTGAGCCGGACTGTCCGGCGACGCGGCGGCAAGCACGGCGGGCTCGGATGGAGCGCCACCGGCGCTGCGATAGACTTCGAGAGAGCGCGCCGCGCCCGCCCGGTCGCCCCGCACGAAGGACAGTTCGGCCATGCGCCGCGCGACGGCCGCGCGTTCGCGGCTGTGCGCGGGAGCGTCCAGCGCCGCTAGCAGCTTGGCATAGGCTTCCAAAGCGGCCGGATCGGCGTGGAAGTCGAGGAACTCGGCGTATTCGGTTAGCGCCGGAATATCGCTTGGGGCGTTTTGCGCGGCACGCGCTAATAGCGCGCGGGCTTCCGCGTGATCCCCCGATGCTTCCAGTTGGCGGGCACGCTCCAGGTTCTCGGTTCCCTGAAGAATTAAAGCAAAGGCGAGTAGAAAAACGATTGAGAGGGCCTTCATCGTGGTTCCCCTATCCGTGGTGCTACTTTACCATGTCCGGCGGTCCTATTGCGAGACGGCTTGTGGGGCGGGCGTCCACGCCTTGCAGCGGGTCTCCAGACCCGCTTTTAACCATAGTTTAATCATCTTCAGAAACCATGCATAACATTATGTAGTAAACTTGGGCATGGAACGTTGTTGCGCAGCCCCGATCGCCCTGGCCGCGATCGCCCTCCTTTTCCCGCCTCCCGCCCATCCACAGGGCGAAACCACCAGTGCCATCGCCGGGCAAGTCGCCGACCCGTCCGGCGCGGCACTGCCCGGCGCAACCGTACGGCTCACGGGTGTCGGGACTGGCATCGAGCGCACCGTGCGCACGGGCGATTCCGGGCGCTTCAGCTTCTCGCAATTGAAGCCTGGCGCTTACAGCGTGGAAGCGTCCGCGCCCGGGTTTGAATCGCGGCGGAAGGCGTCGATCGACGCCGGGGTGGGACAGACCCAAACCGTCGAATTCGTTCTGCCGCTGGCCGCCGCCGAGCGCCAGGATCTGGTGGTGACCACCGAAGCGCCGCTGCTGAATACGGAAAATGCCAACACCGCGACCACGCTGGGCGCGGCGGCCATCGCGAATCTTCCGAATCCCGGCGGGGATCTGACGTATCCGGCGCAATTCGCTCCGGGCGCGCTGATCAACACGGCGGGCAGCAGCAACGACTTCGTGGGCGCACAAAATGGCTACGGCAATGTGGAATTCAACGGCCTGCCGGCGCTATCCAACGCCTTCGTGGTGGACGGACTCGAGAGCAACGACCCCCTGACCAACCTGAACAGCGGCTTGGCGACGAACCTGGTGCTGGGCTTGAACTCCATTTCCGAAGTCACCGTGAATACCACGTCCTACGCGGTCGACCAGGGGCGCTATGGGGCTTCGCAGATCACTTACGTCACTAAGTCGGGCACTAATTCATTCCACGGCAATCTTTATGAGCTGTGGAACGGCTCGAAGTTCAACGCGGCGGATTTCTTCACCAATGCCACGGCCGGCAATCACAAGCCGCGCTCCACGGTGAACCATTTCGGCGGCAGTCTGGGCGGACCGGTGCGGCGCAACCGGCTGTTCTTCTTCACGGACTTCGAGCAGTTGCGCATCGCGCTGCCGATCGTGACGCCGGTCACGGTGCCCAGCGCGGGGTTCGAAAGCTACGTGCTGCAGCAGCTTCCGCGCGGCGGCGTGGACAGCGTGACCGGCGCCGTCTATCCGGCCCAGCCGCAACTGGTTCCGTTCTATAGCAATATGTTTTCGCTCTATCGCGGCGCGGGCGGAACCCCGCTGGCCGTGCTAGGCTGCCCCTTGGACGCGGGCAATGGCTGCGCGCTGCGCCGCAGCGTCTCGCAATCGAGCGGCGATCACGAGCAGGTGGTTACCGAGCGGATGGACTACAACATCAACACCGCAAACACGGCTTGGTTTCGCTTCCAGTCGGATACGGGGCTGCAAGCCGCCTACACAGACCCCATCAATCCGCTATTCAACGCCATCTCTTCGCAGCCGCTCTACTCCTTCGCGGCGGGCTATACGCACATCTTCACTCCACAACTGGTGAATTACTTCAATCCGGCGTTCTCGTGGTATGCAAGCCTGTTCGGACCGGCGGATTTCGCCAAGACCCTGGCCGCGTTTCCGATCGTTCTCGAAGGCGTAGGGTCCAGCGCGCCGTTCACCCCTCTGGGAGGCCTGGACGATAACTGGGTGCAAGGCCGCCGCGCCACCCGCTTTCACGTGAACGACAGTCTCTCCTACGCGACGGGCCGCCACGACTTCCGGTTCGGCCTCAGCTCGCGGCGGCTGCGCATCAACGATTTCGATTTCGGCACTGACACCACGCCGCTGGTGACTTACACGACGCTCCCGCAATTTATTTACGGGGTGGCGTCCACGGCAACCCAAAGCTTTCCCCTGGCGGCGTCGCAGCCGTACAACTATCTCAACGTCGACCTATACGCGCAGGATTCCATTAAGTTAACCGCTAAGCTGAGTTGGACGATCGGGGTGCGCATGGCGCACAATTCCAATCCTGAGAACCCACACGCGGTGATCGCGCGGTTGCCGGGATCGTTCGGGTCGCTGCCGCACGACGTCGATCAGCCGCTCAGCGCCGCGATCGAAACCGGCTTGACGCACCTGTTCCCGGCCACGTCCTGGGCATTGTGGCAGCCGCGCACAGCTATCGCGTGGCAGTTCGCCCCGGGATTCGTGCTGCGCACCGGCGGCGGCGTCTTCTCCGACATTTTGCCCGGAAGCGTGGCCGACCTGGTGGGCTCCAACCCGCCGTACGTGAACACGTTCCAGGGCGGCCTGCTGGGATCGGCCGGCGGAGTGGCGATCGCTCCGGGCGTGCCCGGCAGCGCCATCGACGCCACGGTGGCCGCGAACCAGGCGTTCCTGCGCGGGTTCCAGCAGGGCGAGCTATCGTGCGCCTCGGCGCAGGCGAATCCGGCCCAATGCCTGCCGCCGGTGGGGCTGAATGCCGTTCCGGACGGCCGGCTGCGCGCTCCATACTTCCTGCAGTGGAGCTTCGGCATGGAGCACCAGATTGGAAACTCCGGCAGCGTGCGCGCGCAGTATGTGGGCACGCGGGCCATCGACCTGCCTTACGAGACGGAGGTGAATGGCTACCAGACCGTTTGCGCGGGCTGCTTCGCGCCGTTCCCTTATGCCCAGGCGCCCGACCCGCGGTTCGCGGCCGTGAATCAGCTTGCGACCGGCGCCAACAGTCACTACAACGGCCTGCAGCTCACTGCCGAAAAACGCCTGGCGCAGGGTCTGGAACTGCACGCGAACTATACCTGGAGTCACTGCCTCGACACCGTTTCAAACGGCGGCTTCCTTTCGTTTTCTTCGGCGGGCATTCTATCGCCCCTGCCGGACGAACTGCGGCGGCAGTACGGCAACTGCGATTACGATGTGCGGCACAACTTCAACGCATCCTATGTCTACGAACTGCCATTCCGGACGAGCCGGCCGCGGCTGAAGGCGCTGGTGGAAGGATGGCAGATCTCGGGCACGGTGTTCGTCCATAGCGGTCTTCCATTCAGCGTGCTGAGCGCGCCGTACAGCGCCGACGGCCGCGGCATCCTGCAAGGCAGCGGGCCGCAGTTTGCGAGCGCAGTTCCAGGCGCGCCGCTCTATGTGAGCGGTCCGGTCGCGGGCGTGACGCCGGCGGGCGCCATTCAGTGGCTCAACCCGAATGCCTTCGTCTCCGCAGTGGACCCCAGCACGGGCGCCTGTTACGGCGGCGATAGCCCGGCACACTGCCAATTCGGCGACCTGGGCCGCAACAGCCTGCGGGGGCCGGATTTTATCTGGAGCGATCTGTATGTGACGAGGCGATTCCACCTGCGCGAAGGGCTGACGCTACGCATGGATGGGCAATTCTTCAACGTTCTGAACCATCCCAATTTCGCGCTGCCGTCAGTGGTGGCGGGCATCCCGGGCCAGCCCGCGACGCAGACGGGCTTCGGGGCGATTACGTCCACCACCTCGCCTCCCACGGGGCTGTTGGGGGTGGGGTTGGGCGGCGACAATTCGCCACGGATGATCGCGGTGCAGGCCAAGCTGGAGTTCTGAGCGGACAAGAAAGGCCGAAGTCAGCTTGTCCTGGCCGATGGCCGTCGGACCTTCAACTCCAGATTCGTAACGGAACAGAGATTACCATTGGGCGGCTCACTATCGTACGATAAGCTGGAGGCGAATGCGCTGGCTTGGGCAGTTGGAAAGAGGCGAGTCCCTCGACGTTCTTCCGCGGCCTGAAAGCTAAGAACGGCACTTGGCAGTGGACCTGACATGGAACTGAAATCCGTTACGATCCGCAACTTCAAAGCGCTTCAGAACATTCACCTCACGGATATCCCCAATTTCGTGGTACTCGTTGGCGCCAACGGTACCGGCAAATCAACCCTGTTCGACGTCTTTGGATTCCTGCGTGACGCATTGACCGGAAATGTTCGGCAGGCGCTCGATGCGCGCGGACGCTTCCTGGAGGTTGTCACCAGGGGCCACGAGAAGGATACGATACTCGTAGAGCTCCAAGTTGGCCTACCCATTGCCGGCAGATCCCGCCTCGTTACCTACCATCTGGAGATCGGACTTGAGGATGGCCGGCCAGTCGTTAAGCATGAGTTCCTCCGGTACAAACGAGGCCGTTACGGCGCGCCATTCTACTTTCTCGACTTCCACAGTGGATCAGGGTTCGCGATCAGGAATGAGGAGGATTTCGACAAACCCGACGAGCAACTCGAGCGGGAGGAGCAGCAATTGGAATCGCCGGACATCCTTGCCATCAAAGGTCTCGGACAATTCCAACGCTTCCGGGCGGCCAGTGCGTTGCGTCAACTGCTGGAGAACTGGCACGTCTCAGACTTTCATATCAGCGCCGCGCGGGGACGGAAGGAGGCGACTGGCATTGTAGAGCACCTGTCGGAGACAGGGGAAAATTTGCCGCGGGTCGCCCAATACCTCTACGAAAACCACCGGCCCATTTTCCAAACCATCCTCACCCGGATGCAGCAGCGCGTCCCAGGCATCAGCGGTGTGGAGCCGGAGCTCACGCAGGACGGCTACCTCATCCTCCGGTTTCGCGACGGCACATTTAAGACCCCTTTCCTGGACCGCTATGTCTCCGACGGGACCATCAAGATGTTTGCCTATCTCGTGCTCCTCCACGATCCCAAACCCCACCCTCTTCTTTGTATTGAGGAACCGGAGAATCAGTTGTACCCGACCTTGATGAGCGAACTTGCCGAGGAGTTTCGCGACTATGCCCGCAGGGGCGGCCAGGTGATGGTGTCCACCCACTCCCCGGACCTCCTGAATGCCGTTCGGTTGGAGGAGGTTCTCTGGCTTGTAAAGAAGGACGGACTCTCCGAGATCCGACGCGCACAGGACGACCAGCAGGTAAAGCGTTACATGGAGCAAGGAGACAAGATGGGATATCTCTGGAAGCAAGGGTTCTTCACCGGGGTGGATCCGACATGAACGAATTGGTATTCTTCCTTGAGGAGGAATCCGCCAAGGCTCTATTAGAACGGATATTTCCTCATTTGATTCCACCTGGGAATCAAGTTCATCCGCGCTTCATTGTGTTTGAGGGAAAACAGGATCTTGAGAAGCAGTTGCCGAACAAGCTGCGGGGAATCCGCGAGCACGCTTTATTGTCATGCGGGATCAGGACCAGGCTGATTGCCGGAAGATCAAGAGATCGCTCGTCGCTCTTTGCACCGGTGCTGGCCGTCCCCAAGCCACCGTGCGTATCGCGTGCCGCGAATTGGAGGCATTCTACGTTGGCGACCTGCTCGCTGTCGAAAAAGGGCTGGATATCAGCGGCCTTGCTGGCAAGCAGAATAAGGCAAGATTTCGCGACCCCCATCCGTTGGTCTGTCCGTCCGACGAGCTACGAAAACTGACCGGCAATCGCTATCAGAAGGTTGCCGGCTCCCGTGCGATAGCTCCGCACCTCGACTTACACTCGCCTCGATCAAGGAGTTTCCACCATCTCATCCGGGCTATTCGCTCGGCGAATGATGAACTCCGTGGGAGCGGAGGTTGAGATTGCGAGACCGGCTTGGCGGTTGGAGTGGCGGTGAAGCGGTCAGACGCCCCAGCAGTAGTCTTCGACGGCTTTCTCGATGGAATCGTCCTGCTCGGTGAGGCGCATCAGCTCGAGGCGGATGGCGTCCACCAGGGCGTTCCAACTGGCCACGATGACGTTATCGGAGACGCCGACTGTGGACCAGCTCTTGCGATGATCGGACCATTCGATGAGCACGCGCACCTTCGCGGCGGTGCCTTTGCGCGGTTCGAGCACGCGCACCTTGTAGTCGGTCAGGCGCACGTCCGCCATTTGGGGATAGACCGACGAGAGGCACTTGCGCAGGCAAACGTGCAGTGCGTGGAAAGGTCCGTTGCCGGAGGCGGTGGCGGAGTGTACGCCATCCTGGGTGCGCACGGTGATATCGGCGGTGGAGCGGGAGTCGCCCGTGGCGCCCGCCTTGGTCGAGACCTCGTAGCCTTCCACCTCGAAGAAATGCATGCCCGGATTGAGCGCCTCGCGCACCAGCAACTCGAAGGTGCCTTCGGCGGCTTCCAGCTCGCAACCTTCGTATTCCATCTGTTTGATGCGCTCGAGCAGCTCGCGGCGGGCGTCTTCGTCGAGCCGGCCGGCCAGGCCATGCTGCTTCAGCTTGTATAAGATGTTGCCGCGGCCGGAGAGATCGCTGATCAGGACGCGCTGGCGATTGCCCACGGCTTCCGGCGTGACGTGCTCGTAGGTGGAGGACTCCTTCAGGACCGCCGAGACATGCACGCCGCCTTTGTGCGCAAAAGCGCTATGCCCGACAAAAGGCTGGTTGTTCGGGACCGGCAGATTGGCCAGTTCCGCGACGTAGCGCGCCACGTTCGACAGGCTGATGAGCTTGTCCTGGCCGATGGCGGTGTGGCCCAGCTTCAGCTCCAGATTGGCGATGACGGAACAGAGATTGGCGTTGCCGCAGCGCTCGCCGTATCCATTGATGCAGCCTTGTACGTGGGTGGCGCCGGCTTCCACGGCAGCCAGCGTATTGGCCACGGCCACGTCCGAATCGTTGTGGGTGTGGATGCCCAGAATGCCATCGAAACGCTTGCGCACTTCGGCGAAGATTTCAACGAGGCGCCCGGTGAGCGTGCCGCCGTTGGTATCGCAGAGGCAGAGCACGCTGGCGCCGGCCTGCTGCGCGGCCTCGAGGGTGCGCAGGGCGAACCCGGAATTGGAGGTGTAGCCGTCGAAGAAGTGCTCGGCGTCATACACCACTTCCTTGCCGTGCGCGACCAGATAGGCGACCGTTTCGCTGATCAGCTTCAGGTTTTCTTCTTCGGTGATGCCTAGGGCGCGGGCGGTATGCAGGTCCCAGCTCTTGCCGAAGATGGAGACCACGGGCGTGCCCGCGGCGACCAGCGATTGCACGCTGCGGTCTTCTTCGACCGTATGGCGGGCGAACCGCGTGGCGCCGAAGGCGGTGAGCCGCGCGTGCTTGAGGTGCAACTCGGTTTGCGCGCGGGCGAAGAAGTCCTTATCCTTCGGGTTCGATCCGGGCCACCCGCCCTCGATATAGTCAATGCCCAACTCGTCGAGCTTTTGCGCGATGAGCAGTTTGTCGTCAACGGAGAACGAGACCGATTCGCCCTGGGTGCCGTCGCGGAGAGTGGTGTCAAAAGTGAAAATTTTCATAATTAACCCACGGGTACGCCAGCCTCTTTCTTCTTCTTGAGGAAGGTCATCATTTCGCGCAGCTCGCGGCCCACTGTCTCGACGGGCTGATTGCGGGCGGCTTCGCGCATGGCCAGGAATTTGTGGCGGCCGGCCTTGTTCTCGTCGATCCACTGGCGGGCGAACTCGCCGGACTGCACTTCGGACAGGATCTTCTTCATCTCCGCGCGCACGTGGGCATCGACGATGCGGGGGCCGCGGGTGTAGTCGCCATATTCGGCGGTGTCGGAGACCGAGTAGCGCATGTAGCCGAGGCCGCCTTCCTGGATGAGATCGACGATCAGCTTGAGCTCGTGGAGGCACTCGAAGTAGGCGATCTCGGGCGCGTATCCGGCTTCCACCAGCGTTTCAAAACCCGCGCGGATCAACTCGGAGGCGCCACCGCACAGCACGGCCTGCTCGCCGAACAGGTCGCTTTCGGTCTCCTCCTTGAAGGTGGTCCCGATCACACCGGCTTTCAGGCTGCCCAGCGCGCCTGCGTAGGCCAGCGCCGTTTCGAGCGCGTGGCCGGAGGCATCCTGGTGGACGGCCACCAGGGAGGGGACGCCTACGCCTTCGGTGAACAACTCGCGCACGCGGTGGCCGGGCGCTTTGGGCGCGACCATGGAGACATCGGCATGCGCGGGCGGCTTGATCTGGCCGAAGTGGATGTTGAAGCCGTGGGCGAACATCAGCGTCTTACCGGCGGTGAGATGCGGCGCGATGTCCCGGTTATACAGATCGCCCTGGATATGATCGGCGACCAGGATCATGATCACATCAGCGGCTTTGGCGGCTTCCGCGGTATCCAATACCTTGAGCCCGGCGGCTTCGGCCTTGGCGCGCGACTTGCTGCCGGGATACAGGCCGACCACCACGTCCACGCCGGAATCGCGCAGGTTGAGGGCGTGCGCGTGACCCTGGCTGCCATAGCCTATGATTGCGACGGTGCGCCCCTGAAGGGCGGGATTGTTGTCTTTTTCGTAATAACGGGTTGCCATCTAGGATCTCCTGTTATGGGGGAAAGGCGGCCTGAGAGGCCGCCGCAGGCTAAGAGCCTGCCCCACTATCTTGCCTCTGTCAGAACGGGAGGTTGCAGTTTCAGCTTTTTGGCTTCCAGTGAAACGGCCACCATTCCCGAGCGGGTGGTTTCGATGTCGCCATAGCTGCGCATCACATCGATGAATTCGTCCAGCTTTTCGGGATCGCCGGTGGCTTCGAGGGCGAAGCCTTCGGTGGAGGAATCCACCACGCGCGCGCCGAAGATCTCGGCTTCCTTGAGCACGGCGGTGCGCGCTTCCTGCGCGGTGCGCACGCGCACCAGCACCATTTCGCGGCGCACGGCGGGCGAGTCGGTGAGGTCGGCGGCCTGCAGCACATTCACCAGCTTGTTCATTTGCTTGATGACCTGCTGGCGGAGCGTGGAATCCACATCCACCACGATGGTCATGCGGGAGAGTTCGGGATCGAGGGTGCGGGCGACCGTGAGACTCTCGATGTTATAGCCCCGCTGGCTGAGCAATCCGGTAATGCGCATGAGCGCGCCCGGCCTGTTTTCGACTAATAGAGAAATGATCTGCAACATAGGAGACCTTTGTAGACTTTGGTTTACTATTTGGGAACCGCCACCGGTTGCGGCGGCGCGAGCACCATCTCGTTAATGGCGCCGCCAGCCGGCACCATCGGGTAAACATTTTCGAATGGCGTTACCTTGACGTTCAGCAGATACGGTCCGGGCTCGCGGACCGCTTCTTCCAGGGCCGAGGCGAGTTCCCAGGGCTTGTCGATGGTACGGCCCTTGAAGCCGTATGCGCCGGCCAGCTTCTCCACATCGGGGAAACAATCGAGCTCCACCGAACTCAGGCGATTGTTGTAGAACAACTCCTGCCATTGGCGCACCATGCCGAGGTAACCGTTGTTCATCACTACGATCTTGATGGGCAGGCCGGCGCTGACGATGGTGGAGAGTTCCGGTATGGACATCTGGAATCCGCCATCGCCCACCAGCGCGAAGACCAGCTTGTCGGGACGGGCGAACTGCGCGCCGATGGCCGACGGAAGGCCGAAGCCCATGGCGCCGAGGCCACCGGAATTGATCCAGAGGCGGGGCGCGTTGAAGCGGATCAACTGGGCGGCCCACATCTGATGCTGGCCGACGTCGGAGCACACGATGGCCTCGCCGGCCGAAAGCCGGTCGATTTCCATCATGAGGTGCTGCGGCTTGATTTCGGAATCGGAGGTAACCGGCGCGAGGGGATGCTCGGCCTTCCAGCCGCGCACCTGGGACCACCAGGAGGTGCGCGCGGCCGCCAGGCGGTCCTTTCGTTCCGGGCGGGTTTCCGCGAGCACCGTATTGATGCGCCCGAGCACGCGCTTCACATCGCCCACTATGGGCACATCGGCCGCGCGGTTTTTCCCGATTTCCGCGGGATCGATATCCACGTGGATCACTTTGGCGTGCGGCGCGAAGGCGGCCAGGCGCCCGGTGACGCGATCGTCGAAGCGCACGCCCAGCGCGATCAGCACATCGCAGTGAGTCATGCCCATGTTTGCCGCGTAGCTTCCGTGCATGCCGGTCATGCTGACGAAGTTGGGATGGTTGGAGGGCAGCGCGCCGAGACCCATGAGGGTCAAGACCGCGGGCACGTCGAGGAGTTCCACCAACTCGCGCAACTCGGCGGAGGCGTTGGCCGCCACGATGCCGCCGCCCGCATAGACGAAGGGTCGCTCGGCCTCCCACATCAATTGCGCCGCGCGGCGAATCTGGCCGGTGTGGCCTTCGGTGAACACCTTGTATCCGGGCAGGTGGATGGAAGTGACTGGCGTGTAATGGCCTTGCGCCTGAAAGACATCCTTAGGGATATCGACGAGCACGGGACCGGGACGGCCGCTGGCGGCGATGTAGAACGCTTCGTGGACCACCTGCGGCAGATCCTCCAGCTTCTTCACCATGTAGTTATGCTTGGTGCAGGAGCGCGTGATACCGAAGGTGTCGGCTTCCTGAAAAGCGTCGCTGCCGATGAGCTTGCTGGTGACCTGGCCCGTAATGGCGACAATGGGGATGGAATCCATCATGGCGTCGACCAGGCCGGTGACGAGGTTGGTTGCGCCTGGCCCCGAGGTGGCGCAGCAGACACCCACTTTGCCGGTCGCGCGCGCGTAACCTTCGGCGGCGAAGCAGGCGTTTTCCTCGTGGCGGACCAGCACATGGCGTATGTGATGGTCGTAGATGGCATCGTACAAGGGCAGAGTAACGCCGCCGGGATATCCGAAGAAGCAATCCACGCCTTCCCGCGCCAGACATTCCAGCAGCATTTTCGCGCCATTCGTCAGAGTCGACATATATTCCTCAACAAAACGCATACCAAAAACAAAAAAGGCCACCAGCCGGCTTGGTTCGCCCCGCTGATGGCCTCGGAACTCCTCCGATGCGGCCTCAAGCGGGGCCGGCTACGATGACCAGTACGTTAATAATAATGACTACCGGTATAGACAGATGGAACGGAGTAAGTACGCGGGGAAACCGGTTTGTGGAACCACTATGCATGAGTAACTTTCCTGAGTGTACCCCAACAAGTTCCGGAAATGCAAGAAGGGGAAGGTATAAGAAAAGTTTATGGTGGCATTTGCGGCAGAGGCGCCGGCGATTTGCTCGGTCATCCTCGAAGCCTATCGTCTCACCGAAAGCTCGAAGTGGACTCCTTCCGTTTTTTGAAGCGCGGTGAGGATGCTCGAAAGATTCGCAGCGGAGGGGCTGCCCTTTGGCCCCAGCATGCGCATCAGGCTCTTGGCGGGGATGTGGGTGCGTTTCTCAAGGTCATGGAATCCGACTGTCGCGTTGACGTAATCGCGCAGGACAGCCTTGCCGGTCGCAAGATCGCCGTTAATGACACACTCGACTGCCTCAAGTAGTAGTGCTTGACGGAAATCGGGGTCGCGCTGTGCGCGCGCCCGGATGGTTTCCTTGAAGTCGTAGGTCAGGGGCATATTTAAACCTCTTTTTTCTTCCTTAGCTTCTAGGAGGCCCCAGCATTCCTGTGCCTCCGCGATGTCCTGTTGTTGGCGCTTCTTGGTTCCGCCGCCAATCAAAATGACGAGGCTGTCGCCGTCCTTGCCGAAGTAGATTCGATAGCCAGGGCCGAAGTTGATCTTGTATTCAAGGACGCCGGACCCAACGCCCTTTACATTCGATAGATTTCCTTGCTCCATCCGCGCCAGCGCCAGCGCGATGGTCACCTTGGCGGCTGCCGCCGCGTCGAGCCCTTCCAGCCATTGGGCAAACCGTTTGTTTCCATTTTCGTCAATGTAGCCGCGGATCTCGATCATCCAGATGGAATGGTAACGATTTTGTTACCATTGGTCAACCACGGTCTGGAGGGTAGGCTTCTGCCACGTTTTCCGTCAGACGGCTGCAGGGGATGGCTGCGAACTTATCCGAGTGATGCGCGATATGCGCGAAGGCCATGGCAGGGTCGTGCGCGAAGGCGCAGATCCACTCGCCGCGGGCGGCCTCGGCCAGCCAGTGGAGCTTGCTGTTGATCGATTGGACCGGATCGAGATCGAAGGCCGCCACCCAGGTGGGGGTGACATGCGCGGCCGTGGGGACCAAGTCGGTCAGGAAGCAGAAGGTGCGGCCCTCCGAACAGGCCGTGACGATCATCATATCGGGCGTGTGGCCGGGAGCGAGGCGCAGCCACACGCCGGGCGCCACTTCAGTGTCCCGCTCGAGCAGGCGCATCAGCCCGGCATCCACCAGCGGATCGTAATTCGCATCGATGTAGGCCACGCTATCGCGCGGATGGCGGCGATGGGCGTGCTCCCACTCGCCGCGCCGTGTGTAATAGATGGCGCGCGGGAAGGCGGGGCGGGGGACGCCCTGGGTCAGGATGGTGTTCCAGCCGCAATGGTCCCAGTGGAGATGGCTGTTGACCACGATATCGATGCGCTCGGGATCGATGCCCGCTGCGGCGATGGTTTCGGGCAGCGGCACGGGCGTGGGAGGCAGTTTCATGCGCTCGCGGCGGCGCGCATCCAGCTTGTCGCCGCCGCCGGTGTCGAGCAGGATGGTGTGCTCGCCGGTTTCCACGATGTAGCAGTTGAAGCCCAGCGGCAGGCGGTTGAGCTGGTCCGGCGGCGACTGGCGGCTCCAGAGAGTCTTGGGAACCACACCGAACATGGCGCCGCCATCCCACCAATAGATGTCTTCGCGGACCAGGGTGATGCCAAAGCCGCCCAGATCGATGGCAGGCGCGGCGGACATGCGCTACAGGCCGCGAACCAACTTGCGGCCGCGGTCGAAGAGGTCCGCGGCGTCGTCCACGAGTTGGCGGCCCTTATCGATTATTTCCTTGCTGCGGTCGTAAACTTCTTTGCCTGTCTCGGAGACAGCTTCCTTGCCCTGTTGGGTCTTGTCGGAAATGATCTTGCGGGTTTTCTTGCCGCTCTGGGGAGCGAGCAATATGGCCGCGGTCATCCCCACCACGGCGCCGGCGACGAACCAGCCAATATTATTCGCGAGATTATCTTGCGCGTCTTCGTGATCGAACATGCGGAGCCTCCCTTGTGATCGAACTTTTATTTTATGTCATCGGAGCCTGTGTGGCGGGCGTCCACGCTTGCATGGGTCTCCGAAGCGGCGGCGAAGGGGTGGGCCCGCTCAACTCTTGCCAGCCCTCTGTTCGGGCTTCTCGCACGCCTCTTGCCCTTGTACGCTTCAGCCCCCTGGGCCTTCCCGCCCAGCGGCATTAACAGAGTATGCTTGAGGTATGGAAACCGAACCGGACGCTTCGCACGAGATGGACATGGTCACGCTTTTCAGCTCTTCCAGTCACGATGCGGAGATGGAAACCATGCAAATCCACGGGGTGATGGAGGCGAACGGCATTTCATCCATCGTGGTGGGGACGAGCACGCTGCCGGTGCTGGAGTTCGAGGTGCAGGTTCCGCGGGAGGATCTGGACGAGGCGCGGCGAATTTTGGCCGAGGCGCAGGCGGCCGGGCCGGAGGGCGCGGCGGAAGCGGAAATGGCTGGGGAAGAGGGCGTGTAGCGGCTGGCCCTTGCGAGGTCGATCTCTACGGCGGGAAGTTTCTCCTCGGCCAAAACCACCACTTCAAGGCTTCCACAATAGCAACTTACCGGCTGAGCAAATTGTTCACCAAACGTCTGCGCGGACGGAAACGATCCGGATGACGTCCTCGCGGCTTGCCAGCCGGTAAGTGTGGCTCCAGCCCTTTGAAATCGTCGGCCGCCCCTGTAAGGAACACCAAGCTAGGGCCGACGGTCGCGGAAATCGCATGGCTGGTCCAGCCTCCCGGCTGCTGAATGCGGCTTCGTACAGCTCGGCGCCCGAGACGTTGGCCAGCGTCAGCAGGGAGCAGGCGACGGTGCCTTTTGGGGAGTTGGCGGGGTGGTTGCTGGCGGGTAGTCCGCCGGCCAAGCAGACCCAATTTCGCGGGGAACCTTCTTAACCTTAGCATTTGCTTATAGTTGCCGTGATTTTGTTTGGGCTTCAGTTATTTTGGTTGCTTGGAATTGGGTTCGTTCGCAGGACGCGATGGCGCCGGCTGTTACATGCCTCGTTTTTCGGCGGAGCGTTGCATCAGGTTGCATTTGTTGCGCCGGCTGCGGTTGAAATTGTCAAAGAGCGGGGGTGCTTCCGGCAGAACGCCTTTGCGGCGAGTGCGGGGAGCTTGCCCGACATCAGGGTAGCACGGGAATCTGTACCGGGGCGGGGGGCACGGGAGTGCTCCGCTTTTGTTTTCAGGCGATTATGGATGAGTGAGTGGCGTGATCCGGATCGTCTGGATTTTTTGGGTTTGGTGCCGAGCAGCGCACCCCCGAGCAGCAGCCATACGGGGCATGCGCGGCCCATAGATAAACGGAGAGCACCCAGCCGACGAAGAGTGCCAACGGGATTCGGGGAGCGCGAACACCCGCCAGGAGCGTCTTCAGCCCCGCGTGCTGGGTTTTCGACTGTGCGCGTCCGCCACGGACGCAGGCCGGCGTGGAAGCCGGCCGCAGGACTGGATGGAGTCCTGCCAACAGTAGGCAAACCTGTCCCCAGCACAAGGATTGTCAATTCTTAGCCGGGACGCCACACTAGCGGCCAAGTACCCCGATTCCAGCCGCATCAATTCGCCGGAAGAAAGCACTCGCTCCATACAGTCCTCGGGACCTGTGTCCAAAAGGGACGCCACCGACTCCGGAGCCGGGATGCGCTCCGGGATCTTCGGCGCGGGCACCGTCTCCGCCGCCCAAGTCGATCACGCCGGTCTTCAATTCCGCAGGGACGAGATTACTTCGATGAGAACTTTACCGTATAGGTTCCCCGGCGACAGCATATCGAAGTGCCCCGACCCTACCAGGTTATGGACCGTGACGTGGTCTCCTTTGGCTCTCGCCTGGGCTACATAGCTGTCGACCAGATCCGGCGCCAGTTTCAACAATGCGCTGGAGAAGACGTGCTGCGGGATGCGCAGAGGCAGAAACGATAACGCGGAGCCGTCCCGATAGCGCTCGGGCTGCTCCGCCGGAGTGCCGCCGAGGAATTGCGTGATAGCTGGAATCTCGCAGAAACTCCGCTCCAGCGGCTGGGCGGCGGCCAGATCGAAAGGGCCATCGATATCGACCACGGCCTTCACTCTCAGGGGGTTCTTGGTGTAAAGGGGACTCGACTCCGGCAGCTTCGGGCGGGCGGCGATCCACAGGGCGAGTTGTCCGCCGGAGGAGTGCCCGGCCACAATCAACCGATCCAGGTCGAGATGGTAAGCGGGTGCCACGCTCCGCAGGTAATCGGTGGCGGCAGCCAGGTCGAGGTAAGTCCCGGGCCAGCCGCCGCCGGGGCTGCCCGCGCGGCGGTATTCGACATTCCAGGTAGCGAAGCCCTCGCGCGTCAATGCGGCGGCGAGCGGACGGAGCAGTTCGAGGGTAGTGGCGCGGGGGTCCAAGCCCGGCAAGCGGTCCGCCCAGCAGCCGCCGTGGACCAGCAGGACGACGGCGTGCGGCGCGCTCGTCTTAGGCAAGCGCAGCTCGCCGAACTGAAGCGGCCCGGAGCCATAGGAAAGCCTATGGTCCGCGGGTGGAAGGTCTTCGGTCAGCAGAGCGGCGGGATTGACATGCGCGCAGGCGGCGCAGCCGAGGCTCAGTGCCAGCAGTCCTGCGTGCCGCGCCAGGCGCATGCGGAATTACCGCAGCTCTTCCATGACCTCGTCGAGAGCTTCCTTGGGCGGCCGCACCTTGGATTGCGGCAGGGTGGCCAGGGGCTCTTCGGCGATGTGCAGCATCTCCAGGAAATTCGGCTTTTCGGTGTTCACGTAGAACACGCCGGTGAGCACCTCGTGGTTCTTCTCGGCGTCTTCCAGGGCCGTTAGCGCCGCCAAGCGGCTGGTGAAATCGTAGTCGCGGTGCAGTTTGCGGATGCGCAGGTGCGAGCCATCGTGCAGCTCCACGTCACGCACCTCGCCTTCGCCGATCTCCACGGTAATCTCCTCGAACGAGGGCACGAAGGACACATCCTGGAGCATCTCTTCGTGCTCCTTCATGTAGCTGTAGCTCTTGGTGGATCCCTCGTGATCGTTGAAGGTGACGCACGGCGACACCACATCGATCACGGACAGGCCGTTGTGCGCGATGGCGGTCTTGATGAGCGCCTGCAACTGCTTCTTGTCGCCCGAGAAGGAGCGGGCCACGAACGTGGCGCCCCAGCGCAGCGCCAGGGCGCAGCAATCGAAGGGCGGCAGATCGTTGATCACGCCGGTCTTCAGCTTGGATCCCACGTCGGCGGTGGCAGAAAACTGTCCCTTGGTGAGACCGTAAACGCCGTTGTCTTCGATGATGTAGATCATCGGCAGATTGCGGCGCACCAGGTGCATGAACTGGCCGATGCCTATCGAAGCCGTATCGCCGTCTCCGGTAACGCCCAGGCCGAGCATGGTGCGGTTGGCCATGATGGCGCCGGTGGCGATGGAGGGCATGCGGCCATGCACGCCATTGAATCCGTGCGACAGGTTCAGGAAGTACGCCGGGGATTTCGACGAACAGCCGATGCCCGAGAATTTGCCCACGCGCCAAGGCTCGACGCCCATCTCGTAGAAGCATTCGATAACGCGCTCGGAGATGGAGTTGTGGCCGCAGCCGGCGCACAGGGTGGTCTTGGCGCCCTTGTAGTTCAGGACTTCCAAGCCGATGCGGTTCACCTTCTTGGGTGGTGGTGGCGGTGTGGCGACGGCGCTCATTTGCCCTCCTGGCGGACGATTTCGTCGGTAATGGTGCGGGCGTCCAGAGGCAGCCCGCCGTAATATCGTATGCTTCTGAGTTTCGAGATCTGTTCCGGGGTCATTTCCAGGCGCATCAGCGAGAGCAACTGCGCGTCACGGTTCTGATCCACCACGTAGACGCGCTCGTGACGCGCGATGAATTCCGCCAGCTCCGCGGTGAACGGATAGGCCCTCAAGCGCAGATAGCTGGCCGTAATATCGTATTCCGCGAGCAGTTGATCGCAGCTTTCGCCCACGGCGTAGTGCGACGTGCCGCAGGCCACGAAGCCGATTTCCGCGTCTTTCGCATAGCGGACCTCGGGCGCCGGAACGTGCTGACGCATGGTCTGGAACTTGTGCGCCAGACGGTCCATATTGTGGATGTAGTCGTCTTCGCGCTCGGTATACTGGGCGCGTTCGTTGTGGCCGCTGCCGCGCGTGAAATAGGCCCCGGCGGCGTGGTTGGTGGCGGGCAGGGTGCGATAGCCGATGCCGTCGCCGTCCACGTCTTTATAGCGGGCGAAGCCTCCCAGCTTATCCAGATCTTCGGCGGTCAGCACTTTGCCGCGGTCCAGCGGCTTGTCGGGATAGGGGAACGGATCGGAGGTCCAGTTGTTCATGCCCAGGTCCAGGTCCAGCATGACGAACACCGGGGTTTGAAAACGCTCGGCGAAATCGAAGGCATCGCCCGACATGGAGAAACACTCTTCCGGAGAGCAGGGGAAGAACATGGGGTGCTGGGTGTCGCCGTGCGAGAGCAGGGCGGTGGAGAGCAGGTCGCCTTGCATGGTGCGGGTGGGCAGCCCGGTGGAAGGACCCACGCGCTGCACGTCGAAGATCACCGTGGGAGTCTCGGCGTAGTAACCGAGGCCCACGAATTCGGACATAAGGGAGATGCCGGGGCCGGCGGTGGCGGTCATGGAGCGGGCGCCCGCCCATCCAGCGCCCAGCGCCATGCCGATGGAAGCCAGTTCGTCTTCCGCCTGCACCACGGCGAAGGTGGCGCGGCCGGTTTCCGGGTCGATGCGGAAGCGCTTCAGGTATCCGATCAGCGTTTCGACCAGCGACGACGACGGCGTGATGGGATACCAGGTGACCACCGTAACACCGGCGAACATGGCGCCCAGCGCGCAGGCGCTGTTGCCTTCGATGATGATTTTGCCGGTGTTGGCGTGCATCCGCTCGATCCGGAAGGCATCGGTCTTGGTATAGGTCTTGGCGGCGTAGTCGTAGCCCGCCTGCGCCGCGCCCCAGTTCAGATCGGCGGCTTTGGCCTTGCGCTTGCCAAATTGCTTCACCAGCGCCTGGCGGATTTCCGCCATGTCGATGGAGAGCAGCCAGGCGACGATGCCGTCGTAGACCATGTTGCGCACCAGTTTGCGCAGCTTGGCGTCCGGGCAAACCGGCGCGACCAGCTTGTCGAAGGGCGCCGGGTAGAAATGCAGGTCCGAACGCAGAGCGTCGAGCTTCAGCGGCTCATCGTAAACCACGGAGGCGCCGCTATCCAGCTTCATCACGTCTTCGCGCGCGGTTTCCGCGTTCATGGCCACCAGCAGATCGATTTCCTTCTTGCGGCCGATGTAGCCGTGCTTGCTGGCGCGGATGGTAAACCAGGTGGGCAGCCCGGCGATATTCGACGGGAACATATTCTTGCCAGAAACCGGCACGCCCATCTGGAAGATCGACCGCATCAGGACGGTGTTTGCGGTCTGGCTGCCGGATCCGTTGACTGTGGCGACTTGAATGGAAAAATCGTTGACTACGGCATGGCGGGGATCGCTAACGCGCGGCTCCGCCGGCGACACTTCTAGCGTCGACATCTGTAGGAATCCTTGTTTTGGGTGGTGACCCTGTTCACTGCGCTACTTGTATATTATACGACGATGCGCGTCGGCGCGCCCGGTCCACGCTGCTATCGGGTGCTTAACTCGGCGAGAAACGGCTTATGGGGCAGGCGTCCACGCCTGCAGCGGGTCTCCAGACCCGCCGTTTGACGCCGTTCGGGACTAGGACACCGGGTCCTGGAGGACCCTCGCACGATCGAAAACCGACTGCAAGCCATTGAAATTGGAGGGCGGCCAATCTTGGCCGCAGCCGCCTTTCCAGGCGGCCGGAAGCCGGCTTAAAGCCGGCTGCGGGCAGAATTGCCCGCCCTCCAAGCTGGTTTTCATCACTATTCGTGGGCCACAGGCCCATCCTGACAGACCTGGAGGTCGGCCCCACTGCAATGTTCTCCAAATCTGTTAAGCACCCGCTGTTATCCTGATAACCAGAGGTAACAAGGATGATCTTGGGAGACTTCACGTACGCGGCCCGGACCCTGGCCAAGAGCCCGGTGTTCGCCGCTACCGCCATTGTTACCATCGCGCTGGGGATTGGCGCCAGCACGGCCATCTTCAGCGTGACGAACGCCGTGCTGCTGCGGCCGCTGCCCTACAAAGATCCGGACCGGCTGTTCTTCGCCATCTCGGACATGCGGAAGCGCAACGTGAAGGACTTCCCGCTCTCGAACGCCACTTTCATCGATCTGCGCAACGGCACCGCCGAAGTATTGGAGATGGGAGCGGTGCTGACCGGCCGCATCACGGTGCCCCGCGAGGATGATTCGCCCGAGCAGATCCGGGTGGCCGCGGTCACGCCGAACTTCTTCCGGCTGATGGGCGCGCAAATCGCTCTGGGCCGCGACTTCAACGAGGCGGATGGGCAGCCGCAACCCGCCCAGCCCGCTCCGGGTGCAACGGGCGCGCCGCGACTGCCGCAGATGGCGATCCTGAGCTACACCTATTGGCAGCGGCGTTTCGGCGGACGCGCCGACATCGTCGGCCATTCAATGCCCGGCCGGCAGGGAGGCTCACAAATCGTGGGTGTGCTGAAGCCCGGTTTCGAGTTGCTTTTCTCGCCGGACGCCAACATCGAGCAGTATCCGGACGTCTGGTTCGCCACGCGCCTGAACTACGACAATGCCAACCGCAATAATGTGTCATTGCGCGCTATTGGCCGGCTGAAGGATGGCGCGACTCGGGAGCGCGCGCAAGGCGCCGTGGATCGGGTCGCCGCGGAATTGCGCAAGAATTTCACCATTGAGCGAACCGCGGGATTCGTCGTCCGCCTGGAGCCGATGCATCAGCATGTGGTGGAGGAGGTCCGTCCCGCCCTGTTGGCGCTGATGGGCGCTGTGATTTTTCTGTTGCTGATCGCCTGCGCCAACGTGGCAAATCTGCTGCTGGTGCGCGCATCGCTGCGCGAGCGCGAACTGGCCATCCGCACGGCGCTAGGCGGAAGCTGGTGGCGGCTGGTGAGCCAGACGCTGGCGGAGGCCGCGCTGCTGGCATGCACCGGCGCGCTGGGCGGCCTGGGTTTGGCGTGGGTGGGTATCCACGAGTTGCGCGCGATGGCGCCCGCCAGCCTGCCGCGCCTGGATGCGATTGGAATCGATCCCGCGGTGCTGACGTTTACCGCTCTGGCGGCGCTAGCGGCTGCCGCGGTGTTCGGCCTGGCGCCGGCGGTGCGTGCCGCGCGGCCTAGCGTCGCGGTGTTGCTGCGCGCGGGCGGCCGCAATGCCGGCCTCGGTGGCGCGGGCCTATTGCGCAACTGCGTGGTGGTGGCCGAGGTGGCGCTCTCGTTCGTACTGCTGATCGGTTCGGGCCTGATGTTCCGCAGTTTCCTGGAATTGCAACGCATCGACCCAGGGTTCAACCCGCACGGCTTGCTGACGTTCCAGTTGCTGGGAGGCCGCGGTGGGCAGCAACCGCAGGAGCGCGCCGCGCGCCAGCGTGAGATTCAAATGCGCCTGCAAGCGCTGCCTGGCGTGCAGGCGGTCACCGCCTCGTTTCCATTGCCTTTGGCGGGCGGATTCAGCCCCATTCGCTGGGGCCTGGAGCCGGCTCTCACGGACCCGAGCAAATTCCAGGCCGTCGATTTCCAGATCGTGCTGCCCGGTTACTTCGAGGTCCTGCATACGCCTCTCATCGCCGGGCGCACTTTCACCGACGCCGACAATGCGCCCGACCGGAAGGTCGTGGTAATCGACCAGATGCTGGCGGCCAAGGCGTTTCCCGGCCGATCCGCGGTAGGCCAGCGACTGCTGACCAGGATCCAAACGCCCGAGCCCGAGTGGGTGGAAGTGATCGGCGTAGTGGCGCACCAGCGCCAGACGGCGCTGGCTGTGGCGGGCCGCGAGCAGATCTACTTCACGGACGGCTTCCTGGGACATGGCGCGGCCGGCAATTGGGTCATTCATACCGCGGGCGATCCGGCGAAGTACGCGCCGGCGGTGCGCGCGGCGATCGCCAGGCTCGATCCCCATCTGCTGGTCACCGAGATGCAGCCGATGGATGTGCTGGTGGAGCGGGCGCAAGCCTCCACGCGTTTCTCGCTGCTGCTTATTGGCGTATTCGCGAGCGTGGCCGCGCTGCTCGCGGGCGTGGGGCTCTACGGCGTGCTCTCGACGGTGGTGCGGCAGCGCACGCCGGAGATCGGCGTCCGCATGGCCTTGGGCGCGGCTCCGCGGACCATCTTCAGGCTGGTGGTGGGACAAGGGCTGCGGCTCAGCGCGGCAGGAATTGCGCTGGGCGTGGCGGCGGCGTTCGAACTGACGCGAGCCATGACCAGCATGCTGGTGGGCGTGAAGCCGTCCGACCCGGCCACGTTTTCCGCGATGGCGGCGCTGTTCTTGGGAATTGCGGCAATTGCCTCGTGGCTCCCCGCGCTGCGGGCGGCGGGGCTGGATCCGACAGCGGCGCTGCGGGAGGAGTAAGGGCCCGCACCGGAGTCCGAGCCCTTGTTGGTTTAGCCGCTAGCGCGGGCACATGTCAGAGTATCTCGAAAGTGAGGACTGTGCTCTTGGTAACGCCTCCGCCCGTACCCGTGATGGTGATCTGGTAGGTGCCAAGAGGGGCGGTCCGCGAGACGGTCAGGATGAATTCGGACGAGCCGGAACCCGGCGCGGCGATGGAGGCGGGGCTGAAGCTGTACGTTACGCCCGACGGTACGCCAGTCGCGGATAGGGAGATCGCCGAGTCAAAGCCGCCAGATACAGTCGTGGAGACGACGGCATAGCCGCTTTCGCCGCGATACAGGTAGCCCGAAGTGGGCGAGACCGAGATGGCGAAGGATCCGCTGGTGGCCGCAGTCACGGTGAGCGAAACGGTTGCGGTGTGGGTGAGCCCGCCGCCCGTGCCCGTTACGGTGATCGTATAGGTGCCGGTTGCGGTGGACGAGGCGACTGTCATGGTCATGCTGGAACTGCCGGAGCCCGGCGCGGCGATGGGGTTGGTGCCGAAGCTGACGGTCACGCCTGTGGGCTGTCCGCTCGCAGACAAGGTAATCGCGGAGTCAAAACCGCCGGAGACGGCCGTTGTGACGGTCGACGAGCCGCTGGCGCCCTGCGCTACGGAGACCGAAGTGGGCGAAGCGGAGATGGTGAAGGCGGGAGTCGGCGTGGAGGTCACCGTCAGCGAGACCGAAGTGGTCTCGGTGGTGCTGCCGGAGGTTCCTTTTACCGTAATGGTGTACGTGCCGGTGGTGGTGGACGAGGCCACGGTCAACGTCAGAGTCGAAGTTCCGGCCCCGGTGATAGAGGTTGGGCTGAAGCCCACGGTTACACCCGTTGGCTGGCCGCTTGCGGACAGCGTAATGGCCGAATCGAAGCCGCCCGTCGCGGTGCTGGTAATGGTGGACGTTCCGGAACTGCCCTGCTCTACCGAAACCGAAGTGGGCGAGGCGGAAAGGCTGAAGCCAGGCGTGGACGACCCAGCCAGCGCGTTGATCAGCCCGCTGCCGTTGGGGCTGCCCCAGCCGGTCACCAGATCGTAACCGACTACGGCCGAGTAGCTGCCCGATGTTCCGCTGGTGATGTCGTGGAAGTCCGTGGCGTACGCGGACGTCACATTCTGCGCGTAGATGGTGGGGTTGATGAAGCCGATGGTCGGCTTGCCCTCGGAAACCAACTGTTGGTTGGCCAGGGCAATGTAGCCGGCCCACATGGGGGCGGCGAAGCTGGTGCCGCCGTATTCATTCGCGGTGCAGGTGGTTTGGTCGGCGCAAACGTAAAATGAAAAATTCGCGTTGGCCGACACGTCGGGGCCGTTGCGCAGGGTGGTCGAACCCTTGTTACTGGAGTTGATCACGCCGGCTATCTGCTGCCATGCGGGGATTGGGATACTGTCCGGCGAGATGCCCCCGCCGCTGTCGGTCCACGCCGTTTCCGACTTCCAGGGGCCGGCCGCGCTGGAGGTTACCAGGTCCGTGCCGCCCACGGAAACGACATTCGCATCGTCCGCGGGCCAGGCCTCATTGCTCGCCGACCATGTGGAACTGTCGCCGGAAGCCGCGAAGAAGTTCTGGCCTTGAGACGACATCTTCTCGAAGTACGGGTCCAGCGTGCTGGGATCGGCCGGCGTCCAGCCCCACGAACAGCCGATGGTGGTGGGCAGCGGACTGTGCGTGGTCATGGCGCTGATGATGGCGGTATCGGTGGATCCGATGTACACCACCAGGCTGGACAGCCCCGGCGCCATGCCGAGCGCCTGGGTCATATCGAGCGTTTGTTCGGTATCGTCGCAGTCGCCGCCGGATCTGGAATCCACGCAGGATGTGCTGGTCCCGTCAGTGGAAAGCAGAACGGGAGTTAAAGGTTCGGTTTGACCGACATTCTTGTAATAGGTGGTCAAGTCGGCCAAGTCGGTGCCTTCGTACTCGAACAATCCCAGGTTCTGGCCGGCGCCGGTGAGGGCCGTGCCGCCGTAGTAGGCCGCGCGCATGTCGCTGCCGAGGAAGGAAGCCGAAGGACCGGAGCCGGTAGTGGCATGCGTGACAACTTCGTCCGCTGAGATGCCATGGGCCTTGGCGTAGTCGCTCTTCTTGACGTACATGGGATGCGGGTTGGAGGCGTTATCCAAACCGGAGATGTGCCAGAGCGCGAACGGCAGGTTGGCGGTGGGCTCGCGGTCTATGGCGTAATAGGTGCGCCCCGTGGCGTCCTGGTAATTGCTCAGGGTCACGTGGAAGGCGCTCTCGACGGCCGAAACGGGGCCTTTAATCTGCACATCCATGCCATCGCGCGTGCCGCCGACGACCGTGAAGCCGTTGGCCTGCGCGAAACGCACCACGGCGTCATAATCTTCCTGGGTAGGTCCAAACCGCGCGGTGAACTCGGGCACTGTGAGGAAATTTCTGTACGAAGGGCTGGCCGGATTGTAGATCTCCTTCAGGAACGACTGCAGTCCCGGCCGGTCACTGAGCTGCAGAACGACATCCAGGGTCATCATCTGGTTGGGCGGTAGCTGCCCGATGGGCTTCGCCTGCCCGCTGGCGACTGCATCGCGCACATGACGCGTCACCGGGGGCAGCGACTGCGCCTGGCAGACGCTGCTTACGAGCGGCACAAGCGCGGCCATTGCCGGCAAAAATACACGTAATCTTCGGATCATAGTTCTCCTTTTCACCTGTATTCGTCCGGCATCCCCTTTCGCATTTGTGCGATCACCCAGTTTTATTTGGAACCCAGACCATCGCCAGTGTAACACCAACCACGTTCGGCAGGGGCGTCTTCTTCTTCCTGGATTTGGAGCCCCGTTTTCCGAAGTATACTGCCAATCGTCTGCCGAGTGGAGGCTCAAAACACCTTCGACATTTTGGAAGATCCGCGGCATTGACCGCGGCCGCGCGTGAGACTAGAGCGTCCGAATCAATTTAACTGTTGGCCGGCGCCGCGGCGGCCTGAGAGACTGCCGGCAGGCCGCGGGCCTGCTCCATGAAACTTGCGGGTGTGTCAACGATGTGCGAATTGGGGCAACGCCGTTCGCGCCCGCTCCCAGCGCGCAACCGAACGTGGACAGTAAGGCGTGGAAGTAGTTCTAAAGGTGACTGGCCGGTAGATAACATGAAACTGACCTACAGCGTTAGATTGACTTACAAGCGGCAGTTACACTAAAGGCGCCGGCAGGCGTGCCGGCGCGGCAGCCTAAGAGGCTGCGCCACGGCTCTTTTCCAGATCGTCAAGCAGGGCGGAGAGACGCGGTGCGGCATCCGCCTCTCCGCCGAAACGAAGGGCATTGTACGCGGAAGTGAATGGCAGCACCAGCGCTCCCACATCCGCGGGCAGCGAGCGGGCAAATTCGTTAGGCGTGAACCAGGCCGGCTTGGAGTAGCCGCGCCTCCGCAACAGCTTCAACATGCGTCCATAGAGCAGCGTGGCATCCGCCACGTTGGCCTGCCCGCGCCGCAGCCGCCGCACCCCCAGCCGCACGCGCCACGCCTTCCACAGCTTTGGCGCCACCCACACGCCCGCCGCCGCCGAGGCCAGCGCCAGCAGCCACCACACCCCTACGCTGGCCACCCACGAGCGCGCGGACCGCCAGTTGTTCCCCACCTCGAACAGGCGCTCGAGCCAGCGCAGGCTGACGCGCCGGCCGGCCTGTTCCATGCGATCGGCGAGCGTGGCTTGATGCCCCAGGTCGTAGCTCACCACCCACTCCTGCCAAAACGTCTCTACCGCATCCGCATAAAGCGCTAGCTTGACGGCCAAGGCGTTAGCGCCCGGCGAAGGGTCGGGCGGAGTCGGATCGAATGTCACCCAGCCGCGGCCGGGCAGCCATGCCTCCACCCAACTGTGCGCGTCCGACGCGCGAACTACATACAGTCCCGTGAGCGGATTGAAGATGCCGCCCTGGAAGCCGGTAGCCAGCCGCGACGGAATGCCCAGCGTGCGCAGCATCACCGCCATGGCCGAGGCGAAGTACTCGCAATGCCCCTTCTTGCGCACGAACAGGAAGTGGGCCAGCGGGTCGGCGACGTGGCGGGAGGGCAATTCCAAGGTGTAGCCGTAGGCGCGGCGCAGGTACCGGGCCACCGTTGCCGCGCGGTCCGTATCGTTATCCAGGCCGCGCACCGTGTTACGCGCCAGCTCCCGAATCCGCGAATCGAGATGGGGCAGACTCAGATACTTCGCTCTTTCGCTGGGGCTCAGAAGATCGTCGGCGGTTCCCGTGTCTCCCATCCAGCCGTACACCTCGTAGTAGAAACCTTCCGCTGGCGGGCGCCCCAGCCGGAGGCTACCGTCGTCGCGAGCCATTATCATGGGCTGCCGAAGGTAGACGAACTCCGGCCGCCCGGCAAGAAACAAGACGTCCGAATCGATGCCGTTCAAGCTGACCCGGTAGTTGACGCT
>Ga0181525_10000752_pt1 | contig 28176 bp, 22 predicted proteins | sample PEATcosm2014_Bin_48_FD_121100 | JGI IMG/M metagenome (GOLD analysis project Ga0181525, IMG submission 121100) | Peatland microbial communities from MTU Mesocosm Facility, Houghton, MI, USA - PEATcosm2014_Bin06_10_metaG | ecosystem: Environmental > Terrestrial > Soil > Wetlands > Peat | place... | reverse complement strand
TGGCCGAATCGGGACCGCTTCGTTCTCTCGGCGGGGCATGCATCCATGCTGCTGTATTCGATGCTGCACCTGTGTCAGGTGAAGGCCGTCGATCCCAAGTACGAAACGCTCGGAAGCCTAAGCGTAAGTCTGGAGGACATCCAGAATTTCCGGCAGCTCAACAGTAAGTGCCCTGGACATCCCGAGTATCGCTGGACGTCCGGCATCGAGACCACAACCGGGCCTTTGGGGCAGGGCGTGGCCACCAGCGTCGGAATGGCTCTGGCGTCGCGCTGGATGGCGCACTATTTCAATCGCCCGGGTTTTGAGATGGTGAATTTCAACGTTTTCGCGCTGGCGGGCGACGGCTGCATGATGGAAGGCGTAAGCGGCGAAGCGGCGTCGGTGGCGGGACACCTGAAGCTTTCGAATCTCTGCTGGATTTACGACAACAATCACATCACCATCGAAGGCAACACGTCGCTGGCTTTCAGCGAGGATATCGCGACGCGATTCCTGGGCTACGGCTGGAACGTGCTGCGGGTGGGCGATGCTAACGATCGGGAAATGGTGGCGCGCGCGTTGCGCACGTTTCTGGCAACCGAAGACCGGCCCACCATTATTATTGTGGACAGCCACATCGCATACGGCGCGCCGCACAAGCAGGATACCAGCGCGGCGCACGGCGAACCGCTGGGGGAAGACGAGATCCGGCTCACTAAGCGAAATTACGGCTGGCCCGAAGAAGCGAAGTTCCTGGTGCCGGACGGTGTGTACGCTCGTTTCCAGGAGCAGATCGGCCGGCGCGGGCGTGAGGCGCGCGATGCGTGGATGGTCAAGTTTGCCAATTATGCCCAGCAGTTTCCCGAACTGGCGGACCATCTGGACAAAATCCAGAAGCGCGAGCTGCCGAAGGGCTGGGATGTCGAGATCCCGACGTTTCCTGCCGACCCGAAGGGGCTGGCTGGCCGCGACGCTTCCGGCAAAGTGGAAAATGCGATCGCCAAACACTTGCCGTGGTTGATTGGAGGCGCGGCCGATCTGGCGCCGTCCACGAAAACCAGGCTGACGTTCGACGGCGCGGGCGATCTGGAAGCCGGCAACTACGGCGGGCGCAATTTGCATTTCGGGATCCGGGAGCACGCCATGGGATCCATTCTCAATGGGCTTTCGTTGTCCAAGCTGCGGCCGTTCGGTTCGGGGTTTCTGATCTTCAGCGACTATATGCGCGCGCCCATCCGGCTCAGCGCCCTGATGGAGATCCCGGTCATTTATATATTCACGCATGATTCCATCGGGGTGGGCGAGGATGGCCCCACGCACCAGCCGGTGGAACAACTGATTTCGCTGCGCGCGATACCGGGCCTGGTGGTGCTGCGTCCCTGTGACGCCAACGAAGTGGCTTGGGCGTGGCGGGTGATCGTACAACTGCGCCACGAGCCGGTGTGTTTGATTCTTTCGCGCCAGGCTATGCCAACGCTGGATCGCACCAAATATGCGCCGGCGTCCGGCGTCGCCCAGGGAGCTTACGTTTTGGCCGACGCGCCGGGCGGCAAGCCGGAAGTGATCCTGATCGGCACCGGCAGCGAGATTTCGCTGTGCGTGGATGCTTACGAGAGCCTGAGTAAAGAAGGAATCAAAGCGCGCGTCGTGAGTATGCCTTCCTGGGAGCTGTTTGAACAGCAGTCCTATGAATATCAGGACTCGGTATTGCCCCCGCGCGTGCGTGCGCGGGTTTCGGTGGAGCAGGCTTCGGTGTTCGGATGGGACCGCTACGCTCGCCGCCGCATTGGTATGCACACGTTTGGCGCATCAGCGCCGCTCAAAGAGCTACAGAAAAAATTCGGCTTCACCCCCGACGCGGTGGCCGCCGCCGCCAAAGAAGAACTGGCGAAGGCACAATAAATACAGAGGGCGGGCGAACCCTGCAGTATGCGACGATAAGTCCAATCCGGCGGGTGGAGTTGTAAGCGGTAATGTACAAAGGCTTGGGCGCTGTTAGCCGCCGGCGAACGTGCACGGTTCAGTTCAGTAAAAAGGGCGCGCCGCCCGGATCCGGTGCGCGGGCAGTTGGGGGTTAGTCTATATCACGACGGAAAGGTGAAGAATGCAGCTGGCAGAAGACATCGCTTCCAAGGGAATTCCCGGCGCCGGCCGCCCCGGCGATCCGTGCGTCATGGTGATTTTTGGCGCTTCGGGGGACTTAACGAAACGCAAGCTCATCCCGGCGCTCTACAATCTCGCCAAGGACAATCTGCTGTCCAAGGAGTTCGCGCTGGTGGGTTTTGCGCGTAACGAGCTGAGCAGCGAACAATTTCGCGACGAGATCGGCAAGGAGATTGGCGAGTTTGCCACAACCACCATCGACCCCGATCTATGGCACTGGTTCTCGCGCCGGATCTATTATCTTTCGGGCGACTTTGCCGATCCCGAGGTTTACAAGAATCTGGGCGAGCTGCTGGAGAAGATCGACAAAGAGCACGGCACGCGCGGCAATTATTTTTACTACCTGGCAACGGCTCCCAGCTTCTTCGGACCCATCGTTACGCATCTGGGCGACGCCGGCCTGGTGCAGGAGGATCACTACTGGCGGCGCGTGATTATCGAAAAGCCGTTCGGCCACGATTATGAATCGGCGGTCGCGCTCAACAGGGAGATCCGAAAGGTCCTGGACGAGAAGCAGATCTATCGCATCGACCATTACCTGGGCAAAGAGACGGTGCAAAATATTTTGGTGTTCCGCTTCGCCAACGGCATCTTCGAGCCGATCTGGAACCGCCGTTATATCGATCACGTCCAGATCACCGTCGCCGAAACGGTAGGCGTGGAGCAGCGCGGGACGTATTACGAGAAAGCCGGCACGTTGCGCGACATGGTGCCCAATCACATTTTCCAGCTCATCTCGCTCACCGCGATGGAGCCGCCCGTATCCTTCGATGCCGACGTAGTTCGCGACGAACAGGCGAAAATCCTGAAGGCGCTCTCGCCTATGACGGATGAAGAGGTGCTCACGCGCACGGTGCGGGGCCAGTACGGCGAGGGGACGGAAGGAAGCAACCGGGTTTCGGGGTATCGTTCGGAGCCATACGTGGCACCGGATTCCCGTACCGAAACGTTTGTCGCAATGAAGCTCTTCATCGATAACTGGCGCTGGGCGGACGTGCCTTTTTATCTGCGAACCGGCAAGCGCCTGCCGCAGCGCTCCACAAAAATCGTGATCCAATTCAAGCGCGCGCCGTTCGTACTGTTTCGCAAAACCGCGGTGGATAAGCTGGAGCCCAACCGTCTGATTTTGCACTTGCAGCCGGATGAAGGCATTTCGCTCAGTTTTGGCGCGAAGATCCCCGGCCCAGTGGTGCAGATCGGCGGCGTGGACATGAATTTCAACTACACCGACTACTTCAACGCCACGCCGCAAACCGGCTACGAGCGCTTGTTGTACGACTGCATGCTGGGCGACGCGACGCTGTTCCAGCGGTCCGATATGGTGGAGACGGGGTGGCACGTGGTGGCGCCCATCCTGGATGTCTGGGAAGCGCTGCCGCCGCGCCGCTTTCCCAACTATGCCGCTGGTACTTGGGGCCCGCACGAATCCGAAGAAATGCTGAGTAAGGATCATCGCCATTGGAGTAATGAATAAATGATCCTGGCCGGCGACATCGGCGGTACCAACACGCGTCTTGCATTTCTGGAAGGAACGCCGGATCGCCTGCAGCCGGTTCGCATTGAGATCTATTCCAGCACGCAGTTTTCGGGGCTGGCCGAAATCGTTCGTAAGTTTCTGGGCGCGCACCAGCATCCGGTGGATGCCGTTTGTTTCGGGCTGCCCGGAGCAGTGGTGCGGGGACGCGTGGAAGCCACCAATCTGCCTTGGGTAGTGGACGCGCGCCACATGGCGGACGACCTGGGCATGTCCTCCATTACCCTGATCAACGATCTGTACGCCAATGCGCACGGCATCCCGCTGCTGGAAGAATCGGATTTCGTGGTTCTGAACCCGGGCATTCCCAACCCCGCGGGAAATCGCGCGCTGATCTCGGCGGGGACCGGATTGGGCGAAGCTGGATTGTACGCCGATGGAAAAGGCGGCTATCATCCGTTTCCTTCCGAAGGCGGCCACACCGATTTCGGTCCGCGCAACGAGCTGGAAATGGATCTGCTGCGGTACCTGATGGGCCGCTTCGACCACGTGAGTTACGAGCGCGTGCTCTCCGGACCGGGGCTGTACAACATCTATCAGTTCCTGCGCGAAACCGGGCGAGCCGAGGCGCCGGGCTGGTTGGCCGACCAGATCGCGCAGGGCGATCCGTCAGCGGCAATTTCAAAGTCGGCGCTGGAGGGAACGTCCGCCATTTGCGTTCATGCACTTGATCTTTTCGTGTCGCTGTACGGCGCTGAAGCGGGCAATCTGACCTTGAAGTTGCTGGCCACCGGCGGCACATACGTAGGCGGCGGCATCGCACCGAAGATCGTTCGCAAGCTGAGCAGCACCGCATTCATGAAGTCCTTCACCGCCAAGGGCCGCAGCGGCAGCTTGCTGAAAGACGTCCCAGTGCGAGTGATTACCAACGACAAAACGGCGCTGTTGGGAGCGGGCCGCGTAGCGGCGCTGAAGCTGGCTAACCGCGATTAATCGGGTGCCGATAGGGACCCCTCCCTTACGGTATCCGCTTTGGAATCACCGAGAGCCATTGGGAGGCGTGACCGTTAGTTAGCAGCTGCGTCTAAACTGCGACAGCACCGCTTACGGCCGCTACCGTGAGGGAGCGGGTTTAGACACAGCCTGTTTAGGGAGCGGTTTAACAGACGTAGTAATATGCAGATTATTATGAGCAAGAAGTGGAGGCATTGGGCCCTCTGCGCCGCTTTGGCTGTCGGCAGCGTCGCGGGAGCCTCGCTGCTCAGCAGTCTGCGCTTCTTTCAGATCCTGAACCTGAAAGCCTATGACGCGCATTTCGTGGCGCGCGATTTTCTGGGGCAGCTCTTCGGCTTCCGCCCGGCCGTATCGAACATTGTCCTTCTGCTGGCGGACCAGAAGACCCGGGATACTTTCCCCGAACTCGAGATGTTCTGGCATAAACACTATGCGAGTGTGATTCAGGCGGCCGGCCAGGCGGGCGCTAAGGTGATCGGCCTGGATCATGCGTTCGGCAAGCCGGTGGAACAGTTTGAGCCGGATTATGACCGATTGATGAGCGCGGCCGTCAGTACTTCGCCAGTTCCGGTAGTATGCGCTTACGCCACCGAGCTGAATACCAACCCGGAAGCGCAAAGTATTCCGATCAACATGCTGTCGCCGGCACTGGGCTTGGACGGCTTCGCGAATTTGACATCCGATTCGGACGATTTCGTGCGGCGGCAGGAGTTGATGGAAGCTCCCTCCAAGGATGCCGCTGACCCGCCCAAGCCCTCGTTCGCTTTGCGTATCGCCGAGAAGTTCGCCGGGAGCGACGCGGAATGGAAGAACGGCCGGCTGTTTTTTCAAGGACGCCCCATTCCGGTTGCGGCGGATCGCAGTATCGCCATCAATTATGCCGGGCCTCCCGGAACGTTTCCCAGCGTCTCGCTGGCCGATTTCGAGAGCGCGGCCAAAGCCGGAAATACCGATCAACTTCGGAAATGGGTGAGCGGCAAAATCGTGCTGATGGGAACGGATGAGCTGGACGACCGCCGTGCCACGCCGTTCTTCACGCTCTTCACCGGGACGAAATGGCTGACTCCCGGCGTGGAGATCCATGCCAACACGGTGCGAACGTTGTTGAACCGGATTTACCTGGTTCCGGCGCCGCAATGGGCGCTTTTGTTGGCCCTGTTGTTCGCCACCAGCCTGGCAATATTTGCCGTCACCTCGTTCGTGGCCAGCCGGGCCGTCAGCTTTGTTTTGCTGGAAGCGCTGGTAATTTTGGCGGCCACTCACCTGGCGTTCGAGTGGGGAATCGTTCTTTCCACCTCCGAAGTGCTGGTTGCTACTGCGCTCGGGCTGATTGCCTCCCTGGTATATCGCTGGGCCACCGAGGAAACCCGGGGCGATCTGTTTCATCGCGCGGTGTCGCTGTTCGTGGGCAAGCAGCTTGCCACGTCGCTCGAAGAGTCCCAGGCCATTGCTTTGTCGGGCAAGCGCATGGAAGTAACCATCCTGTTCACCGATATTAGGGGCTTTACCGCATTCACCGAGCAGATGTCTGAAGAAAAAGGTCCGGAAGTGGTGGTGCAGTTACTGAACGAATACATGGGAATGATGGTGGGGATCATCGTGATGTATCGCGGCCTGGTGAATAAGTTTATCGGCGACGGCATTCTGGCCGTATTCTCGGACGACGATGAGGGCGCTGCCCCGGGCGATCATGCGCTCCGGGCGGTGCGCTGCGCCACACGGATGGTGACGGCTCGCAGCCAGTTTGAAACCGGGGCCGGCATTCACACCGGGCCTGCCGTGGTGGGTAACGTAGGTTCCGCTGATAAGATGGAGTACACAGTCTTGGGAGACACCGTCAACCTGGCTTCCCGGCTTGAGAGTTTGAACAAGGAGTTCCATACGAAGTTGTTGATGACCGGAACGACGCAGGGAAAACTGGAGAATCTGGTGGAGACGTCGCACTTAGGGCAGGCGCCGGTGCGAGGCAAGGCTTTGCCCATCGACTTGTATACGGTGACGTCGCTGGTGGTGAAAGCTGCAGTAAATGCTTAGGCGGTTGCCAGAAAACGGCAACCGGGGCCAGTGCACAAGTTGGAGGGTGGGTCGCGCGAGCGCCTGCGCCACCATCCTGGTGCTGCTCTCGGTTCCCGGAATCGCGGATACCAAAGAGGAGCCGGTGGGGCTGGTGCTCTCGGCAACGGGTAGCAAGCTGCTGCGCGCCGATACCGAAACGCCGCTGGATGCGCGGCCGGGCGATCTGCTATTTACAGGCGACGGGCTGAGAACGGAGACCGGACCGGCGTCGTTCCTTTTTTGTCCCGGCAAGGTGCTGGACACGCTAACGCCATCCGGAGAAATCCGGCTGGATATGAAGGCGCCCAAGGTGCGATCCGGGAAGATCACGGAGCAGCCCGCGCGCGCCTGTACCTTGCCGCAAACTTTACGCATCGCCGCGGCCAGCCAGCAGCACTACGGCGTCAGCATGACTCGCGGTTTGGACAAGCCCGCCATCCCGCCTACGCCGTTCGAGAAACTCGCCGCCGATGTCCAGTCCGAATTGGCACCCTACAGAACGGCGCTGGCTGCGAATCCAAAGGATGAGGCGGCGCTGGTGACGGAAGCTGCTATTTTTGAGAATCACAAGCTGCCGGCTAACGCTCTGGAGGCCTATGACAAGCTGCGCCAGCAATGGCCGGACGCGGCTTGGGTGAAAAGCAAGATCTTCGATCTGGGGCAGACACTGGCCGACCAATCGGCTGCCGCCACCGCCGCGGCGCAGACCGGCGGACAAACCTACGCGCTCCTGGTGGGCATCTCGAAATACGAAAAGCCGGACTTGTCCCTGCAGTACGCCAATGTAGACGCAAGCGTGTTCGCGAGGCTGCTGGAGAGCCCGCGCGGAGGCAGCGTCCCGAGCGCAAACATCCTGCTGCTGACGGATGAAAAGGCCACTACTGCCGCGGTGCGCAATGGCTTCCAGGATTTCTTGAAGCGCCGTGCGGGCAAGAACGATACGGTGGTGATCCAGATCGCGGGGCACGGCACGGTGGATAACAAAAGCGCCTTCATCCTCACTTACGATTCCGATCCGCAGGATCTGAAGAGTACGGCGCTCGGTATGGACGAGCTGCAATCGCTGTTCGAAGAACAGTTGGCGAAAGTGGGCCGCGTTTTGTTGTTCGTGGATGTGTGCAAGGCCGGGACCATCGGGACCATTCACAACACCACGGTGGCCTCCAACGTTCAGCAGCTTGGCGATGTCCAGGGCGATATGTTTGGGTTGCTGGCCAGCCGTCCGCGCGAAGTTTCGCTGGAAGGTCCCGAGTTCGGCGGCGGGCACGGCGTCTTCAGCTACTTCATCATCAAAGGATTGGAAGGCGCGGCCGACGAAAACAAAGACAACGTAGTGGATGCCGACGAGCTGATAAAGTATGTCAGCGATCAGGTGGCGATGGCCACCGGCAACAAGCAGCACCCGCGCGAGTTCGGCACGTACGACAACATGATGCGGCTATCGGATATCCAGAAGCCGGGCATCGATGTGGCGCATTGGCGTGTGATTCTGGATTCGCGCCGGGGTGGTCCGCTGTATTTAGCCGGTGCGCCGCAGGGCCAGATCCCTCCCGCGGCGCAAATGCAAGCCGCTGAGGAACGCTTCTCGGCAGCGCTGAACGCCGGCCGAATCTTGCCGGGCGATCCCAATAACGCGTTCACCGCTCTGGCGGACCTGCAACGCGTGGCGCCGCCCGAACAGTATCAGGAAAGTAAGAACCAGCTTCGAGTGGCTTTGGAGAACAAGTCTCAGGAAGTGCTGTTGCGATATCTGGCCGGGGACGAAACACCGCAATCGCGCGACGAATTTCAGAGCGGCGCGCGTTACATGGACGCCGCGCGGAAGCTGACCGAAGAGTCCTTGTTTCTGGAAGGACGCCAGGATTTCTTCCAGGGCCGCGCGCTGCTGTTCGACAAACGTTATCCGGAGGCGGCGAATCTGCTGGAGGAATCCGTCCGTATCGATCCGGGGGCCGCTTACGGATTCAACGCGCTCGGCATCGCGTACCTGGAACAGGCGCAGTACGATAAAGCCATTCCGGCTTTTCGCGACGCGGTTCGGCGCGCGCAGCACTGGTCTTATCCGCTGCATAATGTCGCGTTAGCCTATGTGGAGACCGGCGACTACCGGTCGGCCATCCGCGCCTACCAGGAAGCCATCCGGCTGACGCCGCAATACAGCTATTTGCCGTATAACCTTGGATTGGTTTATCAGCGCTTGAATCGACGCAAGGATGCGGAGGCGGCGTATACGAAAGCCGAGATGCTCGCGCCCGATTCGGCAGAGCCCTATAATGCGCTGGGTACGTTGAAAGCCTCGGAAGGTAAGCGAACCGAAGCCGAGCAGCTTTACCGGCAGGCGTTGCAGAAGAATGCAGGATTGCTGCCCGCGCGGCACAACCTGGCGCTGTTGCTGGCGGACGAGAAGGGCCGCGAAAAGGAAGCGATCGATCTTTGGCAGGAGAATCTGCGGCAGGCCCTGGCCTCCACCGGCGCGGACTATTTGCCGTCGCGTCTCAGCCTGGCGGGCGCGCTGGCCGCTCAGGGCGACAACGCTGGGGCCGCGCAAGAATACCGCAAGGTTTTAGATGCCAAGCCCGACTATGTCGCGGCGCGGTTGGCGCTGGCCGATACGCTGGTGAAAACCAACGATCGCGCGGGCGCGCTGGAACAGCTTCGTGAAGCGGTGAAGCAGGATTCACACGATCCGGCTTTGTTCGAGCGCATCGGCGATCTGGAAGCGGCGCAACAACACGCGGCCGAAGCGCGGATGGCGTATCAAACGGCTCTGGATCTTAAGCCCGAACGATCCATGCGCAAAAGCATCCAGAACAAGGTGAGTAACCTCGGGAAATAAGGCGCAAAATCAGAGCCCCAAATCGCAGAGCCCAAATCAAAGAGGCGCCCGCCTTCAACGGAGCGCCTCATTCACGGTCACATGTTCCTCAATATATTGAGGGTGCGGCCTCACATATAAGACGCGCATTTCAGAAAATTCGTTGCAACATGTTTGGCATCTAACGTTTTTGACCAGCGGCGGCGCCATTAGCTTTCGAAGCCGCCTTGCCTTCCCCGTTGCGCGATATGTCTATGCCGCCTTTGAAATAGGCTCCGTCTTCGATCACTATACCCGCAGTCTTGATATCTCCCACGATAGAGGCGCCGGTACGCAACGACACGCGGCTCTCGGCCTCGACATTGCCTCTGATCGTGCCAAATACGACGATCTCCCGGGCTTTGATGTTGGCGTTCACTCTGCTATTCGGCCCGATAGTTAAACGGTTGCGCAGGTGCAGCTTGCCATCCAGATCGCCGTCCAGATAGAGCTCTTCATCGCTGGTAACCTCACCGACGATCTTCATGGATTTTCCAAAAATGGTTGGAGTGGATGCAGGCGCGGGCGCCTGATATGGTTGACGAACCACCGGTGCGGGCGCAGCGGGTGCGGGAGCGGGAGAAACCGCGGGCGCTGGCTGCGCGGGCGCTGAGTGCGCGGGTGCTGAGTGCGCAGGTTGAGCCGGCGGAGTCTGAATCATTTGACCGTCGTTTTGTTTTCCCCACATAAGCCTTAGTGTAACCCTGTGCAACTCCGGCCACAAGCTTTTTTATGGGCTAACAGTGATAGGGAGCGGAAATGTTTTCCGTTGGAAAAATTTTTGCTTGTCCATTGCCGCGTCCACCACGACATCGAAGAAGCCGATCATCATTTCTTCCCAGCTCTGCTCGCCGTAACGAACCTCCGCGGTGGGATCCGGATTCGCTGCGTTGTTCGGCGAGTTGTCGAAGTATCCCACCCAAGTGAGATGCGTGCCCGCCTTCAACAGCCGGGGCTGCGCGAGCCGGTAATTGAGCTGCCACTGAAAATCGTAATGGCTCACTTTGAGCAATGTCTCTACGCGGCCTTGCGGCTCGGTAATCAGGTACTCGAAGGCTTTGCCGCGCAGGTGCATGTGCGGAAACATTGCGATCAGTAGCGCGTCGTTCGGCAATGTGCCGGACACCTGCACGCGATGGTTGGAATCGCCCGGCGGGATGACAAAGCGATCGTTACTCATCTGTAAGGAAAGCACGGCTTGTTTGGGCGGCTGCTTCGCGAAGACGACGCCGATACGGGTGCGGTCCTGGATGGCGGCGCCATTTGCGGTGTAATGCATCTGCAGCACCAGGTCCGAGCCGGCTTTGATTCGTTTGGCCACGCCGGGCGGCCATTGATCGGAGGAATTGCCCGGAGTGTACACCATTAACAGATCACTGGTGGTGAAGCTTCTGGGATTGGGCCGGTGATCGGCTGTAGTTGGGAGCGAGAACATCACGCCGCGCGGCGAGTCCTGCAGCCATTTCGAACCGGGCTCGCGCAGATACACCACGGCATGATGCACGGCGGACCGGCTGGAAGTGCGCACCTCCACTTTCTGGACCCATCGGTCCTCGGTGAAACGCGTGGGCAGAATCAGATATTGATAATCGATAGCGCCACTGGCCGGAACCGCGAACGGCGCGGGCATTTCGAACACTTCATCCGGCGTTCCAATATTCCAGCCTTGCGGCCACTGGCGCGGCGGCGGAGCGGCGGCGGGATCGCCTGCCGGAGCGCCCGCGCTCACCCAGGAGGCGATGGTGTCGATCTGCGCCTGCGAGAGCGACCGGTCATTCGCGAAGTATAACTGGGCGACGCCGCCCTGCTGTGCGTTGGAAAAGCTCGGGTCCGCAAACCAGGGCGGCATTTTGCGCGCGATCACCTGTTCGCGAATCGATTTGGCCCATGGCCTGGTGTCGGCATATGTGAGGAACGGCATGGGTGCGATTTCGCCCGGGCGATGGCACTCCTGGCAATGGGTTTCGAGGACGGGAAGGATGTCGCGATAGAACGTTGGCTCGGCAACCGCAGGCGTGACAATGGCCGCGAAGCTAGCTGGAATGAAACCAGCGAGTGAGAAACTAGCCAGCCAGTTTCGGCCACTCCCCGGAGCACAATCCCCAATGCTCTTCAACACGCTAATCGCCGCCGCCGTGAGAAGAAGATTGAAAATTGCGCGAAACATGCTTTTGGCCCGGGGCGCCGGCTCGCGCTTTCCCCACCTCTTCAGTCTATCCGAGTGGCCTTGCGCGCCGTGCCGCTGTGGGGAATCGAATTTTACCCGATTTTTACATTTCGGCAATGACTTGACGCACAGGCAGCGCTTAGTCTGGGACCTGAGCAACCCGGAACCAAGTCGGCAAAAGAAAAGAGGATGACATCGCATGAAAAACAATCCGGAATTCGCATGTCGTGAATTCGTGTGTCGTGAACTGGCAATCCGTGAACTGGCAATGACCGGTTTCTTACTTTGTGTTTTCATCTCCAGCCCAAACCTCGCTTATGCGAAAGCCGGCAGCCTGGACCCTACGTTTGGTAACGGCGGGAAAATGGTCACCAGCATTCCAGTGCAAGAAACGCCCTTTGCAGCGGCTTTGGATGCAGCCCTGGACCAAGCGGGCAATGTTGTTGTTGTGGCCGCCACCAACGGGGCTGGCAATTCGGCTTCCGTGGCTCGCTTTGGTCCGAGCGGTGCGCTCGATAGCTCTTTCGGCAACATGGGAGTCGCGCCGGTCCCATTTCAATTGGCTGGCGAGGGGCTTGCGGTGAGCATTCAGTCCAACGGTCAAATCGTCGTAGGTGGCACTACGAATGGCGAAGCCGGGGCGTCTGATTTTGCGCTAGCCCGTTACAATTCGAATGGAACCTTGGACCAGAGTTTCGGATCCGGCGGCCAAGTGACCACCGGCTTCTCGCCGTTCGCGGCTGTCTTGCAGGTGATTCTTCTGGAACCGAACGGCGAGATTGTCGCCAGCGGCCAGGTGATCATGGCGGGAACTACTCCTTTCACCACCGTGACCGGCGCCGCTCTGGCCCGTTACACAAGCAACGGCGAGCCCGATGCCAGCTTCGGAAGCAGCGGAACTGTAACTCTGCCCGGCGTGACTGAGCTTACCGCGCTGGCGCTGCGCTCCGATAGCCAGATTCTTTTCACCTCCAACTCAATCGGTCTGGCGTTGGACGCCAATGGCAACGCCCTCGGGACCGTTTCCGGAATCGCTGCTGTCGCGCACGTGGGGAGCATGGATTTCCAACCCAATGGCGAGCTTGTCAGCGCGATTGAACAGGCAACTCAGCGGGATTCGGAGACGTCCGCAGTCCTGGCAACTCGGACCTATGCGAATGGATCGGTAGATGCCAGCTTCAGCGCTCCCTTGTTCTCTTTCAGTAGCGGCGTTCAGTTCCAGGAGTTTTCCCACAGCATTCCGCTTGCGGTCTCGATTGCACCCGATGACAAGATCCTGATAGGCGGCAATTCGAATACGGATATGACACAGCCGGTGTTTGGTCTGGCACGTCTGAACTCGAACGGCAGTTTAGACGCCGCTTTCGGCAGCGGTGGGGTGCTCACCACGGCGTTCGCTCAGGCAGGCACGGTGGAAAAACTTCTGGTTCAGACTGACGGCAAGATCGTAGCGATCGGTTCGGCCGGCACGCGTCTCACGCTGGCACGTTACCTGGGAAAATAGCCACTCGTCTTTGTTAACGCCACTTGTTTAGCGAACGTATTGGATGGTATTGGATACGCCCGGGTCCGCAAACCAGGACGGCATTGAGCGCGCGATCACCTGTTCAGGAATCGATTTGGCCCATGGCCTGGGTTCGGAATAAGTGAGGAACGGTTTGGGTGCGATTTCGCCCGGGCGATGGCGCTCCTGGCAATGATCTTGGAGGATAGGAAGGATGTCGCGATAGAATGTTGGCGCGCCAAACGCCGGCGCAGCGTTGCAGCCAGCGAACACTAAACTAGCGAGCCAGGGAAGCAACGTACTTATCGCGGCACTCCTGCGAGCAGAAATGGAAGGTCTGGCTCCCCACCCTCTCCTGAATGGAAGAGGCCGCGGCTATATAAGTTCCACAGACCGGATCTTTCTTCAGTTCCCCGGTGAGCGGGACCTGGGAGCGGCGCGGGCCGGTCTCCTGAGCATGGGAACCGGTCTTCATCGCTTCCCCCACTCCCTTAAGCACTATCCCGACAATGCTCTTCAACACAGTAATCACAACCACCGTGAGAAGAAGATAGAAAATAGCGCGAAACATCGTTTTAACGCGGGCGCGAGTTGCGCGCCCACACCTCTTCATTCTATCCGAGTGGCCTTGCGCGCCGTGCCCATGCGGGTAGTTTCTGACTTGCGTTGGAGCGCTGTTAGACGCACCGTCCACAATAAGATACATCATTGGACCCCGTTTTCAGACAGTAACGGAGTAGACTTGGGGTGGAGTGATGCTGAGCAGCCGGTGTCTAAACTCCGAGAGGACCGCTTACTGACGTGCGCGGCTCAGTGGTTTCATGCCGTTACGAGCCGCGACCGTGAGGGAGCGGGTTTTAGGCACAGGCTGTTAGCCATGATGGCCAGCAACCACTATTATTGAGACCCGCAACGGTGGCTACCATGTGTCCGGTTCCCGGATCGGATTGGACGTTGTTACTGACGCGTTTCGGCGAGGACAAACAGCGGAAGACATCTTTCGGGCATATCCTTCGATTGGCTCGCCGGCAAAGGTTTGATATCGATGCCGCCGCCTCCAGGATCAAGGTGCAAGGCGCTCGCTACCCCAAAAGGCTGGAGCAGATGACCGGTCGCTGACGCGGGCGTAAGGCGTAACCTCGAAAGGGGACCACTATGACAACGGATATCAAGATAACAACAGACATTAAAGACAAAGTGGTAGTCATCACTGGGGCGAGTAGCGGACTGGGAGAAGCTGCCGCCCGGCGTCTTGCCGCGCAAGGCGCCAAAGTGATTTTGGGAGCCCGGCGGCTCCAACGGCTTCAGGCGCTCGCTAAAGAGCTCTCGTTGGGCGACAACGCCGCCCTGCAGACGGACGTCGCTCAGTACGCACAGGTGAAGCGTCTGGTAGACCATGCAGTGAAGGCCCACGGGCGCATCGACGTGATGATTAACAACGCCGGTTTGATGCCGCAGTCCCTGCTGGAACGATTAAAGGTGGAGGAGTGGGACCGGACGATCGATGTGAACATCAAGGGGGTGCTGTACGGCATCGCCGCCGCGCTGCCCTACATGAAAGAGCAAAAGAGCGGCCACATTATCAATGTTTCCTCGGTGGCCGGACACAAGGTGCCTGCGGGTGGCGCCGTATACTCCGCAACCAAATATGCGGTGCGAGTGATCTCGGAAGGTCTGCGGCAGGAAGTGAAGCCGTACAATATCCGAACCACCGTAATCTCACCGGGTGCAGTGGCGACTGAGCTTCCGAATAGCATCACCGACCCCGAAGCCGCGGAGAGAATCCGCAAGGTCTACTCCATCGCGATTCCCGCGGACTCTTTCGCCAACATGGTGTTGTTTGCGATGAGCCAGCCGGACGATGTGGACGTGAATGAGATCCTGTTCAGACCCACCAAACAGGAATACTAATGCCGGTTGGCTGCCAAGGAAAAGCCGCAGAATCTTAGCAAAAGGGGCTAAGTAGAATGGACATCCAAAGAATTGGCACAGTGCCTTCCGGCAAGGGACCGCCGGACTGGTTCACCGGCACGGTACGTATCGATCCGCTTTTTCAAAGCGCGGATCCGGCGCGCGTGCAAGGCGCCAGCGTCACTTTTGAGCCGGGCGCCCGGACGGCATGGCATACCCATCCGCTCGGTCAGACTCTCATCGTTACGGCCGGCTGCGGCTGGGCGCAGCGTGAAGGCGGACCGGTAGAGGAGATCCGGCCTGGCGATGTGGTCTGGTTTGCGCCCGGCGAGAAGCACTGGCATGGCGCCACTCCCGTCACCGCAATGACGCACATTGCCATTCAGGAGAAACTCGACGGCAAGGTTGTCGACTGGATGGAAAAGGTAGGCGATGAGCAGTATCGAAGGTAATCTTCGCTTCAGGCAGGCCCAATTTGAGAGGCCGGCGTCGCGGGGGCTCTAGCGGACCTGCGAAAGATTCTCCTGAATTTTATTGGACAGGTCCTTGGGCGGATGATTCGCAAGCGCGGTCACGAACTCGCGCTTGGCGTCGCTGGTTTGCTTGTCCTGCAGAAGCGCCACCGCTAAGTGGTAACGATACGCCGGTTCGTTCGGATACTTTTTTACCAGGCCGCGCAGCACCTGGATGGCGCTTTGATTCAAACCGCGTTTGACGTACACCCAGCCGAGGGTGTCGATAACGCCGGGCTCGTTGGGATACTTTCGAGCCACCCTTTCGGCCAAAGTCAGCGCCCGGTCCAGGTCGGTTCCGGTTTCGGCCAGGTCGAACGCCAGGTTGTTCATGGCGGCCGCATTGTTTGGGTCCAGGGCAAGTTGCTTGTTCAGCGTCGCAATAGCCAGCCGGGTTTGTCCGATGCCGCTTTCCAGAAGCGCGATAGCGCTCAAAATTTTAGTGTCGTTGGGCGCCAGCTCATGGGCCTTTTCATAGCTGCTCAGGGCCTCCTGAGTGGCCCCTTGCGCCCGGTACAACTCGCCCAGCGCGGAGTAAAGTTGAGGCGATTTTGGATCCTTGGATTGAAGCCAGCGATATTGCTCCGATGCAATATCGAACTTGCCCTCTTTGGCGGCGAAGGATGCCAAGAGCAGGCGGATCGGGCGCGAGTCGGGCGCCTGCTTGAGTTCGCCTTCCAAAAGAGCCTGCGCCTTCTCGGGTTGCCGTTCCAGAACGCAGACTTGCAGCAATCCCTCCAGCGGCCGCAGGTCGGATGAGCCTGGGCGGTAAAAGCGCCGGTAAAGCACTTTCGCCTTGGGATAATCTTTCTGGCCCTGCGCCAGCGCGGCCAACTGCAGTCCAACCTCCTTGGAATCGGGTTCCAGGGCCGACAAAGAGTTGAGTTCGCCCTGGGCCTGCCCATAGCTCTTACTGCCCACCAGCGCGCCGGCTCTCAACAGGCGCGCGTTGATGTTGTTGGGATCGATCGCCAACGCTTCGCCGGCGGCGTCGATCGCTTGGGTGTAGTTATGCGAGGTAAGCGCCATCTCCGCCTCCATCAGCCGCGGAGCGACATAGTCCTTTTTCAGCTCGGCGCTTTTCTTGAGTTCCCGCCAGGCGGCCGCGTTGTCACCTTTGCCAAGATAAGACAACGCCAGGTTGTAATGCACAATTTGGTTGGCGGGGTATTGCGCGGCCAGGGCCTGGAACTCCGAGATCGCAGTATCCCGCTCCTTGGCATCCGCGCTTTGCCTCAGGAGAACGGCTCGATTCAGGCGCGTGCCTGGATCGTTCGGGGTCTTCTTCAAGATGGCATCCAGCTCGCCGATCGCTTCCTCGCGCTTGCCCAGCGACTCCAACGCTCGTTCTATTCTGCGGTGGTATAGATCCTGGTCCGAAGCTCCTTGGATTCCCGCGCGATACTGACGGAGAGCGTCGTCCCACTTTCCTGAGTCAGCGTAGAAATCGCCCACCGCAGCCGGCCCGTCTGGGAAATCGGTGCGATCGCTAACAATCTTGGTCAGCTCCTGGGACATTTCTTGAACACGGCCCGACAACTGATACAAACCTGCCAGCCGTAGTCGCGGCCGCACTTCCTTTGGAAGGGCCGCTATTTCGGACTGAAAAAGACGCTCGGCATCGGTGAACCGCCTGGTCCGCATGTAGTGGGTTTCCAAAAGGTCGTAGACAGGCGGGAAGTCCCGGCGCACACCCAGGAACTGGTGAATCAGTTCTTCGCCCTCCCGCTCCTGGTTTTGAGAGAACAATATCTGCGCCATCGCCTGCACGACGTTTGGGTCGTTAGGACGGAGGCCATTGGCCTTCCGAAACTCCAGCAACGCTTCGCCGTACTTGCGGTCAATCACCAACACGTCGCCGCGAAGCCGGCGCCCGTCGAACGAATCAGGATCCTTCTTTAGGAGAACGTCGGCCTCGTGAGCGGCCTGCTCATACAACCTGTTTTTGTTGGGCATCACCTGGTACGCTTCGATGGCGACGCTGGCCAACTCGATGTTGTAGCGGTCATTACCCGGGTCGAAGTTCACCGCTCGCTGAAGATCTTCCAGCGCTTGCGCGCCGTGCCTCATCTGGTATTCGGCCACACCGAGCCGATAGTAGCACTCGGCAAATTTGGGGTTCTTTTGAAGACTCTTGCGGTAAAGGATTTCCGCATCGGCATACTTGCCCTGCGCCGCCAGCCGGTTTCCTCGATCTAGATCGGCTTGTGGCGAACTGCTACAGGAGATTTGCAGGCACGCGAACGAGGATACGACTATCGTGTACCATACAGACGCTTTCATACTAAGAACTTGACCTTACCGCGGGTGTTTGGGTTTCACCCTATGTTACCATTCCAGTTTCTATCGGACTCATGGTACAGGTTACATGATCGTGTCACTTCATGTACCGTTGGTTCTTGGGCTATCATCTTTCTAGGGAAAATGATCAAAGCGCTACGTGCAGTGGCGCGTGGCTTGAGTTGCAGCGGTTTAATCGGACATAAAGATCGAAACAATTCACTCTTACGAAGCTCTAACGCGTAAGGGAACCAATGGAAACGTTCCGCCAGGAGGAGCTAATGAAGTTTTTCGTGCACGGCAGTCTGCTTGGGTCTGGTCTAGGCCTGCTTTTCTTGATGGCTTCGCCGTCGTTTGCAACCGTTGTGGGTAATTTGTACACCGGCGGGAGCGGTACCGTCACCGTCACTGCCGACGGCATCACCTTCAACGAAAACGACACGACGGGCGGTTCCACAGAAGTTGGCGCAGGCACCACGCTGACGTTTGCGGGCGGCTCCTTAACTGAAGGACAGCCGATCGACATCGGCGGGGGACTGACCATCACTCCGGCCTCGCTGCCGTTGACCGATTTCATGACGTTTCCCGACGACCCGAACCTGAGCGTAACGCTGGATTACTTTGGTCCTGGCAGCACCAATAACAATTGTGCCGGGTTGACTACGGGCGAGTCTTGTTCCCCCATGATCGGCTCTTTGGTTTCCCCGATCATCCTGACTTACACCGGCAGTGGGACGGAAGGCTCGGGAAATGGTTCGGAGGGCGTGAGCGCCCTATTGAACTTGACTGGAACTATAACCGATGGCTCTGGAATAGTCAGCGATTTTACAGGCCACTTCAGCGCCTCCATCGCCAACGAAACTCCGGAGCAATTGGTAGCGCTGTTTGACACGCCGGGAGCCAGCTTTAGCACCACGTATGCTGGGGATTTCGTCGCCAGTGAGATGAGCGCCATTCCAGAACCTCGCGACCTCTCCTGGGTTGCTCTCAGCGGCCTGCTGCTGGGACTGATATTCGTAAGGCGCCGGAAGAGCGTCGCCTAGGTCAAATTCCTTCATTAGCCGCAGTATTGAAAGCCGGATCTGGCTCAGATCCGGCTTTTCGTTTTCCCCCCAAAATATCCGCCTGCAGTACTACTGCTATACCCCGTCACGCTTAAGTAACTCCTCTGGCCTGTCGATTACCAAGAAACGCAAATCGAACCTGACCAGCGACGTTTGGCACTGAACAGGTTTTCTTCTTGCATTGGTGGAGTATGGATGGTACCATCGCGCTTAAAGTTTTTCGGATCAGCTCTGATCGGCTGGATGATAGCGAATTCCCGGTATCACCACTTGAGGAGTAAATTTCCGCAGTTGTCGTACTCTAGGCCGTCCGAGCTGAAGCCAGTGTTCTCACATTTTCTGTTTCTTTCAGTACGTCACCCGGAGCGTGCGTTCAAAAGTACTCAGAGGTTATCGGGATGACGTTTTTCCCTTTGGACGGATCTGGCTGCGCGCGGAAAAATCTGCTGTTGGCGCCGAATCCGCTGGGCCTTGGACCGTTCAGGCACGTGATTCTGGATTCTTTCAGTCATGGTAGCCGGTTGTCCGAAGCGCAAAGACTCAGAGGAAGAATTGCGCTGCAGGAGGAAGCGATCCATCCAGGGCAACTCGACGCCGCAGGACGCCACGTGCAAGCGGCGGATCGGGATAGCTGGCATCTGTTGTCGTTGGATTGCAACGGCCGCATCGCGGGTTGCCTCAGGTATCGGCCGCACGAAGGTAAAGCTCAGTTTGAGAACTTAACGATTTCCCGCTCCGCTCTGGCGCATTCTAAAACGTGGGGCGGAAAACTGCGCGCTGCCGTAGAGGCGGACCTTTTGCATGCCCGGCGGCGGGGCTGTTCTTACGTCGAGCTGGGCGGATGGGTGATCGAGGAAGCGCTGCGCTGTACCACCGAGGCGGTTCGAATGATTGCGACCGCTTTCGCCTTCGCCCAGTTGTGTGGCGGGGCGTTGGGAATCAGCATGGCGAGTACCCGCCGCTGCTCGTCGGCCATTCTGAAGAGGATCGGCGGGCAATGCCTGCAAGCCGGCGGCGTCGAACTCCCTTCGTTTTACGACGCGCAGTACCGCTGCCATATGGAGATCCTGCGTTTCGATTCGACGAATTCTAACCCTCGATATCGCCGGTGGATGGAAGTTTGCCGCTTGCACCTGCACGATGTGCCCGTGATATGCCCCGAGGCGCCATGATTAATCACGCCTGGCAGTGGATTTTGGTGGCGCTTCTTCTGCTTTGTCTGTCAAGCTTTGCCTGGGCCATGCAAAAATTCTTTGTGCAGCCGGCCGGTGTGACGGCGGGAATGAAAGCGATCAAGATCTGCGGAATCGTTTTCGGACTTCTGCATCTGATCGCGATTGCAACAAAACCGGATGTCGGCGCGGTGAATGGCATCGGCGGAGCGGTGCTTTATGTATCCTCTGCGGGCCTGTTTTGGTGGGCGATAAAATCGAGCTTACGCCAGCCTCTATCGGCTGCGTTTTCGCCGGACTTGCCCGCACACCTGGTGGCGCACGGCCCTTATCGGATGGTCCGGCACCCTCTGTATTGCTCTTATCTTCTGTGCTGGCTGGCCGGATGGGTGGCGAGCGGCCGGCTCTGGCTGGCGCCTACTGTGGTCGCCATGCTGGTCATTTACCGCCAGGCGGCGGCCCAGGAAGAAACGAAATTCGCGCAAAGCCCAATGGCCATGGCCTATCGCGAGTATCGCGCCCGCACGGGCCTCTTCTTACCCAATCCTTTTAAATTGTGTTCTGGCGGAAGAAAGACATTTCGGGAGACTGCGGCGTGAGCGATTCAGCCGCCGGCGGCTGAGACCTGATCAGATGCGACTTGCCTGGTCCAACATCACGCACGACCGCGTGCGGTTTGCCGTCACCGTTCTTGGCATTAGCTGCGCAGTGTTTCTCATGATCTTTCAAGGAAGCATTCTGCTGGGATTCCTGCGGGCCGCATCGAAAATCATCGATTCCACCGGGGCCGATCTCTGGATCGCGGGCCGCGGCGTGCAATGTTTCGAATTCGCCGTTCCCATCGAGCGGCGGTTCGCCGATCTGGCCCGCGGAATTCCCGGCGTCCGCAACACCCGCCGCATATGCATCAGCCTGGTGCAGTTCCGCAAGATCGACGGCAGCCAGCAGCAGGTAGCATTGATCGGCGCCGATACCGACAGCGGAGCACGGCTCCCTATCCCGCCGCTTGCCGGCAGTGCGGCAGGCAGTCCGTCCGGCAGTTCGATGACCGTGGGGCCCCAAGCTGTAGTGGTGGACAGCAGTAATGCAGAGATGCTGGACATTCCGCTACGCCTTCCGTTGGATGTGGAAATCAATAATCAGCGCGCGCGTGTGGTGGGAAGAACGTCCGGATTCGGTTCGTTTCTCGGCAGTCCCTATGTCTTCACTTCTTATTCCGACGCATCGCGTTATGTTGGGCTTCCTGCGGACCAGACCATGTTCATCCTGGTGCATGTTCAGCCCGGATTCGAGATTGAGCGAGTGAAGCGCGAGTTGCAAGCCCGCCTGCCCAGCGTTGAGGTATCCACACGGGAGGAGTTTTCGCGGCGGGCCCAAATCTATTGGACTTCGCAAACCGGCGCCGGCGGCGCAATTCTGGCCGCGGCGGTGCTGGGCTTCTTCATCGGGCTTACCGTAGTATCTCAAGCGATTTACTCCACCACCATGGAGCATATCGAAGAGTTTGCGACATTGAAGGCGCTGGGAGCATCGTCCGGATACATGGTGCGCGTGATCGTCGCGCAGGCGCTGCTGGCTGGATTAGCGGGCTATCTTCTGGGAGTGCTCATCACCAATCCGATGATCCGCGCCGCCCGCCCGCATATTCCCTGGATATCCACGCCGTGGTGGCTGCCGGCCGGAGTTATCGTTCCGGCTCTTGCCATGTGCGCTCTGGCTTCCATTCTCTCGGTGAAAGCGGCCATTACAGTGGAGCCGGCCAAGGTTTTCCGTGCCTGAACATTCGCTAGCGGTGGAAAACGCCAGTGTATCGTTTGGATCGGGCAGCACCCGCGTCAGCGCGCTAACCGGCGTATCGTTGCAATTTGCACCGTCCACGTTGACCCTGATCATGGGTCCTTCGGGCAGCGGCAAAACCACCTTACTGTCTCTGCTGGGCTGTCTGCTGACGCCAAATGAGGGTTCGGTTTTCATTCAAGGAAGGAACACCAGGCTGTGCTCGGCCCGCGAGAAGTCCGCGCTGCGCAGACAGGAGATCGGGTTTATCTTTCAAGCCTTCCGCTTGTTCCATTCGTTATCGGCGATCGAAAATGTCGTCATTAAGTCGGACATTTCAGGCGACGCGCACAAACACAGCCGCAAGCACAGCCGGACCCTCGCACTCGATCTTCTCGCCAGTCTGGGACTCGACGGCAAGATGCACCTCAAGCCGGACGATTTGAGTGGCGGCGAGAAGCAACGGGTGGCCATAGCTCGCGCTCTGATCTCGAACCCGAAGATCCTGCTGGCAGATGAGCCGACCGCTGCGCTGGACTCCAATTCGGGCCGGCAAATCTGTGAGATCCTGCGAAGGCTTGCAAAAGATCAGCATCATACCGTGGTGATCGTCTCGCACGATCCCCGCTGGACCAGCTTTGCCGGCCGCACGGTGCTGCTGCAGGACGGCCGTGTGATAGAAGACAGGAGGAATTGATGAATGAAGGTGATTCTACCGAGCGCAATGACGCGGCTGACTACCGCGCTTCTGGGTCTTCTGATCGCGGTTGTAGTGGTCTATTCGTTGCTCTTCCATACCGGCGCATCGGCGCACAGCAATGCGGATACCACCCCGCGCATGGCGCCAGCCGCCCCTAAGCATCCAGCGGCCGTCGCGCTTGCCTCTCCAGGCAGGATTGAAGCCCGCTCGGATCTGGTGAATGTGGGCGCCGCTGTGGACGGCGTCATCAGAACCATTCATGTTCAGGAAGGCCAAACGGTAAAGCGCGGCGATGTCCTGGCGGATCTGGCGTGCGGCGATCTCCAATCTGAGCTTCGGGTGGCTACCGCGAATCGCGACAGTTCCAAGGAGGCGCGCCTGCGTTTGCAAAGAGGCAGCCGGCCGGAGGAGCGCGAAGCGGCGGCCCAGAAGGCCATCGCCGCGCGAGCGGTTCTGGATCAGGCGGCCGCTCAACAGGCGCGGATGTCGAAGCTATATGAGGCCCAGGAGGTGTCGCGGCTCACCTTCGAAGAGGCGCAACGGGATCGCGATGTGGCTGCGGCGCAGTTCCGGCAGGCCCAGCGCAACGAAGAGCTCGTCAACGCCGGTCCGCTTCCCGAGGAACTGGCGCGCGCCGATGCGGACCTGGAAGCTGCGGAGGCCGGAATCAAGCTGGCGCAGGATAAGCTGGACAAATGCGTGGTTCGAGCGCCCATCAGCGGAACCGTGTTGCGGGTTCTTTTGCGGGAAGGCGAGTCCTTTGGTCTGGTTGCTCCGCGCCCGCTATTCAGCATGGCCGATGTATCGGGCCGCCGCGTTCGCGCCGAGGTGGACGAAAACGACATTGCCAGCGTGCGTATCGGAGAGAAGGTCCTGGTTTCGGCGGATGCTTATTCCCAGCGCAGTTTCTCGGGCGTGGTTACGCAGCTTGCAAGCGTGATGGGACGCAAGTCCGTCGATACCGGCGATCCGGCTCAGAAAGCCGATCGCGACATTCTTGAAGTGACGGCCGATCTGAATCAGGCCAATGCGCTGCCCATCGGGCTGCGCGTGACGGTTCAGTTTATACGCTGATGCGTGGGAAGAGCCGACCGCAGGCTCCGCCTCCCGTCCCAGGGAGAAAATCGAGACTTTGAGAGCCGGTTCCTGGCATCTTCCATCAATTTTCGGTCGATTAGAATGAGGGAAGGCGGTGCACTCTTATGGATTGGAGATTGAGGTTGTGCTCGGTTCCTCTTACCGCGGGTCTGATGCTGTCCGGGAATTCATCCCGGGCGGCCGATCCATCCTGGCAAGATAAACCCATTGCGCAGTGGAGCGAGGACGACGCGAAGCAGATCCTTACCGATTCTCCCTGGGTGAAACAACTGACGCCGCAGAATATACGCGACCTCAGTCCCGATGAGCGGCGCAGCGGCGGAAACATGGAAGCGGGCATCGGCAAGGGCGTCGGCATAGCCGGTCTCGGCATCCTGGGTCCAACCCGGCAGGCTGAAGCCATAGCCCGCGCGCACTATAAACCCACCCCCGACGCTGTGGTGGTTCGCTGGGAAAGCGCCCCTCCGGTCCGTGCCGCCGAGCAGAAGGTGGGCGAGACCGGAGCTCCCATGCTGGACCCCGATCATTACGCCATCGTGGTTTACGACATCCTTACCCCCAAGCGCTGGAACCTGGATCACGAGCTGAAGGGCATCGCATTCATCAAGCGCGACAACAACAAAAACCTGCGGCCCTCCAGCGTGGAAATCCTGCGCCAGCCGGACGGAAAGGCTACTTTGGTTTATCTGTTTCCGCGCAAGGTGGAGATCACCAAGAAAGACGGACGGCTGGAATTTGTAGCGCAGATCGGGCGGCTTTTTATCTCGCAGTTTTTTTATACTTTTCAGATGCAGTTCCAGGGGCAACTGGAACTGTAACCGGGCGCGACGCGTTCCATTCAGGCCACGCGCCAGGCCGCCAGAGTGGCCGGCGCTTCGTTGTGCGTAAGATCGGGCTTGATCACCAATTCCACCGTCGAGACTCCGTCCAAATTGACTTCGTAGTCTTCCAGTTCGCTGGTAGACCCAGCCGGGCTGAAATTCCACTGCTGGCGCACGATCTCTTTGGGCTGGCCGCCATCGGCCGCCGACCAGCGGACGGTGAATTCCTGCAGGCGCTCGCGCGCCGGCTCTAAGAATTGAAGTTGTATGCGATGAACCGCGATAGCCTGGTCGAAAATGAGCCTTATCTGCTGCTCGCCTTTTTGGGACGCGCGCCAACCCGGGCCGCCAGCAGCGCTGAACACCGATTCAATAGGAAAGCCCGGAGCCTCGGAGGTAACTTCGACGGTCGCTATTTCTCCCAGGTCCATCCATCGCGGGCCGGGCCCCGGTTGAACAACCGGCTGGTTGGAAGCCACAATTCTCTTTCGCACGTTCTTATTTTCTCCAAACCGGCTGAGCCGTAAAAGAGACCGGCGCGGACGCTCACAAAGTAGAGCGTCCCGTTTAGAGCGTACCACGCTCGTCCAGCCGCTCCAGCAGCACGCGAAGCTTTTCCTGTTCGGGCCCTGCGAGCGGATTCATCATGGAAGTGACCAGGCGCAGGTGATCCGGCATCGCGGCGCTGACCAGCTTGCGGCCGGCGGCTGTCAAACGAATCACGTTTTCGCGGCGTCCTTCGCGCGAAGGAACCCGTTTGACGAAGCCGCGGCGGCTCAGCCGATTCACCAATCCCACCATATTCCCTTTGCTGACAGCCAACTGCCTGGCCAGTTCCTGCTGATTGGGATCGTCCAGGCCCGACAGCATAGCTAGTAAATCGAACTGCGCCAGGGTCAGCTTGTGTTTCTTGAGTGAATCTTCTATTTTCGACTGCAGGGTCCAGAACGTGCGGATCATCTGCAGCCACGTTTCCAAATCGAGCGGAAGCGTCTTTTTCACTAATCCGCTTTGCCCACTAACACACCGGACCTACTAACGCGCCGTGCACGGCTCAGGATCCCAACCGGAAGCGTCGGGGATTTTCTTGAAGTGACTCGTGGTCACGAACGGGACCGCGAGGTAGGTTGGATCGTCCACCACCGTCATCACCATGAGCCAGGTGTCGGCATTCGGTTCATTAAACACGTCGTAATACTCTTTGAGAACGGTCTTGTCGCTGTAAGGAACGCCATTCTTGCGCAGGTATCCGGCGCGCAACTGCGTGGTGGTTACTTCCAAGGACCGGGATCGCGCGCCCATCCGAGGGGGCGAGCCCGCGCCGAAAAAGATTGGCGGATTGGTGGATGGCAAAGGCCCTTCCCATTTTGCGAAGGAATAACCTTGCCAGGATGCAACGCCTTCGCGCGGAGGCGGCGCGCCGAAATGCAGCAGGCGAGTCTGCTGGCCGGCGTCGGTCTCTATCTTCAGGGTTTTGTCATCCTGCCAGGTGATGTGCAGGCGGCCGGGAACCCGCATGATGGCCGGCGCGCCATAAGCCTTGCATTGCAGACCGGCGGCTTCGTCTTTCGCCGGATCCCAGGCCGCGATTACCTTGCGAGCTTCGGCATTGGTGGGAACGCTGGCGGCGTCTCCCTTGAGCGGCGTCACCATCCGCCAGCGCCAATCTTCGGTGACGTAAGCCACCCAGTAGCCGGTAAGATCCATTGGCGCGTCCTGCTTGGCCATTGAGGACGGAGCGGGTGCGGGCGCACCGGACTGCGCGAACAGCGTGGTTGCGACGACTAAAACCAGGAAAACCAGTTTCACCGGGATGCCCCTTCCTGCTCAGGCGGCTGCGACAGGCTTTTATAGATCGCTTCCACAAAGCGATCCGCCGTGACGAAGCTGTTGCTGGAAACATACTCGGTGTCATAATCCAGCGTGGGCCTGGCAGCTTTCACTTGTTCGAGCGTCATGCCTTTGTGGATCATGTCGCGAACCCGGTCCCGAACGATAACCACCATGTCGCGAAACTCCACCACGTCGGCGTCATCGCAAATTCGCCCGTGGCCCGGCACGATATACGTACCGCCTTCCTGGGTTTTGGCGGGAACCGCGAGCTGCAGGATGTGGTTCAACGCCAGAATCTCTCCACGCACGCTCCCGCCGCGCTCTACGTCGATAAAAGGATATCCGCCGGGAGTGAAAATGTCGCCCGTGCTGATTACATCCGAGCCGCGAAACAGGACCAGGCTGTCGCCGTCGGTGTGGGCGTTCGGCTCGTGGTAAATTACGATGGCCTCACCATTGAAGTGCACGTTCTTGATCGGAGTTGCGTACTCGTCAATGGGGAGACCTTCTTCGGGAAAACGCGGCTGGCCGGGAGCGGTCAAGCGGTTGAGAACGTTTTCCTGTGCGATGATCTTCAGCGGCAGCGCGGGATCGGATCCGAAAAGCTTGGCGATGGCGGCATTTCCGCCCACATGATCGGGATGAACATGCGTGTTGATGATGTAGCGCAAAGGACCCGGCGAAAGCTTGCGAATTTCGGCCATCAGCTTCGGCGCCAAGGGAGCGAACTCGGTGTCCACCATCAGCACGCCTTCGCTACCCACTTGAACGGTAACGTTCCCACCGGCGCCCACCAACATGTAAATGTTGTGCTGCACTGGTTCCACGTGAATTTGCACATTGTCGAAATTCTGCGCGGGTTGCCCGTTGGCTGGCGCAAGGCATAGGATCCCGAGAAAGGGAACACAAAGTAAGTAATGCTTGGTTATGGTCATGGCGGGTTTCACTTGGTGTTAACGGGAGGCGGAGCGGTAGGACTGAGACAAACCACGCCTTCCGAGCCGCAGTTGCAGTATCGCTCGCAGCGATCGCGAGGATGCTCCGGTTTTTCCATCTTCTTGCGGTACTCCGGATACAGCGTCTCGGCGCCGCCCCGGGTTGCTTCGTAGGGCAATCCGTACCAATCCGCCACTTCGTGCAAGAAGGGATTTGTCCCCGGCAAGTGGTTCGGAACGTAATCCGCGGACTTGGGGACTTCAGCGGCCGTTTCGCAGATGTCCCTGGTGCTCAGTTGAGTGGGATCCAACACCCAGCTTTGAGTCCGCACCAGCGGTTCCGTCAAAAAAACCGGGTCGGTTACTATGGTGGCAACCGTCAGATAGTTTCCGTGCCGCACCCAATGTTCGGTGAAGGTGGCTTTGTCGCTGCGCGGAACGCCGTTGCGCTTGAGGTAGCTTTCCTTGAGGTGGGTGGTGTAGATGTCCAGCACATTGTCTTCCCACGTTCCAGTGGAAAAGCCCTGCCAGGTGTGCGGCGCGTATTCGGAAGGATGCGGCCGGCCATCCAGCCAGATGGTTCGCTCCATCTCCTGAAAGTTCATGCGCGTGTGAAACGCGACGATGCGCTGCGTAACGGGGTCGCGGATGGTATCCACGCGCAAGTTGGCGAGACCGCGCATGGAGTAATCGGAGGAGTGCGGGCGGCACTGATATTCCGGAACCACCGAGATGCGGTCGGCATCGTAACTGTCGGCCCGCATCCGCGCTGCGTCATTCAGCGGCAGCCCTAAATAATCGCCCAGTTCGGGACCGGGAATGCGATCGGGCAGATCCTCGTGGAACAGGGGCGACCAGCTT
>Ga0181525_10000751_pt1 | contig 28179 bp, 26 predicted proteins | sample PEATcosm2014_Bin_48_FD_121100 | JGI IMG/M metagenome (GOLD analysis project Ga0181525, IMG submission 121100) | Peatland microbial communities from MTU Mesocosm Facility, Houghton, MI, USA - PEATcosm2014_Bin06_10_metaG | ecosystem: Environmental > Terrestrial > Soil > Wetlands > Peat | place... | reverse complement strand
GCGCCGTTAACCGGCAATCGCAGGTGTCCGTGCAGGTCGGCAAATGCCACCGCCGGCGCCAGGCGGCCGGGGTCGCCGAGCGCCGCGAGGTCGGGACGCGTCGCGTCCTGCTCGATCGAGCGGCTGGCATCGTGCGCCGCGCGGGTGGCGGGATCGAGATTCGCCTCGAGCTTGGCAATCAAGTCTTTGATGCCGTCGACCTGATGGGCGAGGTCGGTCGCGTGCTGCTGCTCGGCGCCGAGCTGCTGTTCGGCTAGGGCCTGCTTGTTCTGCCGCTCGTCGACCAGAAGGCTCATGCGCAATTGGTCGCGCCCAAGCTGATCGAGGTCGTGGGAGAGCCGGTCGCGTTCGCCGAGGATTTCTTTGCGCACGCGCAGCAGGTCGGAGAGGTCGCCGGCCAAGGCATCGGCCTGCGCCCGCATCTCCGGCAATACGGCGCCCAGCGTGATCGCGGTGCGCACCGCCTGCAGCGCATCTTCCGGCCGCACCATAAGCGCGGGCGGCGGCTGCCGGCCGATGCGCTGCAGGGCGGTTAGGATCTCGACGATGATGCCGCGGCGCTCGTCGAGCGATTTTTGAAAAAGCCGCTCCTGTTCATCGAGCGGCGCCAGCCGCGCTTGCGCCGCATCGATATTGGCTTCGACGTCCCGGACACGCGCCGCCGTGTCGATCAGTTGCTGATTGAACTTGCGGCGGTCCGCGCTCAGCGCTTCGATGTCGCTGCGCAGCTTGGCTTGGCTTTGTGCGGAATCGCGTTGGCGGGCGAGCGCGGCATCGAGTTCCTGATCGTGCTGTTTGAGCGCATCCGCGCCACTGGCCGGCGCCGGCGCCGGTGCGGCTTGGGATGACGGGACTTGAGCTGGCGAGATTTGAGGGGGCGAGACTTGAGGTGCAGGTGTCTGGCTTACGGGTGACTGGCTCACGGGAGACTGGCCCGCGGGCGCCACCTCGGCCGGCGCTTGCGCGAATGCAGCCGAACCCGCGCTGAAATCCCCGCTCAGCGGCAGCACCAAAGCCAAGGCCGAGCCGAGCACAAGGCGCGGATCGGTTCGGCTCGACCGTCGGAGAATCATCGCGTTCAAGGTAGAGACAGCCCTTAGGAAGGCAAGTGAAACACCATAAAACAGGCCGGGTTAGGACGGGAATAAGACACCGGGCCCGGTCGGCCGTCACAATCCGGTGAGCCGAGATTACATCGCGGCAATTAACGGTCAGCCGCGATGATAAGGATGGCCGGTGAGGATCGTGCCGGCGCGATAGAGCTGCTCCAGCAGCATGATGCGTACGAGCTGATGCGGCCAGGTGGCGGCGCCGAAGGCGAGCTTGACCTTGGCGCGATCGCGCAGGCTCTGCGCCAGGCCATCGGCGCCGCCGATGACAAAACAGACCGCCGGACGGTCGTCCTCGCGCCACATCCGCAACAGCGCCGCGAACGCCGCGCTGTCGAGGTTGTCGGCGCGCTCATCGAGGAGGGCGACGATCGCGCGTTCGGGGATGACGTTGGCGATCGCGATCGATTCCTCGGTCCGCCGCCGCTCGGCGTCTTGCGCGCGGCTCTCGCGAATTTCGACGATCTCGAAGTCGCGAAGACCCAGATTGCGTCCGATAGCTTCCGCGCGCTTGCGATAGGCCGCGGCGAGTTCGCGCTCGGGCCCCTGCTTGAGCCGGCCGACGGCGGCGATGAGGATGCGCATGGCGATCCATGTTTCCCGGGGGCTGCGCAGCATGTAGCGAAGCGAAGTGATGCGCTGGCTGACCCGGGATCGTCGCAGACGCCGAGTTCGAAACGATCCCGGCTCTGCGGTGCACCGCTGCGCGCTGCACCGCGTCCGGGAAACGTAGAGCTCTAACTCGCGCGCCGTGCCGGCCCGCCAGCCATCCACATCTTTTCGAGATTATAGAAATCCCGCACTTCGGGGCGGAAGACGTGGACGATGACATCGCCCGCATCGATCAGCACCCAGTCGCAATGCGGCGTGCCTTCGACATGGGCGCGCACGCCGGCTTTGTGCAAATCCTCGACGACCCTGTCGGCCACCGATCCGACATGGCGCTGCGACCGGCCGGAGGACACGACCATGTAGTCGCCGATTGAAGATTTATCCCGAAGATCGATGGTGAGGATGTCCTCGGCCTTCATATCGTCGAGGCGGGTGAGGACCAGACGGAGGATCTCCTCGGCGTCAAGACGCATTCTGGAGACCGTTTCGGGCGCGCGACGCTCGCCCCAGGGGATCACAACTGTGGACAGGGTTGTTTATCCTTTCGCTCCTGCTTCGCTCCTGATCAGTCCCGGCAACCGATTCCAGGGCACACCTTAAGATAGGCACGCCGAGTTAATGGTTTCAACTCCTTTGCTTCAACCAATTGTCATCTAGCGGCCTTGTTGGCGGTCTTGCGCAACGCACGGGCCGCCCGCAAAACCGTCGATGACAGCGGCGATTTGAGACCATGCAGGTAAGTCCAGGCCGGCGCTCTTCGATCCGGCAGCGCCCTCGCCGCGGTTTCGGGAAGGCGCGCCCAGGCCAGCGCCTGGCCGGTGACGCCGGCGGTCGAATAAAGGCTCGGTCCGAGCCGATCGATCACCGCGATCGGCACCAGTGCGGCGATGTCGCGCCAGCGCTGCCAGCGATGAAAGTGCCGCAGGTTATCGGCGCCCATGATCCAGACGAAATGCACGCCGGGGCAACGGCGGACGAGATAGCTGATCGTCGCATAGGTATAGCGGGTCCCAAGATCGGCTTCGAAATCGGTGACATCGATGCGCGGGTGGTGCGCCAAAGCGCGCGCGGCGGCAAGACGCTCTGCAAGTGGCGCAAGGCTTTGCGTATCCTTGAGCGGATTGCCGGGAGTCACCAGCCACCACACCCGATCGAGGCCGAGCCGACGCATCGCCAGCAGCGAGGCCGCACGGTGCGCCGCGTGCGGCGGATCGAACGTGCCGCCGAACAGGCCGATGCGCATGCCGGGCGCATGGGCGGGCAGGATGATACGGCCTCGGGCACCACCCTTGCTTCCGCCGCTTGCGGGGGAAGGTCGAGGAGCGGCAGCCGGGCGCGCGGGAGCAACGTCGCACTTCATGGCTTTTGGAAAGAAACCCCTCCCCAACGCGCCCGCCGCCCTCGCCGCGAGGGGGCATGGCGAAAATTCACGGCCGCGTTTGCCCGTTGCCGCGTATGCGGTAGTTGAAACTGGTAAGCTGTTCGACGCCGACCGGCCCGCGCGCATGCAGCCTGCCGGTGGCGATACCGATCTCGGCGCCGAAACCGAATTCGCCGCCGTCGGCAAACTGCGTCGAGGCATTGTGCAGAACGATCGCCGAATCCACTTCGCGCAAGAACTTCTCCGCGGTTTTCTTGTCTTCGGTGACGATCGCGTCGGTGTGGTGTGAGCCATAGCGCTCGATATGCGCGATCGCGGCTTCGACGCCGTCGACCACGCCGGCGGTCAAAATGGCATCGAGATATTCCGTGCTCCAATCGGCTTTGCTGGCCGGCTTGACGCGGCTGTCGACGGCGCGAACGGCGTCGTCGCCGCGAATCTCGCAGCCGGCGTCGAGCAACATCGCGACCAGTGGCTTGAGCAGCTTCGCCGCGCCGGCGCGATCAACCAACAGCGTCTCGGCCGCGCCGCATACGCCGGTACGGCGCATCTTTGCATTGAGCACGATTGATTTGGCCATGGCGAGCTTGGCCTTGCCGTCGACGTAGACATGGCAGACGCCTTCGAGATGGGCAAAGACCGGCACGCGCGCCTCGGTCTGCACCCGGTCGACCAGGTTCTTGCCGCCGCGCGGCACGATCACGTCGATCGCGCCGTCGAGACCGGCGAGCATCATCCCGACCGCCTCGCGATCGCGCGTTGGAACGAGCGCGATCGCCGCCGACGGCAGTCCGGCTTCGACCAGGCCTTCGACCAGCGCGGCGTGGATCGCGCGGCAGGACCGGAAGCACTCGGAACCGCCGCGAAGGATCGCGGCATTGCCGGCCTTGAGGCAAAGGGCGCCGGCGTCGGCGGTGACATTGGGCCGGCTTTCGTAGATCACGCCGACGACGCCGAGCGGCACGCGCACGCGCTCGATGCGCATGCCGTTGGGCCGCCGCCATGATGCCAGAACGGTACCGACCGGATCTTTGAGCTTGCGGATGATGTCGAGCCCGGCCGCCATCGCCTCGATGCGCGCGGCATCGAGCGACAGCCGGTCGAGAAAAGCCGTGGTCGCTCCTGCGGACTTAGCCTCGGCCCGGTCCTCGGCATTGGCAGCGAGGATCTTGGCCCGGGAGCCCCGGATCGCCTTGGCCATGGCGGCGAGCGCACGGGCCTTTTGGGCCGCAGGGGCGAGCGCCAGCGCGCGCGCCGCTTGGCGCGCCTGGCGGCCGATCTCGCGCATGGCGACGTCGAGCTTCCCGGAACCTTCAACCGCCTTGAGCGGGGCGTTCATGGCCTTGATCCGTCTTGCATTCGGGAACTTCCTACCATGTTCGGCCAAATCCGGCGAGGCGGCCCAACAAGCCGGCGCTCCGCGAAGTTGCCCACAGCAATCCACAGCATTCGCGGGGCCGTCATAGAATTCGAGGAACTTCACTCAATTGGTAGGCGTTCGCATTCGATGCCAGCGATGAGAGGGTGCCATGCATTTATCGGCGAATTGTAAGCAGGACCGCCTGCCCAAACGGTTTCCTGTTGGTTCGACCTATGTTGTCGAGGGACGCGGCGGCGAGAACGGGCATTTGCGGGTATTTTCACGCTACGTCGTGCTGCCCGGCGGCCGTCGCATCGATGTGGCAAGCGATTTTGGCGGTCCGGGATTTGCCGGTACCCGCCGCCGCTTGCGGAAACGCGATGAAAACCAGCCCCAAGCCGGGGAAAAGCGCCGTTCGGCGCGCGCGAAAAAAATTATGATCGGGGCGGGAACGACTCGCCGGCCCCGCCGTTGAAAGGTCAGATGCCGGGCGAAGCCCCCCAGCCCCTCACCCTCAATCTCCCGGCATCGAACCCCGGTCGCATTAGCGGCCGGGGTTCACTTTTTATGGGGTTCTTTACTGCTGGCCGACGACCAGATCGTCGCGATGAATCATCACCGCTCGGCCCGAAAAACCCAGGATCGACGCGATATCGGCTGAAGCGCGGCCTCTGATCTTTTGCGCATCCTCGGCGTCATAGGCAGACAAGCCACGCCCAATCTCCGCGCCGTCGGGACCGCGAATGACGACCGCGTCGCCGCGCGCGAAGTCGCCATCGATCCGCACGATGCCGACCGGCAAAAGGCTGTTGCCCCGCCGCAGCGCGGCAACCGCCCCGGCATCGATGACGAGCGTGCCTTTGGGTTCCAGCGAACCCGCGATCCACTTCTTACGTGCGGTCACCGGGTTGCCGGTGGTGACGAACCAGGTGCACCGCGCGCCTTTGGCAATGGCATCGAGTGGATGTTCGACGCGCCCCGAGGCGATCACCATGTGGGTGCCGGAACCGATGGCGATCTTGGCGGCTTCGATCTTGGTTTGCATGCCGCCGCGTGACAGCCCGGAGCCGGCGGCGCCGGCCATCGCTTCGATCTCCGGCGTGATGCGTTCGACGCGCGGCACGTGGTTCACCGCGGCGGCGCTGCCGGGCGGTGCGTCGTAAAGGCCGTCGACGTCGGATAACAGCACCAAAAGATCGGCGCTCACCATGGTGGCGACGCGGGCGGCGAGCCGGTCGTTGTCGCCATAACGGATTTCGGTGGTCGCGACGGTGTCGTTCTCGTTGATCACCGGCACCGCGCGCCACTCCAAAAGCTTGTCGATGGTCGAGCGCGCATTGAGATAGCGGCGCCGCTCTTCGGTGTCGCCGGGCGTCACCAGGATCTGTCCGCCGGTGATGCCATGCCGCGACAGTGCCTCGGTCCAGGTGCGCGCCAGCGCGATCTGGCCGACAGCGGCGGCGGCTTGGCTGTCCTCGAGTTCGAGCGGGCCGGCCGGCAGTTTGAGCACGGCGCGGCCGAGCGCGATGGCGCCCGAAGAGACAACAAGAAGGTCGCGCTTGCCGGCGTGCAACGCGGCAAGATCGGCCGTCAGCGAGGCGAGCCAATTTTCGTTGAGCCGGCCGGCCTGCGCGTCGACCAGGAGCGACGAGCCGACCTTGACGACGATGCGGCGAAAGTCGGCAAGCCGAGGCGTGTTCATGGCAGGCTTTTGCGGGAGCTTTGGCAAGGACGCAAGCCGGCGCAGTTACAGCTCGGCTTCGTCCTGCAGTTTTGCTTTGTTTTCGAGGCAATAGTAGCCGGATAGCCGGCTGACCAGATTGCGGCGCTTCCAGTCGTTGAGGATGCGGCTGACATTCTCGCGGGCAATTCCGGCCATCGCCGCGAGGTCGCTTTGGCCGATCTTCTGGCGGATGACGATGCGGCCGGAGCCGACGTCCTGACCGAAGTCCTGCGCCAATTCGAGCAGCGTACAAGCGACCCGCCCGCGTAACGGCAGGAAGCTCCCGGCCGCAAGTGCTGCGTCGGCCTCGCGCAAGCGCGTGGACAGCAGCGTCACCAGCGATTTGTAGATTTCCGCATGTTTCCTCGCGAACTCCTCGAATGCGGCGCGGCTGAGAAAACTCAAACTCGCATCGCGCACCGCTACCACCGACGCCGAGCGCGGCAATCCGTCGATGATAGAGAGTTCGCCGACGATCGCGCCTGCGCCCAGGAAGGCCAGAATGCGTTCGGTGCCGGAACGCGACATGATGGTGACCTTGAGCAGCCCGTCCTCGACGCGATAGCAGCCGTCGCCGGCATCGCCGGCAAGAAACAACACTTCGTCGGCGCTCAGCGTAACCGACGTCGCGGCGGTGAACAGATTTGCCGACAGATGCTCCGGCAGCCTCGACAGCAGGCTGGGCGTTGAGCGCGATGTTGGCATCGGAAGGCGCATGGCTTTTGGACCAATGGCTTTTGGACCAGTTCCGATCGGCGGCCAAAGCATGCGGCAGATTTGGCAAAAGGAAAAGCCCGCCCGGATGGAAGTCCGGGCGGGCGGGCGGGATTTGACCCGTTCCAGGGTCATCGGGGTGTATGGGGACCGAATTCGCACCCCTTGGACATCATTGGGTCATTGGGGGTTGGGGACCGAGACTGACCCACGACGTCCGAAACCAAATTCGAATTCACAGCCCTCTGGCGTTGGCGTCGCAGTCGTACCAGCGGGCGCCGTTGCTGCGCGAACCCTCGCAGGGCCGCAGACCCGGCCGATCGTGATTGATGCCGAACTGGGCGAACACGCGGGTGAAGCGGCTCTGCGTCGTTTGGATGATCTTGGCCATGGGGCTCTCCTGCAAATCCCGTCACATGCAATTTAGCGACTCCCGGCGGCAGCGAAGTGACTGCCATCACAAAACGGCGCTTTCGGATAAGCCTTTGATTGATAAAGAATTACCGGCGCAACCGCGGCGAAGCGGCAGCGTGCGGCGCGGATTACGGTGCGCCGGGCGCGCGCTCCTTAGGTCTTCGGCGCGCGCACTTCGACGCCGGCGCGGTGCTCGATAGGCTGCACCATCGTGGTGACGTCCTTGTCCGATCCGATCTCGTCGCAGGTGAGCTTGAGCAGCGCGGCCACCGCCTGACAGACCTCGATCGGCACGCCGAGTGCTTTGGCTTCGGACACGAACAGATTGACGTCCTTCATCATCAGCCCGGCCGTGAATCCCTGATTGAACTTGCGCGGGATGACGACCTCGGGGAATTTCTGCTCGCTGGCCGTCGAGCGGCCGGAGCTAGCATTGATGACGTCGACCATCGTGCGCGGATCGAGGCCCGCCTTCACGCCCACCACCATCGACTCCGATGTCGCCGCCATGGCGGCGGCGGAGAGCACGTTGTTGCAAAGCTTCATGGTCTGGCCGGCGCCCGGCCGGTCGCCGATATAAAAGAACTTGCCGATCACTTTCAGCGCGGGCTCGACGGTCTCGACTTCGGCGCGCGGGCCCGACGCCATGACGGCGACGGTGCCTTTCTCCGCGCCCTTGACGCCGCCGCTCACCGGCGCGTCGATCTGCACGATGTTTTTGGCGGCAAGAATCTTGAAAATGCGCTGCGCCATGACCGAGCCGGTGGTCGACAGATCGACAAAGCGGCGCACCCGCTTACCTTCGATCACGCCGTCCGGGCCGGTCGCGACTTTGAGCACGATATCGGGCGTCGGCAGGCTCGCCATCACGGTCTCGGCCAGGTCGGCGACCTCCTTCGGCGAGCGCGCTGCCACCGCGCCGCGCGCGGCGAGATCGCCGATCGCTTCCTGGCGCGTGTCGTAGACGATGACCTTGTGTCCGGCCTCGACCAAGCGGCGCGCCATATGCGCGCCCATATTGCCCAGACCGATGAAGCCGATTTCCATGGACTTTCTCCCCTATTTTGCGCCGATTGTAGCCGGCAAAAATTCCGCGCGCACGGTCTCGGTATGCTCACCAAGGGCCGGCACCGGACCGTAGCGCCGCGGCGCGTCGGCGCGTTGTGCCGCCGGCGCCGGATAAGCGACCGGCCCGCTCGGCGTGCCGATCGTGATACGGCGCAAATGTGGATGGCGCGAAAGCTCCGCCGGGCCGTTGACGCGGGCGAAGGCGATATCCGCGGCCGCGAGTTTTTGCTCCAGTGCATCGGCGTCGAGCGCGCCGAACACGGCGGCGACTCGGCCGTCGGTCTCGGCGCGGCGTTTGACGCGCTCGACATTGGTGGCAAAAGCCGGATCGGCCGCAAGCGCCGCGTCACCCAGGACTTTTTCCGCCAGCACGCGCCATTCGCGGTCGCTCTGGATGGATATCAGGATGGCGCTACCGTCGCGGCTGCGGAATGCGCCATAGGGCGAGATCGAGGTATGGGCGAGGCCCATGCGCTGCGGCGGCACGCCGCCTTCCTGTTGCAGCAGCGGCACCGTCATCCAGTCGGCCATGGCGTCGAACATCGAGATTGAAAGCGCCGCGCCCTCGCCGCTGCGCTGGCGCGCGATCAGTGCTTCGAGGATCGCTTCGTAAGCGTCCATGCCGGACGCGATATCGACGACGGAGACGCCGACGCGCGCCGGTTCGGCAGTTCCGGTGATCGAGGCAAGACCGGATTCCGCCTGGATCAGCATGTCGTACGCCTTGCGCATGGCGTGTGGTCCGCTCTCGCCGAAGCCGGAGATCGAGCAGCAAATCAGCCGCGGATGCGCCGCCCGCAGTTTCGCGATCGGAAAGCCGAGCTTGCCGACTGCGCCGGGCTTCAGGTTCTGAACGAAGATGTCGGCCCGCGCCAGCATCGCGGCCAACAGCGCCTTGTCGCCGGATTTGGCAAGATCGAGCACGATCGATTCCTTGCCGCGGTTGAGCCAGACAAAATAGCTGCACTCGCCGTGCACGAGATCGTCGTAGCCGCGCGCGAAATCGCCCTCCGGCCTTTCGATCTTGATGACCCGTGCGCCGGCATCCGCCAGCCGGCAAGTGCACATCGGCGCCGCGACCGCCTGTTCGAGTGCGACGACGAGAAGACCGGAGAGGGGGCGTGACGCGCTCAATACGACCTCGGCAGTCCCAAGACGTGCTCGGCGATGTAGGACAGCACCAGATTGGTCGAGATCGGCGCCACGGTGTAGAGCCTGGTCTCGCGGAACTTGCGTTCGATGTCGAATTCTTCGGCGAAACCGAAGCCGCCGTGGGTCTGCACGCACATATCGGCGGCGGCCCACGACGCTTCGGCGGCGATCTGCTTCGCCATATTCGCCTCCGCGCCGCAATCCGCGCCGGCTTCGTAGAGAGCCGCGGCTTCGCGCACCATCAGCTCGGCCGCGCGCATGCCGATATAGGCGCGCGCGATGGGAAACTGGACGCCCTGGTTCTGTCCGATCGGCCGGCCGAACACCACGCGCTCGCCGGCATAGGCGGTTGCTTTTTGGATGAACCACTTGGCGTCGCCGACACACTCCGCGCCGATGAGAATACGCTCGGCATTCATGCCGGAAATAATGTAGCGAAAGCCTTCGCCTTCCTTGCCGATGAGATTCTCCGCCGGAACGCGCATGTTCTCGAAGAACACTTCGGTCGTGGCGTGGTTCATCATGGTGCGAATCGGCCTGATGGTCAGGCCTTTGCCTTTTACTTCGCGCATATCGACCAGGAAGACGGACAGACCGTCGGTGCGCTTCTTGGCCTGCTCGCGCGGCGTCGTTCGCGCCAAGAGCAGCATGAGATCCGAATGCTGCGCCCGTGATGTCCAGATTTTTTGGCCGTTGACGACATAGGCGTCGTTGCCGTCGCGCACCGCCGTGGTGCGCAAGCCGAGCGTGTCGGTGCCCGACGTCGGCTCGGTGACGCCGAAAGCCTGCAGGCGCAATTCGCCGCGCGCGATGCCCGGCAGGTAACGCGCCTTCTGCGCGGCGCTGCCGTGCCGCAGCACGGTTCCCATGGTGTACATCTGCGCGTGGCAGGCGGCGCCGTTGCAGCCGGTGGCCTGAATCTCCTCCATGATCGCGGCGGCCGCGGTCATGGTGAGTCCGCTGCCGCCATACTCCTCGGGGATCAGCGCCGCGAGGAAGCCGGCTTTGGTCAAAGCCGCGACGAATTTTTCCGGATAAGCCCGCTCGCGATCGAGTGCGCGCCAATACTCGCCCGGAAAATCGGCACACAGCGCGCGCACGGCCTCGCGGATCGGAGCGAGGTCCGCGGCTTCGGTCACGGCCGCACCTCGGCGCGGCCGTTATTGACGGCGACGACGTCGCGCTCGACGACGCGCGAGCGGAAGCTCACCATGTTGCCGTCGCGCCACATCTCGGTGCGCAATGTCTCGCCGGGGAAAACCGGCGCCGAGAAGCGGCAAGCGAACGAGGTGAGCCGCCCGGGGTCGTAACCGCAGAAGGTTTTCAGCACGGCATGGCCGGCGACGCCGAAATTGCCGAGCCCGTGCATGATCGGCCGCGGATAGCCCGCCTGCTTCGCCACTTCGGGCTCCGCGTGCAGCGGATTGCGGTCGCCGCTCAGCCGATAGATCAGCGCCGCCTCGGGGCGCGTTCCCAGATCGCAGACCGCGTCCGGGTCGCGCGCCGGAATCGCATGTGGTTCCGGCGCTTGCCGCGGCGGACCGCCGAAGCCGCCGTCGGCCCGGCAAAAGATTGTTTGCGTCACGGTGGCGATCAAGTGACCGCTGGCCTTGTCGGTCACCTTGCGCTCGGTGAGCACGAGGGCGCCCTTGCCGGGACCTTTGTCGATCACGTCCGCGATGCGCAATTGGCCGACCACGGCGCCTTCGCCCGCCAACGGCCGGTGCAAGTTGATGCCTTGTTCGCCGTTGACCACCTTGAGCCAGTCGATGCCGGTCTCGGGCGCGCGCATCCACAAACCGGCATAACCGAGCACCGATGCCATGGTCGGCAGCACTTTGAGGTTCTTCTCATAGACGAAAGGCAGCTCATCCTCGTTCATCGGATCGTGCCCGAACCCGACGCCGAGCGCGTAGAGTATGCAATCCTTCGCCTCATAGACCTGTATGGCCGGCGGGATGTCGAGCGCTATGAGCTTGTCGTAGACGATGGTCATGCAAGCCGATCCGTCCCTATTTCGTCATGGCCGGGCTTGTCCCGGCCAGCCACGTCTTATTTTGTCACGGAGCTTAAAGACGTGGATGCCCGGCACAAGGCCGGGCATGACGGCGGAAAGGACGATCGTCATCACACCGGATCCCACGAGAATACGTCGGTCGAACGGTCGAGCGGCGTGAACGAAGCGGCGAAGGCGCCCTTAAGCTGCGCGTCGAGCTTTTCCGGCGTCCAGCCGTCGGAGCGATGCAGCGTGCGGATCGGGCGGGTCTGATTGAACAGATAAATCTCGTTGTTGCGCACCGAAAAAATCTGGCCGCTGATGCCGTCCGCGCGATCGGAACCGAGATAGACCACGAGCGGTGCGATTTTCTCCGGCGTCATCTCGCGGAACCGGGCGACGCGCGCCTTCTCCTCCTCGGTCTCCGCCGGGATCGAATCGATCATCCGGGTCCAGGCAAACGGCGCGACGCAATTGGAGCGGACCTTGAAGCGTTCCATATCGAGCGCGATGCCGCGCGACAGGCCGACAATGCCCATCTTGGCCGCCATGTAATTGGCTTGGCCGAAATTGCCGACCAGGCCCGAGGTCGAGGTCATGTGCACGAAGCTGCCGGAATTCTGCTCGCGAAAATGCGTGGCGCAGGCGCGGCTCATATTGAAGCTGCCGTGCAGATGCACGCTGATGACGTCCGACCAATCCGACCAGCTCATGCGGTGGAAAATGCGGTCGCGCAGGATGCCGGCATTGTTGACGAGGATATCGATCCGGCCGAAGGCAGCGAGCGCAGCCTGGACGATTTTGTCGGCGTTGCCCGGCTCGCTGATCGACAGCGTCGAGGCGATCGCTTCGCCGCCTGATTTCTTGATCTCGTCGACCACCGCCTGCGCCGGGCCGGCATCGGTGCCGGCGCCATCGAGGCTCGCGCCGATGTCGCAGGCGACGACGCGGGCGCCTTCCTGCGCCATCAACAGCGCGATGCCGCGGCCGATGCCGCGCGCCGCGCCGGTGACGATGGCGACCTTGCCGGAGACGATGTTCGGCATTCGCTTAGGTCCCCCACACCTCGCGCGCGATCTCGCCGATCATACGCAGCTTCGCCCACTCTTCGTCTTCGGCGAGCGTATTGCCTTCCTCGGTCGAGGCGAAGCCGCATTGCGGCGACAGACAGAGCCGATCGAGGTCGGTGAAGGTGGCGGCTTCCTCGATGCGGCGCTTGATGGCGTCCTTGGATTCCAGCGTGCCGGTCTTGGTCGTGACCAGGCCGAGTACCACGCGCCGGTCCTTGTGCAGGCGCTTGAGCGGCGCGAAGCCGCCGGCGCGCGCGGTATCGTATTCCATGAAGTAGCCGTGCACCTTGATGCGGTCGAACAGAACTTCCTGCATGGCGTCGTAGCCGCCTGCGCCCATGAAGGTCGATTTGTAGTTGCCGCGGCACAGATGCATCGTCACCGTCATGTCGGCCGGGATGTCGGACATCGCCGTGTTGATGAGATCGCCGTAGATGGTGCCGAGCGCTTCCGGATCGTCGCCGCGATCCTTCATCTGCTGGCGATATTTCGGATCGCACAGCATAGCGATGAAGACTTCGTCGAGCTGCAGATAGCGGCAGCCGGCATCGGCGAAGGCGCGCACCGCCTTCTTGTAGGCCTGGCCGAGATCGTCGAACAGCTTGTCGAGCGTCGGATAGACCGACTTGTCGATCGGCGTGAGACTGGGGCGGCCGTACAGCGCCGACGGCGCCGGAATGGTGATTTTCGGCGTGCGCGTCGTGTTGGCTTTGACAAATTTGAAGTGCTCGATCATCGGATGATTCGAGAAGCCGATCTTGCCGGTGACCTTGACGCCCTCGTTGCGCGTCGTCACCGCAGCAAACGCGATGCCGGTATCCATGACATGGCGTTCGACGCCGTCGAGCCCCCACAGGAAGTCGAGATGCCACCAGGAGCGGCGGAATTCGCCGTCGGTGATCGATTGCAGCCCGACCGCTTCCTGCTTCCTGATAACGTCCTTGATCTCGCGGTCCTCGACCGCCTTGAGCTCGGCGGCGCCGATCTCGCCTTTGGCGCGTTTCTCCCGCGCCGCTTTCAGCGCAGCCGGCCGCAATAGGCTGCCGACATGATCGGCGCGGAACGGCGGTTTGCTTTGTTGCATCGCTTCTGTCTCCCTTTATCCCCACACCTCGTCGGCGATCTCGACGATCATGCGCAGCTTCGCCCATTCGTCGTCTTCGGCCAGAACATTGCCTTCTTCGGTCGAGGCGAAGCCGCATTGCGGCGACAGGCAAAGCTGATCGATGTCGACGAATTTCGCGGCTTGCTCGATGCGGCGCTTGATGGCGTCCTTGCTTTCCAGCGCACTGGTCTTGGTGGTGACGAGACCGAGCACGACGGTCTTGCCTTTCGGCACGAAACGCAGCGGCTCGAAGCCGCCCGCTCTTTCAGTGTCATATTCCATGAAATAGCCGTGCACGTTGATGGTGTTGAACAGAATCTCGGCGACCGGCTCGTAGCCGCCCGAGGCGACGAAGTTCGAGCGGAAATTGCCGCGGCACAAATGCATGGTGATGGTCATGTCGGACGGGATGTCGGAGATCGCGGCGTTGATCATGGTGGCATAGGTGGCGGGCAAGGTTTCAGGATCCTCGCCGCGATCGGCGATCAATTTGCGCAGCGACGGATCGCAGAGATAAGTCAGGTTCACCTCGTCGAGCTGCAGATAACGGCAGCCGGCGTCGGCGAAGGCGCGCACCACTTTGCGGTACGACAGCCCGAGATCGCGATAAAATTCGTCCATCGCCGGATAGATCGATTCCGGCACGGCGTCGCGGCCGTAGCGGAAATGCAGCGAGGACGGCGACGGAATCGTCATCTTCGGCGTCCGCTTGGTGTGCGACTTTAGGAACTTGAAATGCTCGATCATCGGATGCGGCTTGTAGCCGCCGAGCTTGCCGATGACGCGCAGCAGCACCTGCCGCGGCTGCGGTCCGCTGGTCGAAAATTTGACTTTGCGTTCGCCGGCATAGGACTCGACGTTGTCGAGTTGCTCGAGGAAATCGATATTCCACGAGATGCGCCGGTATTCGCCGTCGGTGACGGATTGCAGTCCGACCGCTTCCTGCTGCTTGATCACGCTCTCGATTTCGCGATCCTCGATCTCCTTGAATGCATCGGCCGCGATCTCGCCACGGGAGCGCTTGTCCCGCGCCGCTTTGAGCGCCGCCGTGCGCAACAGGCTGCCGACATGGTCGGCGCGAAACGGCGGCTTTTCTCGTTGCATACTTAACCCCACACTTCGCCGGCGATTTCGACGATCATCCGCAGCTTCGCCCATTGCTCGGCTTCGGACAGAACGTTGCCTTCCTCGGTCGAAGCGAAGCCGCATTGCGGCGACAGGCAAAGCTGATCGAGCGCGACATATTTCGTCGCCTCGTCGATGCGGCGCTTGATGTCGTCCTTTTTCTCCAGCGCGCCGCTCTTGGAAGTGACGAGGCCGAGCACGAGCTGCTTGTTGCCCTTCGGAAAATAGCGCAGCGGTTCAAACCCACCGGCGCGATCGCTGTCGTATTCGAGGAAATAGCCGTCGAGACCGGTATTGCCGAGGAGCTGTTCGGCGACGAAGTCGTAGCCGCCCGACGCGATGAACGTGGAGCGGAAATTGCCGCGGCATGAATGCATGGTGATGGCCATGTCGGCAGGCTTGCCCTCCAGCGCGGCGTTGGTGAGGCGCGCATAGCGCTTCGGCAGCGTTTCGGGATTATCGCCCCGCTCGACCGATTGCGCGCGCTCTTTCGGATCGCACATCATCGACCAGGCGGTATCGTCGAGCTGCAGGTAGCGGCAGCCGGCGTCGTAGAAGGCGCGGATGGCGCCGCGGTAGGCCTTGGCGAGATCATCGAAGAACGGATCGAGGTCGGGGTAGACCGCCTTGCTGATCGCGGCGCGGCCTTGCCGGAAATGCAGCGTCGACGGCGCCGGAATCGTCATCTTCGGCGTCACGCGGGTGTGGGCTTTCAAGAACTTGAAATGCTCCAGCATCGGGTGGCCGGAAAAGCCGAGCTTGCCGTCGATCTTCAGCGCGTGGAATTTGGTCTGCACGCCGTGAAACTGGATGCCGTGGTCGGTCTCGTAGAACGTCACGCCATCGAGGCCGCGGAAGAAATCGAAATGCCACCAGGTGCGCCGGAATTCGCCGTCGGTCGCGAGCTTGAGCCCGATTTCCTCCTGCTTTTTAATGACCTTTTCGATCTCGCGGTTTTCGACCTCACGCAGCGCGGCGGCGGAAATCTCGTTGCGCTCGTGCTTGGTGCGCGCCTCCTTCACGGCGGCGGGCCGCAGCAGGCTGCCGACGTGATCGGCACGAAACGGCGGTGTCGTGCGTTGCATAAAAGTCCTCCCTGATTTGTTGGCGACTTTTCCGTCATCCTTTGAGGCTCGCTGAGCCTCTCATCGGGCCGGCCAAAGGCCGGACCCATTGGCTCGCACCTCAGGATGGCGGTACAAAAGTCATTGTTTCTCACCCTTGAGCACGTAGCGGCCGTCGTCGAGGCGGCCGAGGCGATGCGTAGCGTAAAGCGCGTCGAGCTCGCGCACGATCTCGCGGCCGTCTTTGCTGCCGAGCGCGGCCATCAGTTCCAGAAAGCTCGCGGGGCCGGCCGCGAGCGCATTCGCGGCCGACTTGTGCGACATGGTCTTTTTCGCCACTGGCGGCGCCGGCACCGAAAATTCGAACGCTTCGGTCTTGCCGAACGGAATAGTGCAGTCGAAGCCGAGTTTGGCGCCGGTGCGGGCGCCGCCGAGCGACGGATCGAGCGGCACGACGCGGAAGCCGGAGCCGACGATGAGATCGCGATCGGCCTGGAAGCGGGTCGCCAGCGCCCAATCGGCCGCCTCGTCGGAGAACACATCGATGTCGGGATCGAAGGCGAACACATGCTTGGCTTCGGCATGGGAGCCGAAGATTGCGGCGATGGCGTTCTTGGCATCGCCCGGCACGCGCTGGCGCAGCGACACGCGCACATTGTACATGCCGCCGCTCGACGGCGTGGCATAGACCGCGAGCGGCTCGCGCACCGCCGCCAGCAACGCGGCCCAGGCGGCAGACTCGGTCTTCACGGTGGTGAGCTGCGCGGTGTCGGTGCGTGCCAGATGGCGCCCGCCGATGGTCACGGTCTGGAACAGCGCGTCCTCGCGGTGCGTGATCGCGGTGACGTGGAGCACCGGATTGCGCTTCACCACGCCGTAATAGCCGACATATTCGCCGTACGGACCCTCCGGCTCGACATGCCCGGCCGGATCGAGGAAACCTTCGATCACATATTCGGCGTCGGCCGGGACGTAGATGTCGCTGGTGACGCATTTCACCACCGGCACCGGCTGGCCGCGCACGGCGCCGACAATATTCAATTCGTCCACCGCCGGCAGCGAAACCATCGCCGCCAAAAAATCCGCCGGATGCGAGCCGACCGCGTAAGCAACCGGCACCGGCTCCTGGCGCGCCGCGGCCTCCAGATAAATGGCGCGCATGTCGCTCGGCGCGATCAGGTCGACGCCGGCGTGCCGCGGCCCACGCAACATGATGCGGCGGCAGCCGACATTGGTGAAGCCCGAGCCGGGGAACAGCGCGTAATCGATGGCGGCGGAAATATACGGCGCGCCATCGGCGCCGTGCTGCAGATGCACCGGCAGCGCGGTGAGATCGGCGTCGTCGCCCTTGAGCACGACCTGCTGCACCGGCGCCTGTTGCGATGAGACTTTGACCGGCGGATGCAGTGTCTTGAGGCGCGCATTCAGCGTTGCCAACAAGCCGCGCTCGTCGGTGTCGAGCGCACAGGCGAGCCTTCGCCGCGAGCCCATGATATTGCCGACGAGCTCGGCTTTTTCCGGCCCGGCGGATTTGAAGAGCACGGCGCGCGGATTGCCGTCGAGGACGCCGCCCACATCGAGGAGCTCGATCGGCGCGTCGCGCGTGTCGCATTCGCCGAGATCGACGAGTTTTTCGACGAAATTGCGCAGCCGGAAGCGCTCGGTATCGATCGCACCAGCCATGAACGCCTCCCAACGCACGCAAAATTGGGCAAAGCCGGTTTCCGGCAAAGCCAAGGCGATTTAGCAACGCCCGCGCGCGGGTGTAAATGCCATCTCCGCTGCTGTCATGCCCCGCGGATGCGGGGCATCCAGTAATCGCAGACGCCAATTGTCAAATCGAGACCGATAGGATTACTGGATCATCCGCCTTCGCGGATGATGACAACCGGAATAGCACCCATGCACCCGGTCCTTCGGCTCTACGAGGATGTCCTGCCGGACAATGGCGAGGCCGCTTTGCCGGCACTGCCGCGGATGATCTTTATTGTGCACGGATCGGTCGCGATCGCGGATCGCACGTTGCGCGACGAGGAGACCTTCAGGGGCGAAGCCGCCGTCGCGCTCAAGGCCGGCAGCGGCGGCGCGACGCTGTGGCGCTGGGAGTTCGCGGCGGCCGACGCGAGTGGGGGCGCTGCGGCGGGCCGCGGGGTGATCTCGCGTGAAAAGCTTTCCGCGCCGCTCGAAACGCTGCCGCAAGGTGCGCTGATTTTGCGCGGCGACAGCGTCGCATTCCCGCCGGGCGGTTGCGCCTATCTGCATCGGCACCAGGGGCCGGGCATCCGCTGCCTGATCGAAGGCGGCATCCGCATCGACACTCACGGCCGCTCGACGTCTTACGGCCCCGGCGGCGCGTGGTTCGAGACCGGCCCCGATGGCGTATTCGCGCAGGCCGCGGACCGGCCGACCCGTTTCATCCGCGTGATGATCCTGCCGCTCGCCTATCTGGGAAAGAGCTCGGTCGAATATCTCAACGAGGAAGACAAGGCCAAACCGAAGTCGCAGCAGTATAGAATCTATGCCGACATGCCGCTCCCCACATAGTAGAAGAGATAATATCTTCTTGGTTCAGTTGTATTCCAGGGTCAATCACGACGAGATATTTCCATCTTGAAGATATGAATGTTCAATCAGTCCTTCGGCGCGCTCGGAATTTCAGAATCCGCGCTGCGTCGCGAGCGCAGATGGTGGTGGCATGATCGCAGAGAGGCTCGCCGCCACGACCATGACCGCTGGCGCGATCACCACGAACCCCGCCGCGACGACCGGCACGATCACGACCGGCACGACCATAGAGAGGTCCGCCGCGACGACCGGCACGATCACGACCGGCACGACCACAGAGAAGTCCGCTTCGACGACCGGCACGATCACGACCGGCACGACCATAGAGAAGTCCGCCGCGACGACCGGCACGATCACGACCGGCATGACCATAGAGAAGTCCGCTTCGACGACCGGCTGGATCATCGCTTCGATCGGGCCGACCGCTTTGGCCGCTTCGATCGGTTGGACCACTTCAGTCGTTTTGACCGGTTGGATCGCTTCGCTTTATTCGACCGAATTGACCGGTTCAGCCACGATCATCACGATCGGATGGGTCGGAGGCGTTGATCTAAATCGACGTCAGAACTTTTTGATCTTTCAAAGCTGTAAGCACGAACCGCGGCGTGCACACGGCCGGTTACAACGGCTTGTAGCCGCGCTCCATGTCGACGTCGATCAGCATCGGTCTGCCGCTCGCGAGCGCCTTGCCGATCAGGTCGGTTGTGTCCTTCACCGTTACGGCTCGCGCGCCGTCGATGCCGAGCGAACGGGCCAGGCCAACGAAATCGATCGCCGGATCGTTGAGCTCCATGCCGACGAATGTGTCGGCCTGCTCGGCGAGACCGCGCAGCATCACCAGCCGCTGTTTCAAGATGCGATAGCTGGTATTGTTGAAGATCACCCAGACGATCGGCAGCCGGTAGCGCGCCGCGGTCCACAGGCCTTGAATCGTGTACATCGCGCTGCCGTCGCCGATCAGCGCCACCACCGGCCGGTCGGGCAGCGCGAGTTTGGCGCCGATCGCCGCCGGCAGCCCCCAGCCGATGCCGCCGCCGCGCAGGCCATAGAAGCTTTGCGCGTCGTCACTGTCGATCAGCGAGCGCACGCCCGGCGCGGACGACAGGATTTCCTCGATCACCACGGCATCCTTGGGCAGCATCGCGCCGATCGCTTCGAGCAGCGCGAGCGGCTGCACCGGCGTCTTGCCGGCGAGCGCACGGGCCTTGGCGCGAAACGCCTCGCGATCTTTCTTGATGACGTCGGCCGTGGATTTCAGCCGCGCGCTCGCGGCGCTCTTGGCGCCCGCGGTCATGCGCGCCGCGACGCCCGCGGTGATATCCGGCAGCGTCGCCTTCGGATCGCCGAGAATCGCGACCTGCGCCGGATAATTTTTTCCGATCTGCCACGGATCGGTGTCGAGATGAATGAGCGGCAGGCCTGCGGGCCACGGGTCGACGTTCGACGGCAGCGACCAGGTGAACAGATCGCCGCCGACGGACAGCAACAGATCGTGCCGGTCGAGCACCTCGCGCACGCCGGCCTGCGTGCGGGTCATCATGCCGCGATAGAGCGGATGCGACGCCGGAAACGAAGCGGTGTTCGGGATGAACTCGACATAGACCGGCGCGGCGATCGCCTCGGCCAGCGCCACGAGTTCCTTGTGCGCGCGGCTCTGCGCCACGGCATCGCCGGCGATAATGACCGGGCGCTCGGCTTTGGCGAGAAGCTCGGCGGCGGCGGCAACCGCGGCGGCGTCACCGCGCACGCGCGGAGCGACGCGCGTCGGTTCGAGGAGATCGATATCGGCGTCGTTTTTCAGAATGTCGCCGGGCAAGCCTAAGAACACCGGCCCGGTTGGCGGCGCTAGCGCGGTTTTCACCGCGCGGTGCACGTAGCGCGGCAAATCCTCGAGGCGATGCACCTCGGCGGCCCATTTGACGAATGGCCGCGCCAGCGTCGGCAAATCCGCGGTCAGCACCGGCTCGGTGACGATGTAGTCGAGGTCCTGCTGGCCGGCGGTGACGAGCACCGGCGCGTTGGCCTTCATCGCGTCGTAGAGCATGCCCATGGCGTTGCCGAGCCCGGGCGCGACGTGGAGATTGAGCACCGCGACATCGCCGGAGACTTGGGCGTAGCCGTCGGCCATCGCCATCAGGGCGGCCTCCTGGAGGCCTAGGATATAACGGATGTCGTGCTCGACCGCGAAAGCGTCCATCAGCGGCAATTCGGTGGTCCCCGGATTGCCGAACATCACCGTGACGCCCTCCTGCTTGAGCAATTCCAGGAAGGCACGTTTTCCGGACATCACGGGCAAGGGGGTTTCCTCCAAATTGTCATTCCGGGGCGCGCCGAAGGCGCGAGCCCGGAATCCATATTCACGATTCTCGTAAGTTTTGCGATGAGGAGACTATGCCGCGCGTCTGGGGTTATGGATTCCGGGCTCGCCGCTTCGCGGCGCCCCGGAATGACGGCATTGGTGCCGCGGAAGGGATTCGAACCCCCGACCCCCGCATTACGAATGCGGTGCTCTACCGGCTGAGCTACCGCGGCGGACCAACGGGCAAGGCAGTAATACCGGGGAAGTCTTAACGCAAGTAGGCCGTCAGCCCGCCTCCGCCTCGGCGCGCAGCTTGAACCGTTGGATCTTTCCGGTCGCGGTTTTCGGCAGCTCGGTGCGGAACTCGATCCAGCGCGGATATTTGTAGACCGCGAGCTTTTCCCGGCATTCGTCTTGCAGCGTTTGTGCAAACGCATCGCTGGCTGTGTCCGGCGATTTGAGCACGACGAAGGCCTTGGGCTTGATCAGCCGGTCGGCGTCCGGCCAGCCGACCACGGCGGCTTCGAGCACGTCGGGATGACTCTGCAACACGCCTTCGACTTCGAATGGCGAGACATACATGCCGGAGACTTTCAGCATGTCGTCGCGCCGGCCGCAGTAGACGAAGTAGCCACTGTCGTCTTCGACATATTTGTCGCCGGAGCGCGTCCATTCGCCCAAAAACGTGGCGCGCGATTGTTCGCGATTGTTCCAGTACATGATTGCGCTGGTCGGCCCGCGCACCTGCAGCTCGCCCATCTCGCCGCGCGCGGTGATGACTTTGCCGTCGTCATCGACGAGACGCATATCGTAGCCCGGCACCGGCTTGCCGCTGGTGCCGTATTTCACGTCGCCCGGCCGGTTGGTCAGGAAGATATGCAGCATCTCGGTCGAGCCGAGGCCGTCGAGAATGTCGGCGCCGTAGCGCGCGCTCCAGCGCCGGCCGACGTCGGTCGGCAGCGCCTCGCCGGCCGAGACGCAGCGGCGTATCTTCAATTCCGCGCGGTCCGGCGCAGCGGGGCTGGCGAGAAACGCGGCGTAGAATGTCGGCACCGCATAAAAGATCGTCACCTGATATGTCTTGAGAAGGTCGGCGACCAGATCAGGTGTCGGCCGCTGCGGCAGCAGCACCGTGGTCGCTCCCACCGACATCGGAAAAGTCAGCGCGTTGCCGAGCCCATAGGCGAAAAACAGCTTTGCCACCGAGTAGCAGACGTCATTTTCGGTGATGCCGAGAACGGGCCCCGCATAAAGCTCGTCGGTGAGCCTCAAATCGGCATGGGTGTGCACGGCGCCCTTCGGCTTGCCGGTCGAGCCGGAGGTGTAAAGCCAAAAGCACATGTCGTCGCACGTCGTCGGCGCTGTCACGGCTTCCGTCTTTGCCGCGGCCAGGACGTCGTCGAAGCGTTTGTGACCGTGCGCCTTGGCACCGGAAACGATGACGTGGGCGAGATCCTTGGACGCGGCGATCGCTTTTTCGAACTTCGGCAACAGCTCCTCGGAAACGACCAAGAGCCGCGCGCGTGAATCGCCGAGCATGAATTTGTAATCGTCTTCGGTCATCAGCGTGTTGACCGGAACGGCGACGACGCCGGCCTTGATCGCGCCGAGAAAGGCGGTCGGCCAATCCACGGTGTCGGTGAGGCAAATCAGGATCCGCTCTTCGCGGCGGATGGCGAGCGAGCGCAGCACGTGACCGAACCGCTCGACGCGCGCAGCGAGATCGCCATAGCTGTATTGGCCGCGATGATCGATGAAAGCGATTTTTTCGGCGCGGCCGGCGTCAAGATTGCGCTTGAGGATGTCAGCCGCGAAATTGTAGTCGCGCGGCATTGCGGACATACGCGGCCCCGGCTCCCGCTGAGCGCTGTTCATCGGCGTTTCCTCACCCGGCGAGCCGCGGTCTGCTCGCGGCCGCCTTATCCCCGGCATTATGCTGAGTCAAAAACCGGCGGCAATAGGCCCCAAGCTTACGCGGCCCCGGCCGTGAGCGCGGATTTAAGCGCATCGAGCACGTCGTCTTCGCGCCACTGAACGCGGGCGAAGCTTGCAACAGGACGGCCCAGGCCGTTCAACACCAGGGTATCAAGGCGATGTTGATTGACGGTCGTTGAACCGTAGCCGACGCCGAGGTCGAAGCATTGCCGGAATGGCTCGAACGGCCCGGTCGTGCGCAACAGTCGCGTTCGGTCGTCGAACACCAGGCCGCGGTTCGTGCCATAGAGGTAAAGCCGGCGCGGCAAATCAAACTCCGGATCGTAAGTGACGGCTGCGATATTGATCCGGCCGCGGAGCCCGCCTGCGTCAGCGCGCCGACCGACGCGCGCGAGTTTGGTGATGGTGAGCGAACATTTATTGGGGTTGATGCAGCGCGTGTAGAAGAACGTCAGAAGGCTCGGCCGTCCCGCAAAAAAATCGTCGAACTTGAAGACGACCCCATTTTGATCTTGCAGCTCAATGTGCTCGATCGGTGCTTGCGGCGATGGAACTGAACGAGCCGGCATCGCCTCGTCGGCGCAGCATGACGGCGCGGCCGATGGGCGCGATAGCGCCGAAACGGCATTTTCGATCTCGGCGCGTACGGCATCGGAAAAGGCCGGCGGATGACATTCCAGCATCGCCTTAAGCGAGGGCAAGGCGATCGAGGCGCGTGGACCGAGCCAAGCCAGCGTGCGGAATAATTCCATCAACGCCGTGGCCGGCTGCGCGGCGTTGCCGGACGGCGCGGCACACTCGAAATAGACGACATCGTCGGACTGGCGAATCCGCTCGATCGCGTCGAGCAGGAGCGGCACGATTTGCGCAGGCAGCGTTGTCGCGCCGCGTGCCGCCTTGGCGGCGGCGGCGATTACATAGGGATTGTGCCCGCCTTCCAATTCCTCGATGACAAATGCGATGGCGGAGTCCGGCAATCCGGTCCGCTCGAAGCTCGCCAGGATGTAGCCGCGCAACCGTTCGGCGGCGCCGGCCGCCCGGCCGTGGTAGATCGGCGATTGCTCGGGGAGCAGATCGACGAGGTCGCCGCCGGAATCCCGCAACGTGCGCAGGTGATCGACATAGGCGACGATTTCCGCGGTCGGGGTGGCGCCGTCGAACTCGCGCACGCTCCAACTCCCTACGGCTTCGCGATCATCCGCCTGGCGGCCACGCTGAGATCTTTCAGGGAATTGTCGGCTCCGAGCTCTTTGACCCGGTCGTGGAAACCGGAATCGTCCTGCAAAGCGCGATTGTCCGGCGCGCTGGCCAAGGCCCCGAGGCTTGAGTCGCGGATATCCTCGGACTCACTGTCGTCCATGACGATGGTGCGGGCGACGTCGGCAAATCGCTGCGGATTGAGAAAGTTCAGTCCGGTGGCACTCAAGGTCCGCAGGCTGACCGGCTGGCTCTTGTCCTCGAGCAATTTCGCAAAAAGGTCCTGGGATTTTGCGTCGGTCGCGAGCACGCGCAAGGCCGCTTCCTTGACCCCCAGGTCGTCGGTTTGATTGAACAGGCTCAAGGCAAGCTCGGAAATATTGGCGTGGTCGTCGTAGCTCAGGAGCTGCAACGCTTTTGCCGGCGGCACCAGCGCGAATTTCGCATCCTGCAAGCCTCGTTGCAGCAGCTTTTGGGTATCCGGGTCTTTTTCGGCAGCCAGTACTCCCAAAGCCGCCTCGCAGAGTTGCGGGTCGGTACCTGGCCGCGCGATTTGGCGCAGTGTGTTGAGGTAATCGGCATGATACGGCGCGAAATTCTCACCCAGGAAAGTCGCTGCGCCTAGAGCTTTCAGCGCGGCGAGACGAACCACCGTCGGCTCCTTTTCATTGCCCAGAGTGGCAAGCAACGCCTGAATTTTCTTGCTCAAATCGGCGCGGTCCGACGGCACTCGCTTGATTTCCATAAGCCGCTGCTGGGTCGCGTCGACCACCGCTGCGGCTGCCGCAACGCCCGGCGGTCGCAGGCTCGCAGCCGTCGAGGCGGCATGGGCGGCCAGATCGGCTTCGTAGCGCTTGCGGTAATCTTTGACGTCCATATCGCGCACCTTTGCGGCAAAATCCTCTGTCCTACAGGGTTACGGTCCAGCTGCGACCACCATCGGCTGCAATTCGAATGGCCCGTCGTCATAGGCATAGCCGAGTGAATTAGCGCCGACGACTCCGAGATGATCGAACATGTCTTGCACCTTCGGCGTTTGGCCGGGAAGGGGTGTTACAACGGTCGCGGGAAACGGTCCGCCCGGGGCAGTAGGGGGGCGCGGTTTTCCGGTAATGCCGTTCCACGGCCACACTGTATCACCGAGATTATGGCCAATGCGCGGGGGCGAGGGCGGCGCGTAGGCGGCGGGGTTTGTCGAGTTCTCGCGATGCTTCACCCACTGCCATTTGGCCCATAATCGATCGACATTGGCGTGCAGCATGAAAAATAGCGGATCGCGCACCGCCGTCGGCACGTGGGCGATCGGGCTGATCTGCGAGAAACTAGTGTGGGCATTGCCGTGAGGATCGTCTTCCATGCGGTGAAAGCCTGAGAGACATCGCCCGGCGTTCCGAGGGCCATCGTGTCGAATTCGTCCATGACTTTTGCGGGTCCGTCGGGAGGAAAATCCAATCCGCGGATGATGCCGAGCTGGCCGTCGGTGAACCAATGCTCGAGCGCATGCCCCGGGCGGAACACGGCCTGGTCCTGCGGGTCCGACTCGCCCATGAAATCGCGGGTAAACACATCGGGTGCCGGCTCGTCAAACCGCCAATAAGGCACGGCTACGGTCGGATCGATTGCTTGCAGCGCCCGCTCCAGATCCAGGACGTAGGTGCGATGCCACGGCAGGAAACCCACATTGCCGTGCATTTCTAGGTTAGATACGGCCGTGTGCATGTCGCGAAAATCGCGATAGGCGCCGTGGCCTTGCGCGTTGAGCGTGCCGAGAGCGGCGAGAAAGCGATCGCGCTCGGGCGCCGGCAGCGTCTGCGCATTCTTGCGAATGCGCACCATCACGGCCACCGATCCGACGATGGTTCCGGCCGCGTCGGTGGCCTAGACCACGGCGTCGCCATAGCTGGAACTGGGTTTTTGAAATTCGCCCGCAATCCAAAAATTCGCCGGCTGGCCGTCGCCGGGAAGCACGAGCGGCAGCGTCGCCGAGCCCTGGTCGGACCGGACCGTATCGAACAGCAAGCCGCCGACCGCTCCGGTACTCCGCAAAACTATGTTGAGTGGTCCGGCGGCGCCGCCGCCCACCAGCCGGGCCGTTGCCGGTACGGGCGTCCAGGACAGGAATACGCGTCCCTGCGTATCCGTACCCGAAATATCGATCTGCACCGCCATGCAGCCCCGCCGACGAGAATCAGGATCGTTCGATCAAACCGGCGTCGGGCCCTGCCATATTGCACTGGTAGAGCAGTACCGGAAATACAATCTAGGATGTATTTAGCGGCGGCGCAATCGGCCGAAGCGCGCGTCGAATCGGGATGCCACCACGCCGGCGGATATTTGCGCTATGACATGGCCCGGTTATGCCAAAACATGGCTCGGCTATGCCAAAACATGGCCCGATCGATCGACCCCGCCGGAGTACGCGTCATGATCCTAAGCCGCGACCGCATTCTCACCACCCATGTCGGCAGCCTGCCGCGCAACGAGACTTTGAGCGATCTGCTGATCGCGCAGGAGGAAGGCAAGAATTACGATCCAAAACTGCTCGCTGACGAAATGGACAAGGCGGTCCGCCACGTCGTCCAAAAGCAGATGGAAGCCGGCATCGACATCGGCAATGACGGCGAGCAGCGCCGCATCGGGTTTCAGACTTACGTGCCGCAGCGCATGTCGGGCTTTGCCGGCGTATCGAAGCGGCGCCGCGGCCGTGAGTTCGAGGAATTTCCCGAACTCGTCAGCTACCTGATGCGGCGTTTCCCAAACCCGCCCAAGAGTCAGCAGGGCGCGCCCGAGGCGCAGGCCGACATCAAATATCGCGATCTCAAGCCGATCACCAACGAAACGGCCGGGTTCAACAAGATCGCCGACGCCTTGCACGCGTTCTCCGAGCGGTTCATGACCGCGCCGTCCCCCGGCATCATTTCAACCACGATGCTGAATGCGCATTACCAGTCGCATGACGCCTATCTCGACGCCATCGCGCGCGAGATGAAGACCGAATATCAGGCCATTCATAAAGCCGGTCTGGTGCTGCAGATCGACGCGCCCGATCTCGCCATGGACCGCACCATGATGTACCGCGACCTGTCGGACGCCGACTTCGTCAAGCGCTGCGAGCGCCATGTCGCTTCGATCAACAAGGGCATCGAGGGCATTCCGCGCGAGCGCGTGCGCCTGCATATCTGTTACGGCAACTGGGAAGGCCCGCACATCCACGACATCGCGCTGGAGAAAATCCTCCCTGCCCTCTACCAGGCCAAGGTCGGCGCGTTGTCGATCGAATTCTCCAATCCGCGCCACGCCCACGAATATGGCGCGCTCAAGCGCGTGCCGTTTCCCAAGGACATGATCCTCATTCCCGGCGTGGTCGAAACCACCTCGAATTTCGTCGAGCATCCGGAAGTGGTGGCGCGGCGCATCGAAGAGGCGGTGGCGACGATCGGCGACCGCGAACGTGTCATCGCCTCGAGCGATTGCGGCTTCGGCACCTTCACCCGGCGCGAATGGGTCATCGAGCCGGTGGTGTGGCTCAAGCTCAAAGCGATCCGCGCCGGCGCCGATATCGCTTCGGCCCGGCTGTGGGGGAGGAAGTCCGCCGCATGAGCGAATTGATCCTGTACGACTTCGGCAACTCGGTCTGCTGCCAAAAGGTCCGCATCACCTTGCGCGCCAAGGGCTTGGACTGGAAGGCGATCACCGTCGATCTGTTCAAGGCCGAACAGTACTCCGCGGAATATCGCAAGCTCAATCCGAAAGGCGTGGTGCCGACGCTGGTTCACGATGGCAAGCCGGTCATCGAATCGACCTTGATCTGCGAATATATCGACCAGAGCTTCGCCCAGCCGCCGCGGCTGATCCCCGCCGATCCGTGGCTGCAAAGCCGCATGCGGCTGTGGAGCAAAATGGTCGACGATGGATTGTTCGAGGGCGTCACCGAGATCAGCTTCTCCGCGATGTTCCGCGAGCGCATGAAAAACATGCCGGAGGAAATCCGCCAGGCACGCTTTCGCAATGTCGGCGACCCGCGCCGCACCGACCGCTTCAAATCGACTTACGAGCACGGCGTGCGGTCGCCGTTCGTGGTGCACGCCGTCGCCGCCTATGAGCGCGCGTTCAAGACGCTGGAGACCGAACTCGCCGGCGGTCCCTGGATTCTCGGCGCCGAGCCGACGCTGGCCGACATAAACTTGATGCCATTGGTGGCGCGGCTCGATTATCTCGGCTTGCTCGATTTGTGGACCGCGGAACGCCCGCGGGTCCGGCAGTGGTGGAGCAACGCCCGCGCTTGGCCGT
>Ga0181525_10000749_pt1 | contig 28193 bp, 27 predicted proteins | sample PEATcosm2014_Bin_48_FD_121100 | JGI IMG/M metagenome (GOLD analysis project Ga0181525, IMG submission 121100) | Peatland microbial communities from MTU Mesocosm Facility, Houghton, MI, USA - PEATcosm2014_Bin06_10_metaG | ecosystem: Environmental > Terrestrial > Soil > Wetlands > Peat | place... | reverse complement strand
GCCGATAGCACGGCGCTCACGATGACGGCTCCGAAGACCAGGGTCAGGGTGACCTGCAGCCGGGTGAGGATGGCGGTGGTGACGGGCTGGTTGGTAAACCACGAGCTGCCGAAGTTGCCCGTCAGGGCGTGCCCGAGCCAGGAAAAGTACCGGGAGATCAGCGGGCTGTTCAGGCCCAGTTGCTGATCCTTGAGCGTGACGGTCGCCTGGGTCGCGGTCGGTCCGAGAATCGTCCGGCCGACATCGCCGGCGGCCGCGTACAGCAGCAGGTAGGCGACGGTGACGATGACGAAGAGCAGTATCACTCCGTACAACAGGCGGCGCACCGTGAAGGTCAGCATCATGACTCCTTCGGCTTTATGTTCCATAGGTAAGGCACCGCGTTGCCGGCCTGCACTACGACGCTTGTGTGGCCGTCCGCGACGAAACTCGACTGCGGCCGGAAGAACGGCGCGAACCAGGCGTTCTGGACCACATACTGGTTGAGCGCCCTGGCCGCGGTCGCCGCCTGAGCACTTGAACCGGTCTGAATCGTGGTGAGATAACCGGCGACAGTGGAATTCGTCGAGTGGAAGGGATTGAACGTGGCGTCCGGGGTCAGGATGAACTCGGCCAGCTGCCAGGGGATCGGGTCCTCTTCCAGGGTGAAGTAGGTAGCCGGATACTTCGGGGCGAGGATCGCGGTGAATATCGTCGAGCCCTGGTAATCGGTGTAGTTCACCTTGATGCCGATGTTGGCGAGCTCGGCCTGGATCAGCGCGTAGGCGGCCTCGCCGAACGCGACGGTGATCGACGGCATGTCCAGGGTGAACCCGTGGGGGTAGCCGGCTTCGGCCAGCAGCTGCCTGGCTTTCGCCGGATCGAAGCTGTAGTACGAGTTCAGCGAGCTTTCATAACCCGGTGAATTCGTCGGGAATATCTGCGTGGTCACCGATCCGTAGCCGTCACTCATGTCCTTGAGCAGGGCGGTCCGGTCGAACGCGTCATTGATCGCCTGGCGCACCTTCACGTTGCCGAGCGGCGAGGACATCGTTCCGTTACGGTCGAACAGCGACAGGCCCGCCCAGTTGAGCTGCAACGGGTACACCGTGAAGCCCGCGTCCTGGATCTGGGGGATCGTCGTGTCGTCGAACGTGTTCGCCGCGTTGACCTGGCCGCCCTCGATGGCGTCAAGCACGGTCGTGGCGCTGGAGTAGACGTTCATGACGATCTTGGAGTAATGCTGTTCCGGCTTATCCCAGTAACTCGGGTTCGCCGTGAAGACATAGGAACTGCCGACGACCGTGGCCTGGGTGTCCAGCACGTAGGGACCCGAGCCGACCGGCACCGTCGCGGCCGTCGGGCTGCCCCACGCCTTCGGGCTCTCCTGGGACCCGGCGGCCTCGCCCAGGTAGGTGAGGAAAGCGGGGTCCGGCTGCTTCAGCCTGATCACCAGTTCCGTCGGGCTTACCGCCGTGGCCGACGCCATGTTGACCAGGTCCGAGGCGTTGTTGGAGGTGCCCTTCTGAAAGGCCTCCAGGTTCTTGACCGCGACGCTCGCGTTGAACGGCGTCCCGTCAGTGAACGTGACGCCGCTCCGCAGCGTCATGGTCAGGACGGTCCTGGCGGTGTTGTAGGACCACGTCGTGGCCAGATGCGGCTCGATGACGCCGGTGGGCGAGGCCTGCACCAGGCTGTCATAGACCGCCTGGTTGTAGGGCGATTCGTTACCCCAGTTCATGTCCGGGGCCTCGAAGGTCGTGGCCGGCGTGATGAGGCCGAGCGTCAGCGTAGACGAAGAGCCGACCGAGCCGCCGCAGGCGCCGACCACCAGCGATCCCAGGAGCGCGAGAGCGGCGCCCGCGGCGACTCCTGGCCACTTTCCATGAAACATGTCAGATCCCTTCCGGGAGATCTGCAGCCGTCACTCCCTTAACAGGGGCGACGGCACTTCTGCGGATGCGTCGCCGACGCGGCTTCTTGATTGCACGCTGGACGGACCGAATGCGGGTTACGACACGCGAAGCCTCGGTGCTCAACTTGACCCCATTTACAGCAGTCATTGCCGCTGTCAGGGTCTGGAACAGCACTACGCTATCGCCAGTGTGAGCGCCGGATCCCGGCGAAACAAGGACCCGCCCGCATCTGGATGGTTGCCCTGGGGAGAAACCGAGTTCAGTCATCATGCCCTTGCCGCGGCGCCGTGTTTTGTAGAACGTTCTACGAAGTCTTGGGGGTAAACTAAGCGTGAGGATGTCACCTCGTCAAGACATCTGGTGGTAACGAACCCGTAACAAGCCCGGTCCTACCGTAGTCTGGTGAGTTCTAGTGTGGCATTTGATGAAGCTGACGACTCGTGATACTGCGGCTGTTTCATGTCGCACCAATGCTCGCTACACTCCCCGTGTGTAGATCGTTCTCGATTAGGAGCGCACGATGAAGTCGCACCACGCTGTCCGGCGGGTAACGATCGCAGATGTGGCCAGACACGCAGGCGTCTCGACGGCCGCGGTGTCGAAGGTGCTGCGCAACGCCTACGGCGTCAGCGCCGACATGAGCCAGCGGGTCCGGTCGTCCATGGCGGAGCTGGAGTACCGGCCACACGCCGCCGCCCGCGGCATGCGCGGCAGGAGCTTCACGATCGGCTTGCTGCTCGACAACATCCGCAACCCCTTCTACGGCGATTTTCTCGACGGCGTCACGGACGCTCTGGCCAAGACCGACTTCCAGGTGCTGGTCGGGTCGGCCGGATTCAGCGCCCAGGACCAGTCGCGCCTTGCCGACGCCATGATCGACCGGGCCATGGACGGCCTCATCCTGGTTGCCCCGTCGATGTCGCGTTCGCAGGTCATCACCGTGGCCAAGACAATCCCGACCGTCGTGGTCGGTCACCACGACACTGCCGATGAGTACGACTCGGTGGTAGACGACGACCGGGCCGGTGCCGCGCTCGTCATCGATCACCTGGTCGCCCTGGGTCACCGCCGAATTGCCCACACCTCCGCCACGGCCAAGGCGGGCCAGTGGAAAGGCCGTCCCGAACAGGTTCGCAGCGACGGCTACCGGCAGGCCATGCACCGGCATGGCCTCGGTGAGGCGGTGACCATCGCCGGCACGAGCTACTCCGAGGAGGGCGGCTATCAGGCCGGGCGTGAGCTGCTCGACCGGCCCGGCCGGCCGACAGCCATCTTTGCCGGGGCCGACTTCGCCGCCCTGGGCGTGCTGCGGGCAGCCTACGAACTCGGCCTGCGAATCCCGGCCGACCTCTCCCTGGTCGGCTACGACAACACCACCCTCGCCGCCAGCGCGCCCATCAACCTGACCAGCGTCGACCAGGCAGCCCACGACCTGGGCGCGACGGCCGCCCGGCTCCTCGGGGAGCGCATGGACGGCCGCAGCCGCTCCGTTCTCACCTCCGCCGCGCCCCAGTTGATCGTCCGCAGCACCACCGGGCCGCCGCCTTCTTAACGGGGAGCCGTCTTCTAGTGCCCGTCGCCGGCGGGGCTTGACACCACCGCAGATCCCGCGCAAGCTCAGTCGTGTGCATGAAAAATCATATCTGAATCAATATTCACATGCTGCCGGCTGATCCGGCCGGGGCGCGCCGCTTCGCGGCCCTGCGCGGACGGCTCGCGCAGCTGGTACCCGCGGACGCCGCGCCCCTCTTGCGCGAGATGGCCAGCAGCGTCCGCCGCGACGACCTGCACATGGTCTACCGGGCCGGGATCGGTCACCTCGGCGGCGACTTCTCGGTCGCGGACATCCTGGTGACCCTTTACGCAGCCGTGCTCAATGTCGACCCGATGCGCCCACTGCTCGCCGGGCGTGACCGGCTAGTGCTCAGCAAGGGCCACACGGCGGGAGCGCTGTACGCCACCCTGGCACACTGCGGCTTCTTCGCCCGGCACGAACTCGACACCTTCGCCGCGCCGCAATCCGCGCTCAACGGCCATCCGAACAGGACCAAGGTGCCGGGAGTAGAGACCAACACGGGACCGCTGGGACACGGGTTCCCGGTGGCCGTCGGCATCGCGCTGTCCGCGCGGCTGCAGGCTTCGCCCCGCCGTACCTTCGTGGTGCTCGGAGACGGGGAGCTGCAGGAAGGCAGCAACTGGGAGGCCGCCATGACGGCCTCCCATTACGGCCTGTGCTCATTGCTCGCAGTCGTCGACAGGAACCAGCTGCAACAGGGCGCCAGGACCGAGGAGACCAAGCAGCTAGAGCCGCTGGCCGCCAAGTGGGCCAGCTTCGGCTGGGAGGTCCGCGAGGTCGATGGCCACGATCACGCGCAGCTGCTCGAGGTGTTCCGGCGACCGGGGACAACGCGCCCGGTCTGCGTGATCGCGCACACCGTGAAAGGCAAGGGAGTGTCCTTCATGGAGGATCGCGTTGAGTGGCACCACAAGGTGCCGAGCGCGGAGCAAGTCGACAGCGCCCTCAAGGAGCTGTCCGCATGAGCCCGCCGACGCAGGCCAGCACGCTGCACGATTGCCGCCGGGCCTTCGCCGACACCCTCATCGCGCTAGCCCGCGAAGACGAGCGGATCGTCGCGGTATGCAACGACTCCGTGGGCTCAAGCAATCTCACCATGTTCAAGGCCGAGTTCCCTGACCGGCTGATCAATGTCGGGATTGCCGAACAAGACCTGGTCGGCGTGGCTGCCGGGCTGGCCAACGGCGGCCTGATCCCCTTCGTCAGCGCCGCTGCGCCCTTCCTGACCGGCCGTGCGCTCGAGCAGATCAAGGTTGACGTCGCCTACAGTCAGGCACGCGTTGTCCTGTGCGGGCAGAGCCCCGGCATGGCCTACGGAGAACTGGGCCCCACGCATCACTCGATCGAAGATCTCTCCTGGCTGCGCGCCGTCGCCGACCTGCCCGTGGTCGTACCCGCGGACCCCGCCCAGACGATCCAGGCCGTCCGCTGGGCCGCGGCCAACCTCGGTCCGAGCTATCTGCGCATCCCCAGGATCCCCGTGCCCGACGTCACGCCGCCCGGCTCGCCCTTCCTGCCTGGCCGGGCCGTCCAGCTGACCGACGGGAGCGACGTCACGATCATCGCCGCGGGGACGATGGTCTCGCGTGCGCTGCAGGCGGCCGAGTCGCTGCGTCACGAAGACATCCGGGCACGTGTCCTCAACATCACCTTCGTCGAGCCGCTCGACACCGGCGCCATCCTGACCGCGGCCGCCCAGACCGCCGGGATCGTCACCGCCGAGGAGGCCACCACCACGGGCGGCCTGGGCGCGGCGGTGGCGACGCTGACCGCGCAGCACCGGCCGGCCCGGCTGCGGATTCTCGGCGTGCCGCGCTGTTTCGCACCCACCGGGAGCACCGCATTCCTCCTTGAGCACTTCGGCCTGACCGCCGAACACATCGCCGCCGCGGCCCGCGACATCATGGCTCATGCCTAACCCCGAACCGCTCGTCCTTGCCATCGATCAGGGCACCAGCGCGACGAAGACCGCACTGGTCAACAGGGCCGGCGACGTGGTGGCCCGGGGGGCTGCCGGCCTGCCCGTGCACCACCCTCGGCGCGGCTGGGTGGAGCAGTCCCCGGCCGAGATCTGGCACAGCCTCCAGACATCGGTTCAGGCCTGCCTGCAGGGAGCAGACCCTGACCAGATCGTCGGCATGGGGCTGAGCACCCAGCGCGAATCCCTGCTGCTGTGGGATCGCAGGACCGGTCAGACACGATCCCCCGTGATCAGCTGGCAGGACCAGCGGACCGCGGCCCTGTGCCGCGAGTACGCCTCCAGCGCCGCCTCCGTAAGGCGCACCAGCGGGCTGCCCCTGGACCCGATGTTCTCCGCGACGAAGGCCCGCTGGCTGCTCGACCACGTCGATCCTGACCGCGTTCAGGCTTCGCGCGGCGATCTCTGCCTGGGCACCGTGGACGCGTGGCTCGTGCACCGGATGACCGGCCGGCACCAGATGGAGGTCGGCAACGCCGCGCGCACGCAGCTGATGGATATCGAGACGTGCCGGTGGTCTGCCGAGCTCCTCGACCTGTTCGGCGTGCCGGCGCAGGCACTCCCGGACATCGTCAGCTCCGTCGGGCCCTTCGGTCCGCGTCGCGACGACGGCGCGCTGCTCCCGCCCGGCGTGCCGATCCTGGCGGTCATGGGCGACTCACACGCCGCGCTGTTCGGCCATGGGGGCTGGCGCAACGGCCTGGTCAAGGCCACCTACGGGACCGGGTCCTCCGTCATGGCCGCCTCCGGCAGCCGAGCCGGCCAGGCCTCAGGCCTCTGTGAGACGATCGCCTGGCAGATCGGGGCGGAGCCGGTGCGGGCCCTCGAAGGCAATATCCGGGCCAGCGGAGCAACTCTGGCCTGGCTCGCGCAGCTGACATCGACCTCGCCCGCCCGGCTCGCGTCGATCGCCGCGAATGCGAAAGCCGACGGAGTTCACCTCGTCCCAGGATTCAACGGGCTGGGCGCTCCCTGGTGGGACTCCGACACCACGGGGCTGCTGACCGGCCTGACCCTGGGCACGCGCCTGGAGAACGTGGCCCGCGCCGCGCTCGAGTCCGTTGCCTTCCAGGTCAACGATCTGCTGATCGCGATACGCGGCACCGCAGGCGAGGTCGGCGTTCTTTCCGTCGACGGCGGGGCGGCGGCCAACTCCTCGCTGATGCAGTTGCAGGCAGACCTGAGCGGCACATCGGTGCTGCGCCCGAAGACGCCCGATCTCTCCGCGCTCGGTGCCGCCCATCTCGCCGGCCTCGCGGCCGGCTTGTGGACCCTAGAGGACCTCGATGCGCTCCCCCGGCCGCGAGAGGAGTTCACGCCAGCCACGAGTGCGGACTGGCGGGACCGTGAGCTCGCCGACTGGCGTGCCGCGATCCGCCGCGCGCGCTACCACCCCGAGCAAGAAGACCCGAAGGAGGATGCATGACTCAGCAGCCGCGGTACGGAGCCGGCCTCTGGCACTTCGCCCAGTACGTCGACCGCTACGCGACCGATGGATACGGACCGCCTGTCACGACGCTGGAGGCGATCGACCTGGCCGGCAAGGTCGGCGATCTGGCGGTCGTCGACATCAACTACCCGTTCAACCCGCCAGGCTTGCCGGTCAGCCAGGTCGCCGAGGCCCTTGACCGCAACGGCCTGCGGGCTATCGGCATCACCCCGGAGATCTACACCCGCGAGTTCTGCCGTGGCGCGTTCACCAACCCCGACCCCGCGATCCGAGCGCGGACCTTCGACCTGGTCAGCGAGGCCGCCGGCGTCGCACGAGAGCTCGAGTGCGACTACGTCAAGCTCTGGCCCGGACAAGATGGGCACGACTACCCCTTCCAGGTCGATCACGGCCAGGTCTGGTCCTACGCGGTAACGGGGCTCCGGGCCCTGGCCCAAGCCCATCCAGACATGAAGTTCGCCATCGAGTACAAGCCCCGCGAGCCGCGGGTCTCGATGTTCTTCTCCTCGGCGGCCAAGACCCTGCTGGCGATCGGGGACATGGACGTGCCCAACGTCGGCATCCTCCTTGACTTCGGTCACTCCCTGTACGGAGGGGAGTCGCCGGCCGAAGCCGCCCGCCTCATCCACTCGCGCGGCCTGCTCTACGGGATCGACGTCAACGACAACTTCCGGGGCTGGGACGACGACCTCGTTGTCGGATCGGTGCACCTAGTCGAGACGCTCGAGTTCTTCTACACGCTCCGCGAGTGCGGCTGGGATGGCGTCTGGCAGCTCGACCAGTTCCCCTTCAGGGAGGACTCCGTCGAGGCGGCCCGGGCGGGGATCGAAACGATGCGGAGCATTCACCGCGCGCTGGACCTGCTCGACGTCGCGGCCCTGCGCCAAGCCCAGGACCGCCAGGATGCACTGGCCGCGAACCGGATCGCGCGCCAGGCGATCATGAGCTGCCAGCTATAGTGCGCATGTAAATGCGGTGGCGATCAGCCATGCAGCTCTGGTGGCGCGCGGGCGCAAAAGGCTGGACAGACGGGGAGGCGTTGCGACCGATGCCAGCTGCGCGCGACGGGTCCAGGACGAAGCGCCCCGTTGAAATCGCCCAGCTCAGGCTCATCGCCAAGGTGGCGCGCATGTATCACGAAGGGGGAGTCAGGCAGCCTCAGATCGCGGCCGAGCTCAGCCTGTCTCAGGCACGCGTGTCACGGCTGCTGCGTCAGGCCGCCGAGATCGGCGTTGTCCGCACCGTCGTCACCTTGCCGCCTGGCGTCTACACCGACCTTGAGGAGCAACTGCAAGAGAAGTTCCGCCTCAGGGACGCCGTCATTGTCGACGTAGACGGCGCCAGGGGTCAGGTGGTTCCGGCCCTCGGCGCGGCTACCGCGCAGTACCTCAACTCGACGCTCCTGGGCGGAGAGCTCCTCGGCGTGTCGTCATGGAGCGCGACGCTGCTCGCCGCCGCGGAGGTCATGCCGACCAGGAGCACCTCACCACTGGACCGGGTGGTGCAGATTGTCGGAGGTCACGGAGACCCGAGTGTGCAGGTGCAGGCGAACAGGCTTACCGGCGAACTGGCCGCCGTCACCGGCGCCAGGCCGGTGTTCCTGCCGGCCCCGGGACTCGTCAGCAGCCCGGCCCTGCGGCGTGCCCTGGTTAAGGACGCGTCAGTCGGCGACGTCATGAAGTCGTGGAAGGAACTTGACCTCGCCCTGGTCGGCATCGGCAGCCTGGCGCCATCACCGCTGCTGCGCCAGAGCGGCAACGCGCTGACCGAAGCCGAACAGGACCAACTCCGGAACGCCGGCGCGGTCGGCGACGTGTGCCTGCGGTTCTTCGACGTCAACGGCGCCACCGTCAAGACATCGCTCGACGAGCGCGTCATGAGCATTACTCCGGCCGACCTCATGCAGGTGCCCCGGCGTGTCGGCGTGGCCGGCGGAGCCAGCAAGTACCGGGCCATCAGGGCCGCGCTCCGCGGCGCCTGGGTCAACGTCCTGGTCACGGACCTCGACACCGCACGCGGTCTGGTCGACGACACCGAGGCCAGACCCGCGGATCTCGTACCGAGTTCGATTGACTTACGCACGGTCACCAGGCCTGCGACCGCGACCGGTGGTAGGCCACGTGCGGCTGCACCGGATGGCCCGCCGGGACCCTGGGATGGCTGAACCTGGCGACCTCGGTCAGCCCCAGGCGCCGCATCACGGCCTGGGACGGCTCGTTGAGCACGGCGGTAATGGACCAGATCTCGGTCAGTCCGATGCCGTCGAACGCCGCTTTACCAGGTGTTACGAGGCTCATTGTGGCTCGGCGTCGCTGGGCGACTGCAACCGTTGGCAGCCAGCTAGGCTTCCAATTCGGCTACCGTCACCCCGCTGTCCGGGTTCGCCCGGGCGGCCTGCACGGTGTCGGGCACGCCGGGCCAGCCCGGGGCCATGGTCCGGTACCCGGCGGCCTGGAACAGGCCGGCCCACTCGGTCCAGGACAGGGGATGCAGCCACAGGCCGTGGATGAAGACGACCGGGATCGGTGTGTCAGTCATGAGCGTGTCCCGCCTGATGGTGGTGGCAGATGCACCCATCCTGAACGGGTCCGCCGCCGGGTCGCTTGAGTCGGGTGACTGGTCAGTCTGCGTCCAGGCGGGCGGCGAGCTGGGCGCGGGAGGTGATATCGAGCTTGGGGAAGATGCGGTACAGGTGCGAGCCGATGGTGCGGTGGGAGAGGTAGAGTTTCTCGCCGATCTCCCGGTTAGTCAGCCCGTCGGCGGCCATCTGGGCGATCTGCAGTTCCTGCGGGGTGAGCTGATCACGTGCCCCGGCCACCCGCGGACGGCTCCTGCACCAGGCGCTGCCCGCGCGGTTCGACCTCACCCAGGAGGCGTACCGCGCGCTGGAGACCCTGCTCGCCGACGGGCGGGTGGAGGCGATCGGCGTCAGCAACTTCATGCCCGAGCACCTGGACGCCCTGCTGAAGCAGGCTACGGTGGTCCCCGCGGTCAACCAGGTCGAGGTGCACCCGTACTTCACCCAGCCGGCCGTGCAGGCCGCGGACGCCGCCCACGGCATCCTCACCCAGGCCTGGTCGCCGATCGGCGGCATCACCAGCTACCGCGGTACCGGGACCAGCACCTTCGACGACCCGGCCATCGCCGCGGTCGCCGCCGCCCATGGCAAGACCCCGGCGCAGGTGATGATCCGCTGGCACCTGCAGGAAGGGCGCTCGGCGATCCCCAAGTCGGTGCGGCCCGAACGGATCGCCGAGAACTTCGACGTGTTCGACTTCGAGCTCACCGCCGTCGAGCTCCAAGCCCTGGACGCACTCGACACCGGCGTGCGCGGCGGGCCTGAACCACACGACATCACGCTCGAGGCCTACGGCCGGCCCATCCCCGAAGCCTGACCTCACCGCGCCGGACCGCAGCCAGGTGGTCACGCCAGCGGCCAGCCCTGACCTGCGGGCAAGAGTCCGGCGCAGGCGTTCGTGCACTGGCAAGGAGAACAGGAACCCACCACGGAAGAACAACAGACTCCCGTCAAGATGATCATCGCCGAACCCGGCTCCGGCGCATCCAGGTGGGGGGACACCGGCAGCAGGCTAGTCGTGCCGCGGCCGTCGGGATGGTCCGACGCAGACTGCATCATGATGCCTAGATCACGACATCGCGATGCGCTATCATTAGGGCATGCGCACTACCTTGTCCCTGGATGACGACGTGGCCGCTGCCGTTCAGCGACTTCGCGAAGAACGGCATATCGGGCTGAGCGATGCGGTCAACGAACTGGTCCGGGCGGGGCTTGCCGCCCCGGAGCGGCACACGACGTTCCGGCAGCGGACAACCAGCCTCGGCCTCCGGATCGATGTCAGTAGCGTGGCGGATGCGCTGGAACGTCTCGACGGACCTGAGGCCAGGTAGTGCTCATCGACGCGAACATCCTGCTGTACGCGGTCGATGAGGTCAGCCCCTTCCACCAGCAGGCGAAGACGTGGCTAACCGACCAGCTCAACGGCCCGCGGCGGGTGGGCTTCCCGTGGCACTCGCTGGTCGCGTTCATCCGGATCAGCACCCATGAACGAGCCTCCGCACATCCGCTGACCCCGGAGCAAGCAGCTGGGTTCGTCGCGGACTGGCTGGAACCTGAGGTTTCCTGGATTCCGCGTGAAGGTCCGGGGCACGCGCGCATCCTGACTGACCTGATCACCCGGTACCAGCTCCGGGGAAACGTCGTCAGCGACGCACACCTAGCGGCACTTGCTATTGAGCACGGGCTGGAAGTGTGCTCCAACGACAGCGACTTCGCGCGGTTCAGCGAGGTCCGCTGGACCAACCCGGTCGCGCCAGCATGATCACCGCAGCAGCGTCCGACATGTACCGCACTGGTAGCGGCCTCCGTACGTTCGTGTCGTTTGGAGCATGGAGGCTTGCCGATGTCAGCCATCGAGGTGCGGCCGTTTCGCCGGCTCGCGCGGCTGTTCCATACAATCTTGTCTGAGAGCTACCGCGCATCCGACAGCGCGGCAATGATCCAGGAAGTAGGCCAGAAATGGACAGCTGGCGCAAGTCCAGCTTCTCAGACGCCAACGGCGGATCGTGCCTAGAGACCGCCAGCGGTAACGGCATGATCCTCGTCCGGGACACCACCAACCGCGACGCCGGGACGCTCGCGTTCACCGCCGACGCATGGCGCGCGTTCACAGCAGACGTCAAGGGCAGCTAGCACCGGGCAGGCCCGCATCCTGGCAACAAGGCCGGGCCGTCCCTCTACGCTGTCCGGGCCGCCCGCCCCAGGACGTCCGTGGAAGGCCCCAGCCACCACAACTGCTGTTCACGGGCCATCGTCATGGAAGGCCGGGCCTAATAGGAAATTTCGCGCCAGCCGCGATCGGCTGGCAGAGCGGCGCCGGTCCGACTGGATCGATCCGCTCCAATACACAAGATCCACTCTTAGATATCGCGGACCGTAGCCATACGTCGCCATACGTATTGATACAGGGCGCTGCAGGCCTGCCCGGCCGCTCGGCCTGGCGGGGATGAGGGGGCTACTCTAGGGGCTCGGCGGTCGCGGGGTTCTCGCGTCCGATGGGACGGCGGATGAGGGTGCCTGGCGGGCTGCCGCAGCTCTGCCTGAGCACCAGTTCGGTGGGCAGCAGCTCCACCTGGGGTGCCAGGCCGGGTGTTGCGATGCGCTTGAGCAGCCGGTCGCAAGCTCGTTCGCCTAGCATGCGCATTGGCTGGTGGACGGTGGTCAGCGGCGGCTCACACAGGTTGCCGGGAGAGATGTCATCGAACCCGACCACGGCGACCTGTTCCGGTATCCGGATGCCGGCCGCGGTGAGCGATCGCAGCACTCCGATGGCCATCTGGTCGTTAGCGGCGACTACGGCGTCCGGGAGTTCGCCCCGGCCTTCGGCGAGGATCTGATGGCCGGCGACCAGCCCGCTGTCGAGATAGTTCGAGCCGTGAGTGGTGCCGACCAGCCGGGCGGCTGGGTGGTCGCGCAGCACCTGCAGCAGCCCGCTCCGCCGCTGGGCCGTGTCCGGCATGCTGGGCGGGCCGTCGACGTGGTAAATCCGGCGCTTGCCGTGGCTTTCTACTAGGTGCGTGACGATGGCGGCCGACCCGGACCTATTGTCGGCGGCCACCACGTCAACGTCCCGCTCGGCAGGGTCGCCCGCGATAACCGCCACCGGTACCCGCTTGGCCATCCGCTCCAGCAGCCGGGGCGGGAAGCTCCCAATGCTGATCAGGATTCCGTCCACTTTGCCGGGCATCGCCGCTATCTGGCTGAGGTCCTGATCTGCCTCGCCGTTCCAATACGTGATCAGCAGCGACCAGCCCAGGCCGCTGATCCGCCGCTCTACCCCGCGCAGCACCTTGTCGTTGTAGATGGGGTTTTGGTTCTCGATGTCCAGCGGCTGCCCCGGGCAATCGATAGAGATGAACCCGATGACTTCCTTATGGCGCCGGGACAGACTTTGCGCCGCCCCGTCGGGGGTATGACCGGGTTCCCCGATCGCCAGCTGGATCCGCGCACGGGTCGTCGCGCGGACGCGATCCTGGCCGTGTATTACCCGTGACACGATCGGGCCGGAGGCCCCGCCAGGCGGGTGACGTCACAGCGAGTTACCACAGAACCCCATTCGCCGCATACCGTATTGCCAGGCCTGGTGTCCAACCGGTTATATCAGAACCTAACCGCCCATATTAACGGTCGGCGCACGGGCCCGTCACGATCGAGTAGCGCCGCAGGAACGTGAGGCGGTTCGCGTAGTCTCGCAGGCCGCGCCCAGTTCGGCTCGTTGCCCGGTATTGTCTCTTCGCTCGTCCCCGATCCGGTGCTGATACAGGTCGATCCGGTCGGCTTTCAGAGTGGTCCAAGACAGTTTCAAGTCGGCTGAAATTACTTCTCGGGAGGATCAGCTTATGACCGTGGACTTTTCACTGAACGGTGGTGTCGCGCTCGTCACTGGTGCCGGCAGCGGGATTGGCCGGGCAGTAGCCCTGGGGCTCGCTAGTGCGGGCGCGCTCGTCGGCTGCGTCGATTGGGTCGCCGAGAACGTCGAGGCCACCGCCGCCGAGATCCTCGCCGCGGGCAGCCGGGCGGTGCCTGTTGTCGCGGACGTGACCGATGCGGCCGCCCTAGCCGCCGCTGTTACGCACATTGAGGGGGCGCTCGGGCCGCTGACGCTCGGGGTTAACGCGGCAGGCATCGCCAACGCGGCTCCGGCCGAGAGCATGCCGGAAGGGCAATGGCGGCAGGTCATCGATGTCGACCTCACCGGCGTCTTCCTGTCGTGCCAGGCCGAGGGACAGGCAATGATCCGCAACGGCGGCGGGTCCATCGTGAACATCGCCTCGATGTCGGCCACCATTGCGAACCGCGGCCTGCACCAGGCTCATTACAACTCAGCCAAGGCCGCAGTCGTGCACCTCGGCCGGAGCCTGGCCTGGGAGTGGGCCGCTTCCGGCATCCGCGTCAACAGCATCAGTCCCGGCTACACCTACACCCCGATGACACAGCGACCCGAGCAGCGAGACGCGATGGAGGGATACGCCAAGGACACGCCCCTAGGCCGGAACGCTCAGCCAGAGGACATGGTGGGTCCCGTCATCTTCCTGCTGAGTGCCGCGGCATCATTCGTGACCGGCGTCGACCTCCTCGTCGATGGAGGCCACGTCATCTGGTAGCCATCCGGCGCTCACCTCTCCTCGATTCCCGGACCCCGGATGTCGAGTCTCGTGACACCTAATGATTGGACCAGGGCAGTTCTGGTGGGGTCGATCCATCCGCGGACCTCGGCGGTATCCGGGCCGCCCGCGCGGACCGGAGAACTACGCCGTGCTGTTCTTCGAGATCGTCGCCGTTCTGAAGAGCCGGTTCGTCAACATTCACGTCACCCGGGACCAGAGCCGAGGACCCGCAGGCGCTCACGCTTGACCAGGTCTTCCCGGTGCAGCTCAGCGGCAGCTCGTATGCGCGGACCGCAGCCAGCGTGACCAAGAACTGCTCGCTCGCCGTGTTCGGCGCGAACCTGCAGGCGGCGCTGCGGACGGGCCACTGCACCCAACTGCTGCGGGCCAGCTACATCTCAGCCGACGGCACGGTGATGGGCACAATCGGTGTCGCGAACCCGATCAGCTCGACCGCCGCGGAGAAGGCCGGCCAGACCACCGGGCCCCGGGAGATCATCGCGCCGCTGGCCGCCGCGAAGGGCGCGACGAGCAAGCTCGGCACCGGCACCGGGGTGGTGGCGGCGGAGATCAAGGGACACTACCTGATCTTGATCTGGGCCGAGTTTGCCGACCTGAAGTCGCCGTCGACGCCGGCCCAGCGGCGGCAGCTCGACCTGTTCGCGGACAACATGTCCGTCGGCAGCGCCGACATCAACCTCAGCGTCCGGATGTGCCGGTCCGGATGGCAGTCGATCATCATCCGGACGGCCTGCTCCAACACCCTGGAGATCGTGAGTTCGCCGGCAGTCACCTCGCCTTCGGCTCTCGCGGCGACGTAGATCGTGCTGCCGTCCATCCGGCGTGCGAGCTGGGAACGTCAGAGATTCTCGAGCTCGTCGAGCATCTGCTGGATCTCGGCCTCCATGTCGGCGACGGTCCGGGTGTCATCCCCGGCGGTGGCGGTGTCCAGCGTTTGCCCGGTGCCGGGCTGATCTTCGGCCGGCGTTACCGGAACCGGCACGGCACTGGTGAAGGTACGCCATTGCGAGGCGACCGGGGTACCGGCGGTGAGGGTCCGGAGGGCTCCGTAGTAGGTGGCGCTGTACGTCGGCCAGGCGTCGGCAAGTGCCCGGCGCATCGCGGCGCGCGCCTCGCTGACCTGTGCGGCGGCCTCACCCCGGCCGCCTGCCGGGTCGGTGAGCACGTGAAGGTCGGTGAGCAGGGTGCGCAGCTCCCTGGACCAGTCCTCGTGGGTGCCCTCCCTGAACTCCGTGCCGCCCGGCAGCAGCCTGCGGACGGGCGCCGACTGGGTGATGATCCCCTGCAGGATGGCTGGGCGGGCGTCGGGCGAGGCCACCTCCGCCTTGTCGATCAGCGCCTGGATGGCGTTCTGCTTGTTGTCGTCGGGACGCCGGGCGGCGAAGTCGAGCACGTACGCCGCGGCGGCGTCCGCGGCGTTCGCCGGCACGGCCGTGAGCGCGCGTACGACCTGAGCCTTGAGGGTCAGGACGTACCGGTTCCACGCCTTGTCCTCGGCGCGGGTCCAGGTCTTGGCCGCCGTCCTGATGGTCTCGTTGACGGGACTGTAGTTTTTCAGCAGCAGCTCGCCGCCGGCGTTCCAGTGGATGTAGTCCTCGGGAGCCCGAAGAATTACCCCGATCATGCCGCGAGCGCCAATCGCCTGGGCGAGCTGCTCCGCGGCGCCATGATCTATGCCTGCGAAGCAGGTGATCACGCACAAGATGTCGCCCGCCTGCAGGCCCCGGCGCTGGATCAGCTGCTTCGCGAAATCGTCGGGTACCAGCCCGTCGACCGCCACGCCGCCGACCCCGTGCCCGACGACATAGTTCACCGCCGGAGCGTGCACCACCTGGACCGAACCCTCGTAGGTGTCGGCGGACTGTCCCGTGCTGGCGCGGAGCACCTGCACGGTTTCCTGGGTCTCCAGCTGGTCCCTGATGACCCGGATCATGTCTGATTCTGCGGTGTAGTCGACGTGCAAGATCACGACGTAGCCCTCCCCGGGATCCGCTACGCACATCTTCAGCGCACAGTGGCATCCGGTCAACTGCGCATCCGGATGGGGGGCATATCGCCACGCCGCTTAGCTTGCGGTCCCGGTTCACGCAAGGCCCTTCCAGATCGGAACACATCGCCGGGCGGCGCGGGGCCGGGAGCGGGCGGGCCGGGCCAGCGGCTAGGCTTCCCCATGGACGCCGCGCACGCCCGCGGCGGGAAACCTGAACGAAACCCGCAGCGTAGAACGGACCCCCTGTGGACCTGTTTGAGTACCAGGCGAAGGAACTGTTCGCCGAGTATGGCATCCCCGTCCAGGCCGGCAAGGTAGCGACCACGGCCGAGCAGGCACGCGAGATCGCGTCCGAGTTCGCCGCCCTGGGTTATCCCCTCGTCGTGGTGAAGGCGCAGGTGAAGGTCGGCGGGCGCGGCAAGGCCGGCGGCGTGAAGCTGGCCGATGGCCCGGACGAGGCCTACGCCAAGGCCAGCCAGATTCTCGGCATGGACATCAAGGGCCACACCGTGCACTCGGTGCTGATCGCCCAGGCCGTCGACATCGAGGCCGAGTACTACCTGTCCTTCCTGCTCGACCGGTCGAACCGCACGTTCCTGTCGATCTGCACGGTGCAGGGCGGCATGGAGATCGAGGAGGTCGCGCACAGCAGCCCGGACGCGGTGGCGCGGATCCCGGTCTCGGCGCTGGACGGCGTGGACACCGCGAAGGCGGCCGAGATCATCGCCGCCGGCCGGATCCCGGCGCAGGCCGCCGAGGGCGCCGCCATGCTGGCCGAACGCCTGTGGACCATGTTCTCAGGCGAGGACGCCACGCTGGTCGAGGTCAACCCGATGGCACTCACCCCGGACGGCGTGCTCGCCGTCGACGGCAAGGTGACGCTCGACGACAACGCGGCCTTCCGCCATGATCACGGCAGGTTCGCCGACGACACGAGCACCGACCCGATCGAGGCCAGGGCCAAGGCCAAGCACCTCAACTACGTCAAGCTTGAGGGCGAGGTCGGCATCATCGGCAACGGCGCCGGCCTGGTCATGTCCACGCTCGACGTGGTGGCCTACGCGGGCCAGGAGTTCGGCGGCATCCGGCCGGCCAACTTCCTCGACATCGGCGGCGGCGCGTCGGCCGAGGTGATGGCGAACGGCCTGGAGATCGTCCTGTCCGACCCGAGCGTGCGCAGCGTGCTTGTGAACGTGTTCGGCGGGATCACCTCCTGCGACGCGGTGGCCAACGGGATCGTCTCCGCGATCGCGATGCTCGAGGAGCGCGGCGAGCACGTGGACCGCCCGATCGTCGTCCGGCTCGACGGCAACAACGCCGCCGAGGGCCGGCGCATCCTGGAGGAAGCGGCGATACCCGTGGTCGAGCAGGTCGGAACGATGGACGGCGCGGCCCGCCGGGCCGCCGAACTAGCGAGTACCGGACTCGCGGCGAGGGGAGCATAGCGGTGTCCATCTTCCTGACCGGCCAGAGCCGGATCCTGATCCAGGGCATCACCGGGTCCGAGGGCCGCAGGCACGGCGCCCGCATGCTGGCCGCGGGCAGCACCGTCGTCGGCGGGACCAACCCGCGTAAGGCGGGCCAGACGGTCGAGCTGAACGGCACGGAAGTGCCCGTGTTCGCCACCGTCGCCGACACGATGGCCGCGACCGGGGCCGACGTGTCGGTGGTGTTCGTGCCGGCGTCCGGGACCAAGGACGCGGTGATCGAGGCCATCGAGGCGCGGATCCCGCTGTGCATCGTGATCACCGAGGGCGTCCCGGTGCACGACACCGCCGAGTTCTGGGCGCGTGCCATCGCCGCGGGCAACCAGACCCGGATCATCGGGCCGAACTGCCCAGGCGTCGCCTCCCCTGGCAAGTCCAACGCCGGCATTATCCCGGCGGACATCACCAGCGAGGGCAGGATCGGCCTGGTCTCCAAGTCCGGCACGCTGACCTATCAGATGATGTACGAGCTGCGCGACGTCGGCTTCTCCACCGCCGTCGGCATCGGCGGCGACCCGGTGATCGGCACCACGCACATCGACTGCCTGCGGGCCTTCCAGGACGACCCGGAGACCGACGCGATCGTGATGATCGGCGAGATCGGCGGCGACGCCGAGGAGCGCGCGGGCGCGTACATCGAGCAGCACGTGACCAAGCCCGTCGTCGGCTACGTGGCCGGCTTCACCGCCCCGGAGGGCAAGACGATGGGCCACGCCGGCGCGATCATCTCCGGTTCCTCGGGCACCGCCCAGGCCAAGAAGGAAGCCCTGGAGAAAGCCGGCGTCCGCGTCGGCAAAACCCCGAGCGAAACGGCGGCTCTAGTCCGCGACATCATGAGGTAGACCGGCGCGCCTGCTTGGGCCGCATACAGATCGTTGCGAGTATCGGTTTGTGAGTGTTTTCGCCGAGCCGCGGTCGGCCGCCGACGACTCCGACGCGCCCGAAGAGGCCGGGGCGCCTGAGTCGGCGCGGCCGCTGGTTGTTACCGGGGCGATCGCGGCCGGGGCGGCGGCGGCCACCGGGCTCGGGGCGCTTACCACGCTGGTGGCGATCGGCTGGATCACGGCGCCGCACGTGGGGATCGGCGGCGGGCTCAGCGGGGTGCTGCGGACGGCCGCGCTGCTGTGGCTGGTCGCGCACCACGTGGGCATCACGGTACGCGGGGCCGGGCGGATCGGGCTGCTCCCGCTCGGCCTGGTGCTGCTGCCCGGCGCGCTGCTCTACCTGGCCGGGCGATGGGTGGTGCGCGCGGGCGCGGTCACCCGGCTGCGCCACGTCGGCTACGTCGCCGTCGCCATCGCCCTCCCGTATACCCTGCTGGCCGGCGCGCTCGCGGTGGCCAGCAGAACGGCGGTGGCCGCACCCTCGCTCTGGCAGGCAGTGGTCGCGTCGTTCCTGCTCGCGCTCGTCGCGGGCGGTCTTGGCGCCGCCCGCGGGCTGGCCCCCTGGTCCCGGCTGACGGGCCTGATGTCGGACCGGCCGCGCTCGATCGTGCTCGGCATGCTCGGCGCCGCCGCCCTGCTCACCGCGGCCGGCGCGGTGCTGGCCTGCGGCTCGCTTGCGGTGCACCTGGCGGAGGTCAGGGCGGCGACCGACGCGCTCGATCCCGGTATCGGCGGAGCGGCGCTGCTGCTGCTGGCCCAGCTCGCCTACGTGCCCAACGCGATCATCTGGGCGGTCGCCTACATGCTCGGCCCCGGGTTCGTCTTCGGCACCGGGACCGTCGTCGCCCCCACCGGCTCCGCGCTCGGCGCGGTGCCGATCTTCCCGATGCTCGCGGCCATGCCGTCCGGGGCGCGGGTCGGCGGCCCGTCCTGGGTGCTGGTCCTGGTGCTGGCGACGCCCTACCTGGCAGGCGTGTTCGGCGGCGTCGTGACGGTCCGCATCATGCCCACCCCGGTGATGGAGGCGGCGCCGCTGTGGGGGTTCTGCACCGGCGCGTCGGTCGGCGCGCTGGCCGGCCTGGCCGCGGCGTTCGCCGGCGGCCCGCTCGGCGACGGCAGGCTGGCCGCGGTCGGCCCGTCCGGCCTGATGACCGGCCTTATCGGCGTGCTCCAGATCGGCGTCACCTCCGCGCTGGCGGCCGCCGCCGCGAACTGGCTGATCCTGCGCCGCGGCACCAGGCGAATCACCCGCTCGAAGCCGGAGCCGGGTCCTGAGGCAGCGGAAAGCACCCCGGTACCCGTCCCCGTGCCCCGGACGACGGGCGTGCCCCGGACGGTCGGCGTGGTCGACGAGACCGACGACGCCGACGGTCATCGCATCTACCTAAACCCCTGGGCCGAAGACCCAGACGCCTCAGACGCCCCAGCAGACCCAGATGACTGGTAAACGCAACTCGTCCGGAAGGTAGTGAACGGCACACTGCATACCGTTTTCGGTACACAACAGCACATTCACTACCGTGCCGACCCGAGCCGGCCCGGCCGCGCCCGCCAAGAACCCCGCTACTTGCCGTTCTCCAGCACGCCGAACTCGTTGCCGACCGAGTTGGTGAACTGCGTGTGGCAGGCCTGCTGCGCGGTGTTGGTGTTGGCGCTGGCCATGCAGTTGTAGTACGTGCTCAGCTGCGGCCAGAACACCACGAGCACCAGCAGCCATAGCGCGCTGAACGCCAGGCCAAGCGAGCCGAGCACGACGCCGCCGATCGCCCCGCGCGGTCGTGCCGTGCCGCCGCGCCGCGCGCGCTTGCTGGCGCTGGCACCGAGCCAGATCGCGGTCAGCGCGAACAAAAGCGCCACCACGGCCACCAGGATTCCCCGCCGCAGGTTGCCCAGGCCGAGGAAGAGCGCGAGCAGGCTGAGAAAGCCGATCGAGAGCGCGGCAACGGCGCGCTGGCGCAAGGCGGAATCGGGCGGCGGCAACTGACGCCGGGCAGGCAACGTTCCCCTTGGTTGCTGCCCGCGCCCCCCTGGCGGCTGGTATCTGGCCATCGGCATCTATTTTGCCCCCTCCGCCGGGCTCCTGGTCACGTGCCTTAGGGTGGCCAGAGGCACCGGAAGCCAACAAGGAGAGACTCACAAGAAATGGGCGCGCGGCTGGTCGTGCTCGCCTCCGGCGAGGGAACCAACCTCCAGGCCCTGATCGATGCATGCCGCGACGCGGACTACGGAGCCCAGGTGGTCGCGGTCGGCGCCGACCGCCCCCGGATCAACGCCCTGAACAGGGCAAACCAAGCGGGCATCGAGACCTTCACGGTCCGGCTGAAGGACCATCAGACCCGCACCCACTGGGACATCGCGCTTACCAGACAGACCAAAGCGCACGCGCCGGACCTGATCGTGCTGGCCGGCTTCATGAAGCTGGTCGGCCGGCCGTTTCTCGACGCGTTCGGCGGCCGGTGCGTGAACACCCACCCGGCGCTGCTACCGTCGTTTCCGGGGGCGCACGGCGTCCGGGACGCGCTGGCGCACGGGGTGAAGGTCACCGGCTGCACCGTGCTCCTCGTCGACGAGGGCGTCGACGCGGGACCGATCATCGCGCAGGCAGCCGTCCCGGTAAATGACGATGACGACGAGCCGACGCTGCACGAGCGGATCAAGGTGGCCGAACGCGCCCTGCTCGTCGACACGGTAGGACGGATGGTCCGCGACGGCTGGACCGTCGACGGCAGGAAGGTAAGGATCGGCACTTGAACCGGATAAGGATCGGCCGGGCACTGATCAGCGTCTACGACAAGACCGGCGTCCAGGACCTCGCGCGCGGGCTGGACCAACAAGGCGTCGAGATCGTCTCCACCGGCAGCACGGCGGCCACGATCGCCGCCGCCGGGGTCCCGGTCACCCCCGTGGAAGAGCTGACCGGCTTCCCCGAGTGCCTCGACGGCCGGGTCAAGACGCTGCACCCGAGGGTGCACGCGGGCCTGCTCGCCGACACCGCCAACGCGGCCCACCAGGCCGAGCTCGCGCAGCTCGGCATCGCGCCTTTCCAGCTGCTGGTGTCGAACCTGTACCCGTTCGAGGCCACCGTCGCCTCCGGGGCAGCGCCCGAGCAGTGCGTCGAGCAGATCGACATCGGCGGCCCCGCCATGGTCCGCGCCGCCGCGAAGAACCACGGCTCGGTGGCCGTGGTGACCGACCCGTCCAGGTACGCCGACGTGCTCGCGGCGCTCGCCGAGGGCGGCTTCACGCTGGACCAGCGCAGGCAGCTGGCCGCCGAGGCGTTCGCGCAGATCGCCGCCTACGACGTCGCGGTCGCGTCCTGGTTCGCGTCCGGCTACGCGCCCGACCAGACCGCGCGCGATACCGGCTGGCCCGCGGTCGCCGGCGGCCTCTGGCGGCGGGCCGAGGTGCTCCGTTACGGCGAGAACCCGCATCAGCAGGCGGCGCTCTACGCAGAAAATCATTTTTTCACCGAACGATCCGTGGCTAACCAGCCAGCGGACCGTATCGGGATCGCGGGCGCCGAGCTCCTGCATGGCAAGCCCATGTCCTACAACAACTACGTGGACGCGGACGCCGCCCGCCGCGCGGCGTATGACTTCGCGGCGCCGTGCGTGGCCATCATGAAGCACGCCAACCCGTGCGGGATCGCGGTCGGCGCCGACCTCGCCGACGCGCACGCCAAGGCGAACGCCTGCGACCCGGCCTCGGCCTTCGGCGGGGTGATCGCGGCCAACGGCCCGGTGACCGCGGCGCTTGCCAGGCAGATCGCCGAGGTGTTCACCGAGGTGGTGATCGCGCCCGACTTCGACCCCGAGGCGCTGGACATCCTGTCCGCGAGCAAGAACGTACGGCTGCTGCGTTGCGCACCGCCCGCCGCCGACGCCGCCACCGCGTGGCGCCCGGTCAGCGGCGGCATCCTGATGCAATCCGTGGACCTGGTGGACGAGCCGGGCGACGACCCGGCGCACTGGGAGCTGAAGGCGGGCCCGGCCGCCACCCCGGAGCAGCTCGCCGATCTCGCGTTCGCCTGGCGGGCGTGCCGGGCGGTCAAGTCCAACGCCATCTTGCTCGCCGCCGGCGGCGCCTCGGTCGGGGTCGGCATGGGCCAGGTCAACCGGGTCGACGCGGCCCGGCTGGCGGTGCTGCGGGCGGGGGAGCGGGCGGCCGGTTCCGTCGCGGCGAGCGACGCGTACTTCCCGTTCCCCGATGCCTTCGAGATCCTGGCGCAGGCCGGCGTGGCCGCGGTGGCCGAGCCGGGCGGCTCGATCCGCGACCAGCTGACGATCGACGCCGCGCAGGCCGCCGGCGTCAGCCTCTACTTCACCGGCGTCCGGCACTTCTTCCACTGAGCGTAACGGCCGTCCGAGAACGCGGACGGACCAGCCTGCGGACTGCCATAGGTCGCGGTCCAGGCAGCAACGGGCGTCGATGATCACCCGCTGGGCGACGACCTTCGCCAGCGCGGCGGGATCGATGGCCCGGTAGTCGGACCACTCGGTGAGGTGCAGCAGCACGTGTGCGCCCTCGGCAGCCGCCGATACCGACTCCGCGCACATCAGGCCGGGCCGCTTCCTGACCGCGTTCGGCATGGCCACCGGGTCGTGCACGGACACGATCGCGCCGCGGGCGGCGAGCCGGTCGCAGATGTCCAGGCTGGGGGACTCCCTGAGGTCGTCGCTGTTGGGCTTGAACGCGATGCCGAGCACCGCCACCCGCTTGCCGTCAAGCGTGCCGCCGGCGGCGTGGATCGCCAGTTCGACGACCCGGTCCCTGCGGCCCAGGTTGATGCCGTCCACTGCGGTCAGCAGGCTGACAAGCGAGTCGACGCCCAGGTCCGATGCGGTGGCCCGGAACGCGCGGACGTCCTTCGGCAGGCAGCCGCCGCCGTATCCGAGCCCGGCAGACAGGAACCTCCGGCCGATGCGCGTGTCGTAGCCGAGCGCCTCCGCCAGCGGCATCACGTCGGCACCCGCCTGCTCGCAGACCTCGGCCATGGCGTTGATGAACGAGATCTTGGTCGCGAGGAACGCGTTCGCCGCCACCTTCACAAGCTCGGCCGTCTCCAGGTCCATGACCAGCAGCGGGATTCCCGCCGTCAGCGCCGTGGCGTACACCTGGCGCATCACTTCCTCGGCCCGGCCGGAGGTCACGCCGAGCACGATCCGGTCCGGAGTCAGGCTGTCGGCGACCGCGAACCCTTCCCGCAGGAACTCCGGGTTCCAGGCCATCTCGACCGCCGCGCCCGCCGGAGCGGCCGCCTGCACCCGCCTGGCGACCTGCCGCGCGGTCCCGACCGGGACGGTCGACTTGCCCACGATCAGGCAAGGCGAGGTCAGGTGCGGAGCTAGCGCGTCGGCCGCCGCGTGGACGAAGGTGAGGTCCGCCTGGCCGGACGCGCCCTCGGGTGTCCCCACGCACAGGAAATGAACCTCGCCGAAGTCGCCCACCGCGGCAAATGACGTGGTGAACCGCAGCCGGCCGGCTTCGATGTTCTTCCGCAGCAGCGGCCCGAGGCCGGGCTCGAAGAACGGCGCCTCCCCGTTGGCCGCCATGGCGATCTTGGCTTCGTCGACGTCGATCGCCAGCACCTGGTGCCCGAGGTCCGCCATGCAGGCGGCGTGCGTGAGGCCGAGGTAACCGGTACCGATGACGGTGATCCGAGTCAACTGACCGCTCCTCCCGACGAAGGCTTCCCGTCGATTCTGGCCCATGGCTGCCCTACAGGTGCCGACATAAGAGTGGATGTCAGCTAACCGTTGATGAAACAGCCATGGCCGGCCTCCCGGTACGACCCGGTCATAATCTACCGGCCAGTAACATATAGGTTGGCATCAGGTACCGAGCAACCTAGGAGGCCGGTGGAGCCGATGAACATCGTCGTTTGCGTCAAGCAGGTGCCGGATACCGGGTTCGAACGCAAGCTGAAGCCCGGTGACGGCACGCTCGACCGCGCGTCGGTGGACGGGCTCATCAACGAGCTCGACGAGTACGCCATCGAGGAGGGCCTGCGAATCGCCGAGGCGCGGCGCGAGACGGGCGACGACGCCGAGGTCACCATCTTGTCGATGGGCCCGCAGAAGGCGGCCGACTCCATCCGCAAGGCGCTGTCGATGGGCGCCGACAAGGCCGTGCACCTGCTGGACGACGGACTGGCGGGCTCCGACGCGCTCTCGACCTCCTACGCGCTCGCCAAGGTCCTCCACCAGACCGGTTTCGACCTGGTGATCTGCGGGTCGGAATCGACGGATGCCAGGATGGGCGTGCTGGCCGCGATGCTGGCCGAACGGCTGGGGGTGCCGCAGCTCTCGCTGGCGAGCAAGGTAGACATCGACGGCTCCGCCATCCGCGTCCGCCGGGTCTCCGACGACGGCTACCACGAGGTGGAGGCCACGCTGCCGGCGGTAGTCAGCGTGGTCGAGAAGATCAACGAGCCGCGCTACCCGTCGTTCAAGGGCATCATGGCGGCCAAGAAGAAGCCGGTCCAGACGCTCACCCTCGCCGAGGCCGGGATCGACCCGGCCGCGGTGGGCCTGGCCGGCGCGTCCACCGAGGTGGTCGACTTCGCCGAGCGGCCGCCGCGGCAGGCGGGCGTGATCGTCAAGGACGAGGGCGACGGCGGCGTCAAGGTCGCCGATTTCCTCGCCGCGCGGAAGTTCATCTGAGGGAGGCGGCATGGCAGAGGTCCTGGTGCTCGCGGAGCACACCGGCGGCGAGGTGAAGAAGGTCACCTGCGAGCTGATCACGCTGGCCCGCAGGTTCGGCGAGCCCGCCGTGGTATGGACGGGACCCGGCGCGCAGCAGGGGCAGCCGCGCTGCGCGGAGTTCGGCGCGGCAAGGGTCTACGTGGCCGCCGACGCCGCCTTCGACGACTACGTCGTCGCGCCGACCGCGGCACTGCTCGCCCAGCTGGTCACCGAGAAGGCGCCGTCGCTGGTGCTGGTGGCGGGGACAGCGGAGGGCAAGGAGGTCGCCGGCCGGCTCGCGGTCAAGACCAACTCCGGGCTGATCACCGACGCGGTCGACCTCAGGCCGGCCGACGGCGGGGACCCGGTAGCCGAGCAGTCCATCTTCGGCGGCTCGACCGTCGTTCACTCCCGGGTCACCCGGGGCACGCCGATCGTCGCCATGCGGCCGAACTCGGTGCCCGCGCAGGCCGAGCCGGGCCCGGCCGAGCTCACGCCGGTATCGCTGACCGGCCAGGCCGACGGCGCCAGGATCACCGGCCGGGTGGTGGCCGAGCGGGGCGAGCGTCCGGAGCTGACCGAGGCGTCAATCGTCGTGTCCGGCGGGCGCGGCACCGGCGGAGCCGAGGGCTTCGAGATAATCGAGAAGCTCGCCGACGCGATGGGCGCCGCGGTAGGCGCGTCCCGCGCGGTGACCGACGCCGGCTGGTACCCGCACCAGTTCCAGGTCGGCCAGACCGGCAAGACCGTCTCGCCCCAGCTGTACATGGCGATCGGCATCTCCGGCGCGATCCAGCACCGGGCCGGCATGCAGACGTCGAAGACGATCATCGCCGTCAACAAGGACCCGGAGGCGCCGATCTTCGAGCTGGCCGACTTCGGCATGGTGGGGGACCTGTTCAAGGTGGTCCCTCAGCTCCTCGACGAGATCGGCAGGCGCAGCCAACTCTAAGCAGGCAGCTGTAAGTCTGCGCCTTACATCCATATCTACCTGGCGGCTAGTCTTGTCGCAGTCATGAGTTCACAGAGCATTAATCCCGTTTACCTCGATCACGCGGCGACTACTCCGATGCGCCCGGAGGCGATCGCCGCGATGACCGAGGAGCTGGCCAGGGTGGGAAACCCGTCATCGCTGCACGCCGCGGGCCGGCGCGCCCGGCGGGTGGTGGAGGAATCCAGGGAGCAGCTCGCCGAGGTGTTCGGCGCCCGGCCGAGCGAGGTCATTTTCACCAGCGGCGGGACCGAGGCGGACAACCTCGCGCTGAAGGGCCTGTACTGGGCGCGCCGTGACGGCTCAAGACGCCGGGTGCTGACCACCTCGGTGGAACATCACGCCGTGCTCGACTCGGTCCGGTGGCTGGCGGAGGCCCAGGGCGCGCAGCCGGTCTGGCTGGGCGTGGACCCCGAGGGCACCGTGCGCCCGGCGGCGCTGCGGTCCGCCATCGCCCAGGCCCCCGAGCAGGTGGCCCTTATCAGCGTGATGTGGGCGAATAACGAGATCGGGACGGTCCAGCCGGTCAGCGAGCTCGCGGCCGTGGCGCACGAGCACGGCATCCCGTTCCACACCGACGCGGTACAGGCGGCCGCCCAGCTGCCGGTCGACTTCGCCGCCAGCGGGGCAGACGCGCTCACCGTCACCGGCCACAAGCTGGGCGGTCCGGTCGGCGTCGGCGCGCTGATCCTGGCCCGCGGCACCGATCCGGTTCCGGTGCTGCACGGCGGCGGCCAGGAGCGCGACATCCGCTCCGGCACCCTCGACACCCCCGCGATCAGGGCGTTCGCGGTGGCGGCGGCGATCTGCGCGAAGCACCGCGCGGACGAGGCGGTCCGGCTCGCCGAGCTGCGCGATGACCTGGTGGCCGGGGTCCTGGCGGCCGTCCCCGACGCCGTCCTCAACGGGCCGGCGCCCGGCCCGGCCCGGCTGCCAGGCAACGCGCACTTCTCCTTCCCCGGCTGCGAGGGCGACGCCCTGCTCATGCTGCTGGACGCGAACGGCATCGCGTGCTCGACCGGCTCCGCCTGCACCGCAGGCGTGGCCGAACCCAGCCACGTCCTGCTGGCCCTCGGCGCGGACGACTCCCGCGCCCGCGGCTCGCTCCGCTTCTCCCTCGGCCACACCTCCACCCAGTCCGACGTCAAGGCCCTAGCCGCCGTGATCGGCGAGGTAGTAGACCGCGCCCGCCGCGCCTCCGCCCGCTGACCCGCGCCGGCGGGAGCGGTGGACGGCGGCACATAGGCTTGGTGCGATGGGCGGACTCAGGGTTCTCGCGGCGATGTCGGGCGGGGTGGACTCGGCGACGGCCGCGGCTCGTGCGGTGGACGCGGGTCACGAGGTGACCGGCGTCCACTTGGCGCTGTCCGCCAACCCCAAGTCCTACCGGACCGGGGCCAGAGGGTGCTGCACGCTGGAGGACGCCAGGGACGCCCGCCGGGCCGCCGACGTGATCGGCATCCCGTTCTACGTGTGGGACATGGCCGAGCGCTTCCACCGGGACGTCGTCGAGGACTTCGTCGCCGAGTACGCGGCGGGCCGCACCCCGAACCCGTGCCTGCGCTGCAACGAGAAGATCAAGTTCGCGGCGGTCCTGGACCGCGCTCTGGCGCTCGGCTTCGACGCCGTGTGCACCGGCCACTACGCCCGGATCATCGATGGCACCCTGCACCGGGCCGTGGACCCGGCCAAGGACCAGTCCTACGTCCTGGCCGTGCTCACTGCCGACCAGCTCGCGCACTCCGTCTTCCCGCTCGGCGACACGCCCAAGACCGAGGTCCGTGCCGAGGCGGCCCGTCGCGGTCTCGCGGTCGCCGCCAAGCCGGACAGCCACGACGTCTGCTTCATCGCCGACGGCGACACCAAGGCCTTCCTGGCCCGCCACCTGGGCGAGGCCCCGGGCCCGATCATCGATTCCTCCGGCGCGGTGCTGGGCGAGCACGACGGCGCCTACGCCTTCACCGTCGGCCAGCGCCGCGGCCTGCATGTCGGCACCCCCGCCGCCGACGGCCGGCCCCGGTACGTCCTGGACATCGAGCCCGTAAGCAGGACG
>Ga0181525_10000748_pt1 | contig 28196 bp, 24 predicted proteins | sample PEATcosm2014_Bin_48_FD_121100 | JGI IMG/M metagenome (GOLD analysis project Ga0181525, IMG submission 121100) | Peatland microbial communities from MTU Mesocosm Facility, Houghton, MI, USA - PEATcosm2014_Bin06_10_metaG | ecosystem: Environmental > Terrestrial > Soil > Wetlands > Peat | place... | reverse complement strand
GGCTGGTCGCTGCTGCTGGTGGACGCCTGCGCGGCGCAGCCGCCAGCGGACTACCCGATGCCGTCGCCGACCGATCTCGCCGCCGTGGCCCGGGCCTGCGTTGAGGCCGGCGCCGGGACGGTCGGGGAGCTTGTCGCCGACGTCGGCGACGGCTCGGTCCGGGACAGGCTGCGCGACATGCTCGGCGGCCGGGTGCCCTCGGCGGTGGTCACGGCCGCCGGGGTGATCAGGGGGGACCCGGCCTGGGCGGTGCCCGACGACGCGTTCGCGCTGATGATGCGGGTGAACCTGTCCGGCGTCAGGCACCTGGCCGACGCGTGCGTGCCGCCGATGATCGAGGCGGGCCACGGCAGGTTCGTCGCGGTATCCTCGGCGGCCGCCTTGCGCGCCATGCCAGGACTCGCTGCCTACTCCGCGGCCAAGGCCGCGGTCGTCGGGTACGTCCGCGCGCTCGCCGCGGACCTGGCGGGGACCGGGGTGACCGCGAACGTCGTCTGCCCGGGCTCCACCCGCGGGCCCATGCTGGCCGCGAGCGCCGCCATCTACGACCTGCCCGACCAGGAGACCTTCGCGGCGCAGGCGCTGCTACGCCGCCTGCTCGAGCCCGACGAGGTCGCCGCCGCCGTGGCCTGGCTCTGCAGTCCCGACTCGGCCGCCCTCACCGGCGCCGTCATCCCCGTCGACGCCGGCCTGACCGCCTGACCCTCATGATCCGCCGCGGATGGCGGGACGGTCCCGGGCGCTACTGGAGGCTGGGCGGGGTTGCCGATGGGGTCGCCGGCGTACTCGTGCATGGCGTCTAGGTTGTCGTGGGCGGGATAGGCGTCGGCGGCGGGGCCGTCGGCGAAGGCGCGCAGGACGTTCATCGTGACGCGGCGGACGAAGGCGGGCGTGGCGCCGCCGATGCCGTGGGGCTGGTCCCCGTAGATCGCCTCTACCCAGCGCATGGTGCCCGCGTTGAAGACGCCGGCCCCGCCAGGGTGCGTGTAGTAGGCAGAGTCACCGTAGCTGCTGACTCCCTGGCAGACAAGCGGCGAGTGGGACAGCACCTGGATCGGCCGCTCGACCGGATAGGCCGGGTTAACCCGGTCGTACTCGACGCCGACTAGGTTCCGGAAGCTGGTTCCCTTGACGACCCCGGTCCCGGCGGACACCCAGCTGCGCGGGGAGACCACCACGTAGCGGGCGACCGCGGGATAGCCCTCGTAGATAGTGCCGATAAGGGAGGACTCGGGGTCTGGGTCGGGCGGCTCGCGCCAGTCGCTGGTGACAAGCGCGTTGTCCACCCCGAACATGGGGTCCTCGGTAAAGCTGGTCTTGTAGCAGATGACAAGCCTGTCGTCGCCGAGCCCGGACGCCGCCAGCCTGGTCCGCCTGAACATCGCGTTGGCGCCGAGGAACGCCAGGTTGACGCCGGCATCCCGGGCCGAGGTCACGTGCGCGCGTTCCGCCGGAGTCCAGTACTCGTCGTGCCCGGGCGAGATGAGCGCGCTGGCCCCGTCCAGCAGGTCCGGCTCTGTCGCGATGTCCATGCTGGTCACGTACGCCAGCGGCAGCCCCATGCGCTCGGCGAGCTTGACCACGTTCCGCTCGTAGGTAAGGAATATGTCGGCGCCGTTCAGGTCGTACGGCCGGTCCAGGCTGACAGCGAGCGACCGGGAATCGTAGGAATCGCCGGGCCCGGCGTACAGGTCGTAGCCGCCCCAGGTGTTGTACGCCTGCCAGGTCGCGACGGCGCTCTTCAGCACCACCCGGCCCGCGGTGCCCGCCGAGCGGACCGTCAGGGGAACGTACCGCTGCGCGCCCGAGTCCGCATCCAGGCGCAGCAGGTACGCTCCCGCGGGCCAGTCATCAGTCGGCACCTCGGTCGCGGGACCCCAGTCGGTCTGCACCGTGTTGGTCGGGCTCACCAGGTCGGGACCGTTCTGCCCGTGGCCGCGCAGCGCGCCGGACTGCCACACCTTGCGGGCGCCCGCCCCGTCGTACCAGCCGAGCCTGAACGCGGTCACCCGGAACCCGCGCGAGGTGGTCGACACGAACAACTGGAACGGCTCCCCGGTCAGCACGCTGGCCGAGTCCGCGTATCCCACGATCGCGTCCGGCGCGCCGAGGTGGCGGATCTCCCACTCCGGGTCGCCGGGCAGCGAGTTCTCCGGCAGCGGGCGCCGGCGCGGGACCGCGTGCGCGGTCGTCGCCGGGTCGGACACATGCCGAGCAGGCGCCGCGGGCCGCAGCAGCCTGCGGCCGCCACCGCGGCGGCCCCGGCTATGCCGGCCGCGCCCAGGGCGAGAAACGCGCGCCTGCTCGCGGTGCCTCCGCGGGGGGTCCCATTCCAGGCCGGACCCTGCCGAGTCATGGCGGATGAGTATGCACCCTGGCGGTTACCACCCGGCCAACGCAGAGTGTCGTCTCGATATCACACCGTTCGTTCTGAATAAAAAGAAAGGAAACCCCAGGTGGCACCGGCGGAAACCCGGCGTGGGCGCGTACAGCGGCGAAAGCGCGCTAGTTTGTGCCAGTCCCTACATTTGCTGGCCGCGGCCGTCACCTAGTGGCGGCCAGCACGGAGGATCACCCATGACAGAGACAGTCTCGGCACCGGAAACTCAGACGCCGCCATCGCCAGTCATCCCGCGTCCGGCCACCGACAGCGCCGCGGTGCGCGCCATCGAGGAGGCCGAGGACCACCTCCACGAGCGCGCCCTGGCGATCAGGGCCGACCCCGAATCGCACAAGCCCAAGCTGGTGCTGTCCAAGCACGTGCGCGGGACCAGCATCCTGGACCGGATCGCCGACGCGGTCAACGTCTTCTGCGGCTCCATGTACGTATTCATCTTCATCACCGTCGGCATAGTGGTCTGGCTCTTCGCCGGCAACATCATCGGCTTCGACAAGACGCCGTGGCCGCTGCTGCTGACCATTCTCAACCTGCCGCAGCTGTCCATCATGATCTCGCTGCAGGTGAGCGCGAACCGGGCGCAGGCGGCCAGCGACCGCCGGGCCATCGCCGACCACGAGACGCTGATCGCGCTGCACGAGATGGCCCTGCGGCAGCTCGACATCCTCAACGGCCAGGACCGGGTGCTGGCGATCCTGAACAACTTCGCGAGCAAGGACATGCCTGGCCGGCAGGCCGAGATCCAGGACTGCGTGAACAAGATCCTCGCGAACGTCACGAAGACGCCGGGGGCGGGCCAGCCCGCGGCAAACTGAGCCGGGAGCGCGGTGGACCGGTCCAGGCTCGAGGCGTTCAGCGACGGCGTCTTCGCGGTCGCCATCACGCTGCTGGCGCTCAACCTGACCGTGACCGGGCCCGGCGGAGCAAGGCTGACCGACCAGCTCGGCAGCCACTGGCCTGCCTTCGTCGCTTACCTGATCAGCTTCTTCATGATCGGCATCATCTGGGTGAACCATCATGCGCTGGTCAAGACGGTCAAGACGGTCGACCGGACGCTGCTCTTCCTCAACCTGGTCCTGCTGCTGTTCGTCGTGCTGATCCCGTTCGCCACCGCCACCGTGGCGGAGTACTTGTCCGCGCCGGAGCGGCTGACCCACGGCGGGCAGGACACGCGGGTGGCGATGGCGCTGTACGGCGCGGTGTTCCTCGGCATGTCGGCCGGGTTCGGCACGATCTTCGAGTGGACGCTGCACGGCGAGCGCGTGTACCAGCCGGTGCCGCGGGAACGGCACTGGGCCGCGCGGGCGCGGTTCGTGGGCGGCGGGCTCGTCTACGTGGTCGCGATCATCGTCGCGCTGGTCAACGCCATCGCCTCTTTCGTGCTGATCGCTCTCGTCGCCGTGTACTACATCGTGGAGCGCACCCCGAGCAGCGCAGCAGGAACAGAATCGGGAGATAAATAGTTGCCATCAAGCAAGTGATTTGGAGTAGACTGAGGCAACGTGCGGAAAGTCGTCGATTCTGAGCTGGTAAACGGGGCATCTGGGGTACCGAGAGGATCGTCCCCCGGCCAGGGTGGCGGCCGCCCGGACAGGTACCGGTGGGTTGCCCTGTCCAATACGACGCTCAGCATGACGATGGCGACGATCGACGCGTCGATCGTGATCGTGTCCATGCCGGCCATCTTCCGCGGCATCCACCTGAACCCGCTCACTCCCGGCAACGTGACCTACCTGCTCTGGATGATCATCGGGTACCTGCTGGTCCAGTCGGTGCTCGTGGTCACGCTGGGCCGGCTCGGCGACATGTTCGGCCGGGTGAAGATCTACAACCTCGGCTTCGTCGTCTTCACGCTCGCCTCGATCGCGCTGTCACTCGATCCGCTGACCGGCACGCACGGCGCCATGTGGCTGATCGGCTGGCGGTTCGTGCAGGCCTTCGGCGGCGCGATGCTGATGGCGAACTCGGCCGCGATCTTGACCGATGCGTTCCCCGCGAACAAGCGCGGCATGGCCCTTGGCGTCAACCAGATAGCCGGCATCTCCGGGCAGTTCATCGGGCTGCTGCTGGGCGGCCTGCTCGCCGCGGTTGACTGGCGCCTGGTGTTCTGGGTAAACGTGCCGTTCGGGCTGTTCGGCACCATCTGGGCGTACAAGAGCCTGCGCGAGGTCGCGACCACCAGGCGCGCCAAGATCGACTGGATCGGGAACATCATGTTCGCGGCCGGCCTGGGCTCGCTGCTCGTCGCGATCACCTACGGGATCCGGCCCTACGGCGGGCACGCCACCGGCTGGACCAGCCCCTGGATCATCGGCGGCCTGATCGGCGGCGTGCTGATGCTCATCGCGTTCTGCATCTTCGAGACGAAGATCGCCGAGCCGATGTTCCAGATCGCCCTGTTCAAGATCAGGGCGTTCGCGGCGGGTAACACGGCCAGCCTGCTCGGCTCTATCGCCCGCGGCGGGCTGCAGTTCATGCTGGTCATCTGGCTGGCGGGCATCTGGCTCCCGCTGCACGGCTACGACTTCTCCGTCACGCCGCTGTGGGCCGGGATCTACATGCTGCCGCTGACCGGGGGATTCCTGATCGCCGGGCCGATCTCGGGCACGCTGTCCGACCGGTACGGCCCGCGGGCGTTCGCCACCGCCGGCCTGCTGCTGGCCGCGTGCTGCTTCACCGGGCTCATGCTGCTGCCTGTGGACTTCTCGTTCTGGATGTTCGCGCTGCTGATCTTCGGCAACGGGGTCGGCTCCGGCCTGTTCGCCTCGCCCAACACCTCCGCGATCATGAGCTCCGTGCCCGCCACGCAACGCGGCTCAGCTTCGGGCATGCGGTCAACCTTCCAGAACTCCGGCATGTCGCTGTCCATCGGCATCTTCTTCTCGCTGATGATCGCCGGGCTGGCCTCGACGCTGCCGAAGACCCTCACCGCGGGCCTCACCGCCCAGGGGGTGCCCGCCTCGGTGGCCACGCAGGTCGGCCACCTGCCGCCGGTCAGCACGATGTTCGCGGCACTGCTTGGCTATAACCCGATACGCAGCCTGCTGGCACCCTACGGCGTCCTGTCCCGGCTGCCCGCGCACAACGTCGCGGTGCTCACCGGCAGGCAGTTCTTCCCGCACCTGATCTCGGCGCCGTTCCACCACGGCCTGGTCATCGTCTTCACCGCCGCCGCGATCATGTCGATCGCCGGCGCGCTGGTGTCGCTGCTGCGCGGCAAGCAGTTCTACTACGACGAGAACCCGATGACCGGGCTGGCCGCTGGTCCCGCTCTCACCGTCCCTTCCGCGCCGACCGCTCGGAGCAGTCGCTCGAACGGGGTCGGCACTGACGGGGTTGGCACTAACGGCACTGGCACTAACGGTGCAGGCCCGAGCGGGGCTGGCCTGAACGGGCACGGCACCGCAGCATCCAACGGCGATTCCGCCGCCGTTGTGCCGGGACACCGGGCCGGCGACGGGTAGAATATCGTCGTGCCCCGCTATGAGTACCGGTGCCGCGCTTGCGGCGACACGTTCGAGCTGAACCGCCCGATGGCGGAGTCGTCGGCCCCTTGCCTTTGCCCGCATGGCCACGACGACACGGTGAAGCTCCTGTCGACGGTCTCGGTCGGCGGCCTCGCGTCCGGCCGTGAGCGGGCGCAGGGCGGCGGAGGGTGCTGCGGCGGCGCCTGCGGCTGTCGCTAGCACTGTCGGCTTGTCCCCGTTTCGCCCTGCTTGTCGCCTTTCCGCCTGCCTGCGTCAGATGATGCAGCGCGTCTGGCTCGCCTGGCCCAGCATCCCGGTCACCCGCCGGCTTTGCTAGGTGACATCGAAGGTTATGCACAACTAGGAGGCGGGCGTCATGGCCGCAGCGATGACCCTGAGATCATCCTGGCCGTCCGGGCCGGCGGGCGCAGGGCAGCCCCGGGACGACGAGGCCCTGGTCGATCAAGCGCAGTCAGATCGGGGGCCTGCCCAAGAGGTAATCGGCGAGATGGCGTCGCTGCTGCGCGACCCGCGCGGCGACATCGTCTTGGGCGGAAGCGTTCTGAGCGCGATCACGATTGCCACCGCGCTGGAGGCGGCGTTCTCGCACACGGCGCTGCGGCCCGGCCTCGCCGGGGTCTTCAGCGTGGTCCTGCTCGGCAGCCTGATCGGCTGCTGGCTCAGGGCGGTGGCACTGCTGCTGCTGGCGGGCAGGCCGCTGCTCGACCAGCTCAACGACCATCGCTGGCGGACCGGTGGCCCGGTCGACCCCAGGGTGAAGTGGCTGACACTGCCCACCATCGAAGACAGCGGCGCCGAGTGGAACTGGGCCCGGGTGAACCTCCTGCTCGGCGCCGCGCGCATCCGCAAGGAGCGGATTCACCTGGCAGACACCTGGACCTATATCACCGTTGCCCTGTTCCTGGTCTGGACCGCGGCGATCTTCCTCGGCCTCTGAGGGGGGCCGAGGCGATGCCAGGCTCGGCTGACCTCACCGCAGCGGGTTGTCAACTCCCCCCTCGATGGCTCATCGTTAGTACTCGTTAGTACCATTAGATAACTGCTTGCCGGCGTATACGGCATTCCGACGGTGGCGCACACATGCACAGGACAGGCTCGGCGAAGGGGTTCTGGGGCCTGCTAAGCGACGTCGAGAAACGTGAACTGTCGGACATCGGCCTGCCCAGAATCTATCCGCCCGGTGCAACGATGTGCACCGAAGGAGATCCGGCAACGTACGTGTTCGTCCTGGTAGAAGGCCAGGTCAAGATCCTCTCTGCGACCAATGACGGCCAGCGCCTGATGCTCGCGCTGCGCGGCGACGGCGACATCGTCGGGGAGATCGCCGGCGCGACCACCGGGCACAGGAACGCCACCATCCAGGCCATCGACACCGTGCACGCGCTCATCGTGGGCTACGGCAAGTTCAACGCCTTCCTCGAGTCCAACCCGGCGGCCGACCGGGCTTACAAGGTCATGCTGACGCGGCGGCTGAGCGCTGCCGACGCGATGCTGCGCACGCGTTCGGTCACCACCGGGGGGCAGCGCCTCGCCGGGTTGCTGCTTGAACTGGCAGACAGGCACGGTGTCCCGGACCACGACCAGATCCAGCTCACGATCTCGCTGTCTCAGGAAGAGTGGGCCAGCCTGGCAGGCACCTCGCGCGCCACCGTCACCCGGGCGCTCAGCGACTGGCGCAAACGCGGCTTCATCCGCACCGGCCAGCGCCGCATCACCATCGTCGACCAGGGCTCCTTGCGGCGGGTATCCGGCTCGCGAACCTAGCAGGCGCGGGACGGTGACGGACCCGGTGCTGGCCTCGACGTGCCCTTTAGCATGCGTAGGCCTTGGCCTGGACCTGGGTGGGAACAGCCACAGGGAACCCGCTCGTGCGAGGTGAGTGGACCCAGCCCTTTTGGCGCTGGTCCCCGACGTTAACGCTCACAATTGGCAGGAACTCTTCCTCGGCGATGCCGCCGTAGCCATGGCGGATGATCGCCCTGTAGATGTACTCCGAGGCGACCAGGGCCAGCGGCATTGTCGCGCCGCGCAGGTGAGCCTTGAAGCGCGGCGCGTCCAGCAGCCGGAAGGCGATGTCCAGGTCCTCACCGAAGGGACCGTTGCCGTCATGGTGCACCTCCCCCGCATGCAGGACGGCCCGCAGCCGCAGGATGCGCGGCTGCTCGGCCGGGGAGATGTCGTTGTTGCGCCTTTCGAGCAACTCGACCAGGGCGGGTATCAGCCGGGTGAGCAGGAGAGGCTTGGGCAGTTCATCTGCGGGATGGAGCAGGACGAGTACTCCGTCTCCACGGTCCGTGAACGGGTCGCAGTGCGCCTGGTCGATCCCGGCGGCGAACAGCGCTCCCACCAGCAGCCGGTAGACCTGCTCGCGTAGCTCCTCCTTTACTGGGTTCTTTCGCTGGGTGCTGTCCTCGATGTCCACCGCGAGGATGCTGCGGTGCACCGGAAGCGTTTGAGCCCGACGCGGCCGCTTCCACGGCGATGTGTCACCGTTGGGCTCGGCAGTGGCCGGTCGTCTCGCTGGCCGGAGCGGTGTGGCCGCTACCATCCCCAACGCCTGCACCGTCATGATCAGGAAGACCAAGCGGACCATTCCGAAGCAGGGGTCTCGACGCACCTTAGCCGTGCGGTTACAGGCGGGCCGTCGCCGGACGATCTGGTAGGGCCAAGGATGCATGGTCGCCTCCCCAACTACCGGTGTCGCCGAAGCCTTGACAGGGATTGTGTCCTTCACGTCAAGTTTCGTTACGATTTAACTCCTTCCCTGCCGGTTTCAAGTGAAAACGTGTAAAATAAGTTAACAGGCATCAAACTTTGGCAAAGCCTTCCAAGCTTTGGTAAAGTTTCGGCAAGGAGTCACGGTAAGTTCTGTGAACACCGCACGCGGGTACGGCTCGTGATGGTGGACCGGATATCCTTCGGCCCCGCTAGTCATGCCGTTTCGTCGCGCGGGACACATGAGCCTCAGAGTGGAGGTGAGATGGCTGCCGACAGCGACCACTCGGCCAGCCCGGCTCGGAACCTCGCCGACCGTCTGAGAGAGCTCCGGGAGCGGGAGTACGGATCGCTCACTCAGATCCAGTTGGCCGGGGTGTTCGGTAGCCCAAGCAAGAGGCTCAGCAACGCCACGATCTCTCAATGGGAGAACCCAGACTCCGGCCGACTGCCACCGCCGCAACGGCTACGCGCCTACGCCCGTCTGTTCTGTACTGCCCGGTCGTTCGAATCGGGGACACCGCGCCTGCTTCACGACGATGAGCTGACAGAGCCAGAGCGGGAGCGGGAGGCCGATCTGTACTCCGAGCTTCTCGAACTGCGAGATTTGGCCCATACGCCGGATGTCACCTCTATTCTGATCGGTCCCCGCAGATCGATCTGGTCCTTCCCGGACCAGAAGGCGGTAAGCATCGTTTGCTCCGACGCGCTCGAGCCGCCTTCTTACGCCAGTCCAGAGCATCTGAACTACAGCCGGTACGCCAGGCATGCTGACGTGGACGCCCTGATCGAGGTGTTCGGGCAGATACGGGCCGATAATCCGCACAGTTTCATACGAATCCTATCGGCCGAGTCACTTGAGCTAGATTTTGCGCTCAATCATATAGTAATTATTGGTGGCGCGGCGAGTCGCGACACGGAACGGTGGTTCGCCCAGGATATTCCACTGCCTTCCGTCCAGGAGGTCGGCGACACTCATGTCTTCAAATGCACCGTGGCAGGAGAAACACGCGAGTTCGCTTCGCTCCGCCATGAGGGAGTTCTGGTACAGGACGTTGGCCTGATTGCACGCGGCCCGCATCCGAACATCCCCGGTCGAACCGTGACCGTGCTGGGCGGAATTACCAGTCGTGGTGTGCACGGCGCCGCGCTTTGCTTTACCGATCCACATGTCAGAGAAACTAATGAACAGTATCTCGAGGAAGCCTTTGGGAGCGCCGAAGCGTTCTGCATCCTCGTGAACATACCAGTCAGAAACAATTCTGCGTTGCCACCAAACCTATGGCGTGACAACATTCGTCTGTACGAATGGTCCGCCGCAACGGGGGGGCGTTGGTGACTAATACGATGGAAGATACCACTCGGGAATGCGATAACGACAAGGAGGGGGACAGAGAGCAGCGCAGCCCCTTCCAGGTACTGTCATATACAGATCTTCTTGCAACTCCGGAAATTCCGGCAAGTGGCAAGGACAAGCCATCCGGAAAACGGGATATCCGTGCTCCCGTCATTGATGCCATAATCGTTCCGACCATCCGCACGGCAGAGCAGCTCAGTACGGCCGTGGACCTCGCCTCCCGGGCGAGATGCCAGCTCATCGCCCTCTATACCAACAGTTTCCCGAACGGGCTGTCATCGATACTCGGACGACTCAAACCGGGCATGGTAACACCACTCGCAGTGCAGTCCAACGTGCGGCATAAAGCGATCGACATCGGTGCGGCGATACCTCAGTCAATGATTTCCTTCGGCGCCCTGGACATCAGCAGGAAGAGAAATCTGGGCCTGTTGATCGGCCGCGCCTGCGGCTGGACCCGGATGCTCTTTCTTGACGATGATATCCGCAGGTTGAACATGGCGAAGCTTAGTTCGGCGGCGGCGCTGCTGGATGATTATCCGGTAGTCGGCCTCCAGGTAATTCAATATCCGGACGCATCTGTAGTCGGACATGTACGCCGCCTGACCGGACGCAAGCAAGACCCATTCATATCCGGTGGCTCGCTGCTGGTGGATCCACAGAAATTTTCCGGGTTCTTCCCGCCGGTTTATCATGAAGACTGGCTGTGCACCATCAACCATCTGCGGCACCGCCAGGTCGCTATCGGCGGTCAAGTCAGGCAATTGGCGTACCAGCTCTTTACCACCACGCAGCGCGCGCAATTCGAAGAATTCGGCGAGATTCTCGCGGCGGGCCTGCTGTGGCTGGTTTTGCAATCAGCAACTGAGGACAGCAAACTGACGGCAAGTGAACATGGTTACTGGCATGCGGCGATGAAGCCTCAGTTCTGGGAAGAGATATTGACTGAGCGATCAAAATTGCTCGGCAATCTGAGCATGCACGCTGAACTAGTGCTCGGGCTTCAGGGCAGCACCCGACCGCTGGAATCTTTGCAGGCCGCCCGCCAGCGCTGCGACGGTCTATCATCAGCGGAGTTCGTATCCTTTATGGGAGACTGGCTGGCCAGCCTCGAAGCATGGCAGCAGCAGCTAGCCGATATCCGCCCGGCCGAGTCGGTCGCCAAAGCGCTGACCGATCTTGGCCTCAAGCACGTCGTCCGCACGGAGGAACAGGTCCGTCGGCCGACCCGAGCTAGCACCGGCCGCCCGTGGCGGGCACAGGCTCGCTACGTGACAAGGGCGCTGCTTCAGAGTTGTTACGACGAGACGGCACGCAACGATCTACTCGACCAGGGCAGGAGGCTCCTGGGTAGATTCAGCCCTCGATCAGCCGGTCATGACTGGCGTCCTCGGCTCGGTAGCGTCGTGCCGGGCGGCAGTCCGGCTCGCCGTGTTCAGCGCCCAGTGACTGACCGTAATCAGGCCAAGGAAAAGGACGGCAGCACGGCACGTGGCCAGCAGCAGCCGGTCGGCCCGGCTGGCTGGCATGAACCTGCCCCGAAGTGGGCCGTGCAGGCTCACCGCAAGGATCAAGCCGGTCACGGCCACATCAGCGGATCATGACGGGGGTCTTGGGCTCGGTCGCCTCGTAGGTGGCGGCGGTGCGGGTCGCGGTGTTCAGCGCCCAGCGACTGGTGGTAATCAGGCCGAGGATAAGGACGGCGGCGCCGCAGGCGGCCAGCAGGAGCCAGTCGGCGTGGCTGGCGGGTACGAAGCGGGCCGTCAGCGGGCCGTGCAGGTTGGCGGCCAGGATCGAGCCGGTGATCGCGACGCCTAGGGAAGTGCCGACCTGACGGCTGGTGGAGGCCATGCCCGAGGCGACGCCTGCCTGGGCCGCTGGCATGCCCGACACGGCAGCCTGGGTTATCGGAGCGTTCACCGCTCCGGCTCCGATGCCGAAGACAGCGAACGCGAGGATGAGGTGCGGCGTTGACCACGACGTGGTGAGCCCGGACAGCAGAATGGCGCCCGCTGCCATGGCCGCGCCCGCCACGACCATCGGTACTCGGCCACCCCAGCGGGCCAGGATCCGGCTGGAAGCCACCGCAGCGATCGCCATGGCCGCCGCCATGGGCGCCAGGTGTAGTCCAGCGTCCAGCGGCGACAAGCCGCGTGCGTCCTGCAGGTAGAGGGTAGTGAGGAACAGGAAGCCGCCGAGCGCGGCGAAGGCACTGATCGCGGTCAGCACCGCGCCCGCGAACGGGGCGCTGCGGAAGAACCTCGGATCGAGCACTGGTTCCGGTCGGCGTGCCTCGAAGACGATGAACACCGCGAGCGCCACGGCCGAGATGGCGAACAGCGCGATGATGGCGGGCGCGTGCCAGCCGAAGTCGGGCCCCTCGATGATCGCGTAGGTGAGCGAGCCGAGCACGACTATGAGTAGCGCCTGGCCGCCCGGATCCGGCCTGCGGGCTATGGGCGCCCGGGACTCAGGCACGAACCTCGCGGCCAGCGCGATGGCGGCGAGACCCACGGGGATGTTGACCCAGAACACGCCGCGCCACCCGACCGAGTCGACAAGCAGGCCGCCGATTACCGGGCCGAGCGCCATGGAGAGGGCGAACGTACCGCCCCAGACGCCCAGCGCCCGCGCGCGTTCGGCCCGGTCGGTGAAGGTGTTCGTGATGATGGACATCGCCACCGGGTTGAGCATGGAGCCGCCGACGGCCTGCAACATCCGGAAGGCGACCAGCCAGCCCAGGCCTGGCGCCAGGCTGCACAGCCCGGAGCCGACGGTGAACACCGCGAGGCCCACCTGGAACACCCGGCGGCGGCCGACCCGGTCGGCGGTCGCGCCGGACAGCATGAGCAGGCTGGCCAGGACGAGCGTGTAGCCGTCGATGGTCCACTGCAGGCCGGTCACCGAGGCGTGCAGGTTCCGCCCGATGTCAGGCAGCGCGACGTTGACGATCGTGCTGTCCATGCCGACGATGAACAGGCTGAAACAGCAGATGACCAGCACGAGCATTCGCCGGCGATGGCTGAGCTCTGGCACGTGGTATCACCCGGATCTGCTGACGGTAAGTTAATTGCCTCACAGCAACTAACTACCCCTCTCCCCTGACTATTTCCGCCAGCCAGTTGCGATGCAACGCCATACAGCTGAGAGATTCCTCACCGTCCGTAGGGATACCGGGGACACGAGAGCCCGATGCCAGGAGGAGTTCCACGGCCCGTTCGGAATAAAAATGATCTTTTCACCAGCCCAGGCGGGCGGCGGTGGCCTTCGCCCAGCGGGTGGTGCAGACCAGGCCGAGCAGCAGGACGGCGTAGCCGCAGCCCGCGAGGATCCACCAGCCGGCCAGGCTGGCACGGACGAAGCCGACCTGCATCGATCCGCGGATGCTGGCCGCGAGCACGGAGCCCACGATGGCCACGCCGAGGGACTGGCCGAGTTGCCGGCTGGAGGAGTTCAGGCCCGAGGCCATGCCGGCCTGGGATTTGGGCACGCCGGACATGACCCCGTTGGTGATCGGCGAGCTCACCATGCCGGCCCCGACCCCGAACAGGCCGTAGCTGAGGATCAGGTAAAGGTGCGGCGTCGTGCCGGTCAGCCGGGACAGCGCCGCGCTGCTGAGGGTGATCGCCGCGCCCGCGATCACGAGCGGGATCCGCGAGCCGCGCTTGGCGACGATCCGGCCTGCCACCGGCGCGCACAGCGCCATCACCACCGGCATCGGCAAGATGGTGAGGCCGGCCTGCAGCGCCGACAGGCCCCGGACGTCCTGCAGGTAGAGGGTGGAAAGGAAGAGGAAGCCGGCCATCGCGGCGATCGCGCAGATGGCGGTGAGGTTCGCCCCGGTGAACGGCACGCTGCGGAAGTAGCGCAGGTCGATCATGGGCTGCGCGCGGCGGGGCTCGTAGGCGAGCAGCACCGCGAGCGCCGCCACGAAGAGCAGGAAGAAGCCGAAGATCTCCGGCGATCCCCAGCCATGGGCCGGGCCCTCGATGATCGCGTAGGCGAGCGCGCCGAGCATGACGATGATGAGGAACTGGCCGACCGGGTCGGCCCGGCGTGACTGGGGCGCCTTCGAGTCGGGCACGAACAGCGAGGTCAGCGAGATGGCGGCGAGCCCCACCGGGATGTTGGCCCAGAAGATCCCGCGCCAGCCGACGTACCCCACCAGCACACCGCCCAGCACCGGCCCGAGCGCCATGGACAGGCCGAACACCCCGTCCCAGACGCCGATCGCGCGCGCGCGTTCGGCCGGGCCTGTAAAGGTATTCGTGATGATGCCGAGCGCGGCCGGGTTGAGCATCGAGCCGCCGACCCCCTGCAGCACGCGGAAGACAATGAGCCAGCCTAGGCTGGGCGCCAGGCTGCACAACCACGAGCCGAGGGTGAACAGCGACAGGCCGACCTGGAAGATCGTCCGGCGGCCGATCCGGTCGGCGAGCGCGCCTGCCAGCATGAGCAGGGCCGCCAGCACGATCGTGTAGGCCGCCACCGTCCACTGCAGGCCGGAGACCCCGGCGTGCAGGTCGCGGCCGATCGACGGCAGCCCGACGTTCACGATCGTGTTGTCAAGGCCCACCATGAACAGGCTCATGCAGCAGACGGCGAGCAGCAACCCGCGGCGGCCGCGCGTGACCACGATGGCGGCAGGAGCGGGCTCGAAGCTCAGGACCGGCACGTTAGTCCATTCTTGTAGTCGATCAGGCACGCTAAGTGACCTACCGCGAGCGTCCTTTACCGGTGCCTGCATCACGCAACCCCTCGGAAGGTACTCGTCGCGGACGAGTACCGGCTATTAATTACACGTCCGGGCCCGGCCCTTGGTTCGGGTCCTGCCGGACCTGCCAGGGGAGCCGGTGCTGCCCGCCAGTAAGGTAACGGGCAGCCGAGGGACCCGGCACGGGGCGACCGACCACGGACAGTTCAAGTTCGGACACAAGGCTCATAACAGATATGACGCTACTCCAACGCATTCAGTAGTCAAGCGGTCACAATGCGCATTTCCGTACGAGTTCGGGCCTCACGGAGTGAGTCTGCGGTCTAGATTTGCTAGCGGAGCAGGCTGTTATCCCAGGTACCCACGCGCCGAGAGGGGGGAACCATGAGCCGTAGGTTGCTACAGCTGGTAATGCCGGTCACGCCGGAACGCAGGATGTTCCGGATACACGACCCCGCCGTGGACCCCGACGCACCCGGCGGCCCGCTGCCTCCGGTCGGCGCGCTCATCAGCACCAACCGCGAACAACTGTGGGTCGGCAGCCTGCAGGAGGATATCGACGTCCGGCTGGTGCTCGAGGAGTGGGACGGGGCTCCGCCGCCGTGCGGCGACGCCTGGGACGAGGAGGCCAAGGGCAGCATCTACCTGCGCGGTCACCTGAGCATCAACATGGGCCTCGCGGGTACCGCGGTTCGCGCCCTGCGACTGGCCGGCGGGGTAGGCGACTACTCGATCCGCGTCTACGCCGGCAATCGCGACGAGGTGACCCGCCGGTATGCGGAGCTGTTCAACCGCCACCGCAATCCGCTGAGCGACGACTTCCAGCAGGAGAAGAAGACGCTCGAGGGCCTGGAACGGTACCTGGTCCAGCTGTGGCGGGAGTCGTAGGCGGCCCGGGCCGCCCTTGGCTGCCAGTCCGGCTACTGCCCTGCGGGCGGTACGGATGGGGTGATCGTGGGCTTGCCCTTGGTGACCAGCGTCTTTCCTGACGCGCTTGCCCTGGTGGATGTGCGGGCAGTGGCAGTCGCCCTGGCTCGGCCGCTGGCGCGGGCCGAGGCCTGCTGGGTGCCGTGAAGCTTCGCGCCGGTCTGGGTGGCCAAGATCGAGATCCCGGTTCCCGTGGTCGGGGACGGGCCCCTGGTGCCATGTGCGCGGAACGGGATCATGGCGTAGACCATCAGCGAAACCATCGCGACCAGCAGCACGGTGAACAGCGAGCCTATGATGCGCGCCCGGGGCGACCGGAGTACGGTCGCGGGTCCGGGTCGCCGGAATGTCGTCAGGCAGGTGGCGAGCCCTGGATCGTCGGCCGAGAGCCGCCGCTCGATCTCAGCGAGCATGCGCTGCTCGTCCATCGACAGCGCCATCGCGCACCTCCGCCTCGCGCGCCGGGTCAGTACTCCTTCACTATCCCTCACGAGCGGGTCTTTATCCAATTGTTCTGGCTTTGTAGTTCGCCTGTTTTTCAGGATGTGGGACGCCCGCCCCGGCCTGTGTCTAAGGTCCGCGCGGACTCCCAGGTCGGGCCGCTTCAGGGCCAGCCTATCTTCACTACTTACGACGAGCGGCGCGTGTCGATCCTTGATGTGATCGAAAAATCGTTCTACGATGGTCGGCATGCGGTGGGACAACCTTCGGCTCGACGATCCGCCTACGGGGGACCAGGATGCCGCCGACGGCGACGCCCTGTTCCCGGTCCTCTCCCCCTCCGGGCGCCAGGATGTTGCCGTCCCCCTGATCGAGCGCGGCGCGGTCGCGAGGACCTTCGACACGCCGGGCTTCCGAGGCATGACCTTCTACGAGGTCCAGGCCAAGTCGGTCGTCAACCGCGTCCCCGAGTCGTCCCGCATGGGATTCAAGTGGACGATCAATCCCTACCGGGGCTGTCAGCATTCCTGTGTTTATTGTGTGACAGGTGAGACTCCAGTTCTTATGGCGGACGGGCGGACGAAGCCGCTGGCCGAGGTAGCCGTCGGTGACCCAATTTACGGAACGGTAAAGCAGGGTTACTACCGTCGGTACGCGCTGACGACGGTGCTGGCGCACTGGTCTACGGCAAAGCCCGCGTACAGGGTCAGCATCGAAGACGGCACCCAGCTTGTCTGCAGTGGCGACCATCGCTTCTTGACCGAGCGCGGCTGGAAGCACGTCATTGGCACCGAATGGGGCGGCCCGCTGCAGCGGCCATTCCTGACCGTGAACAACAGACTGATGGGGGTCGGCGGCTTTGCCGAGCCGCCGAAAGAAACAGTCGCCTACCGGCGCGGCTACCTGTGCGGCATGATTCGCGGCGACAGGACCATCCAAGGAGACCGGCCGTATCCGCCGATCGAGGCCTGTGCACCGGGCCGAGGGCACGCGTTCCGGCTTGCCCTGATCGACTCGGAAGGGTTGTCCAGGACGCGAGGATATCTTGCAGACGCGAGCATCGGCTGCACGGAGTTCGTCCTCGCCGAGGAGTCAGTGACGCGCCGCCGGGTGATGGCCATCCGTGCGAGTGGTCGCGATAAGGTCCACACGATCCAGTGGCTTATCGACTGGCCACAGAACCCGGCACCCGATTGGCACAAAGGCTTCCTGGCAGGCATCTTCGACGCTGAGGGCAGCTACAGCCGGGGGATTCTACGGATATCCAACACCGACCCGGAGATCGTCGAGTGGACCGTCGCTTCGCTGAAGGCGCTCGGGTTCGATTGGGCGATAGAGTCACAGGGCAGAGCTAATGGACTCGTCTCCATCCGGCTGCGCGGAGGTCTGCGGGAGGCGCTGCGGTTCTTCCACACGGTCGACCCGGCGATCACGCGGAAGCGCTCGATCGACGGAATGGCGATCAAGAGCGACGCCAAGCTGCGCGTGACCGCGATCGAGCCATTGGGCCTGGACCTGCCGATGTACGACATCACCACGGGTACCGGCGACTTCATCGCCAATGGCGTGGTGAGCCACAATTGCTTTGCCCGAAACACGCATACCTACCTGGACCTGGACGCGGGGGCCGACTTCGACACCAAGGTGGTTGTCAAGGTGAACGCGCCGGCGCTGGTGCGCAAGAAGCTGGCCTCGGCGGCGTGGCAGGGCGAGCACATCGCGATGGGCACGAACGTGGACTGCTACCAGCGGGCCGAGGGGCGCTACCGGCTGATGCCCGGCATCATCGGGGCGCTCAAGGACGCGGCCAACCCGTTCTCCATCCTGACCAAGGGCACGCTGATCCTGCGCGACATCGAACTGCTCGCGGAGGCGGCCGAGGTCACCGACGTGGGGCTGAACGTGTCCGCCGGATTTGTCGACAAAGATCTATGGCGATCGGTCGAGCCTGGTACGCCCGCCCCGACGCGACGGCTCGAGGCCTGTGCGGCGCTGAACGAGCGCGGCCTGGCCTGCGGGGTCCTGATGGGCCCGGTGATCCCCTACCTCTCCGACTCCCCCGCCCAGCTCGCGGAGACCGTCCGCCAGATCGCGGCGGCTGGCGCCATATCGGTAACACCGATCGTCCTGCACCTGCGGCCCGGCACCAGGGAGTGGTTCTTCCGCTGGCTACGCGCCTACCACCCCGGCCTGGTCGGCAGGTACGAGGAGCTGTACGGCCGGGGCGCCTATGCTCCCAAGGCGTACCAGGACAGGATCGCCGGACAGGTCCGCGAGCTGGCCCGAGAACTCGGCATCGGCCGGCCTAGGCATGGCTTCGGTCACGGCAGGCGCCCGCCGGCCGCGCTGCCGGGCCCGAGCGCGGCGCGAGCGCTCGCGGTAGCGCCCGAGGCCGAGCCGCCCGTCCCCGCCCGGCCCGAGCAGCTCACCCTGCTCTGAGGCCCGAGCCGTGGGCGCCCCGAGCAGCTCACCTACCGTGAGCCGAAGCAGCGCAGAAAACATGTTGGCACCCGGCACCGTCCCTCTTAGCCTGGCCAGGACAGACCTGGACACCTGATCGCCCTGAGCGAAATCAGCCAGTCTCAGATATAGCTTGACAGCCGAACAGAACGCGATACATCGTATTTCCTGGAAATCAGATCAGAAGCCTTCAGGAGGACGACGTGGCAAGCGGGACCACGGGGGCGCCCCGTAACACGCCGGGTCCTGGTGTCCCCGCCCAGAGCGGGGACACCAGCGCGGCAACGGCAAGAAGCGCAGGAAGCGACGACACATCCGGGTCGCAGGGACCACGGCGTTCCAGGCGGCTGATCAGCGCCATCTGCGGCCGCCGGTCCAAGTACCTGGTCGTGGTGTTCTGGCTGCTGGTGGTCGCGGCCACCGGCTCGCTCGCGGGCAAGCTGCAGGGCGCGGAGAAGAACGACGCGTCGTCTTACCTGCCCGCGTCGGCCGAATCCACCCAGGAACTGAACGAGCAGGCCGTATTCCAGTCCAAGAACTACAACCCCGCCCTCGTGGTCTACGTCCGCGACAGCGGGGTGACCTCGGCCGACCTGGCCAAGGCGCGCGCGGACGCACGGTCGTTCGCCGCGCTGTCCGTCGTGAGCGGGAGGGTCGCGCCGCCGATCGTGTCCAGCGACCACAAGGCGATCGAGACCATCGTCGGCTCGAACCTCGGCTACAACAGCGACATCGGCGGCTTCATCTCCACACTGCAGACAACCGCGGCCAAGAACGCGAACGGGCTGAGCGTCTACGTCGGCGGCCCGGCAGCCAGCGCGAACGATGAGATCAAGATCTTCAAGGGCATCGACTCCACCCTGCTGTACTCGGCGCTCGGCGTGGTCATCGTGCTGCTGCTGCTGACCTACCGCAGTCCCGTGCTCTGGCTGCTGCCGATCCTGTCGGCGGGCGTCGCGCTGGCCATCGCCGAGGCCGTCGTCTACGAGCTGACGCAGCACGCGAACCTGACCGTCAACGGGCAGAGCGGAGGGATCCTCGTCGTTCTCGTCATCGGCGCGGGCACCGACTACGCTCTGCTGCTCGTCGCCAGATACCGGGAGGAACTGCGCAGACACGCCGACCGGCACGAGGCGATGGCCGTCGCCCTGCGCCGGGCCGGCCCGGCCATCATCGCCAGCGGGCTGACGGTCGTGTGCGGCATGCTCTGCCTGATGGCCGCCGAATCCAACGACATCTCCGGCCTCGGCCCGGTGGCCGCCATCGGGATCGGCGTGGGCCTGATCGCCATGATCACGCTGCTGCCCGCGCTGCTCGTGGTCTTCGGCCGGTGGATTTTCTGGCCGGTCAGGCCGGTCTACGGCTCGGCGGAGCCGACCAGCCGCGGGCTGTGGGCCAGGGTCGGGCAGGCCATCAGCCGCAATCCGCGGGGGGTGTGGATAGTCACCGCGTTGCTGCTCGCCGCGTGCTCGGCGGGCCTGATCGGCTTCAAGTTCGGCGCGCTGACCACCGCCCAGTCCTTCCGCGGCACGCCGCCGTCCATCGCCGCCCAGAACGCGCTTGCCAAGTACTTCCCGGCCGGCTCGGGCGAGCCCGTCCAGGTGATATCGACGGCGGCCAGCGCGGACCAGGTCCGCGGTGCGCTGGCCAGCACCCCGGGCATCGCGTCCGTCACGCCGCCTATCACCAAGAACGGCGTGGCGTTCCTGCAAGCCACGATGTCCATCCCGCCGGACAGCACGCAGGCCTACACCCTGGTGGCCCAGATCCGGACCAAGGTCCACGCCATCCCTGGCGCGGACGCGAAGGTAGGCGGCGGCACGGCCATCAACGCGGACGTGGAGGCGGCCGCGGCACACGACAGGGACCTGCTCATCCCGCTGATCCTCGGCGTGGTGCTCATCATCCTCGGGCTGCTGCTGCGGGCGATCGTGGCCCCGCTGGTGCTGATCGCCACCGTGGTGCTGTCCTTCGGCGCGGCGCTCGGCATCTCCTCGCTGTTCTTCTCGCACGTGTTCGGCTTCGCAGGCGCCGACACCTCGGTGCCGCTGCTCGTCTTCGTGTTCCTGGTGGCCCTCGGCATCGACTACAACATCTTCCTGATGACGCGGGTGCGGGAGGAGTCTGCCCGCGACGGGACCCGTCGCGGCGCGCTGACCGGCCTGGCCGCCACCGGCGGCGTCATCACGTCGGCGGGCCTGGTGCTCGCGGGCACGTTCGCGGTCCTCGGCACGCTCCCGCTGGTCGAGTTCACCGAGATCGGGTTCGCGGTCGCCTTCGGCGTGCTGCTCGACACGATCATCGTCAGGTCGGTGCTCGTGACCTCGCTGACCTTGGACATCGGGCGGCACATGTGGTGGCCCAGCGCGCTGGCGAACCCGAGCGGAGGCTCAGACACGCACGCCACCTAGAATGTGGGTTCGTGGGGCTGGTGGCCGATTGATACGGATGGCGCGGTGACGGCGCTGAGCCGCGCGGAGGCGGGACGGCTGACGGTACGCACCGTCGCCGTCCCCGATCCGGGTGACCTGCTCGGCCAGGTGCCGCAGCCGGACATGGTCTCCTGGGTGCAGCACGGCGCGGGCCTCGTCGGCTGGGGCGAGGCGGCCAGGATTACGCTGCCCGCCGGCGAGGACAGGTTCACCGCCGCGGAGAAGTGGCTCGGCTCGGTGTTCGACGCCGCCGCCGTGGACGACAAGGTGCGGCTGCGCGGATCCGGGGCGGTCGCGTTCGGCGCCTTCACCTTCGACGCCTCATCCGACGGCTCGGTGCTGATCGTCCCGCAGGCCGTGCTCGGCCGCGACGGCGACGGCCATGCCTGGCTCACCACGGTAACCGAGGGGGGTGCCGCTCCGGCCTGGCCTTATGTGCCGCCGCGGCCACTGGAGCAGGTCCTATGGCACGACGGCAGCCTGCCCGCCCCGCAGTGGGAGCTGGCGGTCGCCGAGGCGGTGGCCGCCATCAAGGCGGGCAGCCTGCACAAGGTCGTGCTCGCCCGGGACCTGTACGCGACCGCGGCCGACGACATCGATCCGCGCGTCCCGCTGCGCAGGCTGGCCGACCGCTATCCCGAATGCTTCACCTTCGCCTGCGACGGCCTCGTCGGGGCGACCCCGGAGCTCCTGATCAGCCGCGACGGCGGACAGGTGAGCGCCCTGGTCCTGGCGGGGACGGCGCCGCGCGGCGCGGACCCGGCGGCCGACGAGGAACTCGGCCGCCGGCTGCTGGCCTCAGCCAAGGACACCGAGGAGCACGCCTACGCGGTCGAGTCGATGCGCGAGGCGCTCGGCCCGCTGTGCGACACGCTCGACATCGAGCCGCGGCCGGCCCTGCTCAAGCTGCCCAACCTGCAGCACCTCGGCACGTGGGTGCACGGGACACTCGCCGCGACCGGGCCGCCGAGGTCGGCCCTGGCGCTGGCAGCGGCGGTGCACCCCACCGCCGCCGTCTGCGGCACCCCGACGGGCGCGGCGTTCGAGCTCATCCGTGAACTCGAGCACATGGACAGGGAAAGGTACGCAGGCGCGGTGGGCTGGGTTGACGCCGACGGGAACGGCGAGTGGGGCATCGCGCTGCGGTGCGCCCAGCTCTCCGGCCGCACCGCCCGGCTGTTCGCCGGGGGCGGCATCGTGGCCGGCTCCGATCCCGCCGCCGAGCTAGCCGAGGCCGAGGTCAAGTTCCGCCCGATGCGCGGCGCGCTTGAGGGCTGAAAAGCAAAAGATCAAAATCCTTATTCATCCGAACGGGCCGTGGTGCTCCCGCCGCGGACGCGACCCCGCCCGGCTGGCTCGCCCTAGTGATCTGCGATAAGGGAACCCTTAATCCGCGGTCGCCTGCCTGGCGGCCAGGATCTACAGTCACTATGAGATAAAAATGCCCGGCGAGCTTGGGAAGGTGCCTGAGATGGGCGGCAAGCAAGAAGAGGTCCTCGACGTGCTCCGCGAGGTATGGAACGCGCAGGGGCAGACCGCTGAGGACGTCGAAGAGGCCTGCGGCACCACAAAGTCCTGCCAGAGGATGACCGATGTCGGCTTCGACGGCCTGGCCGAGGAGACCGACGGCGACCTGCGGGCCGCCTGGCGGGCACAGCTGGCCCGCGAGGGCAAGCTGAACCCGGGGGCCGGCAGCGTACGGGACCTCTTCCTCTGAATGGACTACCCAGGGACCGTCGGCGAGCTGACCGAGACCTTGCGCCAGGGCGGTTACCTGGCCGACCGCGGGCTGGCCACCGCGTTGTTCGTGGCCATGTCGATGAACCGCCCGATACTGCTCGAGGGCGAGGTCGGGGTCGGCAAGACCGAGGTCGCCAAGGTGCTGGCCGCGGTCTTCGGCCGCAAGCTGATCAGGCTGCAGTGCTACGAGGGCATCGACACCAACCAGGCGCTGTACGAGTGGGATTACGCCCGCCAGATGCTGCACATCAGGGCGCTTTCCGAGCAGCAGGTAACCGATCCCGAAGCGGTCGACAAGCTGTTCGGGCCGCGGTTCCTCGTCGAGCGCCCGCTGCTCGAGGCGGTGCGGGCCGGCGACCAGGCCGTGCTGCTGATCGACGAGATCGACCGGGCCGACGACGAGTTCGAGGCGTTCCTGCTCGAGGTGCTTTCCGACTTCCAGATCAGCATCCCCGAGATCGGTACCATCACGTCGGAGAGCCCGCCGCTCGTGGTGCTCACCTCCAACCGCACCCGCGAGCTGCATGACGCGCTGAAGCGGCGCTGCCTGTACCACTGGATCGGCTACCCGCCCGCCGACCGCGAGGTCGAGATCGTGCTGATCAGGGAGCCCGGCGTGTCCGCCGCGCTGGCGCGCAAGGTGGTCGCCGCCGTGCAGCGGCTGCGCGAGCTCGACCTGGCCAAGCCGCCGGGCGTGGCCGAGACCATCGACTGGGCCCGGAGTCTCGGCGTGCTCGGCGAGACGGATCTCGACGCGGGAAACGCGGCGGACACCCTGGGCGCGGTGGTCAAGGACCGCGACGACCTCGAGGTCGTGCGCGACAACCTGGCCGAGGTCATCGCCGGTGCCCGCGGCTCCTGACGCCTTTACCGGCCTGCTAGTGGGCTTCGCCGGGGAGTTGCGCGCCGCCGGCCTGGCCGTGGGCTCCGGCGACGTGCTGCTGTACTGCTCCGCGCTGAGCCTGCTGGATCCCTCTGACCTGGTGGACCTGTACTGGGCCGGGCGGACGACGCTGGTGAACTCCCGCGACGACATCGCGACCTACGACGCGGTGTTCCGGCGGTTCTTCCTGGCCGAGGCGCAGCCCGACGATCCGCTGCGGCTCATGCTGCGCGCGTCCGCGCAGTCCCAGGGCGCGCTGGCGATACCGTCCACCGAGCCCGGCGACGACGACCGCGAGGATGACGCCATCCTCGGCTGGATGGCATCGGACGTCGAGGCGCTCAAGCACAAGGCGTTCGCGGCGTGCACGCCGGAGGAACTTGCCGCCCTGCGCCGGATCATGGCCAGGATCCGGCTGACCCCGCCGCGGCGCAGGACCAGGCGCACCGCTGCCGCCCGCGCCGGGATACGTCCGGACCCGCGCCGCACCGTCCGCGAGTCCATGCGCATGCACGGCGAGCCTGCCAGGCTCTACTGGCGGCGGCGCAAGGTAAGGCTCCGGCCGCTGATCCTCATCCTCGACATCTCAGGCTCGATGGCCGATTACTCTCGCAGCCTGCTGCAGTTCGCCCACTCCACCACACGGTCCGCAGCGCGGGTCGAGGTCTTCTGCTTCGGCACCCGGCTGACCAGGGTGACCGGCGCGATGGACTGCCGCCGTCCCGACGAGGCCCTGGAGCGGGCCGCGCAGGCGGCATTCGACTGGGACGGCGGGACGCGAATCGGCGACTGCCTTGACGTCTTCGTGCGTGACTGGGCGCGCCGCGGCCTGTGCCGCGGCGGCATCGTGGTGATCTGCTCCGATGGCCTGGACCGCGGTGATCCAGCCGTGCTGGCCTCGGCCATGGAGCGGCTTGGACGGCTGAGCCACCGGCTGGTCTGGCTGAACCCGCACAAGGGCGACAACGAGGACTTCCGGCCGAGCACGCTGGGCATGATGGTCGCCGCGCCGTACATCGACCTGCTCTTGTCCGGGCACGACCTGGCCAGCCTGGAGAAACTCGCCGCGATGCTCCCTGGCCTCAACTGAGTACCCGCTGGGCCCCGGTCAGACGGCGAAGACCTTCAGCACCTCGTCGCCGTAGTCGTTTGATGACCTTGACCGCGATCTTGCCGGTATGCGGCCGGGAGAACGGCCTGGACCGCGTGCGGTACAGGCTCTGCCAGGCGTCTTCGTCAATGTCGGCCCTCAGCGCCCGCTTGAGCCTGGCGTAAGGGTCCTGGCCGCCGGTGAAGTAGCAGTGCCGGACGAAGAACGACACCTCGTCATACGCGGTGTCGATCATCCGCAGCGCGACCTGGGCGGTGTCGTCGCTGCGGACCTCGCCGGTGTTCGGGTCGTAGACGTCGACTCCGTGCAGGATGACGCAAAGTTCTCCGCCGGAGTCCTCGATCTCGATGTCCGGCTCGCCGAACACCGTGGACAGGTTGCCCGCCCCGGTCTTCTTCAGCTCCTCCCCATGACCAGGTCGGAAGATCTGGCGGATCTGCCTTGACGCCAGGCAAGCGACGAATCGGGTCTGAGACATGCTGAATCGGCGGGGTAGACGAAATGGCTGTCTCTCGAGTCCAGCCTCACGAGCCGCCTACGACGCTTTGAACATCGTTTCCATATGCCATTGAAGGAAGTCGACGTTCGGCTGGTCGCCTCGACGGCCTGGAAGGGTGATGACCTTGCCTTCCTTCGCGTAGAACGCCTCGCCGTTGCCGAACTCGGTGCGCAGCCGGCTGCTGACCCGCAGCCGGTACTGGGTGTCCACGCTCAGGTAGCCAAGGTCAAACATGCGGTGCACGTCCGACCTGAGCAGCAGTCCGTTGTCGAGCCGGTTTTCTCCGCCATGAAGGGGTGACACCGGCCGGATGTGGGCGGCCTCAAGGACGGGGCGGATCTTGGCGCCGGTGATCGCGCACCGCCAGTGGTAGGTGTCCCCGACCACGGCTTTGAACGCCTGCTGGCCGAGCCGGTTGGGCGCGAGCCTCGGGTCGCCGAAGACCGGCCCGCTGTGGTGCCAGGGCTGCGTGAAATCGAGTTCGACCGCCACGCCGAGAACCATCTGCATCAGATCGCCGAAGTACCCGCTGTACCGCTCGTCGCCCATGTCGTAGGTTTTGCCCTGGACGACGTTGGAACTGAAGTCAGGCGGTGGGTCGAAGGTCAGGTGATCGGGGAAGAAGGTGACGTCACGGATGAAGACACAGCCAATCACCGGATCCTCGCCGGAGGCCCGGGATTCGCGACGGTAGTACGCGATCCGGTCCAGCATCTGCATCAGGCTGACGGCTCCGTTGGCGGGGCCGAGCAGGTCCCAGGCCTCGGAGGCGTGCAGTCGCGCGGCTCCGCCGAAGAATCCGCCGCCGACGACTCGGTTGTGCGGTGCGTGCGTCTTGAAGAAGAACGGTTCGCCTGGCCGCAGAGCCTGGAACCCGCCGCCGCCTGGCCGCCAGAAGTTGACCTCGCCGAGCAGGTCCGGCCGGTCTGCGAGCAGCCGGTACCAGCCGTTGTCTGTCACCCCGACAAATCCGCGCACCCCGCTCATGCCGGTATTCTGCTCCTCCTGGCCCTGGCCTTCACGGGGGTTGAGCAGCTGAGCGACGCGCCTGAATGGAAAGTGCTCCTGCCCTGAGACGATAAGGGTGTCTAAGCTCTTATCACTCCGGGTTCGAGGAGCACCTTCCCGGACCGCGCCTGGCAGGCCGCGATCGACGGGGAGGGCCAGGTCAGCGAGCGCCGGGGTGATGCCTGCGGGAACCAGCGGGCGCGCCCACCGCGAGTGTTGGATCGAGTAAGCGCACGTCGCGGAGCTGGCCGGGCTGCTGCGCGAGGACCCGGCCGGCGATCAGCTCAAGGGCTGCGAAGACGATGCGGGTCTTCGCCCGCACCCCGGCGCGCATCTGTCCCTGTTCGGGGCAGCCGGCGGCTGGCGCTACTCCCTGCGGGTGACGAACCTGCTTTCCGCGACCAGGGGCTGGTGCGGCCAGTGCGCTTGCATCGACGCCGCGCACCGCGTCCATGCCCGCGGCGAGGACGTCATCCGCACCGGGAAGAACACCGGCCTGGGGACATTTCCCATCGCATGACTACGGGCTGAACAACGCGTGGCTCGGCGCCGCCATGATTGCCTGCATCCTGCTGTCCTGGCTGAAGCTCCTGGCCCTGGGCAGAGGAAGGCGCACCACCTGGCAGCGCGTCCAAGCCATCCCGCACCCCCACCTGAACAGCACAAACCCGTTCCGATGAGCAAGGAAGGAAACTCCCGGGACCCGTGGAACCCCGGCCACCCGGCTCGGCAGCCGGGCCTCCGTCATTCCCGGCACTAAAATCCAGGTCCAGAAACCGGCCACCACGCCGGCCAGCGGCAGCTATCAGCCCCTGCGAAAGATCAGGGTTAGTTATCCGCCCGGCTGCTGGTGCTTAACTGGTGGAAGTAGCGGAGGGAGCGCGGCGGTGAGGTGGAGCGTGGGGATCGAGGTCGATGGCGACCGCGTGCTGACTCGCGAGGAGGTGGTCGAGCTGGCCGACGCGGTAGCTGCCAGCGGTGGCATCGCCACCGGGATCGGCTCCACCAGGTACGGCGCCCAGCTGATCGTCGAGGCCGGCAGCCGCGATGAGGCAATCGAGAAGGCGACCGATGAGTTCTGGCGGGCCGTTTCCAAGGCCGCCCTCCCGGCCGGCCCGGTGGTGCGAACCGAGGCTACCAGCGAGGACGAGGACGATCCGGAATGATCCGGCTCGGGTCGCTGGCCGGCTATCCGTTCGAGGGGCCTCGCCTGCTGGCCGGCTGGACACCGCCGGCCAGGGCGGCCGTCTACGTGATCGCCTACAAGCCGGAGCCTGAGACCAAGCCGGACAAGTACGCTGTCATCTACGTGGGCCACTCCGACGACCTGACCACGGAGCGATTCCCCTTCCAGCACCCCAGCGCGCACTGCTGGGTGAAGCGCGCCGGATCGAAGTGGAAGGTCTACATCTGCACCTACGAGGTCCCCGGCGGGAGCCGTGGGCACCGGGAGCAGATAACCAGGGAGCTGACCGCCATCTACCGGCCACGCTGCAACGACCAGCAATACGACCAAGCCTGGAAGGACGAGTGGATCGGCAGCTCGACGGCCTCCTCCCCCAGCCTGGCCAAGGATCCAGCCCGCCCCGGTGCCCATACAACTGATCCGGCAACCGGATGAAAGCCCGGAATCACCGCGTCCTTAAAGCAGTGCAAGCCCGAGCCGTAACAAGCCAAGCACGTTGAGGTCCCGTTCGGCGTACAGCCGGTGCTCCCACTCTTCCTTGACGACGGCCTGGAGGCAGCGGCGGACGGCAAAGCTCTCCGGCTCGGGAAAGCCCGGCTCCGTGACCGGCTCGGTCCGCCCAGCCAGCCGCTCGTCGGTGAGATCCGCGAGCACGCGGCTGACGGTTGCCGTCCGGCCGACGCGCAGCGCCAGCACTTCGTCCAGCGACGGCCGTGCGTCACGGTCGCATGGAAGTCCCGGCTCGCGCACATCGTCGGGCGGCAAGCCCAGCGGATCCCACGGCGACGGATCGCCCAGCATGGCGCGGCCCACCCAGGCGTCGGTGGCGAAGACGAG
>Ga0181525_10000747_pt1 | contig 28202 bp, 33 predicted proteins | sample PEATcosm2014_Bin_48_FD_121100 | JGI IMG/M metagenome (GOLD analysis project Ga0181525, IMG submission 121100) | Peatland microbial communities from MTU Mesocosm Facility, Houghton, MI, USA - PEATcosm2014_Bin06_10_metaG | ecosystem: Environmental > Terrestrial > Soil > Wetlands > Peat | place... | reverse complement strand
GGTTGCTTATCCCGGCATGATGGGTGACGGCACCGAAGAGCAAAATCTCGGCCAGCGCGGCAACCCCAAGGCGCGCATCAAGAAGAAGGAAGTGACTGCGGCCTTCGGCAAGCCACGCCGCAAAAAATAGCTCCCGCGCCGATCGGTCGGCCGCCATCCCCGGTTAGAAGAGGCGAGCTTCGCCGCGCAAAGGCAGACGGCGGAAGCGGCGATTCAACGATGGACCAGGACCGGAATCTTGCAATGCGTGAGGACTTCGCCGGTCTCGCTGCCGAGGACGAGCGCGGAAATGCCGTGGCGGCCGTGCGATGCCATCGCGATCAGGTCGCAGCCTTTCGCTTCCGCGACGTCGATGATCGCCTGATACGGATGCTCATGCTCGACCTGAACCGTCTCGCATAAGACGCCTGCCGTTCGCGCCGCGACTGCGACAGCGCCGAGAGTCTTGTCGGCGCTCTCGCGCATGCGCGCTTTGTAGCTGGCCGGCGTGTCCTCGATCATCCGCGCATCGGTTGTCAGGGTATGAAAAGGCGGCAAGACTGTCAGCGCGGTGGCCTTGGCGCCGATCCGCTTGGCCAAGGCGATGCCGTGTTGGACGGCCTTCCCGGCGAGCTCCGACCCGTCCGTCGCTATCAGGATGTTGGCGTACATCGCGTTTCTCCTTGATCACGGCCGTGACCCTGGCTCACGCCTTCCGGATCATGCTCTAGCCGACGACGGCCGCTTCCAATTTCTTCGCAGGCGCTTTCGATTTGTGATCGTCCGCTTTGGCCCCGATGAAGTCGAGGACCACGCGGCCCGCCACCTTACCGTGCGCCAGGCGATCGAAAACGTCGTTGATCGACGACAGTGGCTGCAGCTCGATATCGGCCTTGACCTTGCCTTCGGCGGCGAATGCCAGCGTCTCGGCCATGTCCTCGCGATTACCGACAAACGAGCCGCGGATGGTGATGCAGTTCGCCACGACGTCAAACAGCGGAACAGGAAAATCGCCCGGCGGTAGACCGACCAGGACGCAGGTGCCGCGCTTTCGCGTCATGCCGACGCCCTGCTTGAAGGCGCCGAGCGAGGGCGCGGTTATCAGCACGCCATGCGCGCCACCGTTGGTGCCCTTCTTGACGGCCTCGGCCGGGTCGCCGTGCTTGGCATTGACGACCAGGTCGGCGCCGACCTTCTTGGCCAGCGCAAGCTTGCCATCATCGATGTCGACGGCGCAGACTTGGAGACCCATGGCCTTGGCGTATTGAATGCCGAGGTGTCCGAGACCGCCCGCGCCGGAGATGACAATCCACTCGCCGGCCTTCGCCTTGGTCTCTTTGATGCCCTTGTAGGTGGTGATACCGGCGCAGATCAGAGGTGCCGCCTGCTTGGGGTCAAGCCCGGCAGGTATGTGGGCGACGTAGTCCGGATCGGCGATGAGATATTCGGCGAAGCCGCCATTCTTAGTGTAGCCGCCAAACTCCGCCTCGGCGCAGACCGTCTCCCAAGCCGACAGGCAATGCTCACAGTGACCGCAGGCCGAATAGAGCCATGGCACGCCGACGCGATCGCCGTCTTTGACAATCGTAACGCCCGCGCCGATTGCGGCGACGCGGCCGATGGCCTCATGCCCCGGGGTGAATGGGAGCTTGGGCTTCAATGGCCAGTCGCCAGTCGCGGCATGAAGGTCGGTGTGACACACGCCGCAGGCCTCGGTCTTGACCAGGATCTGGCCGGGCCCCGGCGTCGGGACATCAACTTCCATCATCACCAGCGGCTTGCCAAAATGCTCGACGAAGGCAGCCTGCATTTTCTTTGCCATCGGTCGCTCCTACTGTTCGTTTGTTGATCCGTATTCACGCGAAGGGTTGCTCAGGCGGCGGCTTTTGCCCCTAACCCGCGGACCGCCTCGATCATCATCGTCAGCACGGCCGCGGCGTCGCCGTAGACCATGTTGCAGTTGTCGGCGTAGAAAAGCGGATTGACGATGTCGGCGTAGCCTTTGCCCTGACCGCGCTTGACGACATAAACCTGCTTCGCCTGGTCGGCGTTGAGGATCGGCATGCCAAAAATGGGCGAGGATTTGTCGGTGCGCGCCGCCGGGTTCACCACGTCGTTGGCGCCGATGACGAGCGCCACGTCGGTGGTCTTGAATTCCTCGTTGATGTCGTCGAGCTGGAAGATCAGATCATAGGGCACTCCGGCTTCGGCGAGCAGGACGTCCATCTGTCCTGGCATGCGGCCTGCCACGGGATGAATCGCGAATTTTACCGAGACATCCGCCGCGCGCAGCAGCTTCACGAATTCATAGAGCTTTTGTTGCCCTTGCGCGGCGGCAAGGCCATAGCCGGGGATGATGATGACACTCTTGGCGTAGCGCATGAAAATGCCGGCGTCGGCCGCTGCGGTTGGCTTCAAACTGCCTTTGATGTGGCCCGCCTTGTGCTTCTGTGCGCCGCCAAAATTCGTGAACAGGACGTTTGCGACCGAGCGGTTCATGGCCTGCGCCATGAGGAGAGTCAGCAGCGTGCCGGCGGCGCCGACAACCATGCCGGCTATCATCAATGCCGGATTCCCAATCACGAACCCTTCAAGACCGACGGCCAGTCCGGTGGCGGCGTTATAGATCGAGATCACCACCGGCATATCCGCGCCGCCGATCGGCAGCGTCATCAGAATGCCGTAGATCAACGCGCAACCGAAGAACAGATAGATCAGCTGCGGGATCGGCAGCAGCTGGCTGGACACACCTCGCGTGACATAGACGAGATAGCCGGCGACGGTCAGCGTGCCCAACAAGACCAGGATATTGAAATACTGCTGGCCTCGTAGGCGCAGCGGCCTCTTGATAACGCCTTCGAGCTTGGCCCAGGCAATCAGCGAGCCGGACAGGGAAATCGCGCCGATCAGCGCGCCCAGCAGCGTCACTACAAGCTGTGTTGTTCCCTGCGTCTTATTGCCGAACAGCTCCGTCGCGGCGATCGCGCCGGCCGCACCGCCGCCCATGCCGTTGTAAAGCGCGACCATCTGCGGCATGGCCGTCATTGCGACCTTCTTGCCGCCCCACCAAGCGAAGCCGCCGCCTACGACGAGTGCGAGGACGCCAAGGCCGACATTGACCATCAGATGCGGCTTGGCGGCGGCGCTGACATCGAAGACATAAAGGAAGCTGGCCAGAACAGCGACCAACATGCCGAGACCAGCCACGAAGATGCCCGAAGGGGCCGTCACCGGCGACGACATGCGCTTGAGGCCGTACAAGAACAGCAACGCTGCCGCGAGATCGGTAACGCCGATGGTCAGTTGGGCGATACTTGTCATCGTCATGTCAGGTTCTCACACTGCCTTGGGGCGACTGGATTTCGCGTGACCGTGCTTGCCGCGGTGGGTTTCGTGTCCGCTGGTCTGAAACATCGCCAGCATACGGTCGGTGACGGCATAACCGCCGGCGGCATTGCCAGCGCCCAGCAGGACGGCGAAGAATCCGATGGCCTGCTCCTGCATCGTGCTGGCGTTGAGCAACGCAAACATCCCGCCCACCACCACGATGCCGTGCACGAAATTGGAGCCGGACATCAGCGGCGTGTGCAGGATCGCCGGTACGTGGCCGATGATGACCCAGCCGGCAAAGGCGGCGAGCATGAAGATGTAGAGAGCTACGAAACCGGTGATTTGGATTGAAAAGTCCATCGTGCTGTCCTCGTTCGGCTCAAGCCGCTTTCACTGGTGCCATGGCTGTTGGTGTTTTGGCCGCGGTTTTATCGGCTTTGTTGCTGGGATAAGCCTCATGCTCGCTCTTATCGCTGTGGATCTTGCCGTCATGGGTTAGGACCGTTTTGGCTAGAACTTCATCGTCCCAGTTCAGCGTGACGATGTTGTCCTTCATCATCAGCGCGAGCAGAGCCGCGACATTTTTCGCATACAGTTCGCTGGCGTCCTGCGCGAGCAGCGAGGGTACGTTGAGCGGTGCGACAATCGTCACTTGGCCGATCCTTGCGGTCTCGCCAGGCTGCGTGTCCTCGCAATTGCCACCGCCTTCGGCTGACAGATCGACGATCACGGCGCCGGCCTTCATGCCGGCGACCTGCGATTTGCTGATGAGCTTCGGCGAGGGCCGTCCGGGGATGGCAGCGGTGGTGATGATCAAGTCCGAGCGCTGGATATGTTGGGTCAGCACGGCGTCGATTTTGGATTTCTCGGCCGCCGTAAGTTCGCGGGCATAACCGCCCTTGCCGCGGGCATCCACGCCGGTGTCGACGAATGTGGCGCCCAGCGAGGCGACCTGCTCGCCGGTTTCCGGGCGCACGTCATAGCCCTCGACGACGGCGCCTAAACGGTGCGCGGTTGCAACCGCCTCCAGGCCGGCAACACCGAGGCCCATCACCAGCACTTTGGCGGGTCCGATAGCGCCCGCTGCTGACGTTATCTTTGGCAGCACGCGAGCCAAATGGGTCGCACCGAGTTGCACGGCGTAATATCCCGCGAGGGCCGCTTGGCTGGACAGGGCGTCCATGGCCTGGGCCCGCGTGATGCGTGGAATCCGGTCCATGGCAAAGCAGGTGATTTTTTTGTCCAAAAGACGCTTCACCAATGCCGGCTCCTTGCCCGCATAGATGAAGGAAATCAGGATCGCGCCCTCCTTCATCGCGTTGATCAGATCCAATGCGGGGGGCTGCACGGCGAGAACCACGTCGGCGTCGCCGACAAGAGCGTGGCGATCGGCCGTGAACGACACATCCTTGAAGACGGCATCGGCCAGGCTGACGGCCTCACCCGCGCCCGACTGCATGTGCAACTTGGCGCCGAGCTTGACCAGCTTGCCGACGACGGACGGCACCAGCGCCACGCGTCGTTCGTGCGGCTGGGTTTCCTTCAGAACGGCGACGTTGACGTACATGGGTAGCTCCAAATGCGCGCAATGCCCGGCACCGAAATGACGGGAAGCCGCGGGATGAAGCGTTCCAAGCGCCTCATCCCTCGGGTTAGCCCGTTGTCTTAAACGGGTGCCTCGGCAACCAGCGTGCGGACCAGTTTCTTGTTCACGAACTCCTGGATTCCCATGTCGCCGAGCTCGCGCCCGTAACCGGAGTCCTTGATGCCGCCGAACGGCAGCTCGGCATCGGCCCAGGAAATGTTGTTGATGAACATCATTCCTGTCTCGACGCGGCTCGCTACGTGCTTGCCGCGCGCAATATCCTTGGTGAAGACGGAGCCACCCAAACCGAAGTCTGAGTCGTTGGCGAGTGCGATCGCCTGGTCTTCGTCCTTGACCCGGAAAAACAGCGCGACCGGGCCGAAGAATTCCTCTCTGAAGAATGGGTTGTTCGCCTTGATGTCGGTCAGGATCGTCGGCTCCATATACGATCCCGGGCGATCGATACGCTTGCCGCCCATGATCACCTTTGCCCCGTGGGACACCGCACCATCGACCTGTTTCAAAAGGTCGACGAGGGCCGATTCTGAGGACAACGGACCAAGTGTTGTCTTCTCGTCCAGCGGGTCGCCTGGTTTGAGAGCCGTGAGCGCCGCCTGAAACTTTTCCAGGAACTTGTCGGCAAGCTTATCGAGGACGATGAATCGCTTGGCAGCGCAGCAGGTCTGCCCCGTATTGTACATCCGTCCCCACACAGCCCATTTGATGGTGTGTTCGAGATCGGCGTCTTCGAGGACGATGAACGCGTCGCTGCCGCCGAGTTCCATCGAGGACGGCTTGAGGTTCTTTCCGGCTCGTGCCGCAATGCTTCTGCCGGCGGCGACACTGCCGGTCAGCGCCACGCCTTTGATCCGGGGGTCATCGACGACGCGATCCGACTGGTCGTGCGAGATCAGCAGATTGGTGTACAAGCCGGCAGGTGCGCCCGCATCGACCCAAAGCTTCTCGAAGGCAATCGCGCATTGCGGCACGATGCCTGCGTGCTTCACGATCACGACGTTGCCCGCCATCAAATGCGGACCGGCGACCCGGGCAAGCTGATAGTAGGGAAAATTCCAGGGCTCCACGCAAAAGACCACCCCGATCGGGCTGCTCTCCATATGGCCTTCGCCGAGAGTCGGATTGAGCTTCACCGGCGCGAGGAAGCGCTCGGCGTTCTTGGCGTAATAGGCAAGGATATTCGCGCTGAATTCCACCTCGCCGCGGGCTTCGCCGATCCGCTTGCCCATTTCCAGCGTCATCGTGTGCGCGAACTCGTCGGCCTTGGTGCGCATTATCGCGGCCGCCTTGGCGACGACAGCCGCACGCTGGGCATATGTCTTATGCCGCCATGTCTCAAAACAAGTCGCGGCGGTAGCGATCTTGGTCTCCAGCTCTTTATCTGTCAGCTCATCGAATTTTTTCAGGAGCTTGCCGGTGGCGGGGTTGAAGCTTTGATAGGCCATGATTTTTTCTCTTTCAACGTTGTCGTGCGAATGACGGCTCGGCGGCGATCGCTAAGCCTCGATGATCACCTTGAGCGCCTTTGTCTTGGCGGCGTTTGCGAAGGTGTCGTAGGCATCGAGAATTTTGTCGAGCTTGAAGCGATGGGTAATCAGGAGCTTTGGGTCGATCTTGTGAGCGCCGACGGTCTTGAACAGCATCGGTATGGTGGCGGTGTCGACCAACCGCGTGGTGATCGAGATGTTGCGGTCCCACAGGCTCTCCAGGTGGAGATCGACTTTTTTTCCATGCACCCCGATATTGGCGATGGTGCCGCCGGGCGTGACGATTTTTTCGCAGAGTTCGAACGTTGCCGGAATGCCCACCGCCTCGATGGCGGTGTCGACACCGCGTTTGCCGGTCATCTTCATGACCGTCTCCACGGCTTTGCCGTCGGCGCTGTTGACGCCTGCGGTGGCGCCAAAGCGCTTGGCCACCGCAAGACGATTGTCGTCGAGATCGATCATGATGATTTCAGCCGGCGAGAAAAATTGCGCCGTGAGCAAGGCGGCAAGGCCGACCGGCCCCGAGCCGACGATCGCAACGGTGCTTCCCGGCTGAACCTTGCCGTTGAGCACGCCGCATTCGAACCCAGTCGGCAGGATGTCGCTGAGCATCACCAGCGCTTCTTCGTCGGCGCCTTCGGGAATCGGATAGAGGCTGGTGTCGGCATAGGGCGTGCGGACGAATTCCGCCTGTGTGCCGTCGATGCGGTTGCCGAGAATCCAGCCGCCGGTGGTGCAGTGCGAGTACATCTGTTTGCGGCAATAGACGCATTTGCCGCACGCGCTGACGCAGGAGATGAGCACACGATCGCCCGGCTTGAACGCCGTGACGGCCGGACCAACCTGGTCGACGATGCCGACGCCCTCATGGCCCAGAATGCGGCCGGGCTGGCACGTGGCGACGTCACCCTTGAGGATGTGCAGGTCGGTGCCGCAGATCGTCGTCTTGACTATTTTGACGATGGCGTCCGTGGGCGCCATAATTTCCGGCTTCGGACGGTCTTCCAAGGCTTTCTTGCCCGGGCCCCGGTACACGAAAGCCTTCATCGTCGTTGCCGTCGTGTCGCGGGCGCGAGTCGCCGGTCTTTCAATCGTCGTAACAGTCATGATCTGTCACCTTTCAGGTGAGCGAGTGAGGCATCCGGACAGGATTGCGGTTTCGGCCCTGACAGCCGAGTCAGATCGATCTGATTCAATTATGTCCGATGCGGGACATCGATTTTGCGATCGGATTCGGCGTCGCGGGCCGAGCTGCCGGTTCGGTATCGCCGTGAGAGTAGCGTTCTGTCATCCTTCAGGTCAGCCGGCTGACCTCTGGGCCACGGCGGTCGGACGACCGGGAGGGCGGTCGAAGCAGTAACCGCTCAGGCTCGCTTCCGTTCCGGGCGCGCGAGAGGTTTTAATCACGACTTGTTAGCGCCGGCTCGGTCGAAATCTCATTTCGCGAGCTGTTTGCGGATCGCCAGCAATTCGCGGCGGCGCTTGGCGCTCGTTTTCGGATAAGTCATTTTAAGCTTTTCAAATGTGTCGAGCACAATTTTCGATACAATGAGCCGAGCATTCTCCTTGTCGTCGGCGGGGACGACGTACCAAGGTGCATGACGGGTGCTGGTCGCGCTGAGGCATTTCTCGTAGGCCTTCATGTACTGCTTCCAGAATTTTCTCTCGGCAATATCGGCCGCGCTGAATTTCCAGTTCTTTTCCGGTTCGTCGATGCGCGCGAGAAATCGCTTGCGCTGTTCTTCCTTGGAGAGGTGGAGGAAGAACTTGATAATGCAGGTTCCGTTTTCACAAAGGTGCCGCTCTAAATTCGCAATCGAACGATAGCGATCATGCCAGACCGTCTTTTCGTCGTGCGGCACATCTGGCAAGCCTTCGCTGCGCAGAATCTCCGGGTGCACACGGGCGATCAGCACCTCCTCGTAATAAGAGCGGTTGAAGATGCCTATCTCGCCGCGTCCTGGCAGATCGCGGGTGGTGCGCCAGAGGAAATCGTGCTGCAATTCGGTTGGGGTGGGATGCTTGAAGCTGAATACTTGGCAGCCCTGGGGGTTGACCCCGGACATGACGTGCTTGATGGCGCCGTCCTTTCCCGCCGCATCCATGGCCTGAAAGATCAATAGGACGGCATAACGATCGGACGCGTAGAGCAGCTGCTGTTGCGAGCTCAGTTGCGCAACGTGGTCTTCCAGAAGCTTTTGGTATTGCTCCTTCGATTTGTACACCGGATCGACTTTGGTCGGCCACTTTTTGAGATCGACCTCGTCTCCTTCCGGCACGCGAAAGTCCTTAGAATGTATTTTCATTTTCATCCTTTCGCAGCGAGGTGCGGGAGCGATAAACGCAAGCGTTTGCAGTGCATTCGATTTGGAGGCCAAGCTCAAACTTGCCGACCAACAAGACGCCGCGGCAGAAGCCCAGCATGCAGGCTGCCATGACAATCCCCGCGAATCAAAGCGCCGCCAGGCTCGATCGCTCTCCGACGCTCATCGATTGCGCCGGTGCACGCGACCGTCACTGGCTGGAGTTCGGCAGCGTCGGTGGGAGGACGGTGCTGGAGGCGGGCGTTTCAGCGCCGTCGGCCTCGGCCGGCGCTTGACGGCTTGCCGTGAACCATTGAGCTGCCAGCATGAAGACAATAAGGACGACATACATATACACGCCGGCCCGGAATTTGGTCACGTCACCGGTATCCGGCGACGTTTCGCGCGACAGGTTTTCGGAACTGGCCTGACGGGGCAAAAGCGCAATCAAGCGAGCAGCAATCGTTCCGGGCTCTAGATGCGCCATTGGCCCGTCGGGCAGCGCGGCAATCGACGAGGCCAATCTTCGAGCTGCGGTTTCCCGCGGCAATCGAGCTAATTCGGCGGCCTCTTGCCAAGGGTCGAGGTCCAGTCGCGCCAGCACTGAAAGCACACTGAGCGGCATGTCATTTCTGTCCTCGCCGATCGGCGAGAACAAAAAGTTGTCGAACTCCGATCCCAGGGCCGAAAATAAAGCCGAACGGGTCATCTCATTCACCGGATTGCGTCGCCTCTATCGAACACATAGAGCCGACTAACGGGACATGGGGCGGCGTTATTGTCGCTCACAAAACTAAACAAACTTGCACCACGGCAGTTCCACGTGAGGCCAGGAAACTACGCGGCCGGGTCAGCCGAGAGCTGTTTGAGCGCCACACCGGGCCACGACGAACTTTGCCGCGACCGCGTTACGGCCGGTCGTTCGACCGGACCTCGCCATAGTGGCTACGGAAGGTTTTTTCGTAGGCTCGATCGACCATTGTCGATGGGTCGTAGGCGGGGCTGTCTTTGACCCTCTTACGATCGACATTGAGGTTGACCACGTTATTCGTCCAATCGATCTCTTGTGCCGACCGCGGCGAGATCAGGACCCGCTTTCCAGGCCACCAGTTCTTCGTATCGACCACGAGATATTTGATGCTCCAATCGACGTCATCGACGAGGAAATCCTCGACGTGGCCGATCTCGCCATCGCTGGCATGGATATGGTACCCGGTGACCGCCTCCACACTGCGCAGATGCGGATCGTCGTTGCTTCGCTGCGCGGCGGCGATATCCTCCGCCAACAGCCTGGATTCCGGCACAGGCGACACCGACTTGGCGCCACCCCCATAGCCGTAGCCACCCGCCAAAAGGTCGGTGCTCCAATAGGGTTGCCAGCCATAATAATCGTAGATGTTGGTCTCCAGCTGCCGCGACACCGGCCGCTCGGTGTTGATATCCGGGCTGTCCCTGACCTGCGCCATGGTCAGTCCGACCGCGAATTCGCGCCCATTTGGATCGAGGCGTCCCAGCACGGAGAATGGCAGAAGGACTTTCCGGCCGGAAAGCCATTTTCCGGTATCGGCGACCAGCCAACGAACCAACCAGCTGGCATCGTCAAATAGAAAGTCGCTCACAGTGCCCAGCCGGCCATCGTTTGCCGCAATGGCATAGCCATTAATGACAGATGCATTCGACAGCATTGTGTACGTCTCATCCTTTCACGTCAGGCACTTCAAAATGGTGATCAGCCTACGCCGCACCATTCAACCGGCGGCATGGGCGAGTTGACCTGCCGGCTCCAGCACTGCTGTGCCGGTATGCATATCGAGACGTGAGGGTTTGGCAGTTCCGAGGATAGCCTTCGCTCGAGTCATTTCCTCTGCGGAGCCGTGTGCCATCACCAGAAAACTGTCGGCTTTCACGGCGGTCTCGTATTGGATAACGCTGTCCTTCGGCACGCCGATACCGTAGAGCGCCGCACCGAGCGCGCTCAATCCACCAACCATGACCGCGTTCTCGATGCCGTAGATTGCCATGGAGGCCAGATATCCAAGTACAACGACGTGCCCGACAACGGGAATGCTCAGGAACAATCCGCCAAAGAACATGCCCCAGAGACCACCCCAGAGCGCACCTCGCGTGCCCCAGAATTTGATCCGATCGCCGACGTTGTAGAAGCCGACGACCTTTTCGTCGATTTGATATCCTTTGCCGACGACGCTGAGTTGCTTCATCTCGAAGCCGGCCGCGGTCAGCTTCTTCACGGCTGCTTCCGCAGCAGCGTGATCGGCGAAGACTGCGACGACTGTATCGGTTTTTTCCATTTGGTCCTCCTTCAGGACAAAGCGGGTTCGTTTATTGGGAGCGGTTGTTTAGCGGCAGAGGGCCGTTGGCTTTTTGCGGCGTGATTTGCTGCCCGGCCAGCGCCAGCGCCACGGCGGGATTCATGCTGTCAACCATCGAGGTCGGCATCAGGATGGTGGCGCCACGCTCTTTGGTTGTCTCATAGATGATGTTCATGGCGCGCAACTGCAGAGCGGTCGGGTGATCGGCGTAAGTCATCGCCGCCTCGACGAATTTGCCCGCGATCGCCGCCTCGGCCGATCCGAGAATGACCCGCGCCTGCTTTTCGCGTTCCGCCTGGGCTTGCCGGGACATTGCGTCCTGCAAAGCCACCGGGATCGCGACGTCGCGGATCTCGACGGACTTCACCGAGATTCCCCAGTCGGCGGTTTTGCGGCCGATTTCGCCGCGCAACAGGTCGTCGGCGGTCGTTCGCTCCGACAACAGCGCCGACAGCATCGATGAGCCGATCATCTCGCGCAGCGACGTCTGCGAGACCCGATCGATGGCTTCGCGGTAATTCGTGATGTTCAAGGCGGCCTTTTGCGCGTCGTGGACGAACCAGAAGATGATGGCGTCGACATTCACCGGGACCGTGTCCTTGGTCAGCGCCGCCTCGGCGCTAAAGGCCGTGGTCTGAATGCGCTCGTCGATGACGGCCACGATGTGGTCGATGACCGGAATGATAACGAAAAGACCCGGCCCTTTGACGCCGCGCAACTTTCCGGCGCGCAGGATGACGAATTTTTGCCAGGTGTTGGCCATCTTCAACGCCGTGGCGACGATGATCGCAACGATCGCAAAGCCGACGCCGGCATAGAGATATCCCATTGCCGCCAATGCCGCGCTCACGGCGAGGCAGACGATGGTCAGAAATACCGTGATGGGATTCATTGTCTTGGCTCCCTGTTCGATCGGGATGCCCCTCGGTCACATATGGTGATCCGCGGTCGAATGCGCTGAGCAATATTGCTCACACGGATGAACGTTCGTCGTGTAAGGCTACCCGATAGTACGGTATGGTACCGGGCGGAAGGTCATGGTACATTGGTCGAGCGGCGAACCTCATTTGATTCAAATTTGTCTTTCGCACCTGCCTCGGGCGGCGGAAGCAACGGCAGGTCACGTAAAGGACAGGCGAAAGCCCGTGTCATGGCGACCAAACGCCAACCTTCCTTCGATCCGAAATCGTTTCTTGCCAAGATGGGCGACGGCCACGGCACGGGCAAATACCGCAAGGACCAAGTCGTCTTTTCACAGGGCGACCCCGCGGATGCCGTCTTTTATGTCCAGAAGGGCAAAGTGAAGCTCACCGTCGTTTCCGAGCAAGGCAAGGAAGCCGTCATCGCGATTCTTGGAACGGATGAATTCTTCGGCGAGGGATGTCTTGCCGGACAGGCGCAGCGTATCGCGACGGTGACGACCATGACGGACTCCGTCATCGCGCGGTTGGAAAAATCAGCGATTGTACGACTGATCCACAAGGAGCCGGCATTTTCGGAAAAGTTCATTGCCCATCTGCTGGGCCGAAGCATCCGTGTCGAAGCGGATCTTGTCGATCAACTTTTCAATTCGAGCGAGAAGCGGCTAGCTCGCTTGCTGCTGTTGTTGGCAAACTTCGGCAAGGAGGGATTACCCGAGCCGGTAATCGCGAAAATCAGCCAGGAGACGCTTGCGGAGATGATCGGCACGACGCGATCGCGCGTCAGTTTCTTCATGAATAAATTTCGCAAGCTTGGCTTCATTGAGTACAACGGCGGCGGTGGCTACGACGGCGGCATCGAAGTCCACAGTTCATTGCTGAATGTCGTTCTGCACGATCAGCCGCAAATCAAGGCATAAGCCTTAATATTTTTAGTGGTAACGGGCGGTCGCACTTCCAATCGGGAAGGCGGCCGCCGGGTTCAAGCCCACCTTCAGCGGATGTAGGCACCACCCAAGACGCCATTGATCAATCCGCCGACTAGGGGAACGCCATAGCCGGGGCATCCACCGTAGCCGTAGCCGGGTCCATAACCGTACCCGTAGCCATATCCGGCGCAGCTGTCGTAGATCGGCCCATTGCTGTAGCCGCCGCCGTAATAGCCGCCGCCGTAGCCGCCGCCGTATCGAGCAACATGACCGCCGCCGTATCCGGCAACGTGGCCGCCACTGTAGCGGGCGACGTGAGCGCCAGCGCCGCGGCCGGCCGTCGCGTGTACGCTGCTGCCATGACTGCTGCCATGACTATGGGCGGCTAAAGCAGTTGTCGCCATCGGCAGGCAGCCGAGCGCAACCGCGGCGGCACAAGCCATGAGTGTTTTATGAAGCACGTGAGCCTCCAAATTTGTCTCCAACAAAAATTTGCTGTGAGGACTCAGACAACTGTTCGTTGCCACAAAAGGTTGCAAGGGATGCGGACACGTTCGCGTGTGCCTGAGACCGCAATGCGCTTTTTGGCGCGTGGCCGGTGAGCGATTTTGTACAGACCCTGTTGGACAACCTCACCTACGCTGACAACCAGCGTCATTTTTTAGAAAGAGAAACCATGTTTACCGCTGAGCAATATCGCGCCAAAGCGATCGAATATTCCAAGTTGCTGAGGATAGCGAACGGCGTCACCGAGGTGGGTGAGTATCAAAGGCTCGAACGGAGCTTCACCGAACTGGCGGACAATGCGCAATGGATGGCCGATAATCATGACAAGACCGCGCATGCGGCCGGGCATGGAGAATGATCTGGCGACCTAATCCTCGGCGCTAGCTCAGGACTTTTTCCTGCGTCCGAAATAAATCTCCGGATGTTAGCGGCGCTTGAGACGGCGCAGCAGTAACTGCGAGAGTCATTATCACGGGTTCACGCGAGATGCGATTTTTCGCTTGCCGAATGCCGACGGCGTCGCATCGCGGGATCCACCAAAAAATCATCCAGAGCGGCATGGTCATCACGACGATCAATATAATTAGCCATTCCATCGTTATCTTCCCGTCGCTGCGGACAAAAAGGGTGCTCCGGCTGCCTGAGAGCTTGGGGGGGGCCAGCAACCGGAGCGCGTCCGGATTTCGGCGTGAGGCCGGATCAAGACCGGACATTTTAGGGACCAAATCGCCGCAAAATCTGTTCAATTTTGATCACCCCGAGGGGGTGTCAACAATCCTTTGAAGTCTTTATCCGCTGAGCAATTCTGCACAGTCTTCATGCAGGCGCGGTCGTAGGTTTTCGTTCTGACAGGCGAACGCTCACTCTTGGTCCGGCAGTCTTTTTGATGGGACGTACGTTCCTGGGCCGCGTCGGACTTTCGTCTGGCGGCGTGATAAATCTGGAGGATGCACAGATGCATATGTCGAGTGAAAGTCTCCTGATCATTTTGCTGGTCGGGGTGATTGCCGGATGGTTGGCCGGTCAAATCGTGCAGGGCACCGGATTTGGAATGCTCGGCGACCTCCTTATCGGAATCGTAGGCGCGTTCATCGGTAACTGGCTGCTCCCTCAACTCGGCCTCCATCTCGGTTCGGGCATGATCGCGGCGATCATCAACGCAACCATCGGCGCGCTGCTGTTGTTGCTGGTCGTCAGGCTCGTTCGTGGCGGAGGCCGGCGAAGCAGCTGGGGAGGCAACTGGGGAAGACGGGGCTGGGGCGGCAGTTGGGGAAGACGCTGGTAGCCGATCGCTTGTCGCAAGAGTGCGTGGAAGGTCCGCCGATGGCAAAAGTGAAATACATCTCGTCACCAATCGAGATTCCCGCCGGCCAGAATTATGTGCTGGTCATGTTCGGCGAGGAATATGGACAGACGAAACATCCGCTCGGCCTGACCATTACGGTAGCCCGCCAACAGTCAAAGACCGTGAGTGAGCTTTCCTTCTTGACCGCTGTTCACACGGCCAAAGGGATCGCCAAGCGGGAAGGAATATCCTCGATCTTTGCCTGCAAATAGCATTTGCGGTTTCAATTTCCTTTGAATGGCTTCTTCACTGCAGCAGCCAAGACGCCAATTGGCTTAGCCGGGATTTGGGTGGTATCGACTCGGCCGTTAGATCGTCATCAATCGCGCCCCGCATCCCGAATTGAGGTCTCGAGGACATCTGAGCAGTCTCGGCGTCCTGCTTGTGATCGTGGACCTGCGCCAACAGGTAGGACTTCCGTCCACCGCAGTTCGGGCACAGCACGGAAAAATCCCGCGGCAAGCCTTTGGTGTTCTCCACGGGAATTTCGAAAGAACACGTCGGACAGGTCACGCCGGATTCGCTCTTTACAGTGATTTTTCGCGCGCTTGCCACGACTACCTGCTTTTTGCGCCCACGAGGATTGACGGCTCCTCACTACATTGCTTCCAAAGGCTACCGTTGCATTGCAGCTCCGATACCGGCCACGGGCTGGCATCGCCTTGAAATCGATGAATAGGGCTTCGGCCGAGCGGCGAAGCCCCTTCATCATTACTTGAGCGCGGATGAAACCGACGAGAAGGTTGTGGTCAGCTTCGATCCAAGACCCTGCACGACAGCGATAATCGCGACAGAAATGCCGGCGGCGATAAGTCCATATTCGATGGCGGTCGCGGCCGTTTCGTCCTTGAGAAAGGAATATGTGAGATTCTTCATTGCAAACTCCTTTTGGCCCCAGGCAGGGGCCGTGAATTTCAGATAGTTATCTATGGGTTTAATACTAGAGGTTGGCTATAAATATTCATGGAAATACTGTATTAAGAAGAGATATCGAACTTATATAAAGTATTACAGAAAATAATACCATTTAGTAATCATAATCACCGCGATGGCCGCAACGACGGTTTCCATCGAACGGCGCCTCCGCACGACCGGCAGCAAGCTTAGATCGGCCGAGATTCTCTTGTCCCGTACATGCCGGGTTAGCGCTGCCAGGCGGAACATCCACAGCCCCCGCCGAAGTGAGCAATTTTGCTCAGTCTTCGCCTCGGTATCAGGCTTTGGTCCATGAAGTTTTGCGAGTTCTTCGGGGTAGGATTCGCTCGTCATTTGGGTCATTCGCGCCGGAGGCGAATGGCGGCGACGTCGGGAGGTATGGCCGCCATCGCTCGGCGATGGCGATTTGACTGAGAGTTGTGAGGGTCATCATGGAGCCGTCAAACTATCGGGAATACCCGCCGCCAGTATGGGCGTTCCCCAACCCCCAGCTGATCAAAGACCTCGACGACGCCAGCGCGCTTGCCCAAGCGATTGTGGATACCACCCGCGATCCCCTTCTGGTGCTCGACCGGGACCTGCGCGTCGTCACCGCGAACCGCTCTTTCTATCAAACGTTCAGGATGAATCGTGAAGACACTTGCGGCCGTCCGATCTACGGGCTGGGCGACGGACAATGGGATATTCCCGAGCTTCGGCTGCTGCTCGAAGACGTCGCGCCACAACACGCCGTGATGGAGGCTTACGAAGTCGAGCAAAGCTTTCCCATCATCGGACGGCGTTCGATGCTCCTGAACGCGAGAGAAGTGTTCAGTCAAAGATCTCACAAGCTCATTCTCCTCGCGATCGAAGACGTCACCGATCGGCGCGCCGCGGAACGGCAGACGACGGAACTGCTGCAACTAAAGGAGACGCTGTTGCAGGAGATGCAGCATCGCGTCGCCAACAGCTTGCAGATCATTGCCAGCATCCTCATGCTCAAGGCCCGGACCGTGCAATCCGAAGAGACCCGCCTCCATCTGCGCGAGGCGCACGATCGTGTCATGTCCGTGGCAACTGTCCAGCAGCAACTCCAAGCCTCGGGACATGGCGAGGCGATCGAGCTCGGTGCTTATCTATCGAGACTGTGCGATGCCCTGGCGGCCTCCATGATCGGCGACAGCCGGCCGATCACTCTGAAAGTAAAGGCCGACCCCGGCACAGGCGTGTCCGCCGAAGCGGTGAGCCTTGGACTGATTACGACAGAGCTCGTGATCAATGCGCTGAAGCACGCCTTCCCAGGCAGCGGCGGCGGCGAAGTTTTGATCAGATACGAAGTCGACCAAGCCAACTGGCGCCTATCGGTGTCCGACGACGGCGTTGGACTGCAGCAGGACGGCGGCCGCCGCGGCCATACCGGCTTGGGGACCACTATCGTCGAAGCGCTCGCGCATCAGCTCAAAGCCCGCGTCGAGATATCTAGCCGGGACCCGGGGATGATCGTGTCTGTCGTCCATACCGCATAAGAGTTCACGCCGAGATGCAAAGGGAGATAAAAATATGTCTTTAGGATTGATTCTCGTCATCGTCCTCGTCATCTTTTTGTTGGGCGGCTTTAGCGGCCGCTTCGGCGGCTACGGTTACGGCTATGGACACGGCGGTGTCGGCATCATCGGCATCATCTTGATTATCATTGTCGTGCTTATGCTGCTCGGACGGATCTAAAGCGCGATCCGGCGCTTGAAGCCGCCTGAAAAGCCCATCACGTCATCCATCGAGGCCATCCAATGGATATGAATCGCTATTCGAGCCGTGATCCTGGATCGATCGCAAAATCGACTCCAGACCACTGGGTGCTCTTTCTGGTCGAAGGAGTGGCCCTCATTTTGCTGGGGCTGCTTGCGGTCGCCATTCCATCAATCGCCGATGAGAACGTGACCGGTATTTTAGGTTGGCTCTTTCTGCTCAGCGGCGCGACCGGGTTGGTGGCAACCTACTGGGCGCGACAGGCGCCGGGATTGTTGTGGTCCCTGGTATCGGCCGTACTGGCGATATTCGTCGGCGTGGTGCTGATCGAAAATAAATCGCAGGATTTGTATGGCGGTCTGCTGGGGTGGCCCTTTCATAATGCCGGACCGCTGCGGCTGATCTTGGTTCTCTTCTTCCTCGTCGAAGGCGGCGTGTCGATCATGTTCGGGATTGAGCATCGGCGGCATTTCTCGACCCGTTGGGCGTTCATGTTTGCAAGCGGTGTCGTAGACATCGTGTTGGCCAGCATCATCATATTTGCGCTGCCGGGCACGTCTGCCTGGACCTTGGGACTGCTGGTGGGGATCAACATGATTTTCGGCGGCTCAGCCCTGTTCGCAACAGGATTGCATGCTCGCGCCGAGTGGGCCGTCGCCAACGAAATTCCACTGCGCGGCGCTCGATAGCTTTTGCAGATATCCCGGTTTGCCACTTGCGTTATTGAGTATCAATCCACATTTTTCTGAGAATAGGCTTAGTATTCCTTGCGAATTCCTTTGGGTAGAAACATGGCAAAAGCAGATGTAATTTTAAGATTCACCCAGCGCGCCTTGTGGATATACATTGCCGAAGCGGCGTTTATCCTCGGTGTTGTTATGATAACGCACGTTTATTCGTAGGCAAATTACCTTCCGGAGCGCCTGGTCCAAGGCGCCGTTCCTATCGTCGCACCCTCGGCCAGCGCAACGGAGCCTCACATGTTCGCCACCAAGCAATATCGTGCGAAGTCGAGCGAATTCGGCGAACTCAGCAAAGAATCCACGGATCCAAGCCAGGTTCGCAAATATCAGGATTCGAGCGACAGTTTCAGCTCGCTGGCCGACAACGAAGCGTGGTTGGCGGACAATTTCGACAAGACGCTTCAAGTGCCGGACGAAAAGCTGTCCAGCCACGTCGCCCTCGCCGCGGAAGAAGAGCATGTGCTGCGATGTCTCGGCGCTTCGGTCATCATGCAGTGGAATACCATCCCCACGAAGCTCCAGCGCGAGCTCTTCGATACCGCCGGCTCGATGGGTGAGTTGTTAGACACGCCGGAGCTGCGAGGACAGATCGCCAGGTTCCTGCACAAGCACAAAGACGACGATTCAAAAGCGTCAAGCTGATCATTCCGTCGGCGCTTGGGACTTCCGCGCCAGCCGGCGCGCCGCTATCGCCACCGAGAACGTCACCACCAGAAAACGTGCGAGATGATGCGCCCCGACATAAACCGGGTCGAGATGCAGCGCGAGCGCCAGCACCATCATCGTATCTTGTGCGCCCGGCGAAAACGCAATGACGATATTCGCGATCGGGAACGGAAACAGACGCGCCACGATGAGAATGAAGACCGTGGCAACCGCCATTGAGACCGCGAAAGAGCCGAGCGCCGCGCCGAGATAGCCGACCATCATCCGCAGTGTTGTGTTGGCGAACCGCGAACCGACGAGCGCGCCGAGCGTGATCACCGAGATGCTTCCGATCCACCACGGCAACACCGCATGAACGAGGCCGGTGCCGTGCAGGATCGCCGAGCCCGCCATGGCGCCGAACAGCAGTCCGCCGGGAACCCGAAAGCGCTGAAAGCCGACGGCAAAAGCTGTCGCCACCGCCACCAGCACGATCATTTCCCCGAGCACGGCAAATCCGGCGGGCCCGCGCGGCACCGGCACCGCCGGCACTACGAGCCCAAACAAAGCAAGCCCGTTCGGCAAGCCGAGCACGAGAAGCAGCACACGCACGGTCTGCACCACGGCGATGGCGCGCAGATCGCCACCCAGCTCGGTCGACAGCGCGATCACCTGCGCCATCGCGCCCGGGCTGGCGCCTAACAGCGCCGACAGCTCGTCCCAGCGATGCACCACCCGGAGATAGATCGTGGTCGCGACCATCATGCCGATCGAGGCGAGCAGCAAAAGCGCGATACTCGCCGGCCACGTCGTCACGCCGCGCAGCGTCTCCGGCGTCACCACAGCGCCGAGCAGCGTGCCGACGATGACGTAGCAGATGTAGGCAAGCCCAAGCGGCAGACGAACCGGACGGCCCAGCAGCGCCGCCGCCGCGACCGCCAAAACCGAGCCCGACACCAGTCCGGCGGGAAGGCCCAATACCGCGAACGTGAGACCCCCGCCGAGCGCGATCGCCAGCGTCTCGGCGGTCTCGAGCAGCGTGCGCGATGGCGGAAATTTAGGCAGCATCGATGTTCAATGATTGACGGGTGCCGCCAATGCCGTCAACGCACCGTCATTGCGAGCAGCAACCCGCCTTCGCTCGCATAGACATCCCGTCGCAAACGTGGTGACCTTTGCTTAAAATCGCGCGCTTAAGGCCCAAGCGCCAGTGACATCGGGGTAAGGTCATGTTGCAGGGGTGGGTCGTTGTCGTCATCGCGTTCGCCTATATCGGCCTGTTGTTCCTGGTCGCGAGCTACGGCGACCGCATGCGGGTGGCGCGGGGCGCCTCGTCCCGGCTTCTGATCTATCCGCTGTCGCTTGCCATCTACTGCACGTCGTGGACGTTCTTCGGCTCGGTCGGCCTGGCCTCTCGCGCCGGCTTCGATTTCCTCACCATCTATATCGGCCCGATGCTGATGGTGGGGCTGGCTTACCCCCTTCTCATCCGCATCGTGCGGCTCGCCAAGAGCCAGAACATCACGTCGATCGCCGACTTCATTGCGGCGCGCTACGGCAAGAGCCAAGCCGTGGCGGCGACAGTGGCGCTGATCGCTATCATCGGCATGATCCCCTATATCGCTTTGCAGCTCAAAGCGGTGTCGTCCTCGGTGTCGACGATATTGGCCGAAGCCTCGGCCGGCGGCACCGCCCAGCCGCTGCTCGGCGATGTCGCGCTGTTTGTCGCACTGGCGATGGCGACTTTCGCGGTGCTGTTCGGCACCCGGCACATCGACGCGACCGAGCATCAAGACGGGCTGATGCTGGCGATCGCGACGGAATCGATCATCAAGCTCATGGCGTTTCTCGCCGTCGGCATTTTCGTGACCTTCGTCATGTTTCACGGACCGTTCGCGCTGTTCGCGCGCGCGATGCAACAGCCGCATATCGCGGCCGTGCTGACGAGTGGGCCGCAGTTCGCCGGCTTCTGCGCCATGACGGCGCTGTCGCTGTTCGCGATCCTGCTGTTGCCACGGCAATTCCACGTCAGCGTCGTCGAAAATCACAGCGAGGCTGAAATCCGCCGCGCCGCCTGGCTGTTTCCGCTCTATCTTGTGCTCATCAATCTTTTCGTGCTGCCGATCGCGACGGCCGGGCTGCTGACATTCCCGACCGGCCGCGTCGACAGCGACATGTTCGTCGTGGCGCTGCCGCTCGCCGTTCATTCCGACTTCATCACGCTCATCGCCTTCGTTGGCGGCCTGTCGGCGGCCACGGCGATGGTGATCATGGAATCCGTCGCGCTCGCCATCATGGTCTCCAACGACATCGTGATGCCGCTCCTGCTCAAGCGGCGCGCGGCGCGGCGCGGCGAGCCCCAGGATGCCGGCGCACAGCTTTTGACCACCCGGCGCATCGCGATTTTCGCCATCCTGTTCCTGGCTTACATCTACTACCGCTCGGCCGGCGAGGCGCAGCTCGCGGCGATCGGGCTCTTATCTTTCGCCGCGGTGGCACAGCTGGCGCCGGCGTTTTTCGGCGGTCTGGTGTGGCAGCGCGGCACGGCGCCGGGCGCGATCGCCGGCATGTGCGCGGGCATCCTGGTCTGGGGCTACACGCTGTTGCTACCGAGCATTTCGGAGGCCGGCATAGTCGGCGCGCGCGTACTGACGGAAGGGCCCTGGGGCATTGTTTTGCTGCGGCCGCAGGCGCTGTTCGGCATCGATCTGCCGCCGCTGGTCCACGGCGTGGTGTTGAGCCTCGCCGCCAACATCGTCTGCTACGTCACCTGCTCGTTCCGCCGCCGCCCGACGGCAATCGAACGCGTGCAGGCCGACTTGTTCGTGCCTTCTACGCTCGCGCCGATCCTCGCCCCGATGGCGCCGAGCTTCCGGCTGCGCCGCGCCTCGGTCACCGTCGAGGAACTGATCGCGTCGGTTGCCCGCTATCTCGGCGAGGAACGCACCCGCGAATCCTTTGCGAGCTTCGCGCTAACCCGCCGTATCAGCCTCGAACCGCAGGCCGAGGCCGATTTCCAACTGCTGCAATATGGCGAGTATCTCTTGGCCTCGGCGATCGGCGCCGCTTCGTCACGGCTCGTGCTATCGCTGCTGTTACGCAAACGCACGGTCTCGACCAAAGCCGCGCTAAAGCTCCTCGACGATGCCAATGCCGCGATCCACTACAACCGCGAAGTCCTGCAGACCGCGCTCGATCATGTCCGGCAAGGCATCGCGGTGTTCGACAAGGAATTGGCGCTGGTCTGCTGGAACCGGCAGTTCGGCGAAATTTTCGACTTGCCGCATGGGCTGACGCGCGTCGGCATCGCGCTCGATGAAATCCTGCGCCACATCGCGCAGCACGGCGAGCGCAACGACAAAGACGTCGACGGCTTCGTCGCCGAACGCGTCGCGACATACGCGTCCGAGGCCGAGCCGTTCCTGGAGCGCTTCGCCGATCGCGGGCTGGTAATCGAGGTGCGTTCGAACCGCATGCCCGACGGCGGCCTGGTGACGACCTTCACCGATATTACACCGAGCGTGAAGGCGGCCGAAGCGCTGGAACGCGCCAATGCGACGCTGGAGCGCCGCGTGCGCGAGCGTACCGGCGAGCTGACGCGGCTCAACGCCGAGCTGGAACGCGCCAAAGCGGAAGCCGACGACGCCAACGTCTCCAAGACGCGCTTCGTCGCGGCCGCCAGCCACGACATTTTGCAACCGCTCAACGCGGCGCGGCTTTATGTGACGAGCCTGAGCGAGCGGCAGCGCCAGAATGACGATGAGGGCGAAGCTGCCGATATCGTGCAAAACATCGACGCCTCGCTCGAGGCCGTCGAGGAAATATTCACGGCGCTGCTCGACATATCCCGGCTCGACACCGGCGCGATGAAACCGGAAATCGCCAACTTCCGCATCGACGAATTATTGCAGCGGCTCGACGTCGAATTCGCGCCGCTCGCCCGCGCCAAGGGACTCGAACTGGCTTTCATGCCGTGCTCGCAGAGCGTGCGCTCGGATCGCCGGCTGTTGCGGCGCCTGCTGCAGAATCTCATTTCCAACGCCATCAAATATACCCCTGCCGGGCGCGTACTGGTCGGCTGCCGGCGCCGCGGCGACAAGCTGCGCATCGAGGTTTACGATACCGGCATCGGCATTCCCCACAGCAAGCGGCGCGCGGTATTCAAGGAATTCCACCGGCTCGACCAGGGTGCGCGAGTGGCGCGCGGCGTCGGTTTGGGACTTTCGATCGTCGAACGCATTGCCCGCGTGCTCGATTGCGAAGTGACTCTGAAATCCAATGCCGGCCGCGGCTCGCGCTTCTCGATCGCAGTGCCGCGGTCGAAGACCTCCGCGACCGCGACGAAGCTGCGCGCCACACCCCGGATCGATGTCGGACGGCTGGACGGTACGGTCGTGCTATGCATTGACAACGAACGCGCTATTCTCGACGGCATGGAGACGCTGCTCGACGGCTGGGGCTGTCGTACCCTGAAAGCGGCCGACCTGGCCGAAGCGCTGGCGGCAATGAACGCGAGCGGTGTCGAACCCGATGGGCTTTTGGTCGACTACCACCTCGACGGCGGCAATGGCGTCGGCGCTATCGCCGAGCTGCGCCGCCGCCTCGGACGGCATGCCCCGGCGATTGTCATTACCGCCGATCGTTCGCTGCACGTGCGCGAAGAAGTCCGCGCCCAAGGCGCGCATCTGCTCAACAAGCCGATCAAGCCGGCCTCGTTGCGCGCCTTGATCACGCAGTGGCGCGTGCAGCGGATCGCGGCGGAGTAATGCCTACGTAGCTTGATGCGGCCATTGGCCGGCTTCGATCTTACCGGCGGCGATCACGGCTTGGGTACGACTCTCGACGCCAAGCTTTTGCAGGATAGCGGAGACGTGCGCCTTCACGGTAGCCTCCGACACGCCGAGCTCGTAGGCGATCTGCTTGTTGAGCAAGCCGCCCGACAGCATCATCAGCACCCGCACCTGCTGCGGCGTCAGTGTCGACAATCGTGCGATCGTGGCGGCACCCTCGTTGTCCGGATCGCGCGCCAGATCGACGTCGGGCGGCGTCCACACTTCGCCTTTGAGCACGCGGGCGATGGCTTGGCGCAGCGCCTCGATGCCGAGCGTCTTGGGAATGAATCCCGACGCGCCGAACTCCATGCAGCGGCGGATCACGGCGGGCTCGTCGTTGGCGGAAACCACGACGATCGGCAGGCCTGGATATTGCGCGCGCAGATACATCAGCCCGGAGAAACCGCGCACGCCGGGCATGCGCAGGTCGAGCAGGATCAGATCGACGTCGCCGCCGCGTTCGAGAAGCTCCGTAACCTCTTCGAACGTGCCGGCTTCGCCGATTTCGGCGCGTTCGAACAACCCGTTGACCGCTTCGCGCAGAGCGCCGCGGAACAGCGGATGATCGTCGGCAATCAAAAGATGATGGAACTCAGCCCCGCTCAATGGCACGCCCCGGTTCGCCGTTAAGCCTCACGCGGCATGTTACTGCCGTTCGCCGCGCATCGTCCACCGCGCGTCTTTCTCGGCCTCGCTGTTGAGATCACAGCGAAGTCCTGCTCCTCAACCCGTAAACGGCCGTCGCACACATGGCCTTCGCCTCGCTGAACCGCATGTGTGCACCAATTTTCGATGGCTGTCCCCGGCACGCATCGTGTTCACTTTCAAGCCTGAGCACAGGCACCGATAAATTGCAGCACCACTTCGCGCTGGTGCGCATGCGCGCGATGCTCGGCGACATAGATGCCTTGCCAAGTGCCGAGCGCCAATTCGCCGCCGGCGACGGGGATCTGCAACGACACGCCGTTCAGCATGGATTTGACATGGGCCGGCATATCGTCCGGCCCTTCCACGTCGTGCACCCAGCCTGCATCCGCCGGCGCCGCACGCTTGAGAGCGGTGACAAGGTCGGTCTGCACGTCAGGATCGGCGTTCTCTTGGATGACCAGCGACGCCGACGTGTGCTTGAGATAGATGAGCACGGCGCCGTCCCGCGCCTTGACCTGTTCGAGAAATCGCGCGACGTCGCGCGTGATCTCAAAGAAACCTTCGCCGGAAGTTTTCACCGACAACGTCGCCCGCGCCACCGTCTCGACGCGCGCGGTGTGGACGGCTGACAATTTGCTCACGGTGTGGTCACACGAATCGATTGCGTCTAGCTCCTGTTCAAGACCTGCTTCTGCGCCCGCCCGACCGCCGCGACGAACCGGTGCCAGACCTGGCCGACATACGCGACCATACGATCGATATCGGCATCGCTCGGCAGGTGCAAACCGGGTACATTATTTTGCGGCGCGTCGTTCTGCGCGACTGGCTCCGGCATGACACCGGACGGCAACGGCAAGCCGCGCGACAGAATATCCTTCTTCAGCGTGGCATTCTCGGCTTGCAGGCGGGTGATTTCATTCTCAAGGAGCGCGCGGTCCTCGGGCGCCGCCTCGCATGCCCAGCCCACGGTTTTCCGGCTGCACAGCGCAACCTCGCCGGTCTGGGTATCGAGCCGCACGATACCGTCCGCCTGTTTGTTGAAAATGTAGCGGCCGCCTTGGCTGTCCGGTAGCGCATCGTCGGCTAAGGCGCTCGACGTGACGGCATTTGAGCCGATGGCCGGGACCATCAAGCACAGCGCGGCGAGGGCAAGAGCAATGCCTCTGGCGATCATGATCGTCTCCTTGCGGTTTTTAAAATAGCGCGATCCTGGAACGTCATCATAGAATGATCTTGTCGGGCTTCGCAGTGCACAAAAAGCCTTCAACCGGGCTTTGCGCACAGCCCATATTTGGTGTTATTTCAAAGCATTAGCATAGGTCCGTGGTTTCTTGACTCGCCGAAACCCAATCAGTATGGTCCGCGCGGCTTCCAGGCGCGGGCGTGCCGCGATCGCTAGGCCGCGAGTGTCGAAAGCATGAGCGACGCGCGCGATAACGGCGGTCGGGACAAGCAGCAAACCAACGAAGCCGCTCTCTCCGCGAGGCTCCAGCGGCTCAACGAAAGTCTCGGCCACGCAAACGCCGGCCGGCCTTCCGAAGATCCTGGTGCGGATCGGGCAGCGACTGCATCCGGATACGCCAGAGGCTTTCGGCTCTCCAGCGAACTCGTTGCAGGCGTGGTGGTCGGCGCCGGCCTCGGCTGGTTGATCGACCGCTGGCTCGGCATCTCACCTTGGGGGCTAATAATATTTCTCTTGCTCGGCTTTGCCGCGGGCGTACTCAATGTGATGCGCACCGCGGGGGTTGTCGCGGGCACCGCGTTTGACGACAGGACCCGGGGCAATCGGGACAAGTAATTCGGCGCGTTGAGCGCCCGGCGAACAGGACCATGCAGGTCGATCCGATCCACCAGTTCCAGATCGAGAATCTGATGCCGATGGCCAGCATGGGCGGGCATCAGATTTCCTTCACCAATTCGGCGCTGATGATGTTCATCATCGTTGGCTTGATCTCGGTCCTGCTGATCGGCGCCACGGCGCAACGCGCGATCATACCGGGGCGGTTTCAATCGATTGCGGAAATTTCCTACGAGTTCGTCGCCAACACCGTGCGCAGCTCGGCCGGCACCGAAGGGATGAAGTTCTTCCCCTTTGTGTTCACGCTGTTCATGTTCGTCTTGTTCGCGAATTTGATCGGGCTGATCCCGTATTCCTTCACCGTCACCAGCCAATTGGTCGTGACCGCGTCCTTGGCGCTGCTCGTGTTCGCCATCGTCGTCGGCTACGGCTTCTGGAGGAACGGGCTGCACTTCTTCAATCTGTTCGTGCCGAAAGGCGTGCCGAAAGCGATCCTGCCGGCAATCGTCGTCATCGAAGTGCTGTCGTTCTTGTCGCGGCCGGTGTCGCACAGCGTGCGGCTGTTCGCCAACATGCTGGCCGGCCACATCACGCTGCAAGTTTTCGCCGGCTTCATCATCATGCTGGGTAGCGCCGGAATACTTGGCATATTGGGAGCGACATTGCCGTTCATCATGGTGGTGCTGCTCACCGCGCTTGAGCTTCTTGTGGCGTTTCTGCAAGCCTATGTCTTCGCCATTCTCACCTGCATCTATCTCAACGACGCAATACATCCCGGCCACTGACGGCCGATTGTTGCAACCTGGAAAAGGAGTTTTCTCATGGATCCGACCGCCGCGAAATACATCGGGGCCGGCATTGCCTGTATCGGCATGGGCGGCGCCGGCGTCGGCGTGGGCATCATCTTCGGCAACTATCTGGCGGCGGCCTTGCGCAATCCGTCGGCCGCGCAGGGTCAGTTCGGGAACCTGATTTTCGGGTTCGCCATCACCGAAGCGCTCGGCATTTTCTCGCTGCTCATTGCGCTCCTGCTGCTGTTCGGGCTGTAAGCTTCCGCCGGCAGCGCTAGAGCCATGGCTGAACCGACCGCCCACACCGAGGCGCCAGCGGGGCATCGCGCCTTCCCGCCGTTCCAAGCGGAGCACTTCCCGTCGCAGCTGCTCTGGCTGACGGTGAGCTTCGTGCTGCTCTACGTGCTGATGTCGAGGATCGCTTTGCCGCGCATCGGTTCGATCCTGGCGGATCGCAGCAAGCGCATCGGCGACGACCTTGCGGCGGCGCAGGGCCTCAAGGAGCGCTCGGACGCGGCGCACGCCGCCTACGAGAAGGCACTGGCCGAAGCGCGCGCACGCGCGCAATCGATCGCTAGTTCGACACGCGAGAAGCACGCCAGCGAGGCCGAGGCGGCGCAGAAAAAGCTGGAGTCCCAGCTCCACGAGAAGCTCGCCGCGGCCGAGCAGTCGATCGCGGCGACGCGAACTGCGGCCATGGGCAATGTGCGAGGCATCGCTGCCGATACCGCCTCGGCCATCGTCGAGCGCCTGCTCGGCAAGGCCCCCGCCGATCACGAAGTCGCCGCCGCGCTTGGCGACGTCGGGAAGCGCTAGGGCGCCGCCATGATGGAAACCGAAAACTGGGTCGCCGTCGCCTTTCTCTGCTTTCTGGGGCTGCTCGCCTATCTCGGCGCCCACCGGAAGGCTCTGGAGGCGATCGATGCGCGTCAAGCGCGCATCAAGTCCGAACTCGATGATGCGCGACGCCTGCGCGAAGAAGCGCAGGCACTGCTCGCCGAGTTTGAGCGCAAAGGCCGTGAGGCGGAAACCGAGGCCGAGGCCATCATCGCTGGCGCCAAGGTTGAAGCCGAGCGTCTGGCTGCCGAAGCCAAGTCCAGAACCGAAGATTTTGTCGCCCGCCGGACCAAAATGGCGGAGGCCAAGATCGTGCAAGCCGAGGCCCAGGCCGTTGCTGATGTCCGCGCCGCCGCAGCCGATGCCGCCGTCGCCGCAGCCGAGAAGATTCTCGCCGCCGCGGCCAAGGGCAAGGTCGCCGAAGACCTGCTCAGCGCGGGCATCGAGGACGTCAAACAAAAACTCAACTGACGCCAGCCGCTTGCCGGCTCACGCAATCCACAGGCTAGCTCTG
>Ga0181525_10000743_pt1 | contig 28279 bp, 36 predicted proteins | sample PEATcosm2014_Bin_48_FD_121100 | JGI IMG/M metagenome (GOLD analysis project Ga0181525, IMG submission 121100) | Peatland microbial communities from MTU Mesocosm Facility, Houghton, MI, USA - PEATcosm2014_Bin06_10_metaG | ecosystem: Environmental > Terrestrial > Soil > Wetlands > Peat | place... | reverse complement strand
TGATCCCCCCGCCATCCCAACCCCGACAGAAGAAAGCAGCCATGGGAAAGATCACCGGATTCCTGGAATTCGCCCGCCAGGAGGAATCGGCCGAAGCGCCGGCGGGGCGCACCCGCCACTGGCGCGAGTTCGTCGCGCACCTGGAGCCGGCGCAGGCCGTGATGCAGGCGGCACGCTGCATGGATTGCGGCATACCCTTTTGCAATTCCGGCTGCCCGGTCAACAACATCATTCCGGATTTCAACGACCTGGTGTACCGGGACCAGTGGCGCGCGGCGCTCGACGTGCTGCATTCGACGAACAATTTCCCGGAGTTCACCGGGCGCATCTGCCCGGCGCCCTGCGAGGCGGCCTGCACCCTCAACATCAATGACAGCGCGGTCGGCATCAAGTCGATCGAGCACGCGATCATCGATCGGGGCTGGCAGGAAGGCTGGATCGTCCCGCAGCCGGCGCCGCGCTCCACCGGACGCACGGTCGCCGTCGTCGGCAGCGGACCGGCGGGGCTGGCCTGCGCGCAGCAACTGGCGCGCGCCGGGCATGCCGTCACCGTGTTCGAGAAGAATGCCGCGCCGGGCGGGCTGCTGCGCTACGGCATCCCCGACTTCAAGCTGGAGAAGTCGCTGATCGACCGGCGTGTGGAACAGATGCGCGCCGAGGGGGTGTCGTTCCGCACCGGCGTGCTGGTCGCCGGCGACAGCCCCGCGGACCTCGGGACCGTGCTGTGCATGGGCCAGCAGCAGGTCAGCGCCGGCCGGATCGCCGACGAATTCGATGCGGTCGTGCTCGCCGGCGGCGCCGAGGCGCCGCGCGACCTCCCGGTGCCGGGACGCGAGCTGCAGGGCGTGCATTTCGCGCTCGAATTCCTGACGGCGCAAAATCGCGTCGTGGCCGGCGAGCCGGTGCCGGGACAGATCCTGGCCAAGGACCGCGATGTCATCGTGATCGGCGGCGGCGACACCGGCTCCGATTGCGTCGGCACCTCGAATCGCCACGGCGCCCGGTCGGTCACGCAGCTCGAGCTGCTGCCGCAGCCGCCGGCATCCGAGAACAAGTCGCTCACCTGGCCCTACTGGCCGGTGCGCCTGCGCACCTCGAGCTCGCACGAGGAGGGTTGCGACCGCGACTGGTCGATCACGACCAAGCGGTTCCGCGACGATGGCAAGGGGCGGGTCAAGGCGCTGGTGGCGGCGCGCGTCCAGTGGGAGCGCGATCCGGTCACAGGGCAGTCACGGATGATCGAGGTCCCGGGTTCGGAATTCGAGCTGCCGGCCGATCTGATCCTGCTTGCCATGGGATTCGTCGCGCCGCTGGCGCCGGTGGTCGACGCCTTTGGCGTCGACAAGGACGGCCGCGCCAATGTCCGCGCCGGTACCGAGGAGGGCGCCGCGCAGGCCGCCTACGCAACGTCGCGGCCGAAGGTATTCGCCGCGGGCGACATGCGGCGCGGCCAGTCGCTCGTGGTCTGGGCGATCCGCGAAGGCCGCCAGTGCGCCCGGGCGGTCGATGCCTTCCTGACGGGATCCACGGCATTGCCGCGCTGAGCGCAGGGCGGCGGCACGATTGATGCCGTTGCGCGGCACAATGCCGCGATGGCGCCGGCGCGAACTTTGACGCCTTTGGCCTGTCCATAGGGTCTGCCGGTGGCGGCGCGGCGCCGCTGCGGGCGTCCGTGTGAACGTGCTCCTATGCGACAATCGTCGGGATAGTTCGCCCGATTGTTGCCTCCCCCGGTCGGCCACAAAGGAATCGTCGTTGTCGCAAACGCAAAGGACCCCTGTTGCCCGGGCCGATGATGTTCTGGTAAGCATCCAGGACGTCACGTTCGGCTACGACACCCGGCCCGTCCTCTCGCGCGTTTCACTCGATTTCGCGCGCGGCCAGCTCATCGCCATCATGGGCAGTTCGGGGTGCGGCAAGACCACCCTGCTGCGCCTGATCGGCGGCGTGATCACGCCGCAGAGCGGCCGCATCCTCTTCTCCGGCGCCACGGTCGATACCGCGGACCGCGCCGCGCTCTACGCCCTGCGCCGCCGGATGGGCATGCTGTTCCAGTTCGGCGCGCTGTTCACCGACCTGAGCGTCTATGACAACGTCGCCTTTCCGTTGCGCGAGCACACGCGCCTGTCCGAGGCGATGATCCGCGACATCGTCCTGATGAAGCTCGATTCGGTCGGACTGCGCGGCGCGGCCGCTCTGGGCATCGCGCAGATCTCGGGCGGCATGGCGCGCCGCGTCGCGCTGGCGCGCGCGGTCGCCCTGGATCCGGAGATCATCATGTACGACGAGCCCTTCACCGGCCTGGACCCTATCGCGCTGGGCGTCACCGCGAACCTGATCCGCCGCCTCAACGATGCCACCGGTGCCACGTCACTCATCGTGTCGCACGACGTCGAGGAGTGCTTCCAGATCTGCGACTACGCCTACCTGATGTCGGGCGGGCGCGTCATCGCCCACGGCCACCCCGAGGAGCTCAAGGCGTCCGAGGAACCGGAAGTGCGCCAGTTCATCCGCGGCGAGCCCGATGGCCCGGTCAAGTTCCACTACCCCGCGGCGCCGATCGCGCAGGAACTGGGCGTGTCGCCATGACCGTGCCCGACCTGGCCGCCGACCTGGGGCGCAAGTGCATCGACCTGCTCGCCCGCCTCGGCCATGCGACGCTGTTCTTCGTCGACCTCGCGCGGCACATGTTCGCGAGCCTGCGCCGCCCCTACCTGACGGTGGCCCAGGTGCATGCGATCGGCAACCGCTCGCTGATCATCATCGCCGCCTCGGGCGCGGCCGTCGGCCTGGTACTGGCGCTCCAGGGGCACCTGATCCTGAGCCGCTACGGCCAGGCCGAGTCGCTCGGCCTGCTCGTCGCCCTGTCGCTGGTGCGCGAGCTCGGCCCCGTGCTCACGGCGCTGCTGTATGCCGGCCGGGCCGGAACCTCGCTCACCGCGGAGATCGGCCTCATGAAGGCCGGCGAACAGCTGGTGGCGATGGAGATGATGGCGGTCGACCCGCGGGTGCGCGTGCTGGCGCCGCGCTTCCTCGCCGGCATGCTGGCGATGCCGATGCTGGGCGCCGTTTTCTCGGCAGTCGGTATCCTGGCGTCGTACGTGGTCGGCGTGCTGATGATCGGCGTCGACGAGGGGCAGTTCTGGTCGCAGATGCAGGACGGTACCGACGTGATCAAGGACGTCGGCAATGGCGTGATCAAGACGCTGGTTTTCGGCGTGGCCACGACCTTCATCGCCCTTTACGTCGGCTACGAGTCCAAGGCGACGCCCGAAGGCGTTGCCCTGGCGACCACGCGCACGGTCGTGATCTCGTCCCTGACGGTGCTGTTCCTCGACTTCGTCCTCACGGCGCTGATGTTCACGACGCCCTGAAGCGGGGGCGGCGCCGCTACGACGGTACCAATACGGCAAGTCTGGCCGGGAAAAGGAAGATCGCATGAGCAAGAGAATGACGGAAATCTGGGTGGGTTTCTTCGTGCTGCTGGGCATGGCGGCGATCCTCTTCCTTGCGCTCAAGTCGGCCAACCTGGCGAGCTTTTCCTTCAATTCCACCTACCTCGTGCAGGCGCGCTTCGACGAGATCGGTGGCCTCAAGGTGCAGGCGCCAGTCAAGAGCGCCGGCGTGACGGTCGGGCGCGTCGCCGCCATCACGTTCGACAACAAGGCCTTCCAGGCGCTGGTCACGCTGGAGATAGAGCGCCGGTATGAATTCCCCGCCGACAGTTCCGCCAAGGTGCTGACCGCCGGCCTGCTCGGCGACAAATACGTCGGCATCGAGGCCGGCGGCGACGAGAAGAACCTGCAGGCCGGCGGCCTCATCAAGATGACGCAGTCGGCGATCGTCCTGGAGAACCTGATCGGCCAGTTCCTGTACAACAAGGCGGGCGAAAGCCCCAAGGAAGGGGCGGGGAAGAAATGAAGCCACTTGTCGCGCCGGATATCGCCGGCGGGCGGCTGCGCCGCTGGATGCTCGGTTCGGCCGCGGGCCTGCTGCTGCTGGCGGCGGGCGGCTGCGCAACCGTGCCGCCCACCGCCGGCAACAACCCCGCCGATCCCTACGAGCGCCTGAACCGCCAGGTCTATGCCTTCAACGACCACTTCGACCGCTCGCTGGCGCAGCCGGTGGCGCGCGGCTACACGAAGGTCGTGCCCCGGCCGGTGCGCGACTGCGTGGGCAATGTCTTCGCCAATGTCGGCGAAGTGGGCAATTTCATCAATGCGGCCCTGCAGTTGCGGCCCGGCGACGCGGCGGCGGACGCCGGCCGCTTCCTGGTCAATACGACGGCCGGTCTGCTGGGCTGCTTCGATGTCGCCAAGGGCATGGGGATGGAGCGCAACCGCCAGGACTTCGGCCTGACCATGGGCAAGTGGGGATTGCCGCCGGGCCCGTACCTCGTGCTGCCCTTCCTCGGCCCGAGCTCGCTGCGCGATGCGGTCGGCGAAATACCCGACTACTACACCGACCCGGTGCGATTCGTGAATCCGGCAACCGACTACTACATCACCTACGGAGTACGCTTCGTCGATCGGCGCGCGCAGTATCTGGACGCCTCCAACCTCGTCGACGATGCCGCGCTCGACCCCTACGAGTTCCTGCGCGACGGCTACCTGCAGCGCCGCCGCTCGCGCGTGTATAACGGCAATCCGCCGCCGGCGGCCGACTACGAGGATCCGGACAGTCCGCCGGCGGATGCGCCCGCGCCGCTGCCGGCCGGCGGCAAGCCGCCGGCGCAGTGACGGCGCCATGGACCGGAACAAAGGACAGAACATGACACTGCAACGCTCGATCCGCTCCTGCGCCCTGGCCGCTGGGTCCCTGCTGCTCGTGATCGCGGCAGGCTTCGGCGGGCCCGCGGCCGCGACCGCCGCTGACGCCGTCGCCGAAACGACGCCCGACACGATGATCCTCAAGCTCTCGACGGAAGTGCTCGAGGAGATCCGCGCCGACAAGGCCATCCAGGCCGGCGACTTCGATCGGCTCCAGAAGCTCGTCAACGAGCGCATCCTTCCCAAGGTCGATTTCGACAAGATGACGCGGCTGGCCGTGGGCCGCGCCTGGCGGACCGCCACCGCCGCGCAGCGCGCGACGCTGACCGAGCAGTTCCGCATCCTGCTCATGCGCACCTACAGCGGCGCGCTGTCCAAGGTGACCGACCAGTCCATCCGCCTGCGGCCGTCCCATGGCCAGGACGATCCCAAGGACGTCATCGTGCGCACCCAGATCGTCGCCAGCCAGGGCGATCCCATCGGCCTCGATTACCGCCTCGAGAAGACCGACGACGGCTGGAAGATCTACGACCTCAACATCCTCGGCGTGTGGCTGGTCGAGAACTACAAGACGGAATTCTCCCAGTCGCTCAACCAGGGCGGCATCGACAACCTTATCCAGGCGCTGACCCAGAAGAACCAGAAGCTTGCCGCGGCGGCGAAGTCCTGAGGAAGGCGCCGTCCGAATCCGATGAAGATCCAGGCCGAAAGCGTCAACAACCTCAATGCCGGAACCATCGCCGAGACCGGCTCCGCGGCGATCCGTGGCGGCGACTGCACGATCGATTTCTCCGGCGTCAAGCGCTGCGACTCGGCCGCGCTCGCGTGCGTGCTGGCCTGGCTGCGCGCCGCCCGCGCGACGGGCGGGACGCTGTCGCTGGTCGCGCTGCCGCCCGACCTGCTGAGCCTGGCCAGGCTCTACGGCGTCGAGCAGCTGCTGGACGGCGCCGCCCGCCGCTGAGGGCATCCCGCGACGACTTACAATTGCGGGTGGTGATCCCCCACGCAATCCCTTGCCCCGCCCCGGCGCTCCCCCATACATGTCCACGGCTGCAATCGACGTCAGCGCCCTGACCAAGCGGTACGGGAGCCTGGCCGCCATCGACGCGCTCGACCTGTCGATCGGGCAGGGCGAATTCTTCGGCCTGCTGGGTCCCAACGGCGCCGGCAAGACGACGCTGATCTCCATCGTCGCCGGCCTGGCGCGCGCCACCAGCGGGCGCGTGCGCGTCATGGGCCACGATGTGGTCGACCAGTTCCGCGCGGCGCGACGCAACCTGGGCGTGGTGCCGCAGGAGCTCGTGTTCGATCCGTTCTTCACGGTACGCGAGACCCTGCGCATCCAGTCCGGGTATTTCGGGCTGGCGCGCAACGACGCCTGGATCGACGAGGTGATGGCCAACCTGGACCTGACCGGCAAGGCCGACACCAACATGCGCGCGCTGTCCGGAGGGATGAAGCGCCGCGTCCTGGTCGCGCAGGCGCTGGTGCACCGTCCGCCGGTCATCGTCCTGGACGAGCCGACCGCGGGCGTCGACGTGGAACTGCGCAAGGGACTGTGGCAGTTCATGGCGCGTCTCAATCGCGATGGCCACACCATCGTGCTGACGACCCACTACCTGGAGGAAGCCCAGCAGATGTGCAGCCGCATCGCCATGCTCAAGGGCGGACGGATCGTCGCGCTCGAGTCCACGCGCGAACTGCTGGGCCGGATCGCCGGCGTGCAGGTGGTGATGCGGCTGCGCGGGCCGCTGCCGCCGGCGCTGCGCCCCCAGCTGGTCGACGAGCGGCCCGGGCGGCTCGTGCTGCGGCTGTCGCACCCGCGCGATGTCGGCGCGGCGTTGCAGGCCTGCCGCGACCACGGCAGCGACGTCGAGGAGCTCGAGGTGGGCCCGGCCGACCTGGAGGACGTCTTCCTCCAGGTGATGTCGGACGCCGCCTTGGCGAGCCCGCCATGAACGCACCGACGCCCGTCGCGCCGCCCGCGGCCGGGGATGCCGGCGCGGCCACCCGCCTGCCGGCATTGCCGGTCGCCGAAGGCGCGTCCTGGACCGGCTTTCGCACGCTGCTCTACAAGGAAAGCCTGCGGTTCTGGAAGGTGAGCTTCCAGACCATCGCCGCCCCGGTGCTGACGGGGGTGCTCTACCTGCTGGTTTTCGGCCACGTGCTCGACGCGCGCGTCGAGCCGTTCGCCGGCGTGCGCTACACGGCGTTTCTCATCCCCGGCCTGGTGATGATGTCGATACTGCAGAACGCCTTCGCCAATTCCTCGTCGTCGCTGATCCAGTCCAAGATCATGGGCAACCTGGTCTTCCTGCTGCTCCCGCCGCTGTCGGCCGTGCAGTTCTTCGCCGCCTACGTGCTGGCCTCGGTGCTGCGCGGGCTGGCGGTCGGCCTGGGCGTGTTCCTCGTCACGGTGTGGTTCGCCCCGCCGGCGCTGCAGGCGCCGCTCTGGATCCCGGTATTCGCGCTGGCTGGCGCCGCCCTGCTGGGCGTGCTCGGCCTGATCGCCGGCATCGTCTCGGACAAGTTCGACCAGCTCGCGGCCTTCCAGAATTTCCTCATCCTGCCGGCGACCTTCCTTTCCGGGGTCTTCTACTCGGTCCATGGCCTGCCGGCCTTCTGGCAGGCCTTCTCGCACGCCAACCCGTTCTTCTACATGATCGACGGGTTCCGCTACGGGTTCTTCGCCCAGTCCGACGTGTCGCCCTGGACCAGCCTGCTGGTGGTGGCGCTGGCCTTCTGCCTGGCTTCGGCCACCGCGCTGTGGATGCTGGCGCGCGGCTATAAACTCCGCTCATGAGCACCATGCCCACCCCCGAATCGATCCGCGCGGCAATCGCGCAGGGCCTCGACTGCGAGCGCCTGGAAGTCAATGGCGACGGCCACCACTGGGAGGCCCTGGTCGTCAGCGCGCGCTTCGCCGGCCTGGCGCGCATCGAACGGCATCGGCTGGTGTACGCGGCGCTGGGCGATCGCATGCGCCAGGAGATCCACGCCCTGTCGATGCGCACACTCACCCCGGCCGAGGCCGCGGCCGCGGCCCCGGGCGCGCCCGGCGCCCGCGCGTAGCAAACCCAACCGGACGCCGTCCGCTCGCCTACAAGGATATCCATGGACAAGCTGCGCATCGAAGGCGGCCAGCGGCTGGAAGGCACGCTGCGCGTCGCCGGCGCGAAGAACGCGGCGCTGCCCATCATGGCTGCGGCGCTGCTCACGAGCGACGAGCTGCGCCTGGACAATGTCGCCCGGCTTGCCGATACGGCGACCATGGGCCGCCTGCTGGCCGGCATGGGCGTCGCGGTCGAACGCGACGGCCAGTCGTACCGGCTGCGCGCGGCCCGCCTCGATTCGGCCGAGGCGTCGTACGACATGGTCAAGACGATGCGGGCCTCGATACTGGTCCTGGGCCCGCTGCTGGCCCGCGAGGGCACGGCGCGCGTGAGCCTGCCCGGGGGTTGCGCGATCGGCGCTCGGCCGGTCGACCAGCACCTCAAGGGCCTGCAGGCGCTGGGCGCCGAGCTCACGATCGAGCAGGGCTATATCGTCGCCCGGCGCAATGTGGGCGGGCGCCTGCGCGGCGCCCGCATCGTCACCGACATGGTCACCGTCACCGGAACCGAGAACCTGATGATGGCCGCCACGCTGGCCGAGGGTCAGACCGTCATCGAGAATGCCGCGCGCGAACCCGAAGTCGCCGATCTGGCGCTGTGCCTCAATGCGATGGGCGCGCGGGTCAGCGGCGCTGGCACGGACCGCATCGTGGTCGAGGGCGTCGAGCGCCTGCACGGCGCGGCGCACCGCATCATGCCCGACCGGATCGAGACGGCCACCTTCCTGGTGGCGGCCGCGGCCACCGGCGGCGACATCACCCTGCAGGGCGCGGCGCCGGGCACGCTCGACGCCGTGCTCGACAAGCTGCGCGAGGCCGGCGCGCGCGTCGAAACCGGGCCCGACTGGATCCGCCTGCGCATGGACCAGCGCCCGCGCGCCGTCAGCCTGCGCACCGAACCCTATCCGGCGTTCCCGACCGATGCGCAGGCCCAGTTCCTCGCGCTCGACTGCATCGCCGACGGGGTCGCGCGCGTCACCGAGAACATCTTCGAGAACCGATTCATGCATGTGCTCGAACTGCAGCGCCTCGGCGCCAGCATCGACATCGACGGGCATACGGCGATCGTGCGCGGCATCGGCCAGCTGTCCGGCGCCACGGTGATGGCAACCGACCTGCGCGCCTCCGCCAGCCTGATCATCGCCGGCCTGGTGGCCCAGGGCCAGACGACGATAGAACGCATCTACCACCTCGACCGCGGCTACGAGGAGATGGAGCGGCGCCTGGCCGCGCTCGGCGCGCGCATCGAGCGTGTGCGGTGAGGGCGGCGCCATGATCACCCTTGCATTGCCCAAGGGACGCATCTTCGAGGAGGCCCTTCCCCTGCTGGCGCGGGCCGGCATCGTCCCCGACGAACCTCCCGAGTCCACCCGCAAGCTCATCATCGGCACCAGCGTCGCCGACGTGCGCCTGGTCATCGTGCGCGCTTCCGACGTGCCCACGTATGTGCAGTACGGCGCGGCCGAACTGGGCATAGCGGGCGCCGACATCCTCATGGAGCATGGCGGCGGGGGCATCTACCAGCCGGTCGACCTGTCGATCGGCCACTGCCGGTTGTGCGTGGCCGCGCCGGTCGGATTCGATTACGCCGGTGCGGTGCGGCGCGGCGCGCGCCTGCGGGTGGCGACCAAATACGTGCAGGCGGCGCGCGATTTCTTCGCCGGCAAGGGCGTGCACGTCGACCTGATCAAGCTCTACGGCTCGATGGAACTGGCGCCGCTGGCCGGCCTGGCCGACGCCATCGTCGACCTGGTGTCCAGCGGGGCCACGCTCAAGGCCAACGCCCTGCGCGAGGTCGAGCAGATCGTGCCGATCAGCTCGCGGCTCATCGTCAACCAGGCGGCCTACAAGACCGGCCGCAAGCGCCTCGCCGAGCTCATCGCCGCCATCGGCGGCGCCGTCGCCGGCGCGCCGGCGCCGGGGCGGTCCGCATGAGCGGCCTGCCCCGGATCGCCTGCCTCGATGCCGCGGCGCCGGGGTTCGACGCGGCGCTCGCCCGCCTCACGGCGCTCGATGGCGCCCCCGATCGGGCGATCGACGCCCAGGTCGAGGCCATCGTCGACGACGTGCGGCGGCGCGGCGACGCCGCACTGCTCGAATACACCAACCGCTACGACCGGATCAGCGCCGCCACGGTCGGGGAGCTGGAGATCGCGCCGGGCCAGTTGCAGGCGGCGCTGGCGGACCTGCCGATCGACGACCGCAAGGCGCTGCAACTGGCGGCCGTGCGGATCCGCCGCTTCCACGAACAGGGGCGCGGGGCGGACTGGAGTCTGGCGGAGGCCGATGGCACGACCCTGGGCGTGCGCTACACGCCGCTCGATCGCGTGGGCATCTACGTGCCGGGCGGCAAGGCCTCCTACCCCTCGTCGGTGCTGATGAACGCCATTCCCGCCCAGGTGGCGGGCGTGCGCGAGATCATCATGGTCGCGCCGGCGCCCGACGGCGCCCGCAACCCGCTGGTCCTGGCCGCCGCCGCGCTGGCCGGGGTAACGCGCGTCTTCGCCGTGGGCGGCGCGCAGGCGGTGGCTGCGCTGGCCTACGGGACGGCGACGATCCCGGCGGTCGACAAGATCGTCGGGCCGGGCAACGCCTACGTCGCGGCGGCCAAGCGGCGCGTCTTCGGCACGGTCGGCATCGACATGATCGCAGGCCCCAGCGAGATCCTCATCATCGGCGACGGCAGCACCGATCCGGAGTGGATCGCCATGGACCTCTTCTCGCAGGCCGAACACGACGAGATGGCGCAGGCTATCTTGCTGACGCCGGATCGCGAGTACCGGGCGGCCGTGCTCGCGGCCATCGAGCGCCTGCTGCCGTCGATGCCGCGCCGGGCGATCATCGAGACCTCGCTGGCCAGCCGCGGCGCCCTGGTGCTGGTGCGCGACCTCGAGCAGGCGTGCGCGATCGCCAACCGCGTAGCCCCGGAGCACCTGGAGATCTCGACCCGCGAACCGCGGCGCTGGCTGGCGCACATCCGCCACGCCGGTTCCATCTTCCTGGGCTCTTTCAGCAGCGAGGCGCTGGGCGACTATTGCGCCGGCCCGAACCACGTGCTGCCGACGTCGCGCACCGCGCGCTTCTCCTCGCCGCTGGGCGTGGCCGATTTCCAGAAGCGCAGCAGCGTGATCGAGGTTTCGGCCGTGGGCGCGCGCACGCTGGGCGCCACCGCGGCTCGGCTGGCGCGCGGCGAAGGCCTGGTCGCGCACGCGCGCAGCGCGGAACTGCGCATGGCGCCGCCGGCGGCGCCGGAAGGAGCGGCGTGAGCGCGCCGCCGCCGGCGCGCACGGTGCCACTGGCCGTGGTGCGCGACGACATACGCGCGCTGCATGCCTATCCCGTCGCGCCGGCCGCCGGCCTGGTCAAGCTCGACCTGATGGAAAACCCCTACACGCTGCCGCCGGAGCTGGCCGGCGAGCTGGGCGCGCGGCTCGGCGCGGTGGCATTGAACCGCTATCCCCCCGGCGATCCGCAGGCATTCAAGCAGCGGCTGGCCCACTGGGGCGGCCTGCCGGCCGGCGCCGCGCTGATGCTGGGCAACGGCTCGGACGAGCTCATCCACCTGGTGATCCTGGCCTGTGCCGGCCCCGATACCGTGGTCCTGGCGCCCGGCCCGAGTTTCTCGATGTACCGCCTCATCGCCGCGCAGGACCGCTGCCGTTATGTCGAGGTGGCGCTGCGGCCGGATTTCGCGCTCGACGTGCCGGCGTTCCTCGCGGCCATGGCGGCGCATCGGCCAGCGGTGGTATTCCTGGCCTATCCGAACAACCCCACCGGCAATTGTTTCGATCCGGCGGCCGTGGCGGCCATCATCGACGCGGCGCCCGGCCTCGTCGTGGTCGACGAGGCCTACCTGCCTTTTGCCCAGCGGACCTGGATCGACGAGCTGCCGCGCCGACCGAACCTGCTGGTGCTGCGCACCCTCTCCAAGCTGGGTCTGGCGGGCGTGCGCCTGGGCTACCTGTGCGGTGCGCCGGAACTGATCGCGCAGTTCGAGAAGGTCCGCCCGCCCTTCAACGTCAACGTGCTGACGCTCGCGGCGGTCGATTTCCTGCTGGGCCACCTGGCGCTCCTCGACGGGCAGGCGGCGACGATCCGGGCCGACCGGGAGCGCCTGATCGCCCGCATCCGGGCGATGGCGCCGGCGCGGCCCGGCATGGCCGTATTCGATTCGGCGGCCAATTTCTTCCTGCTGCGGGTAGCCGACGCCCCGGGGCTGTTTGCGGCGCTGCTGCGGCAGGGTATTCTGGTCAAGGACGTGTCGGCCTCGCACCCGCTGCTGCGCGGTTGCCTGCGGGTGACGGTCGGCACGGCCGATGAAAACGAACGCCTGTTCCAGGCGTTGCAGGCGGGCATCTGAGGCGGAGCATCATGGCGGCAGGGCAGGAGCGACACATGGCGGCGGGCAGCGCGCGGCGCACGGCGGAACTGGTGCGCGAGACCAAGGAGACCCGGATCCGGGTCGCCGTGGACCTGGACGGATCGGGCAGCTGCACGGTCGCGACCGGCATCGGCTTCTTCGACCACATGCTCGAGCAGATCGCACGCCACGGCAGCATCGATCTGGCCATCGAGGCCAGCGGCGACCTGCACATCGACGGCCATCACACGGTCGAGGACGTCGGCATCACGCTGGGACGCGCGGTGGCCGCCGCCGCCGGCGACAAGGCCGGCATACGCCGGTTCGGCCACGCGTACGTGCCGCTCGACGAGGCGCTGACGCGCGTGGTGGTCGATTTCTCCGGGCGGCCGGGCCTGCAGTGGCACGTGCCGTTCACGCGCGCCGCGATCGGCGCGTTCGATGTCGAGCTGGCGCACGAGTTCTTCCAGGGCTTCGTCAACCATGCGCTGGTGACGCTGCACGTCGACAACCTGCGCGGCGACAACGCGCACCACCAGTGCGAGACCGTCTTCAAGGCGTTCGCCCGGGCGCTGCGCGACGCCCTCGAGATCGACCCGCGCGCCGGGGCCACCATCCCCAGCACCAAGGGTGCGCTGTAGCGGTGATTGCCATCGCCGATTTCGGCATGGGCAACCTGCGCTCGGTGGCGCAGGCCCTGGCCCGCGTCGCGCCCCAGGCGGATGTGTGCATCACCCAGGACCCGGCGGTCATCGACGCGGCCGAGCGGGTGGTGCTGCCGGGGCAGGGCGCCATGCCCGATTGCATGCGCAACCTTGCCGCATCCGGCCTCGAGCCGGCGCTGCGGCGCGCCGCCGGCGCCAAGCCGGTGCTGGCGGTGTGCATCGGCGAACAGATGCTGTTCGAGCGTTCGGAAGAGGGCGGGGCGGCCGGACTGGGGCTGTTGCCCGGGCGCGTGGTCCGGTTTCGGGCTACCATGGACGAACAGGGACGCCGGCGCAAGATTCCGCACATGGGCTGGAACCGGGTACGCCAGGCGCGACGGCATCCTCTGTGGGCAGACGTGGAAAATGACAGCTATTTCTACTTCGTTCACAGCTACTATGTCGAAACGGACCGGCCCGGCCTGATTGCCGGCGAGACGGATTACGGTGGGTTCTTTACCTGCGCTGTCGCGCACGATAATATTTTCGCCGTGCAGTTCCACCCCGAGAAAAGCGCCGCAGCCGGCCTGAGACTCTACGCAAATTTCGTGACCTGGAAGCCGTGACGCGCGTCCGTTGCGCCGCGCCACTCCCCCTTCCCGTGTCCCGCCATTGCCCACGACGGTGAATTTCCCATGCTGCTGATCCCCGCTATCGACCTGAAGGACGGACATTGCGTCCGCCTGCGCCAGGGCGACATGAGCGATGCCACTGTCTTTTCCGACGACCCGGTGGCGATGGCGCGGCAATGGGTCGACATGGGCGCGAAGCGGCTGCACGTCGTCGATCTCAACGGCGCGCGCTCCGGCAAGCCGGTCAACGAGGTCGCCATCCGGCGCATCGTCAAGGCCGTCGGCCCGGATGTCGCCGTCCAGCTCGGCGGCGGCCTGCGCGACCTCGACACCATCGAACGCTACATCGATGACGGCGTCGCCTTCGTCGTCATCGGCACGGCGGCGGTGAAGAACCCCGGCTTCCTGCACGACGCCTGCAGCGCCTTCGGCGGCCATGTGATCGTCGCGCTCGACGCCAAGGACGGCAAGGTGGCCACCGACGGCTGGAGCAAGCTCACCGGCCACGACGTCATCGACCTGGCCACCAAGTTCGAGGACTACGGCGTCGACGCGATCCTCTACACCGACATCGGCCGCGACGGCATGCTCACCGGCGTCAATATCGAGGCCACGGTCGCCCTGGCGCGTGCGGTGCGCATACCGGTGCTGGCCAGCGGCGGCATCGCCGACATCGGCGACGTCGAGCGCCTGTGCGCGGTCGAGGCCGACGGCGTGCAGGGCGCGATCCTCGGCCGCTCCCTCTACGAAGGCACGCTCGATTTCAAGGCCGCGCTGGCGCGGGCCGCCGCGCTGGCGCAGGGCTAGGTCCGCGTCCGCGGGAGGCGCCGCATGCTCGCCAAGCGCATCATTCCCTGCCTCGACGTCACCGCCGGGCGCGTGGTCAAGGGCGTCAACTTCGTCGGCCTGCGCGACGCGGGCGATCCGGTCGAGGTCGCCGCCCGCTACGACCGCGAGGGCGCCGACGAGCTGACCTTCCTCGACATCACCGCCAGCTCCGACCAGCGCGAGACCATCCTCGAGGTCATCGAGGCGGTCGCCCGCCAGGTATTCATTCCGCTGACCGTCGGCGGTGGCGTGCGCAAGGTCGACGACGTGCGCCGCCTGCTCAATGCCGGCGCCGACAAGATCTCGATCAACACCGCCGGCGTGCTCGACCCGCAACTGATCGCCCAGTCGAGCGGGCGATTCGGCTCGCAGTGCATCGTCGTCGCGATCGACGCGCGGCGGCGCGCGGCGCACGACCCCGCGCAGGGCTGGGAGGTCTACACGCACGGCGGCCGCAAGGCCGCGGGCCTGGACGTCATCGCCTGGGCGCGGCAGGTGGTGGAACTGGGCGCCGGCGAGATCCTGCTCACCAGCATGGATCGCGACGGCACGCGTTCGGGTTTCGACCTCGACCTCACGGCCGCGGTGGCCGATGCGGTGCCGGTGCCGGTCATCGCCTCGGGCGGCGTCGGCACCCTCGAGCACCTCGCCGACGGCATCGAGCGGGGACACGCCGACGGCGTGCTGGCCGCCTCGATCTTCCATTTCGGCGAATTCACGGTGCAGGAGGCAAAGCACTACCTGGCGGCGCGCGGCATCGCGATGAGGCTCGAATGAGCGCCCCGGCGCTGCCGGCCGACTGGCTCGATGCGGTCGCCTTCGACGCCGCCGGCCTGGTGCCGGTGATCGCCCAGCAGGCCGGCGACAACCGCATCCTGATGCTCGCCTGGGCCGACCGGGCCGCGCTCGCCGAGACCCAGGCCTCCGGGCTGGCGACGTATTACTCGCGCTCGCGCGCGCGCCGCTGGCGCAAGGGCGAGGAGTCGGGCAATGTCCAGCGCGTCCGCGAACTGCGCCTCGACTGCGACGGCGACGCCGTGCTCTACCTGGTAGAACCGATGCAGGGGCCGGCCTGCCATACCGGCCGGGCCAGCTGCTTCTTCCGGCGCCTCGAGGACGGGCAATGGCAGGCCATCGACCCGGTACTGGTGGATCCGGCGCTGCTGTATCGTCGCTAGTGCGTCGCTAGCGCGTCGCTGCCCGGAAGTCGCCGGGCGGCCGTGACCCGTCGCCGAAGAAGATCGTGAATCCAGGCAGCCCCACCAATCCTCCCGGCGACCCCGTACTGGCGCGCCTCGCCGATGTCATCGACGCGCGCCATGGCGGCGACCCGGCCAAGTCCTACGTCGCCCGCCTGCTCGCGCAGGCGCCCGATGCCGTGCTCAAGAAGATCGGCGAGGAGGCGACCGAGACCGTGATGGCGGCCAAGGACGGCGATCCGGCGCGCATCGTCGGCGAGACCGCCGATCTGTGGTTTCATTGCCTGGTGATGCTGTCGCATTTCGGGCTGCGGCCGGAACAGGTGCTGGCCGAGCTCGAGCGCCGCGCCGGCATGTCCGGCCTGGAGGAGAAGGCCCTGCGCAAGGCGCTGGAGCGCGAGCGCGCCGGCAACGCCGAAAAAGAGGAATAGGAGTCGCAACATGACGGATTCGGTGAGCGCAAGCTGCCTGTTCTGCCGCATCGCCCGCGGCGAGATCCCCTCCAAGCGGGTCTACGAGGACGAGGACGTGGTCGTATTCCACGACATCCACCCGGCCGCGCCCGTGCACCTGCTGATCGCGCCGCGCCGCCATACCGACTCGCTGATCACCGCCGGTCCGGACGACCAGGCGCTATTGGGTAAAATGCTGCTATTGGCTCCGCGCCTGGCGCTAGAGCAGGGCGCGACCGACGGTTTTCGCGTGGTCGTCAACAATGGTCCTGGCGGCGGCCAGGAAGTACCCCATCTGCATATCCACGTGCTGGGAGGCCCACGGCCCTGGCGCCAGATGTCTACCGGGAGATAAACATGGGCTCGTTTTCACCGATTCATTTGCTGATCCTGCTGCTGATCGTCGTCCTGGTCTTCGGCACCGGAAAACTGCGCAATCTCGGCAAGGACCTGGGCGGCGCCATCAAGGGCTTCAAGGAAGGCATCAAGGATGGCACCGAGCCTCCTGCCGCGGCCGCGACGCCGAAGGTCGAGGATGCCACCCGCACCGCATCCCAGACCATCGACGTGGCTTCACGGGAGAAAGGCGGCAGCTGATCGTCGGCGTTGCGCCCGCGTCGCCACCGCTCCTGCCGAGGTGCACGGAGGTGCCGCCGGCACCCCGCCGGACGCCCGATCCTCTCGCCTTCCCCATGCTGGATTTCAGCGAAATACTCATCATCGGCGGTGTTGCCCTGGTCGTGCTGGGCCCGGAGCGCCTGCCGCTGGCTGCGCGTACCGTGGGTTCATGGGTCGGCCGGATGCAGCAGTACGTGAGCCAGGTGCGCGGTGACCTGGACCGCGAGTTCCACCTCGCCGACCTGCGCCGTATCGGCGAGGAAGCGCGCACCGGCGCCCGCTCGGTGGAGACGGCGGTGCGGGGCGGCGTCGCGGATATCGAGTCGGCCGTCGACAGCGCCCGCGTCGAGGCAATGAGCCCGCCCGGCGACAACGGCTGGGCCGGCGCAGGTCCGCCGGGACCGCCGCAGGTCTTCCACCGCCGCTACCGGCCGCGTCCGTCGATCGACGACCTGAGCCTGGAGATCGAGCGGCTCAAGCGCCAGCTGGCGGTGCCCGACGGGCCGGTGGCGGGACGCCGCCGCCTGGCGCCGCGCGCCCGCATCAACCGCGTCCGCGTGCGGCGCTAGGTCCGGGCCGAACCATGGCGACGAGCACCGACGACACCGACCAGGGATTCCTTTCGCACCTGATCGAACTGCGCAGCCGCCTGGTGCGCGCCAGCGCCTCGGTCGTCGTCGTCTTCCTGGCGCTGTGGCCCTTCATGCGCGAGATCTTCGACTGGGTGTCGCGGCCGATGATCGCCGCGCTGCCCCAGGGCAGCAGGCTGCTGGCCACCGGGGTCATCTCGCCGTTCCTGGTGCCGCTCAAGGTCACGCTGTTCACGGCCTTCTGCCTGGCGTCGCCCTACGTGCTCTACCAGGCATGGGCGTTCATCGCCCCCGGCCTCTACCAGCACGAGAAGCGCCTCGCCCTGCCGGTGATCGTGTCGAGCGTCGGGATGTTCTTCGCCGGCATGGCGTACTGCTATTTCGTCGTCTTCGGGGTGATCTTCCGCTTCATCTCCGGATTCGCCCCGGACAACGTCAATGTCGCGCCCGATATCGACCAGTACTTCGATTTCGTCCTGCGCATGTTCATCGCCTTCGGGCTCGCCTTCGAGGTGCCCATCGTCGTGATGCTGCTGGTGCGGCTGGGGGTGGTCTCGGTGGCCCGGCTGCGCCAGATCCGCCCCTACATGATCGTCGGCGCCTTCGTCGTGGCGGCCGTGGTCACGCCGCCGGATGCGCTCTCGATGCTGCTGCTGGCGGTGCCGCTCTGGCTGCTCTACGAGCTGGGCGTGCTGCTCGGCAGCATCGTCGGCCGGCGCGCCGCGGACGAACCGGCCGCCTGAGGCGCCGGCCGCCGCCCGGCCACAGCTAGCGCGCCGCCGGCGCGGGCCGCTCGCCGACCTTGATCTTCAGGTCCATCTCCCGGGCGTCGCGCAGGATGTGCACCGTCGCGGTCGCGCCCGGATCGAGCTGCGCGATCTGGCTCAGCATCGCACGGCGCTCCGCGACGTTCGCCCCGTTGATCGACACCACGACGTCACCCGGCTCCATGCCCGCGTGGCCGGCCGGTCCGTTGCGCAGGACGCCGCGCACCACCACGCCGTCCTTGCGCTTGAGGCGCAGGGCGTCGACCAGCTCGGGGGTGATGTCATAGAGCTCGATGCCGAAATAGCCGCGCTTGACGCGCCCGTTCTGCACGATCTGGTTCATCACCTGCGTGATGATCGATGTCGGGATGGCGAAGCCGATGCCGATGGAGCCGCCGGTGCGCGAGAAGATCGCCGTGTTGATGCCGACGAGGTGGCCGTTGCTGTCCACCAGGGCGCCGCCCGAATTGCCCTCGTTGATCGCGGCATCGGTCTGGATGAAGTTCTCGAAGGTGTTGATGCCCAGGTTGGTCCGCCCCAGGGCCGAGACGATGCCCATCGTAACGGTCTGGCCGACGTCGAAGGGGTTGCCGATGGCCAGCACGACGTCGCCGACCTTGAGCGTCTCGGACCGTCCGAACGTCATCACCGGCAGGTTGGGCAGGTCGATCTTGAGCACCGCCAGGTCCGTATCCGGGTCGGCGCCCACCAGCCGGGCATCGACGCGCCGGCCGTCTCCCAGGGCCACGGCGATCTCGTCGGCAGCCTGCACCACGTGGTTGTTGGTGAGCACGTAGCCGTCGGCGGTGACGATCACGCCGGAGCCGAGCCGGGCGACGCTTTGCGGCTCGGTTGCCGCCGATTCGCCGAAGAACTGGCGTGCGATCGGATCATCGGCGCCGCCGCGCGCGATCTGCTTGGCCGTGTAGACGTTGACGACGGCCGGCATGGCGCGCATCGCCGCGTCGGCATACGAGCCCAGCGCATTGACCCGGTTCACCGGCTCGTCGGCCGCGACCTGGCGTATCGAGGTGCCGGCCACCGGACTGGGAACCGCCGGGGCCTCCGCTGGCCGCACCGGGGCCTCGCGCGAGATCCACTGGGGCTTGAGCGTCGATACGACGAACAGCAGCGCCAGTCCGACCGTGGTGGCCTGGGCAAAGATCATCCAGATGCGCCGCAGCATCAGCGGCTGGCCGCCCGGCGGGGGGCGGTCCGGTGGTGGAACGGCAGCGAGCGTGTCATGGCGGCGGCACCTCAGCCAAACCCTTGGCAGAAAACCGATTTTTGCCCCGGCAGCGCCTGCGGGGGCTCCTGAAGTAGAATAGCAGGCTGCCCGAGCCGCGCCCGGCCCAGCCCGGGGCGGCAAAGTTCCCGAACTCCCCCGCCGGTCGGCGCGCGGGACGTCACGCAAAAGGCGACACAACAATGGTGCTGTATTCCGGTACGACCTGCCCTTTCTCGCAACGCTGCCGCCTGGTGCTGTTCGAGAAGGGCATGGACTTCGAGATCAAGGACGTCGACCTCTTCAACAAACCCGAAGAGATCGCCGTGATGAACCCCTACGCCCAGGTGCCGATCCTGGTCGAGCGTGAGCTCACGCTGTACGAATCGAACATCATCAACGAGTACATCGACGAGCGCTTTCCCCATCCGCAGCTGATGCCGGCCGATCCGGTGATGCGCGCGCGCGCGCGCCTGTTCCTGTTCAATTTCGAGCGCGAGCTTTTCGTCCATGTGCAGACGCTCGAGAACAGCACCAACCAGAAGGCGGTGGAAAAGGCCCGGCTGCAGATCCGCGACCGCCTCACGCAGCTGGCCCCGATACTGCTCAAGAGCAAGTACATGCTGGGCGACGATTTCTCCATGCTCGACGTGGCCATCGCGCCGCTGCTGTGGCGCCTGGACCACTACGAGATCGAGCTGCCCAAGAGCGCTGCGCCGCTGATGAAATACGCCGAGCGGATCTTCAGCCGCCCCGCCTATATCGAGGCGCTCACCCCCAGCGAAAAGGTGATGCGCCGCTGATCTTCGCGGCGTTGCCGCCCCGGGGCCGCGGCCAGCGGCCGCCGCCGGATGCGCATCGCTCCATGGCCGACCTCTCCACCAAACCCTATCTCGTGCGCGCCCTCTTCGAGTGGTGCAACGATTCCGGCTACACGCCGTACGTGACCGTGCTCGTCGCCGGCGATGTCCATGTCCCGGCCGAATACGTCAAGGACGGCGAGATCGTGCTCAACGTCTCGCCGCTGGCCACCAACCGGCTCTCGATCGGCAACGATTTCCTCGAATTCCAGGCCCGCTTCGGCGGTGTCGCGCGCGACGTGCGCGTGCCGATCGACTGCATCCGCGCGATCTATGCGCGCGAGACGGGCCAGGGGATGGCATTCGAGACGGCCGCGCCGCGCCCGGAAGCGGCGCCGGCCGCGGGCGCCGCCACTCCTGCCGCAACGCCGGGCGGCGCCACGGTGACGCCCTTGCGCGCGATCACCGCGGCCGACACCGATGTCCCGCCGCCGGATCCGCCGGCGGGGCCGGCGGCCTCCGGCGAGCGGCCGCGCCTGACCCGCGTGAAGTAGTCGTCATAGTCGTGCCGGTCGCAGGCGCCATGTGCGCACCGGTGCAAGCAAGGCCCCAGGGCCGGCATAGCTCAGTTGGTAGAGCAGCGGTTTTGTAAACCGAAGGTCGGGGGTTCGAGTCCCTCTGCCGGCACCCTGCTTCGCGTTGTCCGAACCTGACCCATGGGTTTCGTTCTCTCCGCGCGCGGCCGACTACGCGCCGCCGTGTTGCGTGCGGCCGAAGGCCCTCCGTAGCCTGGGCGAAGGAGGCTTGACCCTTGCGCCGTCGAGGTAGGGCCTTCCCTACTTTGCGCCCTGAATGATCCTGCGCGACCGCCTGGAGCCTTCGCAACGGCGTGCCGACCTTGACGCAGCGAAACATCTCCGTTGAAATGCACGCGCGATGGCGCGTGCCGGCGCCGGTATTCCACCAAGAGTGGAATGCCGGGCGGCGGCGGCGCCCGCAGGTCACAAACTCATAATCGTGCGAATCTTGTCGGGGGGTGTCTGGGATGGGTGCTTCGAGGTTCATCGGCGCCGGGATCGGCGCAATCAGCGTTTCTCTTTCACTGTCGGCAGCCCTGGTGGCGTCGGCCTACGCGCTCGAATTCCACGAGCTGTCGCCCGATGTGCTCAAGGGCATGAAGGTGCATACGGCCTCGCGGCTTGCGCCGACCTTCGCGCCCAGCGTCGTTGGCGCGACGCCGGCTGCCGCCACCGTGATCCGCAATGCCGCGGCGCAGGGCAGCGGGGTCCCGGGCATCGATTCGGTCGTCAACTTCACGGGTGCCTACCGCACCGCCGGATTCGACCCCAACAACAACCCGCAGGACCAGTGGTACTACGCGATGGTCGGCAACAGCCCGGATCGCGGCGGGGTGACCACGATAGATGCTCCCATCATCCCGGTGATCGTCGAGCTGCTCGACGCCAATGGCGACGTGCTGGTCGTCAACGGCAAGCGGATGGTCGCCGATCCGCGCAAGTACGTCGGCCTGGTCGAGGATTCGCCGGTCTTCGCGCACTACCGCTACACCAGCAGCGAATCGCCCACCCAGTTCACCGATGCGGTCTTCCGCGCGGCGTTCTGGAGCCAGATCGAGGACGACTGGCACACGGTGCTGCGGCCGCTGATCAAGCACCCGCGCGTGATGCAGCTGCCCTACGGCAGCTACTACTACGGCCTCAACACCGACGGCAGCCTGCAGTACGTGCTGGCCTCCGACCCGGTCTTTGGCGCGGCGCTGTTCCCGCCGGTCTATCCGGTCGACGCATCCACGCCCATTGGCGCGGCCGAACTCTACGGCGACATCACCACCAAGACGATCGGCACCTTCCTGTTCGACAACGTCTACCTCTATGAGAACAATGATCCGACCCAGTGCTGCGTGCTGGGCTACCACAGCTTCGACGCCGAACCGGGCACGGCCGCCAACGGCAACCTGCCGCGGTTCTACGTGATGGACTACGCGAGCTGGATCACCCCTGGCCTGTTCGGTGGCGGCTTCGAGGATGTCACCGCGCTCAGCCACGAGATGTCGGAGATCTTCAACGACCCCTTCGTCGGCTTCGACAACGTGCACAACATCACGCCGTGGTGGCTGTCGCCCGGCGGACTGTGCAGCGACCTGCTCGAGGTCGGCGACGTGGTCGAGGGCAATGCGACGCCCACGTACCCGATCACGCTCAACGGCTATACCTATCATCCGCAGACCGAAGCCTTGCTGCCGTGGTTCGAGTTCAAGTCGCACCCGCGCTCGCTCGGCGGCGCCTACAGCTATCCGGACGCAACCCAGGTCACGGCGCTGTCGCCGGTCGAGCAGGCCAATTGCCCGTAGGCGGGCGCCCGTGCGCACCGGCGTCCGGCGCCGATCGCGCGGGAAGCGCCGGATGAGTGCCTGACGGGCCGCATCGGCGCGGCATTCCAACCCCCCTCCGGCGCAAGCCGCGAGGGGGTTTTTCCTGCCTAGTTGTGCTTCATCTCGTCCTTGGCCATCGCGTCCTTCTTGTCCATGGCGTCCTTGCCCATGGTGTCGGACTTGCCCATGGCGCCCTTGGCCATTGCGTCCTTCTTGGCCATCGCGTCCTTGCCCATGGCATCCTTCTGGGCCCCGGCCTTGGCCATGGCGTCCTTCGACATGGCGTCCTTCGACATCGCATCCTTCGACATCGCATCCTTCGACATGCCATCCTTGGACATCGCGTCCTGGGCCAGGGCGCCGGCGCTGGCGAGCAGCAGGAAAAGCGTAGCGCTTGCAACGGTGGTGGTTCGCATGATGACTCCTTCGTGGGGGTGGGCGTACATGCCGGCGGGCGGCAGTTTGCGTGACTGCAAGGTAGTTCGTTGCGCCGGCCTTCCGGTTACAGTGGCGGTAAATCCGCTGGTTTCGGGCGCGATCCGTAACCTTCGGGCCAGATCCAGCGAATAACCAGTTGACGCAATGCAAACCAGCGAAGATCGCCTGAGGGGCCTGCTGCTGCGCGGCCTGGACGGCGACGCGGCGGCCTACCGGACTTTCCTGCGGGATCTGGCCGCCCATCTGCGCGCCTTCCTGCGCAAGCGGCTCGCGCGTTTGCCCGATGAAGTGGAAGACCTCGTGCAGGAATCGCTGCTCGCCGTGCACAATCAGCGGCACACCTACGACCCGGCCCAGCCGCTGACCGCCTGGGCCATCGCGCTGGCGCGCTACAAGCTGATCGACCTGCTGCGCCGCCGTTCCCGCCAGGACCTGCTGCACGATCCGCTCGACGAGGACAGTGAGCAGCTGGCCGCGCCCGACGGTGCGGCCGCCGAGGCGCGCCGCGACCTGGCCAAGCTGCTCGACACGCTGCCCGAGCGCCAGCGCATGCCGATCGTCTGCGTGAAGCTCGAAGGCCTGTCGGTGGCGCAAACGGCCGCGCGCACCGGGATGACCGAGTCGGCGGTGAAGGTGGGCATACATCGCGGCCTGAAGGCCCTGGCCGCGAAGATCAGGAGCAGCGCGTGAACACCGACGACCTCATCTCCCTGCTGGCCACCGGCGTCGAACCGGTCGATGCGCGCGCGCAGGCGCGCGCCGTCCTCGTTGCCGTGTCCGCCGGCCTGCTGCTCGCCGCCGCCCTGATGGCCGGGATGTTGGGCGTCGAGCCTACGCTGGCCGCGGAGGCGCGCCTGCCGGCGTTTTGGGCGCGCGAACTCTTCTGCCTTGCCGTGGCCACCTCGGGCCTGGTCTGCCTGCGGCGGCTTGCGCATCCCGGCATGCGGACCGGTTGGACGGGCCCGGCCAGTGCGCTGCCGGCGGCCCTGCTGTGGCTGCTGGCCGCGGCCGTGCTGATGCAGACGGCGCCCGAGCAGCGCATGGCCACCGTTCTCGGTCATACCGCCAGGGTCTGCTCGCTGCTCATTGCGCTGGTTTCGACGCCGGTATTCGTCGCCCTGGTCTGGGTGCTTCGACGTTTTGCGCCGACCCGGCTGCGGCTGGCGGGGGCCGTCGCCGGATGGGCCGCCGGCGGCGCCGGCGCATTGGTGTACACCCTGCACTGCCCGGAACTGGCGCCGCCGTTCATCGCCGTCTGGTATGTGCTGGGGATGCTGATCCCGGCGGCGGCGGGCGCCTGGCTGGGCCCACGGCTGTTGCGGTGGTGACGCGCGCCCAGGCGGGACGTCGACAAGAAAAAGGGCCACGCCGGCGGGCCTGAGCCCACGCGGTCGTGGCCCGCCTCCGGCGCAGGCCCGGGGGAGGGGACTTACTGCGGCGGGGGTGGCGGAGGGGGCGGCGGCGGCGGCAGCGCGTTGCCGTTATACGGCAGCGACTGGCCCGGCAGCAGATTGCCCTTGGCGTACATGCACTGTTCGTAGCTGATGTCATAGCGCCGTTGCGCCGAATAGCCGCTGCGCGAGCTCTCGCCGGCGCCGGCGGCCGAACCGACCAGCAATCCCAGGCCGGCACCGGTGCCCGCGCTGCGGCCATTGCCGCCGATCAGCGCGCCGGCAGCGGCGCCAACCGCCGTGCCGACCACCGCCGACCCGACGGCGCTGGTATTGGCGGCCTCCTGGGTCGAAGTGCCCTGGGTCTGGCGCGCATAGCTCTGGCAGTACTGGTCCTCGGCAACGAAGACCTCGAAAGGCTTGCCTGGCGCCGGCATGACCCGGACGCTCGGCCCACTGGGCACGACGGCGCAACCTGCCAGCGCGATCGCGCCGGCCCCAAGGGCCGTAGCCCATTTCAGCGGGTGCATGTTTTTGCTCCTGTTCTGCACGTCAAAAATCCTTGAAGAAGCACGACGACCTTGTGATCCGGCTTTCTCACCCATCCGGCTTTCTGACCCATTAGGCGCGCGCATCCGCCATTAGATCCCGAACGGCCGAAGTCTTGCGTAACTTGTTGTAAATGGGGGCCGTGCCGGTATGGCGCGGTGGCGCCAGGGCAGGCGCAACGGCCCGGTGCGCAACGCGCCAGGGCGACGCGCGCGAGCGGCGTGCCCGGGACGGTTGACGGCGCCGCCACGTAGCGCGGCGGCTACCGCTGGCAGGGGCGGATCAGCGGGTCTGTGCCACCGTGTCGTCGACCTTCTTGGCCGCGCCCAGGCCGGGGAACAGGTACCCGACCGTCGAGCGGATGACGATCAGGCCGCAAACGGCCATCAATACGTCCCAGGCGGTGTCCTGCTGCGGGAAGATCTTTGCCATCAGCGCCAGGACGGGAAACCCCAGCATGCCCAGCAGGATGCCCCAGCTGTGAGCCGCCTGCGACTTGCGGATATCGGATACTGCCTTGCCCATGAAACGACCTCGCGACGAGAAGACGAACCAACCGGAAACGGACCGGGGGCGTCTGTTGCGCTCCCGGCTGCGCCATCGCACGACCTGCGAACTTGCAGCAGCGACACGGATTCAGCCTAAACTATTGCGGTGCAGCAGTCACTTCCCCGGACGGGGTCAGCCTTTTGACCGAGAACGTTTCTTGTCTTGAAATTGCCGGCCGATTACCCGCTATATCGGCCGTTCCGCCAGGAAATTTAGGGTCGCCGGCCGCGCTCGCAGTGGGACTAGCGGGCCGGGCTGGTTCCGGTCCAGCGATGAGAGAGTGAGTGCTCAATGTCGAATAGATCGAGCACCCGTGACAGCGTGTCGTCGACGATCTGCTCAACCGACGTGGGCCGCAGATAGAGCGCCGGGGTTGGCGGAAAGATGATGCCACCCATCTGGGTGACGGTTTCCATATTGCGCAAATGAACCAGGTGCAAGGGTGCTTCGCGTACCAGCAGCACCAGCCGGCGACGTTCCTTGAGGCAGACGTCGGCGGCGCGGCCGACGAGGTTGTCGGAGAAGCCGGCGGCGATGGCGGCAAGCGTCTTGGCCGAGCAGGGTGCGACGATCATGCCGTCATGGCGAAACGATCCGGAGGCGATGCTGGCGCCAATATCGTTGACGCCGTGCGCGACATCGGCAAGGGCCTCGATCTGCGCACGCTTGAGGTCCAGTTCCTGGTGGGCATTGAGCGCGCCGGCATGCGATATCACCACATGCGTCTCGATGCCGCCGATGGCGCGCAGGTGCTGCAGCAGGCGCGTGCCGTAGACCGCGCCCGACGCGCCGGTGATCGCGATGACCAGCCGCCGCCGGGGCGTGGCCGCGCCCGGTCCGTTCAAGCGGTGTGCACCTGCTTGAGCAACTCCTGCAACTCGCCGCTCTCGAACATCTCCGACATGATGTCCGAACCGCCGACGAACTGGCCATTGACGTAGAGCTGCGGCACGGTGGGCCAGTTCGCGAAATCCTTGACCGCCTGGCGCACTTCGTCGTCCTCGAGCACATTGAAGGTGACGAGGTTCTGCACGCCGCAGGATTTGAGGATCTGCACGGCGCGCCCGGAGAAGCCGCATTGCGGGAACTGCGCGTTGCCCTTCATGAACAGGACGATCGGGTGCTCGGTGACGGTCGAGCGGACAAATTCCTTGGCATCCATGAGATCAATTCCTGGAAATGGTGGTGGATGTGCGACGACACGCACAGGTCAGTGCGCAGTGTAGGAATCGCTCCAGCCGGCGTCAAACCGGCCGCCGGCCGCACCGCGCGGCCGTTCCTCTGCGCTGCGGTTGGACCGCGATATCGGCCAGGAGTTGCCGGCGCGCGGGTCCGTCGGCAGTAAATCCGCAAACTTGAGGGCCCGGCCGAACGCGCGGTCGCGCGGATTGATGCCGGCCCGGCCACCAGCTCGACCGAGCCGCGGCGCCAATACCCGGTACAAAGCGTACTGGTGCCTCCGCGCGCAGGCGTTGCGAAGAAGTGCGGGAGGGCGAGGAAGCAATTCCAGACCCTCCCGCGCGCGCTCTGCCCGACACCGTGCGAACCCGCGTGGCACGCTCCGGCGTCCGCGCCGCCCACCCCGCCCTCACGTCGTTCACGCTGGTCTTGCCTGCCAGGATCCGCGGCAGGCGCGTTCGTGTCCGGCCAGGTCCCGCAGCGTCTGCACGTCGTGCAAGCCGGCCTGGCACAGCAGGTCCCGCACCGCCGGACCCTGGTCGTAGCCGTGTTCGAGCAACAGCCATCCCCCCGGTGCGAGCTGTGCCGGCGCGCCGGCGGCCAGCTCGCGCAGGTCGTCCAGCCCATCCGCACCCGCGACCAGCGCGCCCGCCGGTTCGTCGGCCAATGCCGGCAGATGCGTGTCGCCGGCGGCGATGTAGGGCGGATTGCTCACGATCAGGTCGAAGCGTCCCGACAGGCCTTCGTACCAGTCGGCCATCAGGAACTGCACCCGGGCGCCCAGGCGCAACTGGTTGGCGCGCGCTACCTGCAGGGCTTCCCAGGAGCGGTCGGTGGCCAGCACCGCGAGATCCGGCCGGGCCAGCGCGATGGCCAGGGCGATGCAGCCGGAGCCCGTCCCCAGTTCGAGCACCCGCGCCGCCGGCCGGTTCTCGAGCAGGTGCAACGCGGTGTCGACGAGGAGTTCCGTGTCGGGTCGTGGCACCAGCACCGCGGGGCTGACGAGGAAATGGTGCCCGTAGAACTCCTGGCCGCCGGTCAGGTAGGCGAGCGGTACACCGCCGAGTCGCCGTGCGGCCGCCTGGTCGTAGCGCCGGCGATCGTCCGCCGCCACCACGGTTTGCGGGTGGGCCGCGAGGCGTTCGCGCGTCACTCCCAGGATATGGCACAGCAAGACGCGCGCCTCGGCGGCAGGCAGCGGGGAAGCGCGCAGCAACAGGTGCGCGGCGATCCCCTCGGGGTCGCGCGGCGCCGCCGGCATGGCTCAGGCCGCTTCGGCCAGCGAGGCGAGCAGCTCCGCCTGGTGCTCGGCGGTCAGGGCCCGGCTCAGTTCGTCGAGGTCGCCGTCCATGATCTGGTCGATCTTGTAGAGGGTGAGGTTGATGCGGTGGTCGGTCACGCGGCCTTGCGGGAAATTGTAGGTGCGGATGCGCTCCGAGCGGTCGCCGCTGCCCACCAGCAACCGGCGCGCCGATGCCTCCTGCTGCTGCTGCGCCTGGCGTTGCGAATCCTTGAGGCGGGCCGCCAGCACCTTCATCGCCTTTTCCTTGTTCTTGTGCTGCGAGCGGTCGTCCTGGCATTCGACCACGATGCCGCTCGCCAGGTGGGTGATGCGGAGCGCCGACTCGGTCTTGTTGACGTGCTGGCCGCCCGCGCCGGACGCGCGGAACACGTCGACCCGGATTTCGCTCGGATCGATGTGGACATCGTTGATCTCGTCGGCCTCCGGCAGCACCGCGACCGTGCAGGCCGAGGTATGGATGCGGCCCTGGGCCTCGGTCTCGG
>Ga0181525_10000741_pt1 | contig 28354 bp, 25 predicted proteins | sample PEATcosm2014_Bin_48_FD_121100 | JGI IMG/M metagenome (GOLD analysis project Ga0181525, IMG submission 121100) | Peatland microbial communities from MTU Mesocosm Facility, Houghton, MI, USA - PEATcosm2014_Bin06_10_metaG | ecosystem: Environmental > Terrestrial > Soil > Wetlands > Peat | place... | reverse complement strand
TACCAGCGCAGGAAGGGCTCGGCTTTACGGCGCTGGCGAGCCGGCCCGAGCCTGACCGCATCGCCAGCGTCGCCGACCGCGTCGCCGCGTTGGTCCGCTTGCGATCGCTGCCGCGCAGCGAGCGCCGCATCGCCGTGCTGATGCCGGATTATCCCGGCGCGCCGGGCCGCACCGGCTATGCGGTCGGCCTCGACGTGCCGGCGAGTGTGATCGCGTTGATCGAGGATCTCGTGGTTGCCGGCTACGATGTGCGCGACACACCGAAAACCTCGCGCGAACTGTTTGACGCGCTTGCCTGCGGCGCCGGCGGCGTCAAACTCGATGTATTGCATTACGAGGATTTGTTGGCGCGTGTGCCAATTGCGGCTGTCGCGCGGTTGCGTGAAGCGTGGGGCGAGCCGGAAGGCGATCCAGACGTCCGCGCTGGCGCGTTTCATTTTCGTGCAAAACAATTCGGCAAGGTGCTGGTCGCGTTGCCGCCCGATCGCGGGCGCTCCGCCGAGCGGCGCGCCGATTATCACGATCCGCTGCTGCCGCCGCGGCATGCGCTCGTCGCCTTCGGGCTGTGGCTGCAGCACGAGGCGAAAGCCGACGCGCTCGTTCACATGGGCGCCCATGGCACGCTGGAATGGTTGCCGGGTAAGGCGATTGCACTCACGGCGGAATGTTTTCCGGAGATCGTCACCGGGGCGCTGCCGGTGATCTATCCGTTCATCGTCAGCAATCCGGGGGAAGCCGCGCAGGCCAAGCGCCGCATCGCCGCCGTAACCATCGGCCATCTGCCGCCGCCGCTCGTTGCCGGCGGGCTTTCCGGCAATGCGCGCGAGCTCGAGCGCCTGGTCGACGAATACGCGCAGGCCGACGGCCTCGACCGCCGCCGCCGCGAGCGTCTGGCAAAACTCATCGTCGAGACCGCGCAACGCACCGGACTGGCGCGCGAGGCCGGCGTCGATGGCAAGGGTTCGCCCGACGACGCGTTGCGCCGCATCGATGCCTGGCTTTGCGATCTCAAAGACCTCGCGATCAAGGACGGCCTGCACATTTACGGCCGTTCGTCCGCTGGCGCCGGCGATCCGCTGTGGCAAGCCAGCGCCGAAGCGGAACGCGCGGCGCTGCTCGCGGCGCTCGATGGCCGCCGGGTCGCGCCCGGGCCTGCTGGCTCGCCGACGCGGGGCCGCCGTGACGTGCTGCCGACCGGCCGCAATCTGTTCACCGCCGATCCGCGCGCGCTGCCGACACCAACGGCCATGGATCTCGGCTGCCTTGCCGCCGATGAGATCGTGCGCGCGCATTTGCAGAGCCACGGCGAATTTCCGCGCGCCGTCGTCATCGACCTCTGGGCCAGCGCGACTTTGCGCACCGGCGGCGACGAGATCGCGCAAGGCTTCGCGCTGATGGGCTGCCGCCCAATCTGGGAGCATGAAAGCGGCCGCGTCACCGGCGTCGAGGTGCTGCCGGCCGCCGCGATGGGCCGGGCGCGGGTCGACGTCACCTGGCGCATTTCCGGGCTGTTCCGCGATCTCTTTCCGGCGCAGATCGCGCTCATCGATGCCGCCGTCCAGACGGTCGCCGGTCGCGATGAAACCAGCGACGAAAATCCGCTGGCTGCCGCGCGCCGCATGGCGGCCGGAGCGCGGCTTGCCCGCATCTTCGGCAACGCGCCGGGGGCGTATGGCTCCGGCGTCGAGGATTTGCTCGGCCACGACGCCGATACCGCTGCCATGGGTGCGGCCTATCTCGCGGCTGCTTCGCACAGCTACGGCGGCGCCAACGGCGAAGGAAGCGTTGCGTCCGGTGCGTTCGCGCAGCGCGTCGCCGGCGCCGACCTCCTCGTCCACGCAAGCGACGATCCCGGGCGCGATCTCCTCGAAGGCGCGGAAGATGCCGCCTTTGTCGGCGGCTTTGCCGCGGCGGCGAAAATGCTCGGCCGCGTCGCCGATCTTGTCATTCTCGACGTGACCGACCCGCAGCGCCCGCGGGCGCGAACGCTGTCCGCGGCTTTGGCGCGGATCGTGCGGGCGCGCGCCATCAATCCGCGCTTTATCGCCGGGCAGATGCGTCACGGGCCGCGCGGCGCTGCCGAACTTGCCGAGACCGTCGACCGTCTGGTCGCCTTTGCCGAAACAACCGATGCGGTGGCGAGCGCGCTGTTCGATCTGCTGCACGATGCTTACGTCGCAGACCCGGCCGTGCGCGATTTTTTGCTGCGCGAAAATCCGCAAGCTGCCGGCGCCATCGCCACCCGCCTCGATACGGCGCGGCTGCGCGGCTTCTGGCATCCGCGCCGCAACGATATCGATGCCGGCCTGGCAATGCTGCGCGCGGAGGCCATGGCATGACCGCCCGCTCTGTAGTCGCGCCGCGCCGCGGCACCTGTCCCGGCCTTTCGACGCCGATGCTGACCGGCGACGGATTATTGGTGCGCCTATTGCCCATCGGCACCGTTCCGCTTGCGACATTCGCCGCGCTATGCGCGGCGGCGCGCGAGTACGGCAACGGCATTATCGAAATCACCGCACGCGGCAGCATCCAGGTGCGCGGACTGAGCGCCGAGTCTGCTCCACGTTTCGCCGACGCCATTGGCGCGCTCGATATTGCGACGGCCTACGGCATTCCTGTTCTGACGAACGCGCTCGCCGGGCTTGGCGCGGAAGAGATGTTTGATGCCCGCAAGCTTGCCGCCGATCTGGGGCGGGCGCTTGCACAAAAATCGTTCGCCGCACGGCTCGCACCCAAGGTTTCGGTCGTCGTCGACGGCGGCGGCACGCTAACCCTCGATAGACTTGCCGCGGACGTGAGATTGCGCGCGGACATGTCGAACGACAACGTCATTCTTCACGTCGGCGTGGGCGGCGACAGCGCGAGCGCTGCTCCACTCGGACACGTTTCACTGGGCTGCGGCGTCGACGCCGCGATCCGTTTGCTCGACGCGATTGCCCGTCGTGGCTGCGACGTGCGCGCGCGCGACATTGTCGCGAGCGAAGGCATGGCAGCATTCCGTTCGACCATCGGCGATCTACTTATCGCTGACCCGCGGCCGCCAGGCGCGCGCAAATCGCGCGAAGCGATCGGCCTGCATCGATTGCGCGACGGATCCTTCGCTTGCGGCTTGTGTCTGCCATTCGGCCACGCCGACGCAACGATGCTCGAACGACTAGCCGAGGCCGCGGCGCTAGCTGGCGCTACCGCCATCCGCGCCGCGGCGGGACGCGCGTTGATGATCGTCGGCCTTACGCACGCAAGCGCCGCCGCGTTCACCGCGGCAGCCGAGCGGTTCGGCTTTATCGTCGATGCCGACGACCCGCGCCGACGCGTGGTTGCCTGTGCCGGCGCGCCGATCTGCGCCTCCGCACACATTCCCGCGCGCGCCATCGCGCCATTGATCGCCGAAAGCGTCGCGCTGCGGACCGGCGGCTCGTCCACGATTCATGTTTCCGGCTGCGGCAAGGGGTGTGCATATCAGGGACGCGCCGCGCTCACCGCCATCGGGATGCCGAACGGCTGCGCGCTCGTCGCCAATGGCACAGCGCGCGATGCGCCGTTCGCAGTGGTTGCGGCCGACGATCTTGTTGCCGCCATCGCCCGCTACGATCGCGAAACCACACCCGAGGACAGCCATGTCTGAGCGTGCGGCCTATTTGCGTGACGGCACGGCGATCTACGAGCGCTCCTTCGGCATCATCCGCGCTGAGACCGATCTTTCGCGTTTTTCAGCGGAGCAAGCCGATATCGTCGTGCGCATGATCCATGCCTGTGGGGTCGTCGAAGCGGCGCGGAATATCGTCTTCGGCGCAAATCTCGTCGGCGCGGCACGGGACGCGCTCGCCGGCGGCGCGCCCATCCTGTGCGATTCCGAAATGGTGGCGCGCGGCATCACCCGCGCGCGATTGCCCGCGGGCAATCCGGTGATCTGCACGCTCAATGATCCGCGCGTGCCTGCGCTTGCCGATCGGTTCGGCACCACACGTTCGGCGGCGGCGCTCGATTTGTGGCGCGAGCGCCAGGCGGGCGCCGTCATTGCCATCGGCAACGCGCCGACCGCGCTGTTCCGGTTGCTCGATCTGCTCGATGCCGGCGCGCCAAAGCCCGCGGCGATCCTCGGCATTCCGGTTGGCTTCGTCGGCGCCGCGGAAGCGAAGGACGCGCTCGCCGCCGATCAGCGCCATGTGCCGTTCCTGACCATGCGCGGCCGCATGGGCGGCAGCGCTGTGACCGCAGCCGCAATCAATGCTTTGGCGAGGCCCGGACTATGAGCGAAGCCGGAAAGCTTCTTGGCGTCGGCGTCGGCCCCGGCGATCCCGAACTGATGACGCTGAAAGCAATGCGCGCGCTCGGCCATGCCGATGTGGTCGTGCATTTCGCCAAGGCCGGCAATGCCAGCCACTCGCGCACGATTGCGGTTCGATATCTGCGCGCCGGTGTGACCGAGCTGGCACTACTCTATCCTGTCACCACCGAGCAGCCGAAATGCAGCGCGGCGTATCGCGATGCGATCCGGGATTTTTACGATGAAGCCGCCAACAAGATAGCGGCGGAGCTTACAGGCGGACGCGTCGTGGCCGTAATCTGCGAGGGCGACCCGCTGTTCTATGGCTCCTACATGCATCTGCATGCGCGGCTCGCGCCGCGCTTTCCGACCGAGATCATCGCCGGCGTCACCGGCATGTCCGGCTGCTGGTCGGCCGCAGGAATGCCGATCGCGCAAGGCGACGACGTATTCACCGTGCTCCCCGCGACGTTACCCGAAGGCGAGTTGACGCGCCGCCTCGGCGACGCCGATGCGGCCGTGGTGATGAAGGTCGGGCGGCATCTGCCGAAATTGCGCCGCGCGCTGGATCGCAGCGGTCGGTTGCCGCGCGCTATCTATGTCGAGCGCGGCACCATGGCGGACGCCAAGATGATCCCGCTTTCCGCCAAAGCGGACGATGATGCGCCCTATTTCGCCGTGGTGCTGGTGCCGGGTTGGGAGGAACGGCCGTGAGCGGGCACCTCGCCGTCGTCGGATTGGGACCTGGCGACGCCGGTTATCTTACCCAAGAAGCAAAAGCGGCGCTCGCCGCCGCGGACGCGCTCTACGGCTACGGACCCTATCTCGACCGCGTGCCAGCGCGCGCCGGCCAGAGCCGGCACGCTTCCGACAACCGCGAGGAGCGCGCACGTGCCGCCGCCGCGCTCCGTCACGCCGCGCAAGGCGCGCGCGTTGCGGTGGTTTCCGGCGGCGATCCGGGCGTCTTCGCCATGGCGGCTGCCGTCTGCGAGGAAATCGAAGCCGGGCCGGAGAGCTGGCACGCGCTCGACGTCGTGTTCGTTCCCGGGATCACGGCGATGCTCGCCGTCGCGGCGCGGATCGGCGCGCCGCTCGGGCACGATTTCTGTGCGATGTCGCTATCCGACAATCTGAAACCGTGGGAGTTGATCGAACGGCGGCTCGACGCCGCGGCGGCGGCCGGATTCGTGATTGCGCTTTATAATCCGGTGTCGAAGGCGCGACCCTGGCAGCTCGGCAACGCGATCGAGCGGCTGCGGGTTCACTTGCCGGGAGCCACACCGATCATTTTCGGTCGCGCCGTCGGGCGGACGGATGAACGTTTGAGCGTGACGACGCTTGACGCAGCCGACAGGACACAGGCCGATATGGCGACGCTGATCATCGTCGGTTCCCGAGAAACGCGCGTGATCGCGCGCAGGGGACGCTCCCCGCTCGTTTACACGCCGCGCGCGGCTTCGAAGGTCAACGCATGATCGAGCCAGGCAAGCGCATCGGCAATGGTCTCGACGATGGGCGGCTCGGGCGCCGGCGGCCGGCGCAGCATGATGACTTCAACACCGAGTTCGCGCGCGGCCGCGATCTTGCCGTAGGTGGCGGCGCCGCCGCTATTCTTGGCGACCGCGATCTCGACGCCGCGCGCGGTCATCAGCGCGCGATCATCAGCTTCGACGAACGGGCCGCGGCCGGTGACGTAGCTGATATGCGGGAGCGGCAGCGGCGGATCGACGGGATCGACGCTGCGGATCAGATAATAATGCTGCGGCGCGTTGCCGAACGGCGCGATCTCGTTGCGGCCGAGCGTCACGAAGACCCGGCGCGGCGCGCCGCCCAGTGCCTGCACGGCCTCCTCCACGCCGTCGACTTCGATCCAGCGGTCGCCAGCAACCGCTACCCAGGGCGGCCGCCGCAAAGCGACGCGCGGCACGCCGATCTTGCGCGCGGCCGCAGCGGCATTCGCCGAAATGGTGGCGGCATATGGATGCGTGGCATCCATCAGCGCGCCGATCCGCTCGCGCTTAAGATAATCCGCGAGGCCCTCGGCGCCGCCAAAGCCGCCGCTGCGCACCGGCACGGACTGCGGCGCCGGCGAGACTGTGCGACCGGCGAGCGACAACGTGACATCGAGATCGGCGCGGCCAGCGAGCTTTTCCGCCAGCATCCGCGCCTCTGCCGTGCCGCCAAGAATAAGGATTTTGGACAGGGTTTTTGGCATGTCGCTCCCTGAAACGATCGAACGCGAGATTGCCGCATCATTGCGCTGGCTGTCCATTGTCGGCATCGGCGAAGACGGCGTCGAGGGCTTGAGCGCGTCCGCGCGCGGGCTGATCGGCGCGGCCGAGATCGTGTTCGGCGGCCGCCGTCATCTAAGTCTAGCGGCGCCGCTTATTCGTGGCGCGGCGCGGGCGTGGCCGAGCCCGTTCGACGGCGCCACCGACGAAGTCGTGCAGCATCGCGGCCGGCAAATCTGCGTGCTGGCCTCGGGCGATCCGTTCCACTTTGGCGTTGGCGCGGGGCTGGCGCAAAAGATCGATGCGCGCGAGATGATCGTCGTGCCCGCGCCCTCGGCGTTCAGTCTGGCGGCGGCGCGGCTCGGCTGGTCGCTGCCGCAGACCACGCTCGTCTCCCTGCACGGCCGCACGCTCGATCTGGTGCGCCCGCACTTGCAGCCTGGCGCGCGCGTTCTGGCGCTGACCTCCGACGGCGACGGCGCCGTCGCTTTGGCGCGGCTTTTAACTGAATTGGGCTTCGGCGCTTCGCGGCTCACCGTGCTCGAAGCACTCGGCGGCCCGCGCGAACGTATCCGTACGATCGCCGCAGCGGATTTCGAATTCGGCATTGTCGACGCACTCAACACCGTCGCCATCGAGGTGGAGGCGTCTGTAGGCGCGCGCATCATCGCGCGCAGCACCGGCCTTCCCGATAATCTGTTCGAGCACGACGGCCAGATGACCAAACGCGAAGTGCGCGCGGTGACATTATCGTCGCTCGCGCCGCGCCGCGGCGAATTGCTGTGGGACATTGGCGCCGGTGCCGGCTCCGTCGCCATCGAATGGATGCTGGCGGATCCATCCTTCATGCGCGCGATAGCGGTGGAGAAACGCGCCGATCGCGCCGCGCGCATCCGCCGCAACGCCGCCGCCTTCGGCGTGCCGCAGCTAGACATTGTCGAGGCTTCCGCGCCGGCCGCGCTGGCGCAGCTTGCACAACCCGATGCGACCTTTATCGGCGGCGGCGCGGGTGAGCCAGGCGTTCTCGATGCCGCGATCACGGCGTTGCGCTCCCGCGGACGGCTCGTGGTCAATGCGGTGACGCTCGACACCGAGGCGCAACTGCTCGCCCGCCACGGTACGCTCGGCGGCGATCTCATTCGTCTCGCCGTCAGCCGCGCTGGCGCCGTCGGCGAGAAGACGGGCTGGCGGAGCGCCATGCCGGTCACGCAATGGGTCTGGACCAAGCCATGATCGTCGCCGGCGTCGGTTGCAGACGCGGCGCCTCGGCGCCTGACATCGAGGCCGCGATCAGGGCAGCGCTGGCGCGCGCCGACATCGCCGCCGATGCGCTCGACGTCATTGCCACTATCGTGGAGAAAAAGAGCGAGGCCGGGATTCAGCAAGCGGCGCAAAAGCTCGGCGTCGCCGTCGTCATTGTGCCCAAGATCGCGCTCGATGCGGCGAGCGGCCGTACGATGACCCGCTCCGACCGCGTACGCGCGCTGATGGGAGTACCGTCCGTCGCCGAAGCGGCCGCGCTGGCCGCCGCAGGCCCGCTGTCGCAGCTCATTAGCCCGCGTCTTGTGATCGGGCCCGCGACATGTGCGCTCGCGGCCTCGAATGAAACACCAGGGACCGCGCAATGACAGTACATTTCATCGGCGCCGGACCGGGCGCAGCCGATCTGATCACGGTGCGCGGCCGCGATCTGATTGCGCGCTCTCCGGTCTGTCTCTATGCCGGCTCGATCGTGCCGCGTGAATTGCTCGCCCATTGTCCACCCGGCGCACGCATCGTCGATACAGCACCTTTGTCGCTCGACGGGATCGAGGCCGAATTCGTCGCCGCGCACGCCGCCGGCTGCGACGTGGCGCGGCTTCAGTCCGGCGATCTTTCGATTTACTCGGCGCTTGCCGAGCAACTCCGCCGGCTGGCGCGGCGGGGCATACCCTATACGCTGACCCCGGGCGTGCCGGCCTTCGCCGCCGCCGCCGCGGCTTTGGGACGCGAGCTGACCGTGCCGGAAATCGCACAAAGCGTGGTGCTCACACGCGTCGGCGGCCGCGCGTCGCGCATGCCGGACGGCGAAAAACTCGCGGCTTTCGCTGCCACAGGCGCAACACTCGCAATTCATCTGGCAATCCACGCCATCGAGAGCATCACAAAAGAACTAGCGCCTTTTTACGGCGCCGATTGCCCGGCCGCGATCGTCGTGCAGGCCAGCACGCCCGAGCAGCGCATCCTGCGCGGCACGTTGGCCGACATTGCCGCGAAGACCGCTGACCAAGGCATCGAGCGGACGGCGCTCATCCTCGTCGGCCGCGCGCTCGCCGCGCAGGATTTTCGCGATAGCGCACTCTATGACCCGGATTACCGCCGCCGCTTTCGGGGAGGGGCGATTGCGCGCGCATCTACGCAGACGTAAACGGTGCGCGGCCTGCCAGCGCGCCGTCGCGGTCGAACAGCATGACCTCCACGGCGATATCGCGGCCTGCAATCACGCGCTCGGCCGTTTCCTTCGCCGCTCGCGCGACCGCGTTGCCGAGCAGGATATTTTCCGATCGCGCCAGCGCGAACACTTCAGCCGCGGTATTTGCGCCCCTGATGCGCGCGCGAAGCGCGGCGGAGCCGCCGGCGATCTCGGCGAAATTCGTGAGCAGCGCGCGGTCGACTTCGCCGCGCTTGGAATGAAGATCGGTAAGACCCTGTGCCAGTTTGGTCATCTTGCCGACGCCGCCGGCAATGGTGACGCGCGGCACCGGATGGACGCGCAGATATTTGAGCATGCCGCCGACGAAGTCGCCCATGTCGATCAGCGCGATCTCCGGCAGGCCATAGAGCTTTTGCACGGCCGTCTCGGAATTGGACCCGGTCGCCCCGGCAATGTGAGTAATATCAGCCGCACGCGCCACGTCGATGCCGCGGTGAATCGAATGGATCCACGCCGAACAGGAATATGGCACGACGATCCCTGTGGTGCCGAGGATCGACAGGCCGCCGACAATGCCGAGCCTGCCGTTGAGCGTCCTGGCCGCGAGGGCTTCGCCGCCGGGAATGGCGATCTCGACTTCGGCATCGGCGGGCCGTCCAGCAGCAGCGGCAACTTCGCCGATGGCGTCGCTGATCATGCGCCGCGGCACCGGATTGATTGCGGGTTCGCCGGGAGGAAGCGGCAGACCGGGCCGCGTCACAGTGCCGACGCCCTCGCCGGCCCGAAACGACACGCCGGTTCCGGGCGCACCGGCGCGTACCGTCGCCAGCACCAGCGCACCATGGGTCACGTCCGGATCGTCGCCGGCGTCCTTGATGATTCCGGCGGTGGCGGAGGCTTCTTCCTGACGCGTCAACGCGAGCGCGAAGCTTGGCCGTTCGCCGCGCGGCAAAGTCACTTCGACCGGATCGGGAAACTCGCCGGTGATGAGCGCGAAAAACGCCGCCTTCGCCGCCGCCGCGGCGCAGGTGCCGGTGGTCCAGCCCCGGCGCAAGGGTCGCTCCTGCCGTTCCATGCGTTTTCCTTTAAGCCTGCGCGCCCCCGCCGTCACCACGGGAGCGCGGCGTGACGGCCTGGGATGCATTATCTGGTCAAGGCAGCGGCATTCCCGTGCTGGAACCGGGCCACGTCTGGCTCGCCGGCGCAGGACCGGGCGATCCGGGTTTACTCACGCTCGACGCGCTTGCCGGCCTGCAACAGGCCGATGTGGTCGTGCATGACGCGCTGGTGGATCAGCGCGTGCTGGCGCTCGCCGGCAAACAAGCGCGGCTCGAATTCGCCGGCAAGCGTGGCGGTAAGCCCTCGGCGACGCAGGCCGATATCAGCCAGCGACTTATCATGCTCGCGCGTACCGGGCAGCGCGTGTTGCGGCTCAAAGGCGGCGACCCGTTCGTCTTTGGCCGCGGTGGTGAAGAGGCGATGACGCTCGCCGCCGCGGGTATTCCCTTCCGCGTCATTCCCGGCGTCACCGCCGGGCTGGCGGCGCTGGCCGCGGCGTCAATCCCGGCGACTTTGCGCGGCGTCAACCGCGCCGTCATTTTTGCCGCCGGCCATGGCGCCGAGGAGAATTTCGACTGGGCGCCGCTTGCCCGCGCCGGGCAACCGCTCGTGCTCTACATGGTGATGCACAATCTCGAACGGATCGCCGCTGATCTCATAGCGGGAGGGCTCGCACCGCAGACGCCCGCAGCCATTATCGCCGCCGCGGCGACGTCGAAAGAGCGCGTGCTTGTCTCGACGCTGGAACGACTTTTTGCCGAGGCACAGGCGCAGAAATTCGAACCGCCGGCGATCGTTGTGATCGGTGAGATCGTCGATTTTCGCGCCCGGCTGCTCGGCGAAAGCGCGGCGGCCGAGGATAACCCGAAGGAGAGCAAGTGACCGCGCGCGGCGTGATCATCGCCGCGCCGCATTCCGGCGCCGGCAAAACGACCGTGACGCTCGCGCTTCTTGCGGCGCTTGCGCGGCGCGGCGACATCGTGCGGGCGGCCAAGGCCGGGCCGGATTACATCGATCCCGCCTTCCACGCCGCTGTCACCGGTTCGGCGGCAGTCAATCTCGATACCTGGGCCATGCCGGGGAACCTTCTCGACACGCTTGCCGCACAAGCGGCGCATGGCGTCGATGTTCTGGTCATCGAAGGCGTCATGGGTTTGTTCGACGGCGCCCCAGGCGTTTCCCACCGGCGCGGCGCGACCGCCGATCTTGCGGCGCATTTCAATTTGCCGGTGGTGCTGGTCATCGACGTCGCGCGCCAAGCGCAGTCCGCCGCGGCGCTCCTGCGCGGCTTTGCGGCCCACGATCCCGCCGTGCGCATCGCCGGCGTCATCCTCAATCGCGTCGGCAGCGAACGGCACCGCGCACTGATCGAAGGCGCCATCGCCTCGCTTGCTATTCCCGTGCTCGGTACGCTGCCGCGGGACGTGGCGTTAATGCTGCGGGAGCGGCACCTCGGCCTCATCCAGGCGAGCGAGCATGCCGACCTCGCCGCACTGATCAATCGCCTCGCCGATGTGGCAGAGCGCTATTTCGATCTTGATGCCATCGGTGCTTGCGCGGCGCCGCTACGGCTCCCCGCAATGTCTTCCGCCGCTATACCATTGCCGCCGCCGGGCCAGCGTGTGGCGCTGGCGAGCGACCGCGCTTTCACTTTCATCTATCCGCACTTGATCGACGCCTGGCGCAAAGCCGGGGCGGAAATCCTGCTGTTTTCACCGCTCGCCGACGAGCCGCCGCCGGAACATGCCGACAGCTGCTGGCTGCCCGGCGGTTATCCCGAATTGCATGCGGAAATGCTCGCCGACGCGCGACAATTTTCCGTAGGCTTGCGGCGCTTCGCGCAGACGCGGACGGTCCATGGTGAGTGCGGCGGCTATATGGTTTTGGGCGAGCACCTGGAAGATGAGGCAGGCCGGCGCCATCCTATGACGGGATTGCTCGGGCACACGACGAGCTTCGCCCAGCGCAGGCTGCATCTCGGCTATCGCACCGCGCGGCTTCTCGCCGATGGCGCGCTTGGGCGCGGCGGCGCGACAATCCGCGGGCACGAGTTTCATTACGCTTCGCTGACTTCAGCGGGAAGCGATGAGCCATTCGCCGACGTCACTGACAGCGAGGGCCGCGCCGTAGAGAAGACCGGCGGACGCCGCGGCCGCGTCACCGGAACTTTCTTCCACGCCATTGCTGCCGCGGAGGGATAAGCGTTTCGCGCTTCGCTTGGCGCTCTATTTGTCACTCTGTTTGGAGCGAACGATCTCTTCCTCGACATCGGGTAGCCGATCCTTGCCGAAGAACATCTCATTGCCGACGAAGAAAGTGGGGCTACCGAAGGTACCCCGCGCAACGCTCGCCTCCGTGTTTTTCAAAAGCCGGTCCTTGACCTCCGGCTCCTGAGTGCGAGCGAGCAAAGCGTCGGCATCGAAGCCCGCTTCCCGCAGCACCGCACGCACCACCGCGGGATCGTCCATATCTTTCGGCTGGGCCCACATGCTTCGAAAAACCTCATCGACAAAACGTTCGAATACGCCCGCAAGCTGCGCCGCGATCGCGCCACGCATGACCAGAAGCGTATTGACCGGAAAGAACGGATTCCACGTGAAGTTCTTGATCCCGTGGCGGCGGATGAAGCGTCGCATTTCCAATTGCTCGTACGGCAGCCGGTTCTTGATGCTCGCCATCTTCTCCGCCGGCGAGCTATTGTTGGTCATCTTGAACACGCCGCCGAGCAGGATCGGCACATACTGGAATTTCGTGCCGGTCCGCTGCTCGATTTCCGGCACGACCAGATGCGCCAGATAGGCGTTGGGGCTGCCGAAATCGAAATGAAATTCCACTTTGGCCATTTTACCAGGTCTCCCGGTAAGGTCGCATGTCGAGTTCGAAGGTCCAGGCGTCGCGCGCCTGCCGATAGAGCTGCCAATAGGCCTCGGCGACCGAGCTCGGATGCATGAGCTGATCCGGATCGAGGTGTTCCAATGCTTGTGCGCCGGCTTGCTGCCGGATCCGCTCGCGCACGAACGCGGTGTCGACGCCGGCATCGATGATCAGATGCGCCACATGGATGTTTTTAGGCCCAAGTTCCCGCGCCATGCTCTGCGCCACCGCGCGCAAACCGGACTTGGCGCTTGCGAACGCCGCATAGCCGATGCCGCCGCGGACGCTCGCGGTCGCGCCGGTAAAAAAGATGCAGCCCTTGCCGCGCGGCAGCATCACGCGGGCGGCTTCGCGGCCGGTCAAAAACCCCGCGTAGCAGGCCAATTCCCAGACCTTGCGGAACACGCGCTCGGTGGTGTCGAGCAAAGGGAAATTGACGTTGCCGCCGACATTGAAGATGCAGACTTCGAGCGGCGCGTGCGCGTCGGCCGCGCGCAGAAAGCCGGTTATGTCGTCTTCCTTGCGCGCATCGAGGCCGCGCGCAACGATCTCGCCGCCGGCGGCTTCGATATCGGCGACCAGCGGCGCAAGCTTGTCGGCGCTGCGGCGTCCGGCGAAAATCGTAAAGCCTTCGGCCGCGAATTTCCTGGCGATGGCAGAGCCTATGAAATCACCAGCGCCGATAACTGCCGCGGTGGCATGTCGGTTGGCCAAGCCCATTCCTCCCTTGGTGCGCGCTCCGGCCGGCGGCGGAAGGTCGCGCCGGTTGCATTATGCGCCGCTCGTTCCATGAGCGAAACGGGGCAGACGCGGCGAAGAAAGCGCGGACCGGAGCTAACTTGCCAAGGCTTCGGCTTGCCATCACCATGACGCCGAGCGCGTCCGGCGCGCGAAAGTCACAGAAACATGATCGTAGAGAGGAAACGGACGATGGCGGTCAGGATCGAGAAAAACGGGTCTGTGTGGACGGTGATTCACGACCGGCCCGAAGCGCGCAATGCCATGGACCCGGCAAGCGCGGACGCACTGAACGCGGCGTTTCTTGAATTCGACGCCGATACGAGCGCTTCGGTCGCGGTGTTCTACGGCGCTGGGGGCGCGTTCTGCGCCGGGTGGGATCTCAAATATGTCTCTACGCTCGACGCCGCACATCCGCTCGGCGAGCTCGATATCCCGACCGCCGGACCGCACGGCAATGGCGGCGAGATTCCGCGCGGACCGCTCGGACCTTCGCGTCTCGAATTGGACAAACCCGTAATCGCGGCGATCGAAGGCCCCGCGGTCGCGGGCGGGATGGAACTGGGGCTGTGGTGCGACTTCCGCGTCATGGCGCAGGACTCGTATTTCGGAGTCTACTGCCGCCGTTGGGGCGTACCATTGATCGATGGCGGAACGGTGCGGCTGCCGCGCATCGTCGGTCAGGGCCGCGCGCTGGAAATCATTCTCACCGGACGCAAGGTTCCGGCGGAGGAATGCCTGAGCATCGGCTTGTGCGAATATGTCACGCCGAAAGGTGGCGCGCGTCGCAAGGCCGAGGAACTCGCCGGCGAAATTGCGCGCTTCCCGCAAGTCTGTGTGCGCGCCGATCGCCGTTCCGCGATCAAAAGTCACGGCCTCGGCATGCGCGAGGCATTGACCCAGGAATGGTACAATGGCCGCCAAGCGCTGATCGAAGACGGCGTCGCCGGCGCCACCCGCTTCAAAGACGGCCTCGGGCGGCACGGCGATTTCCAAAAAATCCGCTAAGCGAATTCCACGATACTGTCCCGAAAGTCAGCCGGCCTTCCTCTCGGCGAGGGGGGAAATCTTGCTCGCACCGCGAGTTCCCCCCCGGAAGTACCTCCACTGCGAGTAGAAACCCGGCCCGCATGGATAATCGCATGCTAACGACGCACTGCGGGTTCCTTAATAGCCTGAGACTACAGGCAAAGAATCCCTTCACATTTACTCGGTGGAGATACCTTTAAGCCATACTCCAGCCCACGATTTCAGCCTATCCGGGATTACTGACGGTGCAAGTTATGAGTTCCGCGCGCCCAATTGGCCAAAACGGACCCGAAGCGCTTCCCGCAGAAGTCTACCTGCCGCTGGTCGATTCTCTTTTCAAGGAAGGGCGAACCCTTCTTATTGGGACCATTTTTGTTATCGGGTCCGTCTTACTCACCTATTGGAAGACCGGCGAGATACTAATCTTCTACTGCGCCGTCGCGATCTTTCTTGTGGCCTGTGCGCGCGGGCTGATGATGCGTGCGTATCTACGCGTACGCTCCACGGTCACAACTGCAGAAGCCGCCAGACGATGGGAGCATCGTTATGGCGCAGGCGCATCCGCGCTCCTCGCGCTCTTAAGCGTCTGGTGCTTCGTCGCGTTTTCGCGCACCACCGATCCGTTTGCCAGCCTCGTCAGTTTTTCAATGACGATCGCCTATGCGGCCGGAATTTTTGGCCGCAACTTCGCCAACAGCCGATTTGTCATCATCCAAATACTGTGCACATGGGCACCGATGACCGCGGCGCTCATCTTTTACGGTAATCCGTTTCACTGGATTTTTGCGGCTTTGCTCATTCCCTCGTTCCTCGGCATAAAACTGATAGCGGAACGACTGCGCCGAACGTTGCTGGACGCGGTCGTCACGTCGCGCGATATGTCGTTGCTCGCCACGCGCTTCGACACCGCACTCAACAACATGCCGCACGGCCTGTGCATGTTCGACGCCCAGCGCCACATCGTCGTCACCAACCAAAAGCTAGGCGCGCAGCTCGGTTTGCCGGTCGATTTCGAACTGAAAGGTTTGATAGCCCGCGATCTGGTTGAATGTGTGGTCAAGGCGGGTGCCCTTGCGGAAGAGAACGCCGAGGGTCTTATCGCGCACCTGGATGCTCGACTCTCGGGCAGGGAAGATGCTGCATTCTCGATAGATATGTTCAACGAGCGGACGCTCGAATTCACCGTGCAGCCGATGGAAAACGGCGGCATGGTCGTCCTCGTGGAGGATATCACGGAGCGAAAAATCGCCGAGGCCAAGATCAATCACTTGGCCCGTTTTGATCCGCTGACCGGCCTCCCCAACCGCACCGTTTTGCGCGACCGCATGGAGCGAGCGCTCAGCGAATGGCGACCGGACAACATGTGCGCCATTCACTTCATCGATCTAGACCAGTTCAAACAGGTCAACGACACCTTGGGCCATACACGGGGCGACATGCTGTTGGAGGCGGTCGCCGATCGGCTTAAAGACTCGATTCGCGACGCCGACGTCATCTCGCGTTTTGGCGGCGACGAATTCGTCATCCTGCAGGCCCGGATCAAATCGCAGGAAGAGAGCGAAACCCTCGCGACGCGCGTGTTGAACGTGCTCGGCGGCACCTACGATCTGGACGGACACAAGGTCGAGGTCACTGCAAGCATCGGCATCGCTATTGCCAAAAACCGGATCGATCCCGACCAATTTTTGCGCAATGCCGACCTCGCCCTTTACCAGGCCAAAGCCGAGGGCCGCGGCACCTGGCGCTGGTTCGAAGCAAAAATGGAAGCCAATGCCCAGGCGCGTCGGACGCTCGAATTCGATTTGCGAACGGCGATCAAGAGCGAAGCGTTCGAGCTTTACTACCAGCCGCTGTTCAATCTGAAGACCAGGCGGATCGAGGCCTGCGAAGCACTGCTGCGGTGGCCCCACCACGCGCGCGGAATGGTTTCGCCGGCGGAGTTCATTCCGGTTGCCGAAGAGATGGGCCTTATCGTCGAGATCGGCAATCAGGTTCTGTACAACGCTTGCCTGGAGTGTCGGCGCTGGCCGGGCGACACCGCCGTGACGGTAAATCTCTCATCGATCCAATTCGACCGCTCCAATGTTCCGGCGCTGGTGCGCGAGACGCTCGCCGCCACGAACTTGCCCGCTCACCGCCTCGAGCTTGAGATAACGGAATCGACGCTGCTGCAGAATACCAAACGAACCCGAGCGGACCTGCAGCAACTCGCGGAAAGCGGAGTGAGGATCTCGCTGGATGATTTCGGCACAGCTTATTCGAGCCTCAGTTACCTGCATAGCTTTCCGCTGCACAAGGTGAAGATCGATCAGTCGTTCCTGCAGGGGCTCGGCGACGACGAGCGCCGAGTAACATTGCTGCGCGGCATTACGCGGTTGAGCGCGCAGCTGGGATTGCGTGTCGTCGTCGAGGGAGTCGAGACGGAAGAGCAGCTCGAACTGCTCGCTGGCGAGGACAGCATCGATGAAGTGCAGGGCTACCTGCTTTGCCGGCCAATGCCGGCGGCGGATTTGCGCAGGCTGCTTTACGCTTCCTACGTAGCGCCCGCCCAAGGTTCCCTGTTGCCGGCGATGACGCAGAGCGACGCAGCGTAACAGCATTATCTTCCGTCATTTGTCTGTCACACCTTAGCTCTGTGGAAAGCGCACGGAGCTAAGGAGTTAACCCTAACACATCATCAAAATTGTAATCGCGTTAATGGACTGTTAACCTCCTTTCGGCGCGGGCGAGGGCCGACGAGGAGTCCAGTATGGGTCCGGAAATTACGCGTTCGACTTTTTCGGGTCGCGCGGATGCAGGTGGCAATTTTTCCGATCGTGTCGCGCAGCTCTTGAGCAGGATCGAATTCAGACGCGCGGATACCGATAAGCGGCGCGAAGCCATCTTCCGCCTTCGCTACCAGGCCTACACGCGCGAAGGAGCGATTTCTCCGAATTCCTCCGGGATGTTCTCCGACGATTACGACGAAACAGACAACTGCTATCTGTTCGGATTGTACATCGACGACGTATTGGCAAGTTCGCTCCGCCTTCACGTCGCTTCCCGCGAACGTCCTCTTTTTCCTTCGCTCGAAGTCTTTCGCGATTTATTGCAACCTGAGCTCGACGCGGGCAAGGTCCTCGTTGATTCAACCCGCTTTGTCGCCGACGAAGCTCTTTCTCGGCTGCATCGCGGATTGCCGTACGCCACACTTCGGCTTTGCATGTTAGCGGCCGAACATTTCCATGCTGATGATCTTCTTGCGGCCGTGAGGGCGGAGCACCAGGCGTTTTATCGGCGCGCCTTCAACCACCAGCTGATTTGCGAACCACGGCCTTACCCGCAATTGGTAAAACCCATAAGCCTGATGACGGTCCATTATCCGACCGCCGCAGCTCAGTTGTACCGGCGCTATCCGTTCTTCCAATCAACCCCTTTCGAGCGGCGCACGTTGTTCGAGCGAAATCCGGCTGCGGCGCACCAGACGTCCCCGAAGCTGCAAGGAATCCGCCGCCGCCCTTTCGTTGATCCACCCCCCGCTCGCCGTGCGGGCTGAATTACCACCGCCCCAAGCACGACACGCAGCGTTCGCCCTTTTCAAAAAGCCGCTAAGAGACGGTTAGCCGAAATTCAATCGGCTCCGTAAAATTCGACGTATCGGCTTCAGTCCCCTTTGCAACTTGTCGCGTATAGACGTTCGCGGTGGGCCTTTCCTGCGCGACCTGGCTATTCCGTGGCCCAAGATCAGCGAGCCATGCCACAGACCATGAGCGTTCAAGCGGCAAACACGACGGCTGAGGCGGCGGAAGCGGTTGAGCTCATCGCATGCCCGCATTGCGGCGCACAGCTGATGTTTGGTCGAAGCCGAATTCCCCTCATCGACGCCTGCGGATTCGAGAGCTATTACTTCCATTGCAGCGCGTGTGGCGGCGCGCTTGGTGGCGTCATCGATCCCGCCGACGATACGTTGCAACTTTCGGCGCTGGCCGCCTGAAAGAACGCACGCATCGGCGTCATTATACGCGCGACCCGTTTCCCCACCTATCCCGCCGATCGTAACGCGGCTCCTTGGCGGCCCGACCGCGAATGGGTAGTCATGGTGCGATAAGTACGATGGGGAGGAAACCATGTCGAAGAGCCTGGACGGCTACGCCGCTTTCATCACCGGAGGCAGTAGTGGACTGGGCCTATCGCACGCACGCGTACTGGCCGGCCGCGGCGCGAAAGTGGCAATCACCGATTTCAAGCAGGAAAATCTCGACCGGGCACGCGCCGAGTTGAAGCACAACGGGTTCGAGGCACTTTGCCTGCTGGCCGATAATCGCGTCGTCGCCGACGTTAAGAACGCCGTGGCGGCGGCGGAAGCCGAATTCGGCAGGCTCGACGTACTGGTCAACAACGCCGGTATTACCGGCATGATGAAGCCGATCGAGGATATCGACGAGGCCTTCTTCGACAGTCTGTTCGACACCCACGTCAAGGGTGCGTTCTTCGCCGTGCAGGCGGCCGTGCCGGGAATGAAGAAACGCAAATTCGGACGCATCATCAATACCGGCTCGCCGTTCGCCATGATCGGCGCGCACGCGATGAGCCATTACACCGGCGCCAAGGGCGCGCTCGCCGCGCTGACCCGCGCCTGGGCGCGCGAGTTCGCGCCCTTCGGCATCACCGTCAATACGGTATCTCCGGGATTCACCGACACGCCAATGACCCGGCAAGACGCCACGCCGGAAATATTCAAGGAGATCGTCGAAGGGATGGCATTGAAACGCCGGGTGCTGCCGGAGGAGGTTTCTTATGCGGTTGCGTGGCTTGCCAGCCGGGAGACCGACGCGCTGACCGGGCAGAATATCAGCCCCAATGGCGGTCAGGCGATCGTCGGAATGTGACGCTGCTGCGCCGCGAAACGCTTAGTGCCCGGCGAGCATGTCCTTGACGCACTTCTTGACGAGTTTATGCCGCGCATAAAGCGACATTTCCTCGAAGTGTGCCTGCTCCTTGATCTGCGCCCGGCATTTGGTGGTGGCGTCCTTGGCCGCGGCCTTGTCGGCGTCCGATGTCGCCGCGGCCGTGGCTGGCGCGGCGACGAATGCACCGCCGCTCAGCAGGATCACGGCGAGAAAGCCGGCAGATAATGCGGTGATCAATCGAGACATGGGGGCGCGCTCTTTAATGTTCGCGAATTACAAGTCCGACGTTCGCCGTCGGCTTCGGCGGCGAAATATCCGAAATATTTTCGTCGCCCGTCAAGTCGCCTTTGTGAGGAGGCACTCCATATTTGAACTGCAGCAATTCATTCATAAAACTGTCGCAAATCAAACGGCCGCAAATCGCCCGCGATCGTGCGGCGCCGAGAGATTCAATAGCGGACCGAGCGGCACAACGCGGGTCGGGTTGATCGCCGTCATGCTCATGTAATAGTGCCGCTTGATGTGGTCCAAGTTCACCGTGTCGGCGATGCCGGGTACTTGATAGAGCTCGCGCAGATAATTCGACAGGTTCGGATAATCGACGATCCTTCGCAGATTGCATTTGAAATGGCTGTAATAGACCGCGTCGAAGCGCACGAGCGTCGTGAACAGCCGCCAATCCGCCTCGGTTAGGTGCGCACCGGCGAGATAACGCTGACGTGAGAGAATATCCTCGATCCAGTCGAGCGCCCCGAATACCGCGCGACAGCCCTCCTCGTAGGCGGCTTGCGTGGTGGCAAAACCCGCGCGATAGACGCCGATATTCACGTCGCTATAGACCCGGGCATTGATGCGATTAATTTCGGCGCGCAACTCTTCCGGACAATAATCGGCGCGATCGTTGGTCAGCGTCGCAAACGCCGAATTGAGCATGCGGATGATCTCGGGCGATTCGTTGTTGACGATGGTGTGGCGTTTTTTGTCCCACAGCACAGGCACCGAGACGCGGCCGGTGTAACGCGGATCGGCGAGCAGATAGATCTCGCCAAGCCGGTGTTTGCCGTTGACCGTGTCGGCGGTTGTGCCCGGCCCGCTGCCGAACTGCCAACCCTGTTCGCCCATCACCGGGTCGAGGATCGACATCGAGATGACGCTTTCGAGCTTTTTGAGCTTGCGGAAGATCACTGTGCGGTGCGCGTAAGGACAGGCGAGCGAAACATACAGATGATAGCGATCGCGCTCCGCTGCAAAGCCGCCGTCGCCGGACGGCCCGGGTTTGCCGTCCGGCGTCACCCAGTTGCCGAAAACGGGTTCCGCAGGCACAAAGCGTCCCCCGTTCGCCGAGGTGTCGTACCATTGGCTCTGCCAAACTCCATCGACGAACAGCCCGTGCGCCATCGCGGTTCCTCCCACAGGCAAAAATAGCCCGGATTGAAGATCGTATGTAAGATAATGCGGTTATGAGGCAAACCCCGTGAAAGCAGTTTTCATCGAGCGATTTGGCGGCCCGGAGGTCCTGCAATACGGCGACTTGCCTGATCCGATAGCAAAGCCTGGTGAAGTCGTCGTCGACGTGGCGGCGGCGAGCGTGAACGCGGCCGACTGGAAGGTCCGCGCGGGCGAATATTCGCGAGCGACCTTCCCCCTGATACTCGGGCGGGACTTTTCCGGCACGGTCGCCGCGGCGGGCACCGGCGTCGACGATCTGAAAGTCGGCGACGCCGTGTTCGGTGTCCTCGACGCCGGCCGTGAAGGCGCCTACGCGGAAAAACTTGCCATCAAGGCCGCGATCATCGCCAAAAAACCCCACGCCCTATCGCACATCGCCGCCGCCGCCGTGGCGCTGATCGGCCTCACCGCGATCCGAACCATCGAGGATACCTTGAAGCTTCAACGCGGCGAGACGATCCTCATTCAAGGTGGCGCCGGCGGCGTCGCAAGCTTCGCCATTCAGCTTGCCAAGCACATCGGCGCCCGCGTCATCACCACCACCAGCGCGGCAAATCTGGCCTATGTGCGCAGCCTCGGCGCCGATGAAGTCATCGACTACAACGCCGAAGATTTTACTCGCGTAATAAGCGGCTGCGACGCCGTGTTCGACACGGTCGGGGGCCACGTGGCGCAAAAGTCCTTTGCCGTACTCAAGCCGGGCGGTCGCGCCGCCTTTATCGCCTCGGGTATGCAGGCGCCCAAGCCTCAGCGCATGGACGTGACGTCGCTGCGGCCGGCGGTCGGCCGCGCCCGCGCACCGCTTGAACAGGTCGCCCATCTGATAACGTCGGGCGCCGTACGCGTGCCGGAGATCAAACTTTATCGTCTATCCGAGGCCGCCGAGGCCCATCGCGTCAGCGAGGGAAGGCATTTCCGCGGCAAGCTCGTCTTCAAAGTACGGTGAGCACGAAGTTTGCCCAACTAAGGGTGCGGCTGTGCTATCCTCACACCCCATGAGGCGTGAAACCTTCACCGTCGCCGACATTTACGTGCCGATCAAACGGCGCACCACGCTCGAGCAAAAGCGCGTGGATGAAATTGCCGCCAGTATGCTCGAAACCGGACAGCAGACGCCGATCCTGGTGCGGCCCGACGGTGCGCGCTTCGTACTGGTCGAGGGGTTGCATCGGCTGGAGGCGGCCAAGTCGCTCGGCGAGAAAACCATCGTCGGTTTCCGCGTCAACGCGCGCCAGCATTGAGATAAAGCATGCGGTGCCGAAAGCGCTGGCGGATCGCACCGCGAACGCCTACATAGAGGCTTCCCCTACAAAGGAGCAATGAATGGCCCCGCGCCAAATCAAACTGCCTGCAAAGGACGACTCCGAAAAAGAGGTCGAGGAGGTGTTCTCGCAGCGCAAGCGGCCGGAGAAGGGCCGATATTTGCTGCAGGTCGACCGGCAGACGAAGGGCTCTTACAAGACATCGGAAGCCGCTCAATCGGCGGCGCTGCAAATAAAGACCGCTTTTCCGATCGTTCAGGTGTCGGTGTATGACAGTGTCGATAACACCAACACGCTGGTGGAGCCGGAGGCCGCGGCTTCATAACCACGCGTCGCGGCGCGATTACGGTGACGCCGGGCGACTTGCCGTCGAAAGGACGGTTCTAAAGAACTTGGACTGCATAGGACTTCTTTCATGACCACTCATCACTTTCACGCGGTCGTCTGGATCGATCACCATGAGGCGCGGGTGTTTCATTTCAGCCCGACGGACGTCGACAAGCTGGTACTACACCCCGACCATCCGACGCGGCACATCCATCATAAGGCAAACTCCATCGGCAGCGGGCATGCCGCCGAGGATCATAACTTCTTTCAAGCTGTCGTCGGCGCGATTACCGATGCGGGCGCGGTGCTCATTACCGGGCCCGGCAATGCCAAAAACGCGTTGGTCAAGCACATCGACCAACACGCTCACCAAGTCATGAAGATCATTACCGGCGTCGAGACCGTTGACCATCCAAGCGACGGCCAGCTCGTCGCCTTTGCCCGGCATTACTTCAAGACCGAGGACCGGATGCTGCCGCAGAAGGGTTGACGCTGTCGGCGTTTATTTGCAAATTGCTGCTGTTCGCGGCGTGTTTCTTAGGATTTTGTGATAGTGTATTTGGCCATGATTGATCACGCTGACTTCTCCGTTGTCGTCAAACACCGCGCGCCACCTCCTAAATCCTGGAGGTGGGAGATTTATCGTGCGGGTAGAAGCAGCCCGATCGAGCACTCCGAGGTTCTTTTCGAATCGATGACGGAGGCCAACCGCGCCGGAAAAGTCGCGCTGCGGCTGCTGCTGAGCGAGTGCCCCGACTGACGGCATTTTAAGCTGCGTTACACGTTCATACAGCGCGACAAGCGGCGCCAGCACGGCCCTGACGGCAGCGCTGGATTACGCTAGTCTGTCAATACCTGCCAAAAACGAAACGACAAGACGCAAGGGAGGATTGCCATGTCATCGTCCGGGCTTCGACTTGCGGCCATCGCCGCAGCATCAGCTTGCATCTGCGCGTTAACCGCACCCGCGGATGCGCAACTGCTTGACCACAAGGACCTGACCGCTTCCATCGCCATGACCATCGCGCAGACCGCGATCGACACCTGCAAGGCCAACGGCTATGCCGTGTCGGCGACGGTCGTCGGCCGTAACGGCGAAATCATTCTGCAAGTGCGCGGCGATAACACGCCGCCGCACACCATGGAGAACAGCTTCCGCAAGGCTTACACCGCGCGCACCTTGCGCAGTCCCTCGGGTATGCTGGCGGAACGCGTGAAAGCCGATCCGACGCTTCCGTTCATCCATCTCTCAAATATCATCGCCTTCCAGGGCGCGCTGCCGATCAAGGTCGGCGACGAAACGATCGGCGCCGCCGGCGCCTCGGGCGCACCGGGAGGCGAGAAGGACGAAGCCTGCATCAAGGCCGGGCTCGACAGAGCGGCCGACCAGCTAAAGTAGCGCGCATCACGGCGCGGCCGCTCGGTTCAACGCGAGGCGCCGCGTTTGGACGCGCGATGCATCCGGCCTGGCTTGTCGGCCGTCGCGCGCTGCGCCGCGGCGGCAGGAATCGACGCCGCGACCGCCGCCTGCCAGCGCATGATGCTGCCGCCGCGCAAAAGCGGCAGAATATCTTCCGCCGGCATCGGCGGCGCAAAAAAGTAACCTTGCGCCTGCCGGCACCCCCACGCGTGCAGCAATCGCAACTGGTCCGCTGTTTCGACGCCCTCGGCGATAACGGTGATTCCCAGTTCACACGCCAGGCCGATCGTCGCCTTGACGATCACCGTGTCGCTGGCCTCGACACCGATATCCTTGACGAATTCCTGGGCGATTTTAATCCGGTCGACCGGAAAGCGACGCAGATAGAGCAGCGAGGAATAACCCGTGCCGAAATCGTCGATCGCGATTCTCAACCCGCGAGCTCGCAGCCGCTCGACCAGATTGTCGTGCCCGCTCGAAGTTCCCATGAGCGCGGTTTCAGTCATTTCGATTTCCAGCAGATTGGGAGGCAGGCCGGTTGCCGCGAGCACCAACTCTATCTCGCTTTCCAGCTCGCGCGGCGCCTTGAACTGAAGCGCCGACACATTGACCGCGACCGGAGGCAACGCGACACCGCTTTCGAGCCATTGCCGGGCCTGCCGGCAAGCCGCCCGCAAGACAAAGTTTCCAAGCATGACGATGAGACCGCTGCGCTCCGCCGCCGGAAGAAATTCGCCGGGGAGGAGCACACCCCGGGTCGGATGATTCCAGCGGACCAGCGCCTCGAGCCCGACCAGCCCGCTGGTCTCCATATTCACCTGCGGCTGGTATTCCAAAAAAAGCTCGCCGGCCGCGATCCCCGCATGCAGTTCGGAAGTCAACGCGACGCGTTTGCGCACTTCCGCATCCATCGCGCCGGTGAAGAACCGGTAGGTGTGGCGGCCTTCCGATTTCGCCCGATAGAGCGCGACGTCGGCATGCGCGAGCAGCGCCTCGGGTCCAGGAGCGTCGGATTCGTAGGTCGCAATGCCGATGCTGACGCCGGACAGGACTTGGTTGCCGTCGAGCAGGAACGGCTTGGCCATGATTTGCAACAGATCGTCCGCGAGCACTCCAGCGTCCGTCGGATCGGCGATGTCCGCCATGAGCAGGGCGAATTCGTCGCCGCCGAAACGGGCAAGGGTGTCGACGGCTCTGACATTCGCCTGCAGCCGTTCGGCAACTGCCTGGAGCAGCCGGTCCCCGATCGGGTGCCCAAGCGTGTCGTTCACGTCCTTGAAGTGATCCAGATCGAGATACAGGACCGCAAAGCTTCGATCGCCGCGGCGGACCCGCTCGATCGCGCGCGCCACCTCGGCGACGAACACGCCGCGATTGGCCAGTCCAGTAACCAGGTCGAATTGCGCCATTCTCATGAGCCGGCCTTCGGCCTCTTTGCGCCGCGAGATTTCGCGAGCGGTCGAGAGCAGGAAATTCCGGCCGCCGAAGGTTGCCCGGTGTATCGAGATCTCGACCCAGAACAACCGCCCATCCTTGGTTTTGCCGCGCCAGTCGAATGATCGCGGTGTTCCCGATCGCGCCTTCTGCATCTCGGACCAGAGGTTTTGACGCGTGTAGGGCGTTTCGTTCTCGGACAGGTCGCCAATCTTCATCTCAAGCAGCTCGTCGCGCGTATAACCCAGCACCTCGCTGGCGCGCTTGTTGCTCTCGACGATGGCCCCGGTATCAAAGTCATACAGGAATATGAGGTCGTTGACGGAATCGAAGATGGTGCGGAAGCGCTCCTCGCTTTGCCGCAACGCCGCTTGCGCGTGTTTGAGGTCGGTGATGTCCGTCACCGCCCCGATCAGGCCGACGACTTCTCCCGTTTCGGAACGGAACGGAAAGAAATTCGCCAGCCAATAACGCTGCACGTCGGGAGCGGCGGGGGCCGCGCCTTGAATTTCGGCGTTCAGCACCGGCTCGCCGCGCTCGTAGATCGGCCGGTAAAGCTCCGTGATGCGGTCGGCGAGGCTTGGAATGATTTCGTGCAAAGTGTGGCCGATATGCGCACTGACCGGCAGCCCGTTGATCTGCGCCATTTGCTCGTTGATTCGCACGAAGCGACGATCGGTATCCATAAAGCACAGGCCGACCGGCGAATACTGGTAGATCTGCTCGATTTCATGGAGAACGGTTTTGGTCTCGGCTGCGGAGGTTTGGAGCTTGCGATTGGCGGCAGTCTGGTCGAGCCTAAGCAGCGAATTCTCGACGATCCAGCGGTTGATGTAACGGCCCATCAACGCGACGACCACGACATAGGCCGCCAGCATCAGACTCATCGCGATCGAGACGCGATCGCCCCTTACGAAATAGCAAACAACTTGCGGAATTGTTGCGGGCAGCGCAAAGCTGTAAAAAGCCGGCAAATACGCCGATTGCTGGAAGACTGCACCGACCGTCATGCCGCCGAGCACGAACGTAACGACGACGTTGATGACGGGGTCCGGCGAAACGAAGACGACCGATCCGGTGAGCCCCCAGAGGCATCCCGTCACCGCGGCGCCGAGGATAAAGCGCCTCGCCCAGTTCTCATTGCGCGCAGCGTCGAGCGGCTGTCGCAAAAAGCGAGCGCGATCGGCGAAACGTACGCCAACAACGACCCAGAACGATGCGACCCACAGCAGGAGTATCCACGCGGGATAGACCGACCAAAGCACCACCGCCAGGGCCGATGCGTTGATCGGGTTGGCCAACATGATCGCAGGCGCGTGATAGAGCGCCTTGATCTGCTCGGTGCGCACCGCTGGGGCGAAATCCGGCTGGTTCGCGCGAGTCGGGCTGCGTTCGTCAGCGACTTCTTCGTTGCGCATAAAATCCAGGCATGCGCGGCGCGGCCCCATCCGGCGATTCGCCATGGCAGACCGCGCAAGCGCAAAATGAGTAGATCGGAGCCCAGTTAATTATCGAAAAAATAGAAGCTAAGTAATTTATCCGACCACGCGCTTATGGTTTACGAAAGATACGGACAAAACAAAACAATTCGCCGAAAATCCGGCGCTAGAGCATGATCCGGAAAAGTGGATACCGGTTTTCCGAAAAGATCATGCTCCAACGAAGAATCTAGACCATGATCCGAATTCAACTTGATCGGATCATGGTCTAGAGCGGCGGATCGAGCACGCTGGCTCGCTTGAACGCGAGGCTTTCCTCCTCCAGATCGAGTTCGCGTTCGATGCGCCGGCGCGCTTCATCGGTGATTTTCCCGTCCTGCAACAGCCGGTAGATGTATTCGCGCTCGGCGGCGATCAAATCCGCCCGCAATTCCGCGGCCGCCGCCGCGGCCTTGAGGCCGGCTTTGGTGTTTCGCGGCAACTGGCCGGCATGATGATCGTGCCGGGCGCGCAAGATCGCCAGCACGTCCTCGGGCACGTTGCCGCCGGCGCTGAGCCGCTTGATGCGGTCTTGCGTGATGTTCAGGGCTTCGATCCGCGCTGTGATCTCGGCATCCTGCTCGCGCCGGCGCTCGTCTTCGGCGTCGCGCGGTAAAGCAAGCCAGCGCACCACGCTCGGCAGGATCAAGCCCTGGCCGATCAGCGTCACGACGATGACGCCGAAGGTGATGAAGAGAATGAGATCGCGGCTCGGAAAGGGCGCGCCGGCAAAGGTTGTGAGCGGAATCGCTAGCGCCGCGGCAAGCGAAACGACGCCGCGCACGCCGACAAAGGCGAGCAGGAACGTCCACCCCGGGGGCGGCAGCGGATCGCGCCGGCGCAGCGCGGAGTTGAGCCAGCGCGGCAGGTAGACCGTCGGATAGACCCAGACAAATCGTGCCACGACAATGGCCGCGACGGTGACCACCACGGCCAGCAGGAGATCGCGCAGCGCGACCGTCCCCATCCGGTCGAGCAGCGCGCGCGTCTCCATGCCGGTCACGAGAAAGACGAAGCCTTCGAGGAAATAGACCACCAGGTCCCAAAAGAAGATGCCCTGCAGCCGGGTTGCCGCCGGAATGAGCAGCGGCCCGTTCCAGCTCACGAACAGCCCGGCGGCCACGGTCGCGAGCACGCCCGAGCCGCCGAGATGCTGCGGCACCAGGAACGCGGCGTAGGGCGTCATCAGCGACAAAGTAATCTCGACGCGGGGATCGTTGGCCCAGCGGCGTAACCGCAAGCTCGCCCAGCCGACGCCGATGCCGAAAGCGATTTCGCCAACGACGATGAGAGCGAATTCTCCCACTGCCTCGCCGAAGGAGAACAGGCCGGTGGCGACCGCGGCAACGGCAAAGCGGTAAAGGATCAGGGCCGTGGCGTCGTTGGCGAGGCCTTCGCCCTCGAGCACGACGATGAGCCGGTGTGGCAAGCCAAGGCTGCGCACGATCGCGAGCGGCGCCACCGCGTCGGTCGGCGCCACGATG